>Ga0102851_10000419_pt1 | contig 21353 bp, 15 predicted proteins | sample Mud3Dept3metaG_FD_79558 | JGI IMG/M metagenome (GOLD analysis project Ga0102851, IMG submission 79558) | Freshwater wetland microbial communities from Ohio, USA, analyzing the effect of biotic and abiotic controls - Mud 3 Core 4 Depth 3... | ecosystem: Environmental > Aquatic > Freshwater >... | reverse complement strand
TCGATCCAGCGCGTTCTCATCCAGCGCACGGCGAACAGGTCCGCGAGCGCGCGGAACAGGCGGTTGCCGATGCCGTACTTGGCGACCCCGTGGAGACGCGGGCGGTGGCGCACCGGGACCTCGGTGACGCGGGCGCCGTTCCAGCGCACCAGGGTGGGCAGGAAGCGGTGCATGCCACCGAACATCGGCAGGTGGTCGAGGAACTCCCGCCGGTAGGCCTTGAGCGAGCAGCCGACGTCCGTGATGCGCTCGTCGGTCGCCCAGTTCCGCACGCTGTTGGCGACGCGCGACGAGAACCGTCGCGTCCAGCTGTCGTGGCGCTCCACGCGCACGCCGGAGACCACGTCGTAGCCGCGCTCGAGCTCGTCGAGCAGGCGGGGCACGTCGGCGGGGTCGTTCTGGAGATCGGCGTCGAGGGTGACGACGATGCGCCCGCGCGCGGCCCGGAAGCCGGTGGCCAGGCCCGCGGACTGGCCGGCGTTGCGGCGGTGGCGCAGGATGCGGAGGTGCGGATCGGCGGCGCCGAGCGCACGCAACGCCTCGAGCGAGCCGTCGGTCGAACCGTCGTCCACGAACAGGACCTCGTAGGGGCGTCCGAGCCGCGCCATGGTGGCGCGGATCTCGGCCGCGAGCTCGGGGAGGTTCTCCTCCTCGTTGTAGAGGGGGACGACGAACGAGATGTCGGGAGCGGTCACGGCAGCGGCGAGGGCGTCGGCGCGCGGAGCGGGGCCGGCACCGGGCTACCAGACCTTCCAGGGCGCCCGGCCCGACTTCCAGACCTCGTTGAGGTGCTGCCAGTCGCGGTAGGTGTCCATCGGGTGCCAGAAGCCCTCGTGGACGAAGACCGAGAGCTCGCCGTCGCGGGCCAGCTTCTGCAGCGGCTCGAGCTCGAGGAAGGCGCGCGGGTCGTCGCCGAGGTAGTCGAAGACCTCGCGCTGGAAGACGAAGAACCCGCCCGAGACCACGCCCTCGGCCACCGTCGGCTTCTCGTTGAACTCCAGCACCTTGCCGCCCGCGACCTTCATCTCGCCGTAGCGCGAGGTCGGGTGCACGCCGGTCACGGTCGCGATGCGGCCCGAGCGCAGGTGGAAGTCGAGGAGCGCGTCGAGATCGACGTTGCCCACCGCGTCGCCGTAGGTGAACAGGAACGTGCCGGTGTCGACGTACGGGCGCACCAGCATGAGGCGGCCGCCCGTGCCGCTCTCGGCGCCGGTCTCGGCGCAGGTGACGCGCCAGTTCTCCTCGCCGACCTGGTTGTGGAAGGCGACCTGCGGCGGATCGCCCTTCATCGCGACCGTGAAGTCGCGGCGCATCTCGTGGTAGCGCAGGAAGTACTCCTTGATCACCCAGCTCTTGTAGCCGAGGCAGAGCACGAAGCGCTCGAAGCCCGCGCTGCCGTAGATCTTCATGATGTGCCAGAGGATCGGCTGCTCGCCGATCTCGACCATCGGCTTGGGCACGTACTCGGTGTGCTCGCGCAGCCGGGTGCCCTGACCGCCGCAGAGGATCACCACCGGCAGCTTCCGCTTGTCCAGGGGCTGCTTCGTCATCTCGGGTCCTTTCCCGACCTGCCGAGGAACCAGTCCGCGGTGCCGGCCAGCCCTTCGGCGAGCGCGACCGTCGGGCGCCAGCCCAGGCCGGAAGCGGCCGCGTCGTAGCTTAGCGCGGAGCGCGCCACGTCGCCCGGGCGCGGCGGCGCGCGCTCCGGCTCGGCGCCCGGCCGCAGCCGGCCGGCGAGCAGCGCGAAGACGGTGCGCACGTCGGTCTCGACCGCGGTCGAGACGTTGAAGCTGCCCTGCGCCGCGCTGCCGAGGGCGCGCACGAGCGCATCGACGACGTCGGCGACGTGCACGAAGTCGCGCGTCTGGCGGCCGTCGCCGAAGATCCGCGCGCGGCGATCCGAGGCCAGGGCGCGGGCGAAGATCGCCACCACGCCGCCCTCGGCGCGCGCCCCCTGGCGGGGGCCGTAGACGTTGGCGAAGCGCAGGGCGAGGCTCGACAGCCGGTGGGCGCTCCGGTAGCAGGCGAGGTAGTGCTCCACCGCGAGCTTCGCGACGCCATAGGGCGTCGCGGGCGAGCCCGCCGCGGCCTCGCGCGCGGGCAGCGGCACGCCCTCGGGGTAGACCGCCGCCGAGCTCGCGAACACCACGCGCGGGCGCGCCTCGAGCGCGCGGCAGGCCTCGAGCAGCGCGAGCGTCGACAGCACGTTGGTGCGCGCGTCGGCGAGCGGGTCGACCACGCTCGCGGCGGCGTCGATCTGCGCCGCGAGGTGGACGATCGCGGCGGGCCGGAAGGCGGCCACGGCAGCGAGCGCGGCGGGCGCGGCGAAGTCGCTCTCGACCAGCCGCGCCGGAGGGGGCAGGTGCTCGACGCTGCCGGTCGACAGATCGTCGACCACCAGCAGCTCGTGGCCCTCCCCGGCCAGGCGCTCGACCAGGTGGCCGCCGATGAACCCGGCGCCGCCGGTGACCAGGATCCTCACCGCCGCTCCCTCCGCCGGCGCCAGACCCGCTCGCCGCCGGCGCGCCGCAGATAACGGCGCAGCTGCTTGCGCAGGCGCGCCTCGCTGCGGAACATGGCGGGCACCTGCGATTCGTACGCGAGGATCGCGCCGACCCGGCGCTCGAAGGTCTCCTTCGACAGCGGCAGCGTCTCCGCGCTCCAGGCCCGCCGCGAGCCGAGCGCGCGGCGCAGGGCGAGCCACTTCCACTCCGCGTACGGAAACTCCTCGTAGTACGCGGCGGGCCCGTCCTGCGCCTCGACGGCGGCGCGCAGGAGCCGGTGATCGACGTGCCCTCCCACCGCGAGCGGAGCGAGCAGGAGCTCCGCGCGAGGAAGCTGCGCCAGGCGCGCGCCGAGCGCGCCGGCGAGCGCGTCGCGATCCTCCGGCTCGGGCTCGCCGAACAGGTGCGCGAGCTGGTCGTAGAAGGGACGGCCCGAGGCGGCGAGGCGGTAGGGCGCTTCGGGGAGGCCGAGATGGAGCAGGCCGGCCCCCAGGCGCGCCAGCGCCTCGGCGTCCTCGCGCCGGCGCGCCGCCATCACCTCGCCCGCGGGCAGCCGCCACCAGCGGCGCAGGTCGGCGGCGAGGCGCGAGGGCGGCACGGCGGGCTCGTCGGCGGTGAACACCGTGACGACCAGGACGTCGCCCCCGCGCGCGGTGGTCTCGGCGATCCGGCCGCCGCAGGAGAGCACGGCGTCGTCGAGATGCGGCGAGAGGACGAGCAGGTCGGTCACGGTCTCAGGCGAGCAGGCGGGAGCGCAGCGCGGGCCGGAAGCGCCCGACGATCTCCAGCACGCGCTGGCGGTAGACGCTCGCGAAGCGCTCGCGAGTGTGGTGCTCCCGGGCGTGGCTCCAGGCGCTGCGCGCCATGCGCGCGAGCTCCGCCGGCGGACGCGCGGCGAGCGCGCGCACCGCGGCGCGGATGCCCTCGACGGTGGGCTCGCCCAGCACGACGCCGCACCCCGGCGCGACGTCCACGCCGACCTCGCGCGTGACGAGCGGGATCAGGGCGGCGTGCATGCAGGAGACGGTGCCGCCGTTCTGGCCCTCCGAGCAGGAGGGGTAGACGAGGCCGAGCGTGCGCCCGGCGAGCGCGGTGAAGGCGGGCCCGGCGACGTCGACCCAGCCCAGGGCGCGGATGTTCGGGGTCCGGTAGAGCTCGCGCGCGAAGGCGCGCTCGAAGTCGCGCTCGCGCTCGACCGGACCGGCCACCGCGAGCTCCAGCTCGGGCATCCCCGAGAACGCCTCGAGCACGAGGTCGAGCCCCTTGTGCACCATGCCGCCGCTGCCGAACCAGAGGAAGCGCCTGCGCGCGGCCGCGAAGTCCTTCTCCTCCGGGAAGGGATAGAGCACGGGCTGGGAGATCGGCACCGGGTAGAGCGGCTTGCCCGCGAAGCGGTAGGTCGCCTGCGTGGCCTCGTTGCCGAGGATGGTCGCGGCGTCGGCGTGCTCGATGGCCCGATTGTCGTCGAGGAGCTTGAACGGGGCGAGGCGGATGCCACGGCGCGCCGCGAGCGCGTCGAGGCGGGCGCGCTGCGCGGGGTTGTAGAAGGACGGGTGGGCGGTCTCGGCGTGCATCACCTTGAGGCAGCCCGGGCCGAGCCGGGGCGCGAGCCGCTCGAGCAGCAGGCGCACGTCGACCAGCAGGTCGTAGTCGCCGCGCGGCTCGAACGTGCGGTTCGTCCAGTGCACCACGTCGAGCTCGAAGCCGAGCGCGGCGAGCGTGCGCCCCATGGTCAGCGACTCCCAGTCGTGGGTGTGGCTGTGCGGGACGGGAGCACCGGGCGGGAGCAGGAAGGGATCGACGATGTACGAGAGGATCGCCCGCCCGCGCGGCGGATCGACGGCGGCGGGCACCCGGACCACCTTCTCGTCGATCCTGCGCAGCTTGCGGAGCTCGCGCTCGAACGTGCGCGCGGCGCGGCCAGGGAGGCTGCGGAGCCGCATGGGTCGCGAGCGACGCTATCATGCTGAAGGAGCGTGGGATAGGCTCCCCGGCAGGGTGGGAATCCCGCGTCCGGTCGCGCGCCTCCTGTTCGAGGAGGGCAGGCGTCGTCCCTTCGCCGGGTCGGTGCTCGAGCTCGGCCGTTGCTACGTCTACCTGACGCGCGAGGAGCTCGGTCACTGGGCGCGGCGCGACGGCTTCCGGCTCGCCGTGGGCGCGCCGGAGGAGCTCTCGCACGATCCCGCCCTCGCCGCCCGGGGGTGCCTCTCGGACCGCGCCTTCTTCGGCGCGCTGGGCTTCGAGCGGGTCGAGAGCCTCGACCTGCTCGCCGACGAGGCGCCCACCCACGTCCACGACCTCAACCAGCCGCTGCCGAGCGGGCTCGCCGGCCGCTTCGACGTCGTCTTCGACACCGGTACGCTGATCCACGTCTTCGACCAGCGCGCGGCGTTCCGCAACCTCGGCCTCGCCGTGCGCGAGGGCGGGCGGGCGATCCACTACGTGCCTTCGACCAATCACGTCGACGTCGGGCTCTACATGCACTCGCCGCAGCTGTTCGCCGACTTCTACGCCGCCAACGGCTGGCGCGTCGAGACGCTGCGCTTCTGCGAGTTCGAGCCGCTCTGGTGGCGCGGCCGCTTCGAGCCGCCGCTCTGGCTCGCCTGGGACTACGCGCCGGGCGCGCTCGACACGCTCGGCATCGGAGGCTTCGGGAGCCGGCCCGCCGCGACCTGGGTGGTGGCGACCAAGCTGCCCGGCGCGAGCACCGACCGGACGCCGCTCCAGGGCTGCTCGCGGCCGCCGGCGCCCGCCCCGGCGCGCAGCGCCGGACCGCCGCCCGCGGCGGGCTCCCTGCCGGCGCCGCTCGAGGCGGCGGCGCGCCTGATCAAGCGCTGGCGCCGCCGCCTGGGACGGCTCGCGGCCGGGCCCCGGCCGCGGCTCGCGGGCCGCTACTAGCGGCCGCGTCGCGCGGCGAAGGGCGATAGACTCGCGCCCGCTTGCAGGGAATTCGCTGCCTCGTCACCGGAGCCTCGGGCTTCCTCGGTCACCACCTGCTCGCCGCCCTGGCGCGGGAGGGGGCGGAGACGGTCGCCCTCTCGCGGCGGCCGCGCGCGGAGACGCCGGGAGCGCGCTGGCGCGCGGTCGATCTCGAGCGTCTCGACGCGGTCGAGAGCGCGCTCGACGAGGAGCGTCCCGAGGTCGTCTTTCACCTCGCCAGCCTGGTCACCGGGCGCCGCGAGCTCGAGCTCGTGGTGCCCACCTTCCGCAGCAATCTCGCCGCCGCCGTGCACGTGCTCGCCGCCGCGACGCGCGTCGGCTGCCGTCGCGTCGTGCTCGCGGGGTCGATGGAGGAGCCGGAGCCGGGCGAGGCGCCGGCCTCGCCCTACGCCGCGGCCAAGGGCGCGTCGAGCCTCTACGCGCGCTTCTTCCGCGCTGTCTACGAGACGCCCGTGGTCACGGCGCGGGTGTTCATGGCCTACGGGCCGGCGCAACGCGATCTCGCCAAGGTGGTGCCGGCCTCGATCCTCGCCGCGCTCGAGGGCCGGCGGCCGCCGATCTCCTCGGGCACGCGCCAGGTCGACTGGATCTACGCCGAGGACGTGGCGGGGGGCCTGCTCGCGCTGGCGCGGGCGGCGGGCGTCGAGGGCGGGACGTTCGACCTGGGCAGCGGCGAGCTGGTGACGGTGCGCGCGGTGGTCGAGAGGATCTGCCGCGCCACGGGCGTCGAAGGACCCGAGGTCGGGGCGTTGCCGGACCGGCCGCTGGAGACGGTGCGGCGAGCCCGGCCCGCGGCGACCCTCGAGCGCGCGGGCTGGCGCCCCGAAGTCGATCTCGACGAGGGTCTGGCGCGCACCATCGCCTGGTACCGTGCGGCGCGCGCGACCGGGAGCCTCTGAGCGTGGGCGTGCCGCGCGGCACCATCCGGCTGCTGCTCGACGAGGCGAGGCGGCGGCCGTTCTCGGGCGCGGTGCTGGAGCTGGGCCGCATGTCGATCTTCGCCACCGACGCCGAGCTGGCGGGCTGGGCGCGCGAGCAGCGCGTCGAGCTCGCCCCGGTCGAACGCGTCGAGCTCTCCCACGACCCGCGCCTGGCCGAGCTCGGGTGTCTCTCCGACGTCACCTTCTTCCGGCGCCTGGGCTTCGCCACCGTCGAGACCCTGGACGTTTCGGACTGGGAGAAGCCGGACCGGGTCTGGGACCTGAACCGGCCGGTGCCCGAGGCGTGGCACGGGCGCTACGACTGCGTGTTCGAGTCGGGCACCATCCAGCACGTCTTCCACACGCCGAACGTGCTCGCCAACGTGCACGCGCTGCTCGCTCCCGGCGGACGCGCTGTCCACGGCCAGGCGCCCTCGCACAACCACGTCGACCACGGCTTCCACATGTTCTGTCCGACGCTGTTCTGGGACTGGTACACGGCCAACGGCTGGCAGGTCCCGGCGGCGTACTGGTACGAGTTCGAGCCGTTCTGGTTCCGCTCCAAGTTCGCCTCGCCGCCGTGGCGGATCCGGCGCTACTCGCCGGGCGCGCTCGACGCCTGCTCCTACGGCGGGTTCGGCCGGCGCCAGGTGGCGCTCTTCTTCGTCGCCGAGCGGGTCGAGGGGGCGCGCGCGGACGTGATCCCCCAGCAGAGTTACTACCAGCGCTTCTGGAGCGAGGAGGCCGGCGACCGGATGGATCCCGAGGCGCAGCGCGCGCGCGCCCGCGCGCGCCGTCTCGACCGCTTCGAGGCCGGCCTGGGCGGCCGTCCGTTCGCGTCGAACGCCTGGTTCGCCTGGAAGCGCCTGCGCAGCTGGCTGGTCCACCGCCTGCCGCGCCGGCTGCCGCCGCCCGATCTGCGTTACTGAGGTCCGCGCCCTCAGCGCGATTCCAGGTGCGGCTCGGGGGCCGGGCCGGGCGCCTTCGGCCCCGCGAAGAAGGCGCGGAACTCGGCGCCGTGCCGCCACACACTCCACGCCAGGCCCGCGAGCGCGGCGGCGGTGGTGAGCGCGAGCCGGAGCCAGGGGCGCTCGCCCGCGGCCCACCAGGCGAGCGCGAACGGCGCCAGGGGCACGCAGTAGATCCCGACCAGGTCGCGCAGCAGCCGGCCGAGCGTGCGCCCGCCTCCGGCCCGCCAGAGCGCCAGCCAGACGACCGGTGCGCCGAGCGGCAGGAAGTGCGCCCACGCCATGCCGAGGGGCGAGGCGAGCGCCCGGCAGAGCAGCACGCCGCCGGCCACCAGCCCGGCGAGCTGGAGCGCGAGGGACGCGATGCGCGCGCGGTCCTGGCCGCGCGCCACCAGGAACTCACCGCCGAAGCGGCCGAGCGGATCGACGAGGGGCGCGAAGGCGAGCAGCCGCAGGAAGGGCGCCGCGCCGAGGTAGTCCTCGCCGCGCATGACGAGCAGGATCAGCTCGGCGTTGGCGGCCACGAGCAGCGCGGCCGGGACCTCGATCGAGCTGAACAGGACGGTCGCCAGCCGGTAGACCCGGAACTGCTCCGCCGGGCGGTCGGCGAGCCCGACCAGCGCGGGGAACAGGCTGCGCGCGAACGGCTGCTGCAGGATGCGGAAGACCAGGAAGGCGAGTGCCAGGCCGGCCAGGTAGAGGCCGACCTGGCCGCCCGCGAACAGGCGCCCGACCACGAAGGCGTCGCCGTAGCCGACCGCGGTGGTGAGCAGCCAGACCCCCATCAGCGGCAGGCTCTCGACCACCAGCCGGAGCGAGGTGCCCGTGGCGTGGTGGAGGACGATCTCGCCGCGCGCGCCGCGCCAGAGCTCGAACGCGAACAGGATCTGGCCGGCGAGGGTGCCGACCACGAACGACCAGAAGCCGAGCCCCGCGATGCTGCCGCCGACGACGCCGCTGGCGTAGCCGGCCACGCGCAGGAACTCCGCCGAGAGGGTGCGCTCGATGGTGAGCCGGGCCTCGAACCAGATCAGCGCCACCGCGCCCAGGCCCTCGAGCACGAGCCCGGCGGTCATGACCCGGATGCCGCCGACGAGGTCGGGGCCGGCGCCCGCGTAGGCCCCGGCGATCCACGGCGCGGCCACGAACAGGCCGGCGGCGAGCGCGGTGCCCCACACCAGCTCGAGGCGCAGGAAGGTCCCGAACGGCATCGGGCGCAGGCGCATCACGTGGTTCGTGACGCCCAGGTCGCGCACCGAGGCGAGCAGCAGGAAGAGCGCCTCCAGCCAGCCCCAGGCGCCCCACTCGTCGGGCGCGACGAAGCGCCCGGCGACCACATGGGCGGCCTGGATCGAAACCAGCCGCACCAGCTGCGCGGCGGTGGCGGCGCTGCCGGAGCGCAGCAGTCCGCGCGCGGTCGACATCGCGGCCTAGGGCACGACCTCGACGTCGCGCCGCAGCGTGTTGCCGGGGCGCCGGTCGGAGAACCAGGCCACCTGCTCGCGCACGGGGTCGAGCTCGAGCACGTACCGGCCCGGCCGGCGGGGCGCCTCGACCTCGAGGCTCACCTCGGCGACGCCGCCCGGCGGCAGGTCGCCCGGCAGCAGCGTGCGCAGGCCGTCCCAGACCAGCCGCGCGCCGTCGGGCGCCAGCCAGTGATAGGCGAGGGCGACGCGGCTGCCGCCGCGCGCGCGCCAGACCGCGCTGCTCGTGTTGCGCACGCGGCCGTGGAACTGCACCGTGGCCCCCGGACCGAGCGTCGCGGGCACCTGCGCCTCGAGCCACTCGACCGAGAAGACGTCGGTGGCGAGCTCGTCCTCCTCGCCCAGGTAGGTCACCATGGCGCCGACCAGCATTTCGAGCTCTTCCTGCTCCCAGGCCGGTACGACACGGGCGCCCGGGCCGTCGGGCTCCCCGGCGGCGGCCTCGCGGCTCGCGCGCCGGTTGCGGGTGGAGACGACCTCGGTGTGCCAGGCCTGGCTCGAGGCCCTGACGGTCAGCTCGTAGACCCAGGAGCGGTTGCCCTCCCAGTCGATCCGCGGCGCGCGCTCGCGCGGCTCGAGCGCGACGCGCGTGACGTTCGCCCCCGGCTCGAGGCTCTGGAAGTGCGGCTCCTTGGCGGCGCCGTCGAGGGCGATCCGCACCCGGTTCGGCGCGGTCACGGTCTCGACCTGGAACACCGGGCGCCGCAGGGGCTCGAGCGTGCGCAGGGTGATCGCGACCTTCTTGCCACCGACCACCCAGAGCGCGTCGCCCACCGGCCGGAAGAGGTCGCTGCGGCCGAAGAAGAACGCGCCCGCGGTGCCGCCGTAGCCGCGGTAGCCGGGGATGTTGCCCTGGATCGAGGTCTCGAGCGGGAAGAGCTGGAAGGGCGCGTTGCGGGTGTGCGCCTGGAGCGTCGGGCTGGGCACGATGGCGCCGTAGGGCGAGAACACGAGCGGACCTACGAACAGCCCGCCCAGCGCGAAGCCGGCCACCGGCAGCCAGGCGGGGGCGATGCGCGTGACCAGGAAGAGGAAACCGGGCAGCGCGTTGACGAAGTAGCGGTTGCCGACGAAGCCGCCGCCGCCGTGCCAGTTGAATGGGATCAGGGTGAGGAAGAACAGCGCCACGCCGCCGAGGCAGGCGAGCAGCAGCCAGCGCAGACCCGAGCGCCGCTCGTAGGCGAGGAACAGGCCGAGCGCGAGGAGGGTGAACGGCGCGTAGAGGAAGAGGCCGGTGTGACGGCCGATCAGGAAGTAGCGCGAGTTGTCGAGCAGCCGCGCGTCGATCTCGGGCGCGCGGAAGATCCAGTTCCAGGCGTTGCGCGGACCGGACATCGGATCGGGCGGCGCCGGCTCGGGCAGCTCCGGCATCTGGTCGAAGCGCTCCACCCGCACGCCCTGCCGCTCGACGCCGAGGTAGGCCGACGCGGTGGGGGAGAGAGCGAGCGAGGTTCCGCACAGGGCGAGCCCGCCGACGGCGGCGCCGGCGAGCCAGGACAGGGCGCGCCGCCGCCCGCCGCGGCCCGCCACGGCCACCAGCGCCGGCAGCCCGAGCAGGGCGAGGATCGGCTTGTTGTAGGCCGCGGCGACCAGCGCCGCGGCCGAGAAGGCCGGGCGCGTACCGTCGTTCCAGACTCGCTCCCAGGCACGGCCCAGGCGGGTGAGCGCCGGCCCCACCGGAGCCTCGGTGAAGGCGAGATAGAGGCAGGCGGTCACGCCGGTGATGCACAGCACCTCGGTGTGCATCCAGAACACGTAGGGGAACGCGTTGGAGAGCAGGAAGAAGCCGGCCGAGAAGAGCAGCGCGAGCCACTCCGGGTTGTGGCGGCGCAGGTAGAGCGCCCCCATCCAGACGGCGGCGAGCAGCAGCGCCATGTTGGTGGCGAAGAACCCGCCGGCGCCGAACAGGGCCGTGGCGGGAGCGGCGATCAGGGAGATCAGCCAGGGCTTGCCGAAGTAGACGGTCTGCCAGCCGTCGGCCGACATCAGGATCAGGTTGTTGACGAGGTTGTAGGGGAACTCGACTGCCAGGCGCCGGATGTCACCCACGTCGCAGACGAGGTCGCGGTCGTGGGCGAGCGAGAGCGCCATCAGGTAGTAGGCGGGCTCGTCGGACTTGAGGTTCATCGGCTGCCCGGGCTTCGCGATCGTCGCCGGGAAGACGACGAGCAGGAGCGCGAGCGCGAGGAAGACGTACCGGGAGGGGCGCGACATGCGTCGGCGCAGTCTATCGCGGGGGGCGGTCGCGCTTGGGCGCGGACCGGGGCTGGGATAGTCTCCACCGGCGTTTTGCCCGCTCCCGCGGGCCGCCCCGTACCTCCCGACACCGTGCGACTCGCCCGCCCCTTCGCGCTCGTCCTCGCCCTGCTGGCGGCGGCGGGCTGCGCCCCGGGCCGGCCCGAGCCGCCGCGCGGGATCCTGGTCGTGCTGGTCGACGCGCTGCGCTGGGACCACCTCGGGCTCCACGGCTCGTCGATCCCGGCCACGCCCTCGATCGACGCGCTCGGCGGCGAGAGCCTCGATTTCCGCAACGCCTTCGTCCAGGCGACCTGGACGAGGCCGAGCGTGCCCTCGCTGCTCACCGGCCTCTACCCGGCGGAGCACGGGCTCGGCGACTTCGTGGCCCAGGGCGGCGCGGTCCAGGGCCAGGCCCTTTCGCCCCAGGCGACGACGCTCGCCGAGGGCATGAAGGCGGCCGGCTACCGTACCGCGCTGGTCGCCTACCAGGCGCAGCTCTCGCCGCGCTTCGGCCTCGACCAGGGCTTCGACTTCTTCAACAACAACACGATGGGCGTCGAGAAGATCAACCGGCGCTTCCTGGACTGGCTGGACGAGGCTCCCGCGCAGCCGTTCTTCGCCTACCTCCACTACCTCGACATCCACTGGCCGTACTGCCCGCCCGCCGAGACCTACGGCCGCTTCGACGCCAATCCGGACGCGATGCGCTTCTGCGACAACTGGCGCAAGCTGCGCGAGGACATCCGGTCCGGTGCCGTCGTGCTCTCGGCGGCGGACCGCAAGGCGCTCGCCGCGCGCTACGCCGAGGAGCTGCTGGCGTTCGACGCCGGGCTCGGGCGCCTGTTCGCGGCGCTCCGGGAGCGCGGCGTGTGGGACGACACCCTGGTCGTGCTGACCTCCGACCACGGCGAGGAGCTCGCCGAGCGCGGTGGCATCGAGCACGGCCACACCATGTACGACGAGCTCCTGCGCGTGCCGTTCCTGTGGAAGCTGCCGGCCTCCTGGAGCAGGAGCCGCGGCGGCAGCATCGACGCCCTGGTCGAGACGCGCTCGCTGCTGCCCACGCTGTTCGACCTGGTCGGCCAGCCCGCCGTGCCGGGCGTGAGCGCCCCCTCGCTCCTGCCCTGGGTGCTCGGCCGCGCACCCGAGCAGCCGCCCTACGAGTACGTCGCCGGGGAGGCCAACGGCATGCTCGCGGTGCGCACCGAGAAGTGGAAGCTGGTGTTCACGGCGGAGTCGAAGAAGTGGGAGCTCTACGACCTCGAGAGCGACCCCGGAGAGCGCACCAACCTCGCGGAGAGCCGGCCGCGCGAGCTCGCCGCCATGCAGAACCTGCTGCGCGAGTGGCGCCGGGGCCTGAAGCCGATCGGCGCCGCCGACACCACGCTCGACGCCGAGACCGAAGAAGAGCTGCGGTCGCTCGGCTACCTGCGCTAGGGGCGCCGGCGCGGCGATGCGCGGCCCGTTCCAGCGCTTCGCCAGCTCGACGCTGCCCTTCTGGCTGCTGGCGGCGGCCGCGCTCGCCCTCTTCGCGGCGATCCGTGCGCACCGCCTGCCGCTCGCGGAGCTGCGCGGCGACGAGGCCACCTACGTGGCGATGGCGGCCAGCCTGGCGCGCGACGGGGACCTCGCCTTCGCGGCGCCGGACCGCCGCTGGGCGGAGGCGCGCGGCGGCGCGGCGCTGATCCTCGAGCGCACGGCGCGCGGCGTCCACTACTCGAAGCCGGTCCTCTATCCGCTGCTCGCGGCGCCCTTCCTCGCGATCGCCGGGGAAGCGGGCCTGATCGCGTTCAACCTCCTCGTCCTGGGCCTGGCGCTGCTGCTCGCGCGCGCCCTGCTCGTGCGCGTCGCGGCGGGGGCGCGCGTCACCGAGGCGTTGCTCACCTTCGCCTGTGCCTCGGCGCTCGTCCCCTACCTGGTCTGGCGGATGGCCGAGACGCTGCAGGTCGCGCTCGCGCTCGCCGGCCTCTCGCTCGCGCTCGCCGCCGAGCGCGGCGCGAGCGGGCCCGCGCAGGGCGCCGTGGCGCGCCTCCTCGCGGCGCGCCACGCGCCCCTGACGGGCGCGCTCCTGCTCGGCCTGCTGATCGGCCTGCGCGAGCCGCACGCGGCGGTCGCGGCCGTGCCGGTGCTCGCGGCGCTCGGCGGCCGGCGCTGGCGGCGCGCCGCGGCCGCGGCCGCCGCGGTCGCCGCCGGGTACCTGCTGGTGCTCGGCCTGACCTGGGCGACGACCGGCGCGCTCAACCCCTACAAGGCCGAGCGCGCGACGTTCAACGCAGCGACCGGCTATCCGGCCGGGGAGGACGCCGCGCGCGCCCTGGCGCGCTTCGGCACCGACGAGGCCTGGGCGACCTCGATGCTCGACGTGCGCCCGGTCTGGCAGGGCGAACGCACCGCCTACGCGGTGCTCTACTTCTTCGTCGGCCGCCACTCGGGGCTCATCGCCTACTTCCCGGCCGCGCTGCTGCTCGGCGCGCTCGCCCTGGGCGCGCGCGATCGGGTGGCATGGGCCGGCCTGGCGGGCTTCGCCGGCCTCGCCGCCTTCTACCTCGTCTGGTGGCCCGCCAACTACTTCGGCGGCGAGACGTTCGTCGGCAATCGCTACCTGCTCGCCGCCTACCCCTGCCTCCTGCTCGCCCTGCCGCGCCTGCCCTCGCGGCGGGCGCTGGCCGCGGTCTGGGGGGTGGCCGCGATCGCGGGCGCCTCGGCGCTCGCCTCGGTGGTGCGCGCCGGGGAGCTCGACCCGACCAGCCAGAGCCACGCCCACGCCGGCCTGTTCCGGCTCCTGCCCTACGAGTCCAGCGCCTCCAACATCGACGGCCGCCGCGACCGTTACTGGTCGGGCGACTTCGTGCGCTTCGTCGATCCCTACGCGCGCGCCGACGAGTGGAGCTTCGAGCTCGCCGCGGGCGATCCGGCCGCCGAGATCGAGCTGGCGACCGTCTGGGAAGGGGATCCGACCACCTGGCTGGTGACCTGCGACGCGCCGCGCGCGACGCTGGTGGTCTCGGACTGGCGGCGCACCCGCCGGTTCCCGCTCACGGCGCACGGCGCGGGCTCGGGCGGCCCGGTGGAGGTCGATCTCGCGCCGGCCTGGCGGGTGCACCCGTTCTGGTGGTCGGACGGCCGTCCGGCGCGGGCGCGATTGGTGCGCTTCGCGCTCGAGGTGCCGGGCGGGGGATTCGCGTCGGCGCGCCTGCGCTACCTGGGGCGGCGGCGCCTGCCCACCGGCTTCGCGCGCGAGGTCGAGGCGGTGACCCTGCCGGAGGAGATCCCGGTGCCGCTCGAGGCCGCGCCGCGCGTCCGCCTGCGCGTGCGCAACGGAGGCGACTGGACCTGGCGCTCCGACGACGCCCTGCCGGTCCAGGCCGGCGTGCGCTGGCTTCCGTTCGACGCCAGCGCCCGGCCGGTGGAGATGCGCGTGCCATTGCCGCGGCCCGTCGCCCCGGGCGAGCAACTCGAGCTCGAGGTGCCGCTGACGCCTCCCGCCGCCGGCACCTACCGGGTCCTGGTCGATCTCGTGCTCGAAGACGTGGCCTGGTTCGGCGACCGGGTCGGCGAGCCGCTCGCCGAAGGGCGCATCGAGGTCCGCCTTCGCACGACGTCCGAATCGGCCGGCCCGGCCACCGCGAGCGAGGCCCCCCGCTAGGACAGGGGCGCACCCGAGCGACACCGAGCCGGCGCGTCCAGGCAGCACGCACCGTCGAGGCGAGAAGCTCCATAGAAGGGAAAGACCGGACGAGCGCCGCGTCGGCGGGTCCGTCGCGCCTGCTCGCGAGGAGCTTCGTTCCGGCTCCAGCTGCTTTCCGACCTGCCCCGGGCATTCCCGTTCGCCGGCTCCCGTCGAGAGGCTGAGCCGGGTGGCCACCTGCGGCCGGCCCGCCGTTCCCTCTATGGAGGTCTTTGGTCTTTCGCGCCGGGGGAGGGAACCGTCCCCGGAGCGGGGGCCGCTGCCGCGGGCGCCGGGGGAGGCGGCAGGGCCTCGCGCGCGCTGGCGTCCTGGAGGTCGAAGAGCGCTTGCGGCACGGCGCGGCCCTCGAGCGCGCGGATGCGGACCGTGAGCGCGGATCCGGTGCGCAGCAGGTCCTTGGCGACGATCTCGGCGGGCACCCGCTTGCGCTCGTCCTGCCAGCTCTTGAACTCGACCAGCCGGCGCGGTTTGTCCTCGGCGGTGCGGAACTCGGCGCGCAGCGGCAGGCCGCGCGTGCGGTCCACCGCCCAGCGCACGCGCGGCGGCTCGACGTCGGGCGCGAGCGCCTCGAGCTCGAAGGTCACGACCCCCCGCGATTCCTCGGCGGACACGGCCCGGTAGTCGCGCGCCAGGCGCAGCGAGAGCAGCTCGTCGAGCGCCGCGCCGCCGGCGGGTGCCAGGGCGGGGGACATGCGCACCGGGTTCTTCGCGCCGGGAGCGAGCAGCCACGCCTCCTTGCCGCGCCGCACCACGTACTTGCCGAGGTCGCGCTCGGCCAGGAAGCGCACGAGCGCGAGATCGTCGCCCCTGCGCCAGATCTCGAGCGGGACCTCGGCCCCGTTGGCGCCCACGAAGGAGAGCTCGAGCCGGAGCTCCGCGGGAGCGGCGGCGAACGGGTCGCTCGCCGCCAGCAGGCGCGCCAGCGCGGGGGTCACTTCGGCGGCCCGGGCCGTGCCCGACGGGTCGAGCGCGGCGAGCGCGGCGAGCAGCGGCAGGAATCGGGACGGGCGCAGGGCGATCTCCTCAGACGTGGCCGAGCGCGTCCACGATCGCCAGCCGCGCCGCGCGTGCGGCGGGCAGCAGGGCGGCGAGGACGAGCACGAGGATCATGAGCAGGGCGCCCCCGGCGAACGCCTCGGGGACGAGCGCGAGCCGGAGGTCGATCGGGTCGACGGCGCCCGGCGGCGGCGGCATCCGGAGGCCCGCGGCGTTCAGGCCGAGCACCGCACCCAGCCCCAGCGCGGCGCCGGCGAGCGCTCCCAGCGCACCCAGCCACGCCGCCTCGGCGACCAGCAGCGCGGCGATCTGGCCGCGGCCGGTGCCGATCGCGCGCAGGGTGCCGATCTCGCGCACGCGCTCCAGGATCGACATCACGAGCGTGTTCGAGGCGGCGAGCACGACCAGCACGACCACGATCGTGCCGAGGAAGACGAAGATGCCGAGGTAGAGGTCCCGCACCTGGCCGTAGAAAGGTGCGCGCTCGCTCCAGGGCGTGACCGCGAGCGGCGCCGCGCGGCCGGCGAGCGCGGCGCGCGCGGCCGCGAGCGCCGCGCCGGTGGCGCGCGTGTCGTCGAGGCCGACCAGCAGGTTGGAGACCGAGTCGGTCTGGGCGAGCCGTTGCGCGGAGGCGAGCGGCAGCTTGAGGAAGCGAGTGTCGAGCTCGGCGACGCCGGTGGTGACCACGCCCGCGACCGTGACGTCGAGGGCGTTGAGCGTGCCCTCCGGAGTGGTCGCGACCAGGGTGACGACCTCGCCCGCGCGGACGCCCAGCGACTCGGCCAGGCCGCGCGCGAGGAGCGCCGCGTCGGCGCCCGGCGCGGGCGCGGCGGCCGGCAGATCCGAGCCCTCGCGCAGCCGCACCTCGAAGCCCATCCGCCGCTCGCGGTCGGGCTCGGCGCCGACGCCGACGAACGAGACCGAGCGTCCGTCCGCGCTCTGCGCGAGACCCATGAGGTGGAGGTTGGCGCCCACCGCGGTGACGTGGGGCAGCGCCTCGAGCGCGCGCCGGACCTCGCGCCAGTCGGCGAGCGCGGGGGAGGCAGGCCGGTCGAGCGCGGCGCCGCGCGCGGCCGCCGCCGCGGCGTCGGCGATCTCGAGGTGGCCGAGACCGCCGTGGATCATCGCCTCGCGCAGGCCGTCGAAGGAGAAGCGGACGAAGCCGGCGGTGACCACCAGTGCGGCGGTGCCGGCGGCGACCACGGCGAGCGACAGCGCGGTGCGGCGCCGGTTGCGCGCCAGGTTGCGGAGCGCCAGGCGCGCGATCTCGAGCGGGCTCACGAGACCGCCTCCGGCCGGCGCTCGTCGCGCGCCACGCGCCCGTCGCGCAGGGTGACGACGCGCGGCGCGCGCGCCACGAGCTCGGGGTCGTGGGTGGAGACGACCACGGTGGCGCCGTGCTCGCGGCCGAGGGCGGCCAGCAGCTCGAAGACGCGCAGCGCGTTGCCGGAATCGAGGTTGCCGGTGGGCTCGTCGGCGAGCACGGCGCGCGGCCGGTGGACGAGGGCGCGCGCGATGGCGACGCGCTGGCGCTCGCCGCCCGAGAGGCGGTCCGGCCGGTGGCTCATGCGCTCGCCGAGGCCGACGCTGTCGAGCGCGGCGGCGGCGCGCGCCCGGCGTTCGGCGCGCGGCACGCCGTCGATGACCAGCGGATACTCGACGTTCTCGAGGGCGTCGAGCACGGGCACGAGGTGGAAGGCCTGGAAGACGAAGCCCAGCCGCTGGCGCCGCAGCAGCGTGCGCTGGCGCTCGCCCAGCGTTGCGAGGTCCCGCCCCTCGACGAACACGCGCCCGGCGTCGGGCGCGTCGAGCGCGCCCAGCAGGTGGAGCAGCGTCGACTTGCCGCTCCCCGACGGCCCGGCGACGACCACGAGCTCCCCGCTCCCGATCTCGAGGTCCACGCCGGCGAGGGCGCGCACGTCGGCGTCGCCGACGCGATAGCTGCGCGTGAGTCCCTCCACGCGAAACACGGGCGCTTCTCTCACGGCGCCGGACACGCGAAGCATCCTAGCCGACCGTCTGGGTCGACCTGCGTGCCGGTGCCGCGTCGTCGGGCGAGGCGGATGGCGCGCTTCCGGCCTCAGGGAACGAGCTGGGACCAGGCCGAGGCGTCGCCGCTCTCGAAACCGTCCGAGAAGATCCCGTTGCCCGGTGCCGCGCAATAGCGGCTGCCCTGCTGGGTCTCGATGATGCCCCCCCAGATGATCATCTCGGAGCCGGTCCAGACCGTCGACCAGCGCCCGCCGATGCGCACCGGGGGCGCGTCGACCAGCGTCGTCGGACGCCAGGAGTCGGTCATCGGGTCGTAGCGTCCGCCGCTCGAGTCGTTCGCGCCGCCCCAGAGCAGCAGCTCGCTGCCCGTCCAGACGGCCTGCGCGACGCGGGGCGTGGGCGCTCCGACCGGGCTGGTCGGGGTCCAGCTGTCGGTTGCCGGGTCGTAGCGCGCCCCGTCACCCAGGTCGCCGAGGAAGAGCCACTCGTGCCCGCCCCAGACGATCATCTCGGTTCCCGTCCAGACCCCGACCGGCCACATGCGGGTGATGGGAGAGTCGGCGACGTTGGTCGGGGTCCAGGTGTCGGTGATCGGGTTGTAGCGGCCGCCGGTCGGGGTGGTCCCGTCGTTGATGAAGCCGCCCCAGACGATCATCTCGGTGCCGGTCCAGACTGCGGCGTGGTGATCCCGGGCGCCGGGAGCGTTGACGGTGGTGGCATCGACCCAGGTGTCCGTCGCGGGGCGGTAGCGCTTGGCGACGGTGTCGGTGCCAATGCCGCCGAAGGCGATCATCTCGCTGCCGGTCCAGACGATGGAGTACCCGGGGCCGCTGACCGGGGCATTCGTCTCGCTCATCAGGCTCCAGCTGTCGGTCGTGGGGTTGTAGCGCCCGCCGAGCGGGCCGCCACCCCAGAAGATCGCCTCGGTACCGGTCCACACCGCCGTCTCGGCTGAAGCGGGAGCCCCGACCGTGCTGACGGCCTGCCAGCTGTCGGTCGCCGGATCGTAGCTCGCCCCGGGGGCAAAGCTCCCTCCCCAGCCGCTGCCGCCCCAGATGATCATCTCGCTGCCGGTCCACGCGGCGGCATGCAGGCCGCGGGCAGCGGGAACGTTCATGGTGCCGGTCGGGTGCCAGAGGTCGAGCTGCGGGTCGTAGCGGCCGCCGTCGTAGTGAAATAGGAAGTCGTCGTCGAGGCCGCCCCAGACGATCATCTCGGTGCCGGTCCAGACCGCGGTGATGCCCTGACCGTTGTTGGCGGAGTTCACCGGACTGGTCGCCGTCCAGGTGTCGGTGGCAGGATCGTAGCGGCCGCCCGCGACGACGTTGAAGCTCCCGCCCTGGACGATCATCTCGGTGCCGCTCCAGACCGCGGCGTGGAACGAGCGCTGCGACGGGGCATCGACGAGACTGGTCGGCAGCCAGGTGTCGGTCTCCGGGTCGTAGCGGCCGCCGCTCTGATCGTAGGCCGGTTCGTTGGCGCCGCCCCAGACGATCATCTCGGTGCCGGTCCAGACCGCCGTGTGATAGCAGCGAGCGTCGGGAGCGTCGGCGGTGGCGACCGGCGTCCACGAGTTGGTGGCGGGGCTGTAGCGCGCGCCGTCGCCGTACAGCTGCCCGATGTGGACGTTGTACCCGTTCCAGATGATCATCTGAGAACCGGTCCAGACGGCCGTGTGATAGGCCCGTGGCGCGAGCGGCGCTGGAGCCGTCGGCGTCCAGGCGTCGCTGGCCGGATCGTAGCGGCCGCCGCTGTTGAGAAGCCCCGTCAACCCCTCCCCGCCCCAGACGATCATCTCCGTGCCGGTCCAGACGACGCTGGCGTTCCAAGCCGGGGCGGGGGCATTCACGGTGGAGGTGGGCGTCCAGGTGTTGCTGACCGGGTTGTAGCGGCCACCGCTCCCGTCGGCGCGGGCGCCCCAGACGATCATCTCCGTGCCCGTCCACACCGCGACGTGGGACTGGCGCGCTCCGGGAGCCCCGGTTGCTGGCAGGAGGGTCCAGGTCTCGGTGGCCGGGTCGTAGCGGCTGCCGTCGCCATAGATGGTGCCCACGGAGCTCATGCCGCCGAAGACGATCATTTCGCTGCCGGTCCACACCGCCGTGTGCCAGTAGCGCGGGTCGAGCAGCTGCAGCGTCGGCGTCCACGTGTCGTCCGCGCAGGCCGTGCCGGCGACCGCCGGGAGCCGGAAGTCGAAGGTCGCGCCGGCGAGCTCGGGCGACAGGGTCCCTCGCGTCTCGTTCCACCACGAATCGAAGGACCGCTTCGGCCACTCGATCGTCGCCAGGCGCACGTGGCGTTCGTCCAGCTCGTGCACGAAGAGGACGTAGAAACGGGTCTCGTCCTCGCGCAGCGGGCTCGGACGGTCGAGCACGATCTCGGCAGTCGCTCTGCCCATCTCCGCGCCGAGCTCCCGCAGGCGGGCGTCGAACTCCTCCGGCTCGAGCTCGAGCGCGCCGGGGATCCGCGCGCCGCCGGGTCCGCGCCGCCACTCCGCTTCGGTGCGGACCCCGGCCGTGCGGAGCGGGGCAGCTCCGGAGCGCAGCTCGCTCGCCTCCCGTCGGGCAACGGCCCCGACGTCCGCGTGCAGGCGCTCGTCCCGTGCGTAGGAGGCCCGGAGGAGCCGGTCGGCGAGCAGGGGACGGGCCAGGCACTCGGCCGCCTTCGCCGGATCGTCGCCGAGCGCCGCGAACAGCTCGCGCAGCCGTGCCGGCGCCTGGGAGCGGGCGGCCATGCGATCGAGCTCGGCCTGCAGCTGCACCGGCGTGATCGTCAAGCCCCAGAAGCGCCGGAGCGCCTCGGTCTTCAGCACGGCGTCCTCGGCGTTGCGCCGGACGACGGTGGGCGGGACGGCCTGCGCGAACGAGCTCTGCCGGCCCTGGCTGCGGTGAGTCCAGTAGACCCTCTCGAGGGCCTCCTGGCAGCGGACTCTCGCTTCCAGATCGAAGTCGGGGGAGAGGGAGGCCTGCGCGGCGGTGCCCGCGAGGACGAGCGCGGCGACGGAGACGGCGGAACGGAAGCTTGCGAAAGGCGCCTTCATCGGGATCCTCCCGGACCAGGTTCGACACACCTGCGTTGCGCGCAGGGACGGCTTCTCCGGCTCGCGAGCCGATCCACCCGGAAGATACGACAGCCGTCAGAAGGGCATGGAACAGGCGCCGCCCGCAACCCTGTGCCCGGGCGCGAGCTTCGCCGGGTCGAGCGACGAAGGAGGGAGGCAAGGGCAGGTCCACGGCGACGGATCGACTAGGATTCACGCAGGTTCCTCGATCGCCGATGACCACCCCGCACGTCTTTCCCTGCGCTCGCTGCCAGGCTCCGGTGCCGGTGTCGCCGGAGGCGATGCGCGACGCGCGGGCGGAAGTCGTCTGCCCGAGCTGCGGCCAGCGCTACACGCGCCGGCCGGGTGGGGCGCCGCGGCCGCCGGCGCCGCCGCCGGTGCCGGCTTCCGGTCCGGCCTCGGGCCCGGTGCCCGGTCCGGCCGCGGAGAGCCCTCCCCCCGGGCCGGTCACGACGCCGACGGCGGCGCCCCCGGCGTACGGCGCCGGGACCTCGTCGCCCAGCGGCCCGACGCGGCCCTTGGGCGAGGGCGGGCGCGTCGAGGCACCGGCGTTCGAGGACGG
>Ga0102851_10000417_pt1 | contig 21359 bp, 20 predicted proteins | sample Mud3Dept3metaG_FD_79558 | JGI IMG/M metagenome (GOLD analysis project Ga0102851, IMG submission 79558) | Freshwater wetland microbial communities from Ohio, USA, analyzing the effect of biotic and abiotic controls - Mud 3 Core 4 Depth 3... | ecosystem: Environmental > Aquatic > Freshwater >... | reverse complement strand
GGCCGTTGCTCGCCACCGCGATTGCCGTGAACGGCAGGCGGTCCTCCCGCTGGCTCCCCCGGAACGACACCCCTCCGTCGTCGCTTTCGAGGACGAGGCCGTCCTGCCCGACCGCCACGACTTTCCCCCCGGCCTCCGCGAAATCCGTGATCGAGGCCTTCCGTTCGGTCTTCGATTCCTTCCACGACCGTCCGTCGTCGGTGCTCCGGTAGACCGTTCCCCGGAGGCCGCCGACCAGGATCGTCCCGTTGTTCAGGACGATCCCCGTCCAGAAGGTGCCCTTGTACCCCGTGTTGACGTAGGTCCAGTTCTCCCCGTCGTACGACCGCAGCACCATGCCCTGCTCCGCCGCGACGAACAGCGCCCCCATCCGGTTCGCGAAGATCTTCAGGAGGTTCCGGTCGGCCTTCTTCCCGCCGGGGGGGGGCGGAAGCCGAACGGGAACCCACGTCTTCCCCCCGTCCCTCGTGGCGATGATCAGGGACCACAAGCCCACCGCCCAGCCATGATCCTTGTCCCGGAAATACACCGAGAACAGCGGCTGGTCGACCGTGGCGTCGGAACGCTGCACCGTCCAGCTTTCCCCGGCATCGTCGGTCCGGAGGACGACCCCCCAATGGCCCACCGCCCACCCGGTTTTGTCGTCGACGAAGTGGACCGCGGTCAGCGTGGAGCGTACCGGAACGGATTTCGCCTGCCGGAAATCCCCTCCGTCCGTGTCGGACAGCAGCACGATGCCGTGGTCGCCCACGGCGATGATCCGCTTCCCCGCCCGCACCGCGGACAGCATCATCGCCCTGGCCGCCGCGGTCGTCGCCTCCGCGGGCTGAAGCTTCGGGGCGGGGAATTCGGAAGCCGCCTCCGGTCCCGCGGACGGCATCTCCGCCGCGTTCGACGCGTCCGCGAGGAAAAGGGACAGAGCGGAGAAAAGGGCCACCCGGAAAACCCGGTTACGATGCCTGATTCGTTCCATCGTCCTCCTCACGGCCGGGAGACCCGTCAGTCCCCGGCGGGGTGGCTCAGGATCTCGGACACGTGCACCGGCCGTTTCCGCGGGAAGATCATCTCCAGGACCATGGCCAGCGCCGGCAGCGCGGTCATCGCCATGATCAGGTTCACGATGAACATGAACGCCAGCAGTTTTCCCATGTCCGCCTGGAACTTCAGCGGCGAAAACGCCCAGGTGACCACCCCGGCCGCCAGGGTGATCGCCGTGAAGATGGTCGCCATCGCCTCGAACGCGAGCGCCTTCTCCATCGCTTCGTGGATCGCGAACCCCTGGCCCAGGTGCAGCTGGAGCCGGTTGTAGATGTAGAAGGCGTAATCCACCCCGATCCCGACCGCAAGCACCATCACGGGCAGCGTGGCGACCGTGAGGCCGATCTCGAGCTTCTTCATGAACCAGTACCCGACGAACGTCCCGACGGCCAGCGGCATGCAGCACGCCACCATGGCCCGCGGGTCCCGGTATGCGATGAAGACGAGGATGAGGATGGCCGCGTACACGTACAGCATCATGGGGAGCTCGCTCCGCTCGACCTCGTCGTCGATCGCCGCCAGCACCCCCGCGTTCCCCGCCGCCAGGCGGACCGTGACGTTGTCGAGGCGGTTGGTGCGGCGGAATTCCTTGGCGGCATCGATCACGCGGTTGATCGTCTGCGCCTTGTGGTCGGTCAGGTACAGGTGGGCCGCGGTCATGCTGGCGTCCTTGTTCATGTACCCCCGGAGGCGGGCGATCTCCGCGCTCAGCCCCGCGTAGTTCATCGGGTCGATCGGGGTGACGTACATCTTCGGGTTCCCCTCGTTGAACCCCTCGCTGTAGAGCCGGATCTGGTTGGAGTAGGAGTCCACGGACATCACGCCCGGGACGTTCGCCATCCGCCAGGAGAAGGCGTCCACGAATCCCCCCAGGGCGACGTTGCGGTCGGAACCCGGCGGCGCCTCGAAGACCACCGTCAGCCAGTCGAGCCCCATGTTGTAGCTCTCCGAGATGGAAACCGCGTCGCGGTTGAAGCGGGCGTCCGGGCGCAGCTCCGGGGCGCCCGGCTGCAGGGTCCCGATCACCCTGCCGCGGCTCTGCCACACGGAAACGCCGAAGACCGCCGCGGTGATCAGCACGGTGATGACCGCGTTCCTCGGCTCCGCCGTCCGGGCGAGCACACGCAGCCAGCGGGAACGCTCCTCCCGCTTGAGCATGGCCCCCTCCGCGTACTCCCTCGTGAACGTGAAGAAGGACGCCGCCACCGGGAGCATGATCAGGTTCGTGACGATCTTGTACGCCACCCCGATGGACGCCGTGACGGCCAGTTCGCGCACCATCGGGATGGGGATCAGCACCAGGGTGATGAAGGAGACGATGGCCGTGATCAGGGCGAGCGTCCCGGGGATCAGGAGCCCCGTGAAGCTCTCCCGGGCCGCCTCGTCCGTGCTCTTCCCGTGGGCCAGCCCGCGGACGATGAAGTTGATCTGCTGGACGCCGTGGGAGACCCCGATGGCGAACACGAGGAACGGGACCAGCACGGCGAGCGGATCCAGCCCGTACCCGAGGAGGCGCAACGTGCCGAACTGCCACACGAGCGACGTGAGGGAGCAGACGATCGGCAGGATCGTGAACCGGACGGAGCGGCAGTACCAGTACACCGACAGCGCCGTGAGCACGAGCGCGATGGCGCAGAACTCGATGACCCCGATGGCGCCGTCCGCGATGTCGCCGATCTGCTTGGCGAACCCGATGATCTGGATCTCGAACTTCCCGTCCTCGAACTTCTTCCGGATGTCCTCCTCCAGCACACGGTTGTACGCTACGTAGTCCAGCCGCTTCCCCTCGCGGTCGATCTCGCTGATCTCCGCGGTGATCATGGCGCTGGTCTGGTCGTGCGACACGAGGGTGCCGACGAACCCCCCCTCCCGGGTGAGCTTCTGGATGCGGGAGATGATCTCCGGGGTCAGCGCCTCCGGGGTGATCGTGCTGTCGATGATCTGGTCGGCGCGGAACCCCTCCTCCGTGATCTCGTTGACGTACGAGTTGGGCGTCCAGAGGGACTGGACCCCCGCGCGGTCGACTCCCGGCAGGTAGGTGACCGCCTGCGTCACGTCGTACAGGCGCGCGAGGGCTTCCGGATTCCAGATCGTTCCGGTGCGGGCCTTCACGACGAAGTTCAGCCGGTTGGCGCCGAACAGGTCGTCGCGGTACTTCTCGAAGGTCTGGATGTACTCGTGCCCGGTCGGCATCTGCTTTTCGAAGCCGGCGGACATCCGCAGCTGGAAGGCGAAGATCCCCATCACGGCGGTGAACGCCGCGATGAACGCCAGCGTGTGGACGCGATGGCCGAAGAAGAACGCCTCGGCCTTCTGCACGAGCCGGCCCAGCACCGATCGGTTCACGCTGTCGTCTCCTCCGCGCAAAAAAGGGCCGGCGCCTTCCACCCGGCGCCGGCCCGCACCCCCGTTAGAAGTTGCGCGTCAGGTATGCGCCGATGAAGTCCCGGTCCGCCAGGAGCTGGTTTTTCCCCCAGAACGTCAGGTAGTTTATCCCGGCCTGCCAGTTGGTCGGGACGTTCTGGATGAAGTTGACGTAGATGTTCAGGGACTTCGCTCCCTCCAGGTAGTTCGCGGTGAGGGTCGGAGTGTATCCACTCACGGCGTCGAAGAACGTCAGCCCGGGGACGACCTGCCACCCCTTGATGATCTTGTTGTCGTAGTTCCAGTTGAAATCCACGGTGAAGCCGATGGAGTTCGCGTCCCCCACCGCAGCGATGGTGTTGTAGGTCTGTGTGCCTACCCCGAGGCCGAGGTCCGCTGTGAAGGGTGGCCCCACCCAAAACGCGTAGCCGGCGTCGGCGGCCTGCATGACCGGCACGCCGTCGATGGTCCGTTCGTACCGCTTCCCGGGGCTGACCCCGGGGTACCGGATCCAGACGACCTCGCCGATGAACGTCGCCGTGTCCGCCCACAGCAGGTCCAGGAACCAGCCGTGGTCTCCCGGCGTCAGGCTCAGCAGCCCCGTCAGGTGCATCTGGTACTTCTTGTTGTCGATCCACATGGGACAGTCGACCGAGAGCTGACCGTTCGTGATCCCATCCAGCGGACCCCCCGGGTTGTAGCAGCTCGTCAGGGAGATGGCGTCCTTCGGCCGGTACGACAGCTCCCACCCGATCGCCCAGTTCCCCAGCGGGAAGTTGGTGCTGATCCCGTACAGCTTCCGGTTCTCCAGGTACTCCCACTCGGCGGTGGTTCCACCCGCAAGGAGGGTCAACACGGGCATCTTGTCGTGGTAGTTCATGAAGTAGAGCCCGACGTCCAGGGACACTCCTTCCGGCTTGTAGTGCATCGCGAAGCCGTACTGCCCGTGCCCCGGTTTCTCGTGCTGCAGGATATTGACCGCGAAGGTGTTGGCCTGTGACGGGTCCGCCGCCGGATCAAGTCCGCCGAAGTTCACGAAGTCGGGGGAGGTGGGGTCCACATTGAAAAACAGCGGTTGACGCCCCTTCCCCAGGATGTCCGCGACGGAGAAGTAGGTGCCGACGGGAGGCAGGCGGTTCCGGTTCCACTGGAACTGGTAATACCCTTCCAGGTTGACGCCGCGGCCCAGCCCCGAGGCGATACTGAAGATCGGCGCTGGGAGGACGGCCTCCTTCAGCTGCGTCCCAGGGATCGACAACTTCTGGAAATCCAGCGAGTTGGTCTGGTTGATCCCCCCGATGGCGAAGATGCTCTCCCCCCAGCTGACGACCTGGTTCCCCAGCCGGAACCGGGCGCGCTGGTCGCCGATGTTCATGTCTTTGCTCACCCACAGGTCCAGCAGCTGCGCATCCTTGGAGATCTGGTTCTTGGCGGCCTTGTCGAGGTCCGTCCGGTCGGTGTGCGTCGCCATGAAATCGTACAGGAAGGTCGCCCGGGCCATGAATTTGAACTCCATCGGGAACTTCAACAGCAGTTCCGGGGTGAACTTCAGGTACGTGGTGTACAGCTGGCCCTTCTCGTAGTTCAGGTCGCCGTCGTCCCCGTTGGAGGAAACGCCGGTGTTCGCGCCGGGCACGACGGTGGGGTCTCCCACCAGTTGAGGGTTCCAATCCTGCGTCCGGATCCCGGCCCCCAGCGTCAGCTGCATGTCCAGGTTCCCGCTGACCGATTCGCTCGCCTGGAACTGGAAGGAGTGCGCGATCCCCGGCAACAGAGCCGTGATCACCGCGACAAGGAATGTTTTTCCCAACTTCGTCTTCATGCGGGTCCCCCTTTACCGTTCGCTGATCGAACGGAGGTTTTCGGCGGTGAACCACGTGATCCGGAAACGCGGATCGTTGGGGGCATCCGCGTGGTACCGCATGTCCTTCCCGGTGCCGATCGAGGACTGATCGCAGACGTACCGCCCGGAGACAAGGTCGTAACTGACGAACGGGTAGTGGTCAACCGTCCCGCCCAGCTCCCAGATCGGGATCGGGTACCCTTCCTCGACCTTCCAGAGGCCGCCCTTGGCGTCGTACTGGTCCGCCACCAGGGCGAGGTACGTGTCCTCGTCGAAGTAATAGATCCTCTTGGGCATCGTGTGCCGCATCCCCTTCTTCACCGTCGCCTCCACCACCCACACCCGGTGGAGCTCATACCGGCGGCTCTCGTTGGCCAGGTGTTTCAGCTGGAGGACGTCGTGCAGTTTTTTGCGGAAGTCGTACATCCCGAAGCTGTTGTACGGGACGTACAGTTCCTTCTTTCCGACGATCTTCCAGTCGAACCGGTCGGGGCGGCCCAGGAAGACCCACGCCGTGTCCAGGGGGTACTGGTTCTCGAAACCGATCTGCGGGGCGTCGTAGGTGTACGCCGGCAGGCGCCGCACCCTGCGCTGCCCCGGGAAGTAGAAGAACGCCTCGCGGTCCTTGTCGGTGTAGTCGCAGATGAAGATCCGCTGCCCCGCGAGGGCCGCCGGGGTGTCGTACCCGAAGTCGATGCAGTAGATGATCCTCCCCGCTTCCTTGGGGGAGGTAGACCCCTTCTTCCCCCAGGGATGGAACACTGTCTGGGGGCCGGCGGGATCCAGCCACTCCGTGCTGCCGGGCCGGGGGGATACCGCGGTGGTGGTTCTCGGCCATTCGGTCCCCATGCCCTTGTACCGCATGATGAAGTTCCAGATGACCTCCGACCCGTCTTTCGGGATCGGGAACGGGATGCCGGGAAGAACCGCGTCCACCAGGTCGGTGCCGTCCTTGCTGAGCTTGGCGGCGCCGGCCGCGTTCTTCCGGATGTTCGCCTCGATCCAGTCCGGGTACCCCGCGTTGCGGTGGCTGGGGTACACGTCCATCCGGTACCCCTTGGTCTGCTTGACCATCTGCACCTGCCCCGGGCTCAGCTTGTCCGCGTACTTGTCCACGTTGGAGGCGTCGATGGAGAAGAGCGGCTTTTCATCCTTGAACTTCCAGAAGTCGCCGCGGTATTGCCCGAAGGAATATCCCACCAGCGGCACGTCCTTGCCTTCCCATGCCGGGATCGTCCCTCCTTGTTTCCCGCCTTCTCCGCGCCGGCGAAATTCAGCTCCTTCCCCAGGCGCTCGACCTCCTGGGGCGTCGCGGCCCACCCCGCGATCGCAGTTGCCAGGACGACGGTAACCATCCACAGGACTTTTCTGATCATCTCCCCGAACCCCCCTTCGTGGTCGCTGCCAGGATTCCCGCACGGCACGGCGTCTCCGTGCCGGCCAACGGATTTCTCATCTCTTTCGGTACGGCAAGCAAACGGCGTTCCAATACCTGAATTGCCAAGGCGCCGAAACTCTTTCCGACTGTAACTGACTGTTATTCAACAGTATAGCGCAATGGATCGCGCGCAAATCCAGGCGGGGAAATACGGCTGCTGATTTGTCTGTGCCTATAATGGGATGAAACACGTGAACAGCGTCTCAAATGTGCACAAGGGATCCTGACGGTCGCCCGAACCGGATGCGGAGCATTTCCCGGACGGCCGCCAGATCCGCGCCGGGGTGCATTTCCAGCAGGCAGGCGACCGCGCCGGAAACCCTTGCAGCGGCGAAGCTGTTTCCCCCGAAGTTCCTCTCCCGGGGAAGACCCGGCAGGGGGCGGGGCCACCCGGAAGCGCGGCACTCGAACGGCTCCCCCGCGCGATATCGCAGAGTCCTCTCCCCGAGGCGCCGGTCCGCCGCCACCCCGATCACGTCGGGCAGAAGGGCGGGGTATCCGTTCCGGCGGGACCCGTTCCGCGCCGAGGCGACCAGGATGACCCCCCGGTCCGCCGCGTCCCGGCTTAAGGCCCCGATCGGCCGCGATCCCACGTCCTCCTCGACACCGAGGCTCAGGTTGACGACGCGCGCGCCGGCGTCGACCGCGTACGCCAGCGCCGCCTCCAGCACGTCCACCGTCACGGAACAGGAGCCGGAGAAGATCTTGACGGCGTGGATCCGGGCGGCCGGGGCGACGTTCCGGATGACCGCGGCGATCGCCGTCCCGTGTCCCATGTCGTCCCGGAAACTCCCCTCCTCGCGCCGGATCTCCCCGTCCGGCCCCTTGAACACGCGGGCGCCCCCCGCCACGCCCCGCACGTGCGAGTGGTGCGGGTTGGCGCCCGAGTCGATCACGAACACGGAGACGCCCCTGCCCGCCGGTTCCCCCGCGGCTCTCGGCCCCCACGGGATGTGCCGGCCGCTAGGCATCGGCGGTCTTTCCCGGCTTCGCCCCGTCGCCGCACACGCGGAGGAACGCGCGGTACGTCCCCCGGCTCCCGGCCAGCTCCTCGTGCGACCCCTGCCGGGCGATCCGCCCCCCCTCTAGGACCGCGATCCGGTCCGCGTCCCGTACGGCATGGAGGCGGTGGGTGATGATGAGGGTCGTCCGTCCCCGCATCAGTTCCCGCACCGAGGCCCGCACCCTCTCTTCCGTCAGGACGTCCAGCGAGGAGGTCGCCTCGTCGAGGACCAGGATGTCCGGGGCCCGCAGGAACGCCCTGGCGAGGGCCACGCGCTGCTTCTGGCCCGCGGAGAGGGCCGTTCCCCGCTCCCCGACGACGGTGGAAAGGCCCCCCGGCAGCGAGCGGACGAACTCCGTCAGGTCCGCCTTGTCGACGGCCCCGGCGACCTGTTCCGGGCCGGCGCCGGGGGCGCCGTACCGGACGTTCTCCTCGAGGGAACCGTGGAACAGGTGCGGTTCGGTGGTGACCACGGCCACGCGCCGGCGCAGCGTGTCGCGGCGCAGCCGCGAAAGCGGCACCCCGTCGACGCGGATCTCCCCCCCCTGCGGATCGTAAAACCGCAGGAGCAGGTCGACGATCGTCGACTTCCCGGCTCCGCTCCCCCCGACGATGGCCGTCGTCTTCCCGGCGGGCAGGAACAGCGTCAGGCCGTCCAGGACCCGGCCATCCCCGCCGTAGGAAAACGTCACCCCGTCGAGGGCGATCCCTTCCTTCAGGGAGACGAAATCGTGCGCGTCTTCCGCGTCCCGCTCCGCGGGGACGTCGAAGAACTCGAACACCCGCTCCAGGGACGCCCGGCCTTTCCGGAGCGCGACGTACTGCGCGAGGAGATTCTGGATCGGGGAAACGAGTTGCACCTGGAAGGCGGTGAACGCGACCAGGGTCCCCACGGTGATCGCGCCGTCCCGGACCATGTACCCGCCGTATAGCAGGGCGAGGGTCGCCGAGCACGCCAGCACGAACGAGGGGATCCCGCGCGAGAGGGAGGAGACCGTCTGGAACCGCAGCACGGAGGCGACCAGCGACAGGTTCTCCCGCTCGAACCGCCGCAGCTCCTGCCCTTCCGTGGCGCTTCCGCGGACAAGCCGGATCCCCGTGAAGGTGTCGATGATGTGCGTCCCGACCGCAGCGTTTTTCTCCCGTAGCTCCCGGCTCATCCGGGTGATGACGTCCCGCGTGAGCCACAGGCCCAGCGCGCCGAGGGGGACGAGGACGTTGCCGAGGAGGAAGAGGTACCACGACATCGAGACCAGGATCGCGGAGGCGGCCACGAGCCGGACGACGCTCGTGACGAACGCCAGCGGCACGTCGACCAGGACCCCCTGGACCTCGACCATGTCGTTGTTGAGCCGCGCCACGATCTCGCCGACACGCGTCCGGCCGAAGAAGCGCATCTCGGCGCGTTCGAGGTGATCGAAGAGGGCCGCCCGCATGGCGACGAGGATCCGGGACGACCCCCGCGTGTAGAGGTAGCTGCCGAAGCCGCCAAGGACCATTCCCCCCGCGCCGAAGAGGACCATGGTGGCGAGGAGAGGGGGAAGCTCAGCCCAGTTCCCGCGGAGGATGACGTCGTCGACCAGCCGTTTCGTGAGGAACGGGGCGTACAGGGAGGCGGCCGTCCCAAGGAGGGAAAGGAGGAGCGTCGCGGCAAGGGTCCCGCGCTGGGGGCGGACGAACTTCCACAGGGAAGCCAGCCGTCCCGTCATGACGCCCCTTCCCGGTAGTAGCACATGTACCCCGCGTTGCAGAATTCCGGCGTGTTCCGGATCGCGGCCGCCTCGCGCGCCGCTTCCTCGCGCGAGGCGCCGCCCGAAACGAGTTCGAGGACGGCGCGGACCATCCGCAGGCTCGCCAGCTTCCGGAAGGAGGAGGCGCTGCGGCCCGCGATCTTGAGGGAGGTCACCCCGGAACGGGCGAGGTCGAAGAGGGCGCACAGCGCGCAGGGGCCGTTCGGAATCCCCCGGTCCGTGACCGAGTTTCCGCACCCGTTCTGGAACCAGACCCAGTCACGGAACGCGCCCATCATCTCGCGGGCCGGCTTGCGGTCCTCCCCGGCAAGCGACGACGCCGCGTCGGAGGTCAACGGGACCACCCGGTGGGGGACGTCCGGAAGCTGCACGCAAAGCGCGCCCACGCTGCGGTGGGTCGTCATGCAGTACCCCTCCTCGAAGACGCACCCCTCGTTCAGGACGAACGCCTCGGTCTCCAGCCGACCCGCGGCGGCGGCGCAGAGCGCGGCGATATCACCGACCCCGAGGCTGCGCGGGAAGATCACGCGGCTTGCTCCGTGCTCCGCGAGGAAGTCGACCATTCCGGGGTTGAGCGACGCCATCACGGAGCTGGCGTGGACGGGAAGGCCGGGCAACGTGCGCCGCAGCGAAACGAGGAACCCGACGTCGGAGACGATGACGCCGTCGATCCCGGACCCCTCCGCGAGCCGGCCGATGACCGGTAGGAGGAACTCCTGCTGCTCCGGGGTGTAGTACGGGGCATTGAACGTGACGAACACCGGAATGCCGCGCGCGTGCGACCGCTCCGCCAGCATGGAAACGTCGTCGCGCTGGAGGAGGTTTCCCGCCACGGGGCCCCGGCGGTTCAGCCAGAACGCCCCGCCGTACCGCTCGAGCCACTCCGGCGGGACGTAGCCGCAGAAGAACTCCCCCGCCCCGCCCGCGGCGAGCATCTCCACCTCTTCGGGGTGGCTGACCGGCACGGTGATCTTCGTCACGCCGGTGTCCTCTCCACGGCGGGGACGGTGACGACGACCCGGTCCACCCGCTTCCGGGACGGAAGGAGCGTCAGCGCCCTCTCCGAGACGTGCGGCGGCACGGCGTGGTAGAGGGCGTTCCCGAGGGAAAGAAGGTGCCTCCCCGCGCCGTTCCCGCCCGGGACGGGGACGCGGAACTCGACGGCGTACTTCGCGCACTCGGTCCGGCACGGGCCGCCCGCGGCGAACTTCCCGTTTCCCTCCCGGTGCATCGCCGCCGGAAGACATCCCCGCCCCATCGTCACGAACTGGTACGGCAGGTGGACCGACAGCCGCCCGTCCCGGCCTTCCCACTCGTCCTCTTCCAGCGGCTGCAGAAACGGGTCGATCTCCCGCCGCCCGATCCCGTACCGCTCCATCAGCGCCCGGAACCCGGGTGCGAGCTCCCCGGAGCGGCAGAGCGCCGCCCGAGCGGACAAGGGGGCCAGGGGCGAATCGAAGCGATCCGCGAGGCGCGGATCGCGCAGCATCTTGTGCGTCAGGCGGCCAAGGACCACCGCAAGCTCCGGGCGGCGGGACGCAAGGCGGTGGACCGTCCCCCAGTCGTTGGCGACGACCTCGGACCCCTCCACGCCTTCCAGCGCGCCGGCCGCGCTTTCCGCCCTCGCGAGGCCGTCCCGCGAAAGCGGCGGCAGGACGAGGGACAGGGCGACCCGCCCGCCCCGCGCCGCCGCGGCCCACGAGCGGATCGCCTCCGGCGACGGGAGGAGCCGTTCGCACGTCTCGTTGCCGATGTACACGCGCTTTGGTGCAGCCCGGGGGAGGTGCCGGAGGAGCGCCTCCGCGAGCGCGCGGTGGGCATCGCCCAGCGGGGATCCGCGCAACGCGTCGTCAAGGGGAACCTCTCCGCGCAGGACTGCAGCCGGCGGCCCGGCGAGGAAAGGGAAATAGAGCCCCACTTCCACGCCGCAACCCGCCGCTTTCCGGGCGGATACCGCCCCGCCGTGCCGGGTCATCGGCAACCGGCCGCGCCCCTTACCGTTTCTGGACGCGGAAGTGGGTGAGGACCGCGTCCCCCGGCGTGTCGATCCGCTTCAGCAGCTTCATCGTCTCCGTGTCGTAGACCAGGATCGAGTCGCCTCCGCCGCCGAGGTACACCTTCTTCCCGTCGGAGCTGATCTGGATCGAGTAGTAGCTCTTGTCCACGTCGGCGGTGGCCAGCAGCCGGTTCGTCGCGAAGTCCCTTTTCTCCACCTTGTTGAGGACCATGTAGTAATACTTCCGGTCCGGGGAAACGACCGCGGAGAACTGGTTGTACAGGGGGCCGATCTCGGGAACGAGCCGCATCGACCCCTCCGTGCTCTTCTTCTTCAGGTCGATCGTGAAGTACCCCTGGTACGGGAGGTTGTTCGACGTGTTGAGGCCGCCGACCAGGATCATCGCCATCCCCGACTGGTCGTGGAGCCTCCAGATGTTCAGGGTGATCTGCGGGTCGACGCCGGGCGTGGTCGGGTGCGCCAGTCCCAGGAAGTTCACCTGCTTCCCGGACTTCGGGTCGTAGACGTACACGTCCCGCCCCGTGACGTAGAACTCGCTCCCGTCGTACCCGAAGAAGATGTTGGTGCAGCCGCGCGGGATCTCGATCTCCTTCACGACCTTCTCCGTCGCGAGGTCGAACACCAGGACCGCGGGCGTCATGTCGACGATCTCGTCGGGGAGCCACCGCTGCCGCAGCGAAATGGCGTACAGCAGGTTCGGGTCGGCCGGGTTGATCTCGATATCGAGCGCCCGGACCTTCACTTCGCCGCTTCCGACGCGGAACGTGCGGACCACCTTCCTCGCCGAAAGATCGAGCTGCTCGATCTGCTGTCCCCAGTCGGTGATGGTGTAGACCTTGTCGAGGTCCCTCGGGTCCCAGGTGAAGTTGGTGACCTTCCTGCCCCTGGTGGTGACGGTCCCCACGATCTCGTCGGTGTCGCCGTCGAGGATGTTGAGCTGGTTGTGGATCATCCCCTGCAGGAAGATGTCCTTGCCGAGCGCGGGTCCGTTTCCGGCGGCAAGCAGCAGGGCCGCCCCGAGCAGCGCAAAGGCGAACAGGTGCGTTCTCTTCATCGTATCGGTCCCTCCGCGGAAAGTTTCCGTGCCGTGGATCGCCCTTTTTGCTCCTACCACTCCGGCTTGACGACCTTGAGCTTCATCCAGTCCTTCATCGCCCGGGTGCAGTCCGCGTTCCAGTCCGGATTGTTGTACGTGTCGGGCGCCTGTCCCGGCCACCAGCAGTACATGTCGGTGGTCCCGAAGAGGTCGGTCTCGATCGGCGTGCACAGCTGCTTCGTGGAGCCGGTCCAGTCGATCTCGTACCCGGGGTTGAACACGGAGGTGCAGGTATGCATGAACGGGATGCTCCCCTGCGCCTCCACGACCGGGAGATCCCCCTTCTCCTCTTCGATCTTCTTCCCCTTGCGGTTGACCCCCTTCAGGTGCTTCATGCGATCCCCCTTTCGCCGAGCACGGCCTCGAGAAACGTCGGCGTTTCGTTTTGTATGCGGACGTAGGTTTGAAGGCCCAGGAGGAACAGCTCCCGGATCCACCGGCAGTAGTGCGTCGAGGGGGCGAAGAGGTCTCCCTGCCGGACGTACGCGTCGTGGTAGCACCCCCCCGCGCAGAAATTCTTCGCCCAGCAGGCGTCGCACACGGATTCGCAGCGCCGCGCGGCCCCGTCGAGGAACCGGGCGCGGGCATCCGGGGCGATCCCGCGGGTCGGATCGCCCATGGGGTCCCCGACACCGCAGAGCCGGTGACACGGGTAGAAGGCCCCAGAGGGCTCGGCGGCCAGCATTCCGATCCCTGCGCCGCACGGGTACGGCATCGGGTCCCCCCGGTGGATCATGGCCAGGATCTGCGTCATGTTTCCGAAGGCCGGCATCCTCCGCTCCCGGACGTCGGCCGCATACCCGGCCGCAAGGTCGCGGAAACCATCCAGCACGAGGTCGAGTTCTTCCCCCGGCAGCGCGGCGTCGCTTCCCTCCGCGGCGCTCGCCGGGGCGAAGCCGACCTCGTCGAAGCCCAAGCCCCGGAGGTGGTCGAACGTCTTCCGCACGTCCACCGCGCCCCGCCCGAGGGTGACGCGGGCCGCCAGCGGAACCCCGCTCCGGTTTTCCATCAGATACTCGATCCCGCGCTCCACGTCGTCGTACGAGCCCCGCCCCGATGCGTACGGGCGGTTGACGTCGTGGACCTCGCGGGGGCCGTCGATGCTGACGCACACGGAAACGCCGCTCTCCCTCAGGAATCCGGCGATCTCCCGGGTAACGAGGGTGCCGTTGGTGGTGAGGGAGAAGGAAACCTCCTTGCCCCGCGCCGATGCCATCGCACGGGCATCGCCGACCGCAGCCCGCAGGAGGGGGAACCGGAGGAGCGGCTCCCCGCCGAAGAGCACGATGGACACCTTCCGGTTCTCCCCGGATTGGTCGAGCAGGAACCGGACATTTTCCCGTATCGACTCCCGGGACATCTCCCGCGGCGCCGGTTTCCCGTCCGCGGGCGGGACGCACCCTTCCTCGCGGTCCTCGTAGCAGTACCGGCAGGCGAGGTTGCAGGAGTACGTCAGCATGAGCACGAGCGTCCGGAGGCGCAGGGGGGGATGAGCGGTTCGCCCGGCGGGCCGCCCCCCCTCCCTTGTCCCGAGAAGCCCCGCCCGGCGGAGGTCCGACAGGACCTCCCCCGGCACGGCACCGGCACCGGAGGAGGCGAGGGCGGACAAGGCGTCCCGGACCCCTTTGTCCATCCGGAACAGCCCCCCGGTTTCCGCCGCGTAGAGGTACGCCTCTCCTTCCGCCGTGAAGCTGCGGTGCGGGAGGAGAATCGCTTCCGCCGCGGAAGGCCGCGCGATGTTTTCCATGGCGCCCGCGCGGCCCCTACTGCACCGGCCTCTGGATGTACAGAGGGATGGTGGCGAGCAGGTAGCCGCGGGCGGACAGCGTGCCCCCTCCGGGCGCGTCGTAGGAGGCCGCCACCCAGACGTCCCCCATGTTGTTTTCCTGCATGAACCGCTTCGGGTTGGGGCCTTCGTCCCCCGGGGTGAAGAGCCCGTTCCGGTCGATCGTCCCGACGAACTCCGCGTCGTGGTCCTCGTTGGAGCTTGCGAGCTCCACGACCTTCCACGCAGCCGGGACGCGGCCGATCTCGATGTCGTCCCCGGTGCCCGCGGCGCCGTCGGCCCCGTTGCCGTACGCCATGGCGTCGAACTGGACGAGCTGCTTCACGGCGTACCCCAGCCCTCCGGTGCGGGAAATCGCGGGGGACGGCACTACCTTTATGTAGTCGATGGCGGAGTAGACCGCGAAGATCCGGTCGGCCGATGCGCCTCCGGCTTTCGCGTCCCGGAATCCCGCGGCGGCCTTTTCGGCGACGTCCACGGTCACCACCACCTTCGTCGGTGTGGCGGACTCCACCTTCTTCACGGTCACGCCGTCGCCCAGGCTGACCTCTTTCGAGAGGCCGGTCCCGACGACCGTCACCGTGGCCCCCGTCGTCCCGGCCTTGAGCGCCTTGGGCATCACGGAGAGCAGCCGCGGGGGGCCCCCGGCGAACGCGCGGGTTTCCACGCCGCGCAGCTCGAAGTGGGGATCGTCGAACCGGACGCCGGCGAAGGTCGAGCCGTCCATGGAGATGTGGAAGACCTCGCGGATCGGCTTTCCGGCAAGGGTGCCGGACGCCCGCCACGCGTACCCGCCGTAGAGGGTCGCCTTCCCGTCGATCGGCAGCTTCTCCCCGTTCTCGAACTCCACCGTTCCGGCATAGGAATAGAACGGGTCCCCCGTCTTCTTCAGCGTGATCTCGCCGCCGTACGCCCCCTTCCCCGCCTGGTACCCGGCGACGACCCACTTCCCTTCGCCCGCCTTCGGGCGCGACCCGCTCCACTGCGTCCACTCCGGTGTCTCCAGCGGGAACCTCTTCTCCAGCTCCTTCAGGCAGGCTGCCAGGGTGTCGTCCCAGTCGAGGACGTCCTGGAGCTGGTAGAGCCACATCGGGAGCACGCCGGAGTGCATGTTGGCCAGCTTCGGCCACTCCTCCGGGGTACGGCGCTGGAGGGCGGTCTTCGCGTAGCTGTGGCACCGCACGCACATGTCGACGATCACCTGGCTGTCCACCTTCTCCTTCGTGTCCCGCTTCTCGAGGGTGTAGGCGTACGGCGCCACCTCGGCGGGGGCCAGCCCCTGCCTGTCGGAGAAGTAGAGGACGAGCGCCTCCTTCTCCTCCCGGGTGATCGACAGGCCGTGGATCCGCTTGTGGCGCCACAACGTCTCCTCCCACGCTTCCGGCACCTGCCGGACGTAGGAGATCCGGGAGACGAGTCCCCCGCTGTTCTTGTGGCAGCCGGTGCATTTTTTCAGGGCCAGGTCGCTGGTGACCGGGATCCCCGACGCCCCGACGGCCGTTCCCGCCCATACCGCGGCGAGCGCAAGCGGAAGCAGCGCGATAAAACAGGATCTCATCTTCCTTCCCATGGTTCTCCTCCTCGAACAAATGATGGAGCGGGGCAGGCGAAACAGTGCGTGCACTTCCGGAAGCAATAACCGTTCCTTGCGTGAAGCGGGCCGGATCCCGGTGTGCGGGCACGGAATTACCTGTTCATTATCAATATGTTATCTTGGGAGAACGTGCCGGCTTTCATTATACCCGACCGGGGTGCTTCCAGGGGGTCTTTTCACAGGATGTCGCCACAATTAAGAAACGCCGTCTTAAAAATGGGACGCGGGCAGCCAGGACCTGCTGTTCGGGGGAACCCGGGGCCGTGCCGCCCGGGATGGTCGGGGGGCTCGAATCAGGAACGGGTCATGCTCAAGGATTCATCCGCTGTTTCCGGGCGATCGCACGCTGCCTGCCTTCCGCGTTCCGGCGGCGGTCCTCCTCGGTCTCGAGGATCAGCCCGGGCACTTCGACGGGCTTCCCTTCGTCATCCAGGGCCACCATGAGAAAGTAGGAGGTGTTCGTGTGGGTCCTCTTCCCCGTGCGCAGCTCCTCCGCCTCGACGCGCACCCCCACCTCCATGGAGGTGCGCCCCACGCAGTTCAGGGATGCGTAGAGGATGACGAGGTTGCCCACGTAGACGGGGGCGAAGAACTCGAACCGGTCCACGGTGGCCGTGACGCAGTTCCGGCCGGAGTGGCGTATGGACACCACGCCGGCGGCCGAGTCGGCCAGCTTCATGATGTGTCCCCCGTGGACGTTCCCCGCGGGATTGGCGTCCTGGGGCGTCATCTCCTGGGCCATCACCAGGCGGGACGCGGAAACGGGCTTCGCCTCCATCGATGGTGTCTCCTCCACGTCGCCCTCCCGCCGGAAATGTCCGGCCTCCCGTAAGTGTACATCGGGTCACCACCGCCGGCGATGGCGGCGCTCCGCGACGATCTCGTCGAACCGGGCCTGCTGGTCCGGGCGCAACCCGGCGCGGATCTCGCTGCGTCCCTTCTCGAGGATCTCCTCGACCCGGGGACGGAGCTGCCGCCGCACCTCCCGCATCTCCTCCTGGGTCCGGCGTGTGATGGACTCCACCCGCTCCCGCTGGGATGCGTCGAGGTCCAGGTCGCGGGAGAGCCGTTGGACGAGGAACCCCGACATCGCCCCGGGCTCGCCCCGGAAGAAACGGTCCATCCGGTGACGGTGGAACCGGTAGACGCCGATGCCGCCCGCGAGCACACCGAGGAAGAAGACCAGCACGATCCCGGCAACCGCCTTCCACCCTTTCATCCTCCACCTCCCAGGAGGTCGGCCATGTCCGCCGCCTCCCACGCCGCCGCGATTTCGGTCCCCGCACCGGTGACCGTTTCCGGGATCGTCGCCGCGGTCCACACGCCGACGGTGATCACGACGGCGCCGAACAGCGGGGCCAGGCGCCAGGCCCAGGCCCCCAGCGGCCATTCCCCGCTACCCGGCCGCCGCCCGCGGATGCGCGCGGCCACGCGGCCCTCGAACCCTTCCTCCGCGCGGGTCGTGTCCGGCGGCGCACCCCGTGCCGCCGCGAACAGCCGGTCGAGACGCTTATCACCGTTCTCCGCCATCGGCCTCCTCCAGGATCCGTTTGAGCGCTCTCCGGGCGCGAAACGCCCGGACCTTCACGTTCACCTCGGTCCACCCCGTGAGCCCGGCGACTTCGCGGACCGTCCGTTCCTCCAGCGAAAGGAGCGTGATCACCATCCGTTCCGCCGGGCGTAGGCGCGACAGCGCCCGGTTCAACAGGTTGCGGGCCGCCTCCGCATCCTTTTTCCCGGGGATCGAATCGTCGGCAAGGTACGGCGCCACGTCGTCCAGGGGGAGCGTATCGACTTCCCGGCGGCGTTTCCGGAGGGCGTCGTAGCAGCTGCGCACGGCGACCCGGGAGAGCCAGTGGGAAAACGGGGCATCCCCCCGGTACTGCCCCAGGTCCGCGTACGCCTTCAGGAAGATCTCCTGCCCGAGCTCCTCGAGCTCGTGGGGAGCCCGGGAGAACCGGGCGGCGATCCGGAGGACCTGCCGCTTGTGCCGTCCCACCAGCGCGGCGAACGCCCCGTCGTCGCCGTCGAGGACGGCGGCGACGAGGCGCCCGTCCGGCCGCGGATCCGGTTCCGGGTCCGCCATGCCGTCCCTACCGCTTCTCCCCTTCGCTTCCCCGGAACCGCCGCTCCATCATCCGGTCGGCCTTCTGTTCCCTTTTCGCCTGAAGCTCCTCGAGCCGCACGAGCTGATCCGCCGTCAGGAGCGTGCGGATCTCCTTCGCGGCGCGGGCGCGCATCACCGCGAGGTCGGATTCCAGGACGGCCACCTTCGCCGACTGGCTCCGGATGGCGGCTTCATCGGCCGCGCCCCCCTGGATCAATTTTCGCAGCGCCCGCCGCTCCGCGACCAGCTGCCGGACCGCCGGCTCAGTCTCCGGGCGGTATTTTCCGAGCACGTCCCGGATCTGCGTCTTCTGCTCCCCCGTCACCCCCAGCCGGTCCAGCACCTTTCCGGAGTGCATCCCGGGAATTCCATCGCCTTCCCCGCCATGTCGCCCGCCGTGGGCAAACGCCACCGCGGCGGCGGAAACCAGCGCCGCCGCCATCACCAGCACCCCGATCGCGAACATCCCGCCCTTCCCGTTCATCTCGTTACCTCCCGGTTCGTTTTCGGCCGTTTCCGGCCTTCACCTTGTAGAGGCGCTCCCATTATGGAAAAGGTTACAGCTTCGGGCGGGACTCGAGCTGGTCTGCGCGGTTACCGACGGGTGGGACCTGGGTTCCGCGAAGTACGATCCGGCGCCCTTCGTCGCGCCGCGGGTCCAGGCGCGGTTCTGACCCCGATGGGACCGGATCGGGAGAAGGCGGGTGTCTCCGCCCTCTTCCGGTGTGCATCGCGCTTGCCTGCAGGAACAGCTGCCGTCGGAGGCGTTGTCTCCCGAAGCGGAAACAACACCCCCGGCGGCCCCTGCAGTCTCCGGACGCCTTACCCTTCGGTTCAGCCCTTGGCCGCTTGTTCGGCCTGCATCCCGAGGGTGGACATGATCCCGGCGGCCTTCTCCTGGGCGGCCTTCCCCTTCGCGAGGGCATCCGCCAGGCTGCCTTCCTTGAACGCCTTCATCGCCTCGTCCCACGACGTGCCGATTTCGGCCAGGCCGGTCTTTGCGCTTTCCAGTGTCGCCTTGTCCAGCCCCTTCGGCAGTTTCTTGCTCTTGGACAGGGTGTCGATGCGGCTCTGGATGTCGGCGATCGTTTTCGGCATCCCGGCGCTCAGCTCCTCCCAGCCCTTCGTCAGCTCGGCCTTCTTGGCGGCAGCGGCGGCGGCGAGATCCTTCGCCTTGGCGGCGACGCCGGTCGCGGCGGTAGTGGCCCCCGCGTAATCCCCCTTGGCGAAGGTGTCCTTCGCCGCTTTCAGGGCGTCTTCGACGCTCTTGACCTGGTCCGGGACGTACTTCATCGCTTCGGCCTTCGATGCATTCAGGGCTTCTTCCGCCGCCTTGATCGCCTGCTCGGCGGGGGCTTTCGCGCTGGAGCACGCCCCGAGCGCAACGGCAAACAGCAGGACTGCGGTGATGGAAAGTATCCTTTTCATGACGGTTTTCCCTCCTTCCGGGATGTTTCCGGGGGTATGAACGGCATACTGCGACATCCGGCTGGTGTTATTTCTTCTTCGTTTCCTTCTCCTTCGCGTCCTTCACCTCGACGATGGCGGCGGTCATCCTGTAGTCGATCGTCACCTTGGAGCCGACCTTGAGTTCCCCGGTGACCTTCGTGTCCGGTCCCCGGCCGATCTCCCACCGGTCCTTCCCTTTTTGCACCACGATGAGGTCGTCCTTGAGTTCGAGGACGGGGCCCGTAACCTGGTACGTCTTCGGGCCTCCCGCGAAGGCGAGCGAGGCGGCGAGCACGATGGCGCAAACGACCAACAGCGTCTTCTTCATCGGCGTTCCCCCTTTCGGTTGTGGGTTCGGGTCCCCGGACCGCGGTCCGGGCACGGTACGATACGACCGGATGCGCATTGCGATAATCATGATCATAGTAAAAAATACATGGCAGGAAAATCGGGAATACGCTCCATCGGGGGGGGGCCGGTCACTCCGGGACGGGAAGGATGACGGCGGGACGATGAAGACGCTCGCGCTCCTCGGAACGGTGACGGGTATCGCGCTCTTCGCCGGGATCCGTCTCTACGCGACCGTCCTCACGGTCGGGCTCTGCCTCTGGTACGGGCTGCTCCACCTGCCGCCGGAACTCGCCTCCCTTTCGATTCTCGCCCACCCGTATGTGCTGGGCGCCGCGGGCATCTGCGCCGTCATGGAGTTCCTCGCGGACAAGGTGCCCTGGGTGGATTCCCTGTGGGACGCGATCCACGCCTTCCTGCGGCCTGCCGGCGCGGCATTGATCGCCTTCGCGGCCGTCGGACGGCTGGATCCCGCGGCGGAGATCGCCGTCATCCTGCTGTGCGGCGGGGTGGCCTTCTCCTCCCACTCGGCGAAGTCGGGGGCACGGCTGCTGGTGAACCAGAGCCCGGAGCCGTTCAGCAACATCGTGCTGAGCCTGTTCGAGGACGTTTTGGCCGTTGCCGGGAGCTACGTCGCGGTCGCGCACCCCATCGCGATCCTCGCCGTCGTGGCCGCCTTCCTTTGCCTCTTCGCCCTCCTCGCCGGGCGGATCTACCGCCGCCTGCGGGGAGATCCCGCGCCCCGGCGAAATCCGGCTGACGGAGCCCGGTAACGTAACCGGGAAGGAAAACGCCCGGTCCGCCGACCCTCGTTCCCTTCCGGGGTGCAGACACTCGCTGTTGCGGAACGTTATGCGGTTTTGGTATAACGCATCCAAATGGCTCCCTCCCTGACCGTAAAGGCGGTTGCGTTCGTGGCGAAATCCGGCTCCGGAAAGACGACCCTGCTCGAACAGGTCATCTCCCGTCTGAAGGACCGTGGATACAGGGTGGGCGCCATCAAGCACGACGCCCACCGTTTCGACATCGACCGGCCGGGCAAGGACAGCTACCGGCTTACCGCCGCGGGTGCGGACACCATGGTGATCTCTTCGCCCGAAAAGCTGGCCCTGGTGAAACGGCACGCCGCGTCGCCTCCGGTGGAGGACCTCCTTTCCGCGTTCTTCACGGATGTGGACATCGTCCTGGCCGAGGGGTTCCGGTCGAGCGCCCTGCCGAAAATCGAAGTGCACCGGAGGGAGCGCAGCCCCAACCTGCTTTGCCGCGGGGAGGAGCACGATCCGATGCTGCTGGCGGTGGCCAGCGACGAACCGCTGGACCTGGATGTCCCGCGACTGGACATCAACGACGCCGTTTCGGTAACGGATTTCATCGAAAGGAGATTCCTCCTGTGAGCGACCGGGATTCCGGACTCCGGGTGCGCTCCAAGATCTGGCTGGAAATGGACGGAAAACCGGTATTCGGCCAGGGACGCGAGGATCTGCTTCGCCTCATCCGGGAGACCGGTTCGATCAACGCCGCCGCG
>Ga0102851_10000416_pt1 | contig 21360 bp, 20 predicted proteins | sample Mud3Dept3metaG_FD_79558 | JGI IMG/M metagenome (GOLD analysis project Ga0102851, IMG submission 79558) | Freshwater wetland microbial communities from Ohio, USA, analyzing the effect of biotic and abiotic controls - Mud 3 Core 4 Depth 3... | ecosystem: Environmental > Aquatic > Freshwater >... | reverse complement strand
TTTTTAGGTAAGTTTAAATCAAGTAAAATAATATCAGGTCTTTGAGCATTCTGGTAATCACCAGTTTTTCTAAGAAATGCCATTGCCTCTTCACCATCCGTTACTTCGCTTAGTGTATTACAAATTTTGCCATCTTTAAGAACTTCTTTTGTAAGTCTGATATCACCGGGATTATCCTCTACCAATAATATATGAATGGCCTCATTAGAATCACATTTTTCCATATTTTTTTGCATTTAATTTTTATTTTTATCAGATTCACCGTCATTTTTACATTGCTCAACATCACGCGTAATTTTTATGAATCCTTTTATGTTTCCATTTCCCGGCAAAGGAGTAATTATCGCATTTGCCCAAAATGTTGAACCATCTTTTCTTTTTCGCCATCCGGTATTTTCAACATGCCCGTTTTTTATTGCTTCTTTCAGATTTTTTTCCGGTTCACCGTTTTTTATTTCCTGATCAGTATAAAGCAATGCAAAATTATTACCGATAATTTCTTCAGCCGGATATCCGTGAATTCGTTCGGCACCTTTGTTCCAGGATTTAATGTTGCCGTTTGTATCAAGAGTAATAAAGCAATATTCCTTTATGTTCTCAACAACAATCTGGAAAACATTTTGACTCAGATTTAATTGTTCAGATGTATCTTTTATGGATTGTTCAAGTTTTTTGTTTAATCTTTTAATTTCCTCTTCTGCTTTTGTTTGTTCAGTTATATCAAGTGACATACTTATAACACCGACAATTTTTCCGACTGTATTTTTAAGCGGTTCAACAAATCTTTGTAAATAGGTTTCACCAAATTTATATTCATAAGAAGATGATTTGCCCTGCAATGCTTCATTGTGATGTATTATATTAATATCAAGTTCTTCTGACGTCTGATACAACGTTTTTCCGATCAGATTCTGGCTCTTCATTCCCAGTTTTTCCAGAATCTTTCCTCCGGCCATTGACCATTTTAGGTTTATATCAAACACTGCAAATAAAATTGGTAGTTGACTAATAGCAAGCCTGAATCGTTGTTCACTTTCTATTAAAGAGTTCATGATTCTTAACTTTTCTTCATTTTCAAATGCAAGCGTAACAATGTCTGCAATGGAATATGCAAAGGCCTGTTCTTCGTAGGTCCATTTTCTTTTTTGCGCTATTTGTTCATGTAATACTACACCGATAACCTGTTCCGTAGTCCTGATTGGAATACTCATTAACGAAACAATGCCGAGAGGATTTAAATAATTGTCTGATAGATCTGCAGTACGTGCATCGTCTTGCGCATCATTTGCATCTATAATGCGATTATTATCGAGTTCAAGAAAAAAACGAGGGTAGTCATTTTTTTGCAAAAAAACACCGGGTAAAAAACTGTTTTTGCTTAGCGAATATGTAACGGAAGACGATAACTGGGTTTTGTTTTCGTTAAAAAAGCAAATACTCACACGTTCCACATCAAGAACTTTTGCATCAGCAGCCAGAATCATTTTAAATTTTTCTTCCAGCGATTGTTCATCCTTAAAACTGGCAAGTTTTAAAAGTTCCTGTTGACGGAATAACCGTAGTATTATTTTATGTTTTTCGGCTTCCTGTTGTTTTCGGCGCTCACTGATATCGCGAAAGCTCCAGACTCTGCCAATGGTTTTTGATTTTGTTTTTTGCGGTTTGGAATACCGTTCAAAGACACGTCCGTCTTTAAATTCGATAATATCAAAACTTTCCGCTTCAGGATCGGCATAAAGTTCCCTGATTTTTACAACAAATCTGTCCGGATCTTTTAATTGGTTTAAAATAAATCCAATGGTCTCGCTTTCATTTCTTGTTTCAATAATTGAATCCGGAATCCCCCACATTTGAATAAATTTATTATTAAATCCTTCAATTTTTCTTTCGGTATTGACAACTAAAATACCATCTGCAGTTGACTCGAGCGTTGCCCTGGAAAGTGCAAGGGAGCGCTCAAGATCATCAATGAATTGTTTGCGCTCGGTAATATCCATCAGGGCGCCAATCATCCGGATTGGTTTTTGCTGGCTATCATAAATAATAAAGCCCCTGTCTATTACATAGGCATAACCTCCCGTGACTTTTTTAAACCGGTATTCCTGGTTCCAAAACCTATCCAGCTTACCAAATGCATTTTGCAACCGCGATTCCACATCTGCAAATTCATCGGGATGAATATTATGTTTCCACCAATCAATATTGCCGCCGGTTGGTCCGTCAAATAATCGCTCATATTGTTCATTCCTCCAAATTCGTCCACTCACTAAATCCCAATCATAGATAGAATCCTGTGTTGCGGCAAGGACATAATTAAAGCGATTTTGATTTTCTCTGAGCGATTCTTCAAGTCGTTTCAAATCGGTAATATCTGTTCCGATTCCTGCAACGGCATAAATTTTTCCTGCAGCATCAAGCAACGGAAATTTTGCAATAATATACGTATGTAGCCCATCATCATGAGGAATTTTTTCTTCATACGTCAGGGCTTTCCCGGTTTCTGCAATTAATTTATCTTTCGACACAAATGCATCAGCAAAATCTTTTGGAAAAATGTCGTGATTATCTAAACGAATTACTTTTTCTCGGCTGACTTTATATAGTTTTTCGAATTCTTTATTGATAAATATATAGTTACCGTTAAGCAGTTTTGCGAAAACAACTGCCGTGGAATTATCCATAATATCCTGGAATCTCTTTGTAGAAATGTCAAGTTTATTAAACAAGGTTAAATTCTCGTAAGAGATCGCAGCCTGCGTAGCCAATATTTTTATGCTGATAATTTTTTCGGGCGTAAATGCTCCAGTAGACTGATTATTTTCCAGGTAAACAATTCCAATAGTTTTTTTCTCTTTAACAATTGGCAAGCAAAAAATTGATTTTGGCTGATGCGTTAAAAAGTATTTATCGGAGTGATATTTTTTATCTGTTGAAAAGTCATCGATCACTATACTTAATTGCTCTGATTGGGCTTCCAGGATAATTTTTTCCGGGATAAAATTATAATCCGGAACTTTTAGCTCTGCATTTATTTTCATTTCACTACCATCATTCTTAACAAATTCCGCGATAACTGAAAGTTGTTTTTCACCTGACACAAGAATAAATCCTTTATCGGCACCAGACTCTTTCATTATGATCTTGACCAAAGTCTCAGCCAGTTTTTCGGGTAAAAGTTGCTCTGAAACTGCGATGGTTGCATTCAGAATTGACGTCAGGTCAATTTGATTCGGAACATTTTCTGTCGAAGATTGTTTTGAATTGTTTTTTTGTTCCATTACTCTATTTTTTCTCTATGCGTCTCTATGTCCTCCGTGTGGAATTTTTTTTGACCGTTTTTTTGCTAAAGTGACACACAGAGTACGGATCTGTTTGCCTTGGCCATTCTTGCAGGAGTTCACGGAGTTAATTTTATTATCAGAGTCGTGAATAAGCGCTTTTTTATTTTAGATTTTACGAAAAGTAATACGACCTGTTAAAGTAAAAAATCTCCATTGTTCCTAATGACTGAACCTTTCATTCCTTCGGTCTCAAAAATACTTTGCAAATAGTTCGGATTAATTGATTGCTGTCAAAGAAAATGCTGATTATCATCAAGCGAAAATGAATGACATCGATCAATCTTTTTTTTGACGGGCGTCATCAGCAAGGCATTCATTACACGGTACATTTGGCAACCCGGCAAAAATTTTTGTCAGCCGGTTGGCGTACAAACAAAAATAATATATGATTGAAATAAGACGAGAAGGAATTATTTTAGACAAAACGGATCACGTTTTTGAGAATGATGGTGTCTTTAATCCAGCTGTCATAAAAGAAGGCAATACGGTGCATATGTTTTATCGTGCTGTGCGAAAAGGAAATTATTCAACAGTTGGATATTGCCGCCTTGAAGGCCCTCTGAAAGTTGTAGAGCGTTATGATAAACCTGTTTTGTTTCCGCAATATGAGTATGAAATTCAGGGCGTGGAAGATCCCCGGATTGTCAAAATTGATGACTTGTATTTTTTGTCTTATTGCACACATGACGATTTAAATGCTTTAGGCGCAGTTGCAACCTCACCTGATATGAAGGAGTGGAAAAAGCATGGCATTATTACACCAACTTTGACGTACGATGAATTTAAAGCACTTACAGAAGCAAACCAGCAGTTAAATGAAAAATATTATCGCTATTACGCGGATTATAAACTTCGCGGATTTTTGGATAAAAAACTTTATTTATGGGATAAGAATATCGTTTTTTTTCCGCGCAGAATAAAAGGTCAGTTGGTTTATTTACATCGCATCCGCCCGGGAATTCAAATTGTGAAAGTAAATTCATTAGAAGAAATTTCAAAAGAATTTTGGGAGAAATACATGCTTGATTTTAGAAAATACATTGTTTTAGATCCAAAATATCAGCACGAAGCCAGTTACATTGGAGGTGGTGCGCCGCCAATAGAAACAAGTGATGGCTGGGTGATGATCTATCATGGCGTACAGGATACCCCGACGGGTTATGTTTATTCTGCCTGCGCTGCTTTACTTGATTTGGAAAATCCTGAAAAAGAAATTTCGCGATTAAAAGTTCCTTTGTTTACACCTGAAACTGTTTGGGAGCAAGAGGGTATCGTTAACAATGTTGTTTTTCCTACAGGCACTGCCTTATTTGACGATCGTTTATATGTTTATTATGGCGCCGCAGATGCAAAAATAGCAGTTGTTTCTATAAATTTTAACGACCTCGTTAACGAGCTGAAACAATCCAGGGAGTAGCCCTGTTTTTTGTCCATTCATCATAATACGTTGGTTCATGATTTTCTGTCCCAGGTACGTGCAGTGCATTTTTATTAATGTATTTTTCGGCGATCATGCTTAACTGGTTATCAATTTTTATTTCATCTTCGAGTGCTTTGTGAAAAAATATTGCAACAAATTTTTGATCAGTCTGCATTCCATAAGTAGCAACTGTTCCAAAGCCCGCAATTTTCCGGTGGCTTAATTGTTGAAGCGAACTGATGATACCTGCGTCTTTTGCTTCGCTTGTTGATGTATGGCGGATAAGATGATGCATTCGTTGTAAAATTGCCATCGTTGTTTTACATTTTTCCATGTCGCAACTCATCTCCAGTTTATCAAAAGCCAAAAGAATATTTTTTTGCTGACGTTCCGCCAGGCGAATTTGTTTAAGAATAATTTTCTTCAGATTTTTTGATGTTGCAATTTCAACAATGTCAGGAAGAACTGTCAATTCCTGGCAAGTAGAATCATATAGCTGCCGCCCTTCATAAATCAACAGTTCTGAAAGATTTTTAAGTTTTGACATGATTTCTAATTTGTATTGAATTGATTTTATTTTTGCTTAAAGTGGCTTCATAGTAAATGAACCATGTTGTATTAATGCAGATCTTCAGGTGGCGTTTCAGGATAATCAGGTATATCAGGTATATCCGGAGTTTCAGGATAATCGGGTATTTCAGGCGCTTTTTCAGGTAAATCCGGTATTTCCGGTTTGTGTTTATTAGGTTTTGTAAATGGTTCCGTATTAGGAATTATTTCCGGGGTCTTGGGAAGAATTAATGGATCTTCTTTTGTTTTATCAGGTTCAATTTCCGGTATTTCGCGATGAGGAATTGTTGGTATTTCTTTAGGTTTCACTACAATCGAATTGGCCATTTTTTTTGGATGGCCTTTCATTTTGTCCGTCTGCTTCATATCTTTCTTTTTCATACAAAATGTTTTTAAACCCGACTGAATAAATCCTTAAAAAATTATTTTGCTGTAGGATTCATCCTTGTTGCTTTCACTCAATCAGCATTTCAAAATAATCTTCGGCCAGCATTAATTCCCGTTCCGAAATCTTTTCTTCCTTTGGATATGGCCTGTTCCAGCGATATCCGAATTTATTGTAATCATTAAATGTTAGTAATGGTATATGTGTTTGGACGAGAATTTCTTGTGCAGTATTTCTGTGAAATAATTGTCCCGTCAAAGATTTTTTTTGTGTCTTCATGGATAAAATACCTGCGCCGCTTTCTTCTGCATAGTCTAAAATTCCATGCTGCCCGCTCGCCAAAAACATTTCTTTGTATTCTATTTTTGGATAATTACTTCTGTTTAGTATTCCTACTAAGTCTCGCCTCGTATTTTCATCGAACGACTTAAGATTGTAAACGTAAACAACAGTTAATGAAGCGTTGTAAATATCAGCAAAATGCAGCATGTAGTTAATTACGCTTGCTTCGTTATCATACTCATCAGTCGCATAAATTATTTTTGACAAATCATTTTTTTCACCTCCTTTTGGTACAATAATTACAGGACAGGTTGAATAGTTCATCATGTGCATGGCCACGGATCCCCTGGCAGGAACGGTTCCTTTTTTATAAAAACGACTACCTAGAAATGCGAGGTTGATTGGATTATGACTTATGAGTTTCAGGACTTCTTCGTTTACATCACAGGGCCTTACAAAACATCTGTGCGGATGATTATTTAGCCCGTTTTTAATAATTATTTTTTTAAGTTTTTCACGGGCTATCGGACGAAGATTTGGCGCGAGGTGCTTGTCATTGCTCGCACCCAACAATGTATACCCGTACGTTAATGTGTTTTGATTATAAACATTCACCAATGAGAATTTTGCATTGGAGCGTTTTACAAAATTAACTGCGAGAGATTCTGCACTTGCCGAATTTTCAGAAAAATCTGTGGCGAGTAAAATATTTTTTATTCCGGACATAAATTGTTTTATTAATGAAATTCCAATTGCACAAACCCCAACTCTTTTCATCAACAAAAACCGCCCAAATGTTCACGGTTTTTTTTTAACCGTTATGATTCATATTGCTTTACAAAAATACGAAAGAGTAGTGTGTTGGAACAATGAGTAAACAGCACGTGAATGTTGATGTTCGTTAATACCGAATGTGATGAAACAGGGTGATTTGGACGAGAGTAATTTTTAGGTTGTTTAAGGGGAGAAATGTGTCGATAAAAGTATTGATTTCAAATTCGATTTTTAGAAATAAAAAAACAGATCAATTAATTAACCTCATGGTGATTAAAAAGTTGATAAAATTTTCTTAAATAATTATTTATTACATTTGATAAAAGAATTCATATTATTTAAAACCCAAGAGAGCCATGGCTATTCCAATAAAAATTCAAACCCGAATAATAGAAGGATTAAAAAAATTTCAACCAATTGTTGAATCTGCAAAGATCAGGGATGCTAATGAATCTGACACTGTAGTAATTCTTACTGGAATTCTTTCTGATATTCTTGGATTTGATAAATATACGGATATCACCACAGAGCATGCAATTCGTGGAACGTTTTGTGATTTGGCGTTGAAAATTAATGGAAATATTTCTATAATTATAGAAGCAAAAGCTGTAGGAATTGAATTGAAAGATCCTCACGTAAAACAAGCAGTCGATTACGGAGCCAATAAAGGAATTGATTGGATAATTTTGACAAATGGGGTTACCTGGAGAATATATAAGATACTTTTTACAAAACCTATTCAACATATTCCTGTTTTGCAATTTGAATTCCTGCATATAAAAAACAAATCTGTTGACGATTTGGAATTACTTTATTTAATTTCAAAAGAAGGAATTTTAAAAAATAGTCTAGAAGAATTTTATATTCAAAAGCAAGCCACAAATAAATACATGGTTGGAAATCTTTTATATTCAGAATCTGTTTTAGGTGCAATTAAAAAAGAGTTAAAACAAATTTATCCTGACATTAAAGTAACAAATGACGAAATTCAAAAAGTTCTTCATAGTGGAGTAATAAAACGTGAGATTAATGAAGGGGAAGAATCGGAAGAAGCGAAGAAAAAAATTCTAAAATCTTTGAAAAAGAAGGAAAAGGCAAAGGACGAAAAAACACTAGAAATTGTTTTAACGGCTGAGACTCAAATTTCAGATGAGTTGCCGGGTATTCCGCTAAATTAGGATTCAAACTTTGCCAAAATCCTCATCAAACTCATTTATAATGGCTTTATACTTTGTGAAAAATTTATCACAACATAATTGAACATTATAATTTAAGACAGTAGAATAATAATTTCCACTCCTAATTGTACTTTTGGAATAAAATATAGAAAAACCATTCCATCAAATAAATATTTGCTTTCTAGCTTGCAACATTATCTTGAAAAGCAAAAAAACAAAGCGACTTTTAAAGCGACTAGTTTAGGAAGCGACTTCTATTGATGCTATGCTTTAAACTAAAATATAAAGCAAGAAACAACTCCATATTAAGAGATTAAAAAAACAGAATTCCTACCTTCAATTTTCGCACACATTCGTAAAAAAGATTAATTTCAACAAAAAATCTATTCATGCTGATTGATATTCCTAATAAAAAGAAAGCGCGCGTTGTTATAATTGGTGGCGGTTTTGGCGGTATACAAGTTGCTAAAATGTTCCAGAAAAAGGAAATCCAGGTTGTAATCGTTGATAAAAATAATTATCACACTTTTCAACCGTTGATGTACCAGGTTGCAACATCGGCTTTAGAAGCAGAATCAATTGCATACCCGATCCGGAAAATTTTTAATAAATCAAAAAATATTTATTTTCGGTTAGGTGAGGTAACGAATGTTGATCACGAAAAGAAAATTATTGAGTTTGGAAATGACGCGCTGGAATATGATTACCTGATTATTGCAACGGGCGCAAAAACAAATTATTTTGGTAACGAAGGTTTGACGATTAGCGCAATGCCAATGAAGAGTATCCTGGAATCGCTTGATTTGAGAACAATGTTATTACAAAACCTGGAACATGCTTTGCTTATTAATAATGAGCGTAAAAAGCAAGGGATGATGAACGTTGTAATTGCCGGTGCAGGTCCTACAGGCGTTGAATTGGCCGGTGCCCTGGGTGAATTAAAACGAAAAGTTTTCCCTAAAGATTATCCTGAACTTGACCTCAAAAAAATGAATATTTATTTGGTACAGAGTGGTGATCGTGTATTGCCGATGTTGTCGCCAAAATCATCTTTAAAAGCAAAAAAATACCTTGAAAAATTAGGTGTCACAGTGGTATTAGAAACGCGTGTATTAGATTATTTTGGTGACTATGTGCAAACAGATACCGGCCAGGATATTATTGCGAAAACACTTATATGGACAGCTGGTGTTACAGGTAATCCTGTTGGTGGGGTTCCTCTGAACTGTATTACAAAAGCGGGCAGAATATTAGTTGATGAGTTTAATGAAGTAAAAGGAGTAAAAGACGTCTATGCAATTGGTGATGTGGCTTGCATGCAATCAAAAGATTACCCGAACGGACATCCGCAAGTAGCGCCGGGAGCAATGCAACAAGGTAAATTATTAGGTAAAAATTTAGTTAATAAAGTTTGTTATAATAAGCCGTTTAAGCCTTTTAAATATAAAGACAAAGGCGCTATGGCAACCGTTGGAAAAAATAAAGCATTGGTTGAAATGGGCCGTTTAAAACTTGGCGGTACAATTGCATGGTTTATCTGGATGGTGATTCATTTACTTTCACTGGTAGGTTTCAGAAATAAAATGGTGACAATGTTTAACTGGATTAAAAATTATTTCACCTCAGATCGCGGAATGCGGTTAATTATTACGCAATTTGATTTACAAGAAGAAAAACGTAAGCGCCGCAAAGAGTTTGAAGCCTGCAAGAAATAGGTAATCGGTGGTCGGGTAAAAAATGGTGGCCGGTGGTCGGTTAAAAAATGGTGGTGGGTGGTCAGGTAATCGGTGGTCGGTAAAAAATTATTTGGAATATTTTGATTTGAAAGGATGTAGCGATTCGGTGGTTATTGAGCCTGTCGAAATACTCGCCCGTATCGACGATTTACCGGAATTTCAATTAAAAAAAATCACGAAACCCATCATCAGAACGACGTAACCATGAAGCTTGGCCGTATTGACAATTTACCGGAGTTTTCATTGATAAAGAAAATCACCGAAAGCATTATTGATTATAAAAAAAAGGTAATCGGTGATCGGAAAAAAATATTTTTGCAAAAAAAAACGATTACCGATCACCGATTACAATTAGAAAAACCGTACTTCCAGGAAAATGCTAACCATTCACTCTGCCAAACAAAAAAATCTTTCAAAGCAGGAATTTGATCTCCTTTACACAATCATTATAAAAGCCTATGCTGATACAGAATCAGAAATGTGGGGCGAAAATTATATTCGTGTTTCTGAAAAATTATTCAGACATTTTATTGAAAAAGATGAAATTCTGGTGGCTTTTTTAGATGAGGAAGTAGTTGGTGGATTGCGTTATTATGAAGCGGACCCCGGTGTTTTTAGTTTCGGACTTTTTGGAGCAGATTTTGCCAAAAGCAGGATGGGAATTGGTCGCGCGCTAATTGAAAGAGTGGAAGAGGAGGCAAAAAAAAGAGGAGCAAATAAAATTAAGATTGAAATTTTACGCCCGCAGGTTTTTGATATTCCCATTAAAAAAATATTGGCAGATTGGTATCAACGACTTGGATATAAGTACACACATACAACCGATTTTGAAGTAGAATTTCCGGAAAGATCAAATGGAATTTTAGTACCTTGTAATTTTGATTATTATTCGAAATTATTGTGAGTGAAGAAATAATTGCACTTTTTTCCAACCTTTTGCAAATCGTATTCATCATTATAGTATAAATGACGTATTAGTTTATTATGAAAAAACATTCACTTTATCTGCTTTTTCTTGTGTTTCCTGTTATTGCTGTGGTCTCTTCGTGCCAAAAATGGAAGGAACCAACAGAGGTTGCATTTTATATGGATATTGAAAAGTCTTCAGCCTTAAATGGCCAGCTCACTTTTACCGGTGGCGAAATTGTTCTTGAATATTTTGAGTTTGATGGTGATCGCGAAAAAGGTGATGACGTGTTTTTTTCAAAAGACTTCGAAGATGGATTAGTAATTCCTTTTGATGAATCAATGAAGATTGAAGGGTTAGATTTTGTTATTCCCCAGGGGATATACAAAAGGTTGGATATTCGTTTTAAAACTAGTGATAATATGACAGGAGTAACGCTACTCATCAACGGGAATTATACATATTCCGGTGGTGGTTCTGTTCCGGTTCGTTTTGAGATTGAAGATCCACAATCATTCGAAGATCGTGCTGAAGAAGCCGACGGACAATCAATTGTTCTCGACGACGAAATTTATAGCCCGGCAAAAATTGTTCTTGATCCCTCATATTGGTTTGAGCCGGTTCCGGTTTCAAGTTTTGAAAGTGCTGATTTAACTGATATCGGAGGTGTTAATACATTATTGATCAGCAAAGATGAGAATGAAGAAATTTACAATCTGATACTTGATCGTGTTGATGAAACAACCATGATAATTTTCAATTATTAGTAACAAAAATCAAATGAATTATCAAGATTATACAGATGAAGATTTGATTGAAGGGGCGCTTCAGAATAAACGCCTTTACCAGGAAATGCTTTACAGGAAGTATGCAGATGCTATGTTTACCGTTGCGTGCAATTATAGTGATGACGACGATGAAGCCGCCGATATTATGCAAGAGGGATTCATTAAAGTATTTCGAAGTCTCTCAAGTCATGACAAATCAAAATCACTTGGTGGCTGGATTCGCAGAATTATCATCAATACGGCTTTAGAAAGTTACCGCAAAAAAGTAAGGCATCTTGAAGTGGTTGACGAATTTGCGAAAGAAGTTTCAATCAATTCGGCAGATTACCTGGAAGAAGTTGAACCACTTGATATTGTTAAATATGTCAATGCCCTGCCTGCAAAAGCAAAAATGGTTTTAAAGTTATATTCGCTTGAAGGATTCGGACATCAGGAAATTTCGAATGCGCTGAATATTTCTGTTGGTACGTCCAAATCACAATTAAACAGGGCAAAGACATTATTACGTAATATGATCCAGACATCCACAAATGGTTGATCAGAATTCAGAAAATATTGATCCGATTCAAAATGCGTTTTCGCAGGTCAGGAGAAAAGCTCCTGAACTTGCTTGGAATGATATTGAACAAAATCTTTCTTTGGATAATGATGAGCATTCAATTGGTAAGGCATTTAATTCTCTTGATAGAACAGCGCCCTTATACAGTTGGCAGGGTGTAAAACGACAATTAATCATTGACGAGGTTTGGTTAAATATTGCCAGCCGGCTTAATGAACGAAAACGTAGATTTTTTTGGTTCTATCTTTCAGGTTTTGCTGCTTTGCTTATTCTCGGAACTATTGCCGGCCTGACTTTCTCGTCCGAAAATCACATCAGCACAATACGCAATTCAAAAGAAATTTTCTTGTCCGGTAAATACCAACAAGTGGCTACACAAAAATCCGTTGCTGTGAATCAAGTACCGGTTTCAGGAAATGAAAATCGAATTCAAAACAGGACTGATGAAAGTCTTACAGAGAAAATTTCACTACCTCAGGAAAAAGGAAATGATTTAGCTGATGAGAATACGAGCCAGGATGAAACAACTATGTTGGTACAGCAAAATCAAACATTAACTGACCCTGAATTTCAATCAGGCAATTCGAATAAATCTGAATTTTGTGATCCTTTCCCGGAGGTAATATTATCTGAATTACCGCAATCACCAATTTGTATATTACCATTTAATCAATCTGTTTCATTCCCTATCGTACCAATTGAAAAGGACGAAAGAGTTTTTAATCGTTTTGAGGTGGGCCTCATTGCCGGATTAAATAATACCTGGATTTTTAACAATGATGTGAAAGAAGGTTTGAGCAGATTTTCTTTAGTTGACAATAAGTTTTCAATAGGCTATAGCACAGGATTGAATTTCGTGTTTAATTTTTTTAAGAGTCATGCAGTTGAAATGCAATTCGATTTTATTTCCAAAATGAATCAACATTATAGTTATTTTGACGATGGAAATATTTTTACGCGTCAAATATCAATTTCTCAACAAAAATATAGTTTGTCATATAAATACTCATCGCAAAATATTTTTTCAAAAAATCAATTTATTATTCTCAAAGGCGGTATGTTCTTTTCGAATTCATTCAAAAGCGAATTTTATTCAAATAAAGAATTGTTTACAGAGCAGGTTATAGGAAATTATGATTTTGGATTCAAAGCAGGAATAGGGTTGCAGCGTCGTTTCGGTGACCTGGTTTTAGAATATGGAATTCAATCAGATATTGGATTGATTAACATCGCAACAAGCCCTTCTTATAATTCCAAAAAGTTCAATTATACAACTACATATTTGACAGGATTATATTTCTCCCTGCGATATTCTTTTTAATTTTTTTTTTTTTAATTCCAACCTTTTCATCTTTCCACTCATCCTAAGGGAAATTATAATTATGAAAAAATCGATTATTGCAGCAACACTGCTGATTTTTGGAACAATATCAATTGTTTCATGTAAAAAAGGTGAAAATGATCCGGCTCTTAGTCTCAAGTCAAGAAATGCAAGAATAGCAGGAACATGGAAATTCATTGGAGGCGAAAGACAAACCATTGATTACGATGCGGGAAATCAGGAAACCTTTACAAACAATATCACTTATAATGGAACTTCATACACTGAAATAACTTCCTTTCAGGATGTTTCCGGAACTACTTCGTTTCCTCCTCAAACTGTAAGCTATACACTTGAATATACCTTCGATAAGGACGGAAATTTTGATATGTCAGAAATCGAAGATGGTAATTCAGATATCGAAAAAGGATTCTGGTATTGGGGAGGTAAAAGTAAAGTTCAGGAACTAAAGAAAAAAGAAGTTCTTGTGATCACGATTACAGAATCAAACGATGGTCAGATCGATATTTATTCGGGTACGGCAATTACTGCAGATGGTTCCTTCCAACTTGATCGTCTGACAGGTAAAGAGATGACTATTATTTTAGATATGCATAATATTTATAGCAACGGTGATACTTATTCTCACACTGCAACATTGAATTTTGAAAAACAATAACGATTATTTTTTGCAACAGGAGAGGGGGAGAAAGCTCTGTATTATCTCCCTCTTTTGTTTTTTTTGTCACGCTTAAATTTTTGAAATGTTTAACTAAAAAACAACACTAATTATGAAAAAAAAATTACTTATTTCAGTTTTCTCATTCTGCGCATTAAGCGCCACGAGCCAGCAATGGTGGCCACAAAATAGCCAGGCACAAAATGATTTTAATACAATCTATGCCGCAAGTTCAGGTACAGTTTATACCTATGGTGATTCATCCGATATTTTCGGTGGTTTTGCTTACGGCAGTCAATTCAAAACAACCTCGCAAGGATCGGACTGGAATTTCCTCTCTATGGGTTCCCCGGTTTATTTAAGTAAAGGAAGTTTTTTCTTGTCAACCACTGTTGGTTATTTAGCTGGTGAAAATGCAATGTCCGGAAATGGATTTATATTAAAGACCGGTAACGGTGGAAACACCTGGGTTGAAGGTACTCCTTTTCCTGAACGATTTGAAGATATCAAATTCATTAATCCAAATGTCGGTTATGCATGCGGAAGAAATGACTATGTGGTTAGAACAAATAATGCAGGCGCAACCTGGGTTGATGTTAGTGCAAACACCGGTGATCATTTAATGGGAGTGTATTTCACAACGCCTGCAAATGGATATGTTGCCGGCAGAGCAGGAAATATTGCCCATACATCCGATTCAGCAAATACCTGGGTAAATCAGACAAGTAATACTCCTGAAGATCTGGAATCAATCTGGTTCATTAATGATTCTACAGGTTGGGCTGTTGGAAAAGCCGGTGCAATTGTTTATACAAACGACTGGGGTTTGAATTGGAATATCCAAACCAGCAATACTCCTGAAGATCTTTTTGACGTAGAATTTGTCAATGATACTATGGGCTGGGCTGTAGGAACAGCTGGTACAGTTATAAAAACAATAGATGCCGGTGTAAACTGGTTCATTGAAACAAGCGGAACAACGGAAGATATCTTTTCAATTTCTATGATCAATGAACAGTTAGGATGGTTTTGCGGAACAAACGGCGTGATTTATATTTATGCAATGTCACCACCGCCACCACCAAATTCTGTTGGTGAAATTAACCAGCAATTAAATGTTGCCGTTGCACCAAATCCTTTCGACAACAAAACTGTTGTTTATTTGCCTACAACAAATTCTTACGTAATTACACTTACAGATATTAATGGAAGAATTATCAATTCATGGCAGACAACAAATACGAACCAGTTCGATCTTTCTACAGCAGGTATGGTTCCTGGAATTTATTTGCTGAATGTTATTGATGAAAATAATAATTCGGTTACCAAAAGAATTATTAAAAACTAACTGTAGCATTTGGCTATACAGTTTCGAAAATGATTATTAAAAACTAACTGTCATATTTGGCTGTTTAGTTTCGAAAAAGATTACACCTATTTTATATAAATAAACTCCACCGGGATTTTGAAAAAAATCCCGGTTTGGAATTCAATTGTTCAAATAAAAATAAATTTTATGAAAAAACTTAATCTTATTACTGCTATGATATTAGGAGGATGGCTTTCTTCCTATTCGCAATGTAACGCTGACTTTCAGGAAGCATTCAATCCAATATGTGTAGGACAGCCCCAGGTATTTGTCAATATTTCTACACCGGCAAATGATGGATCGTACACTTATACGTGGAATTTTGGTGCAGGAGCTACACCGGCAACTTTTGTTGGTGCCAATCCACCAACCGTAGTATATTCTACTGTCGGAAATAAAAATGTTACGCTTACTCTAAGCAAAATATCAATCGGATGTAATGATGTTCAAAATCAAAATTTTGATGTTGTTTCGCAGCCCACTATTTCATTTACATCAACAGCTCCGCAATGCTTAGCCTCGGCAGTTGATTTTACTTATACCGGAGATGCTGTTATTTCCTATCAGTGGGATTTTGGAGTAGGAGCTACTCCACAGGCATCGGCAGTGCAAAATCCACAGGGCATCACCTATTTAAGTCCGGGAATAAAAACAGTTACCTTGTCTATTGATAATGGCGTTTGTGTACAAACAATCACACAAAACATTACGATTGATTCTTTACCTGTTGCTTATGCCGGACCAGACACAACAATTTGTTCAAATGCAACGGTGCAAGTTGGTAATACCGCAGTGCCTGATATGACTTATTCTTGGAGTCCTTCCAATTCACTTGTCATTGATAACCCCGCAATCTCAGATCCTGTAATTTCGCCGGTAGGGAACTTAACAGAATTAGTTATAAACGTAACCGATACCATTAGCGGGTGCAAAAATTCAGACACGATTCAAATTTTTATGCTTGATCCGATAATGGCCAATGCAGGAGCAGATGTCACGATCTGCCGAAATGATTCGGTGCAAATCGGAACGGGTTTTATTGAAACACAAATTTATAGCTGGACACCTACAAACGGCATGGTAAATACAACTTCATCTAATCCTGTGGTTACTCCGGATAGTACAACAATTTATACAGTAAATGTTGTCAACGATTATGGTTGTCCTTCTGAATCGGATGAGGTTAGAGTTACCGTTAATCAACTTCCCGACGCTTATGCCGGTTTGGACGATAGCATAACTGTTGGCGAAATGGCACAGCTCAATGCAACCGGTGGTGTTCAATACAGCTGGACTCCGGATTACGAACTTAGCAGCAGCGGAATTTATAACCCCATTGCATCAGCAGAGTTAACAACAGAGTATATTGTTGAAGTGATAGATATTTATGGCTGTATAAATTATGACACCGTGAATATTGTTGTGATCGTTCCTTCTTATTGGGTTCCAAATGCATTCACTCCAGGCGCTGCAACAAATAATGTTTTTTACGTTCGCGGAAATGGAATTACAGATTTTGTGTTCAGAATATACAACAGAAATGGTGAACTTATTTTTTATTCATCAAGCATGTCTTCAGGTTGGGACGGAACAAGACAATTAACAAGAGAAGACTTACCGGAGGGAGCATACTTGTACGATATCCAGGGAACAATGTCCGATGGAACTCCATTGCACCAATCCGGTCTAGTTAATTTAATCAGATAATAAACATAATTAGTTATGAAAAAGATAATAAAAAGTATAGTAGCCATAGTGTTACTACAATTTTGTTCCGGCAGTTTTGCCCAAGACTTAAAATACACTCAATATTTTTACAGCAATCCGCTTAAAGTAAATCCTGCTTCGTTAGGAATGAATACTGATTTCAAAACCATTTTGAATTACAGAACTCAGTGGGCAAATGTTGATAAAGGATTTAGTACAGCTTCATTCACAGCGGCATTTCCGTTGTATTTTAAAAATCAAAATCAAAAAATGGATTTTGGATTAACTGTTCTAAATGATAAAGCCGGTGCATTTAATAAAATGGATTTTTCACTTTCTGTCGGCTACAACCTGAAAGTTAGTGAATCCGGATTTTTGAGTTTTTCTGTAATCGGTGGATATGTGCAGAAATCTCTTGACCAGGCGTCTTTAACTTTTGATGATCAGTATGTATTAGGAACCTATGATGCAGCAAATGCAACAAGCGCAAATATTTCGAGAAATACGCTTGGTTTTGTAGACCTGGGATTTGGTATGATGTGGTATATGAATGACGCGGCATCAAAATTGAATGCTTATGCAGGATTCTCAACCTACCATTTAAATAAACCCAACGAAACATATATTGATGGGCAAGGTACTTTGCCTATGCTTTTTGGTTTTCAGACAGGTGTAAAGATAAAAGGAGCAAATTCAAAAGTGGATTTCACTCCAAATGTTAACTACATTTACCAGGCAAATAATCAAAATTTGGCAGTAGGTTTGTTCATCGATTATCATGTGGCAGAAACTTCTAAATTGCGACTTGGTTTATGGTACAGAACAAGTGATGCAATTGCCGCAATGATTTCATTTGATCACAATTATTTTATGTTCGCATACAGCTATGATATGGCTAATGCTAATTTGTCAAATCAGGTTATAGGTCTTAACACTCACGAAATTACATTGGCTTATAAATTAAATATGGCAAAGAAAAAAGGTGTTGATTCAGCACCGAGTATTTTTTAATAATTACAAAAAACAGCAATTAATAAAAAATGATTTAATAATAAGATTGCAGCTGTTCTGTAGTATTCAGGACAGCTGCTTTTAATTAATACAAAAGGCACTGAAACTTATTTTTATGCGTTTTCAACTTTAAATTCCGGTTAGACTATGAAATTACAACGAACATTCTTTTTCTTTTTTTTCTTTTTTGCAGTCACAGGTTTTAGTCAATCTAACGCAAACATTCAACTTTGGACAGGAGCAAATGTAAAATTAGATCTCGGTAAAAAATGGAGTCTCAGTTATTCACCCGAACTCAGGTTTACCGATACCATGCGGACATTAAATAGTGTTATAAATGAGCTTGGGGTCAAGTATAAATTAAACAAATCGATCTCATTACTCGCAGAATACCGCTATACCTACCGGCCCACCAAAAATGATGTTAACAGATTTTGCCTTGGTGCTTCATACGATTGGTCAAAAAAAGATTTCCCTTTGTCTTTTTCGTACAGAATCAAATTTCAATACTCAAGAAACAGGAATTCCGGCAGTTCAGAATCTTATTTACGGAATAAAATTACACTGGATTATAATTTAAGTAAGTTGGTTGACCCTTCTGTTTCGTACGAGCTCTTTTTTCTGTTCGGTAAAAATGAATTTCGGAATTCCCGTTATTCTTTTGGCTTAGAATGGAGATTAACAAAAAAATTAAGTTTAAACACTTATTACATGTATCAACGTGAAATTTACGTGAAAAACCCTTCCAGTGATCACATTTTCGGGATAGGATTAAATTATAAAATGAAAATTAAAGACAAGAAAACTAATGCTTCAATAGAATAAAAAAAAATATGAATTCCGCGATATATATTTATCGTGGTCGTTGCTCAAAAAATAAAATTAACTCAAATTCCAACCTTTTTTCTAATTCGTTCATCTATATACAAACAGACTTAATAAAAAAAAAACAACGACGTGTTTAATCCTATTAACAAAAAAAAATATGAAAAGTTTAAATTTAATCATGAGTATTATCGCAATAAGTTCTCTAGGACTTTTTATTTCCTGCAAAAAATATAGTGAAGGCGGAACTTTGAGAAAGGCAGAAAAAAACATTACTAAAACATGGAAACTGGATTCATATTATTTTAATGGTGTCGATAAAACGTCTACCTTATTAATCACAAATTTTAAAGAAACTTATGCTGAAGGTGGTACATATACCAGGACTTACACAGATTCAAGTGGTGATCCGATAACTCAGCTGGGTTCTTGGAGCTTAGAAAGTAAAAATGCATTAATTAAAGTTTCCGGAACAGGAAGTTTTGAACTTTCTGTCGAGACATCTTCTGTTTCAGCATCTGAGTATACAATTCTTAAATTAACAAAAGATGAATTATGGTATGAGTTCATGAACAGTACTGATATGCATGAGTTTCATTTAATTCCTGATTAATCAACTGTTTGGGTGTTGCTTAATTATTAAGGGATGTCTTTCAGGCATCCCTTTTGGTTTTTATATAAGCCACAAAATCGAATTTATTGAATTGCAAATGTTACATTTTCCATACGTAGTTATTTCAGTTAGATCAGCCGTCCTCCTCAAAATTAAAAATCACAAAATCAACCCGAAGCGATTTTTTTCTCTAATTTACCGGAACATGGTACTCAACATCGTTCCAAATGAATTATTTTAGCGTAAAATTCGAACCAATGAATGTAAGAGATCTTGAACCAAAAATTGTATGGAATCATTTTGAAGATTTAAATGCCGTTCCGCGACCATCTAAAAAAGAAGAGCGTATACGACAATTCATGGTTGATTTTGGAAAAGGTTTAGGACTCGATACAGTCGTTGACAGGATTGGCAATGTCATCATTAAAAAGCCCGCGTCAAAAGGAATGGAGAATCGTGAAACAGTGATTCTTCAAACGCATATTGACATGGTTCATCAAAAAAATGCAACCACAAATTTTGATTTTTTGACACAAGGAATTGAATCTTACGTTGATGGTGATTGGGTAAAAGCAAAAGGAACAACACTGGGAGCTGACAATGGAATGGGAGTTGCCGCGGCAATGAGTTTGTTAGGTTCAAAAGAGATAACTCATCCTGCCCTGGAAGCTCTTTTTACAATTGACGAAGAAACAGGAATGACCGGTGCAAAAGAACTCGATGGCTCAAAATTATCCGGTAAAATATTAATGAATTTAGATACTGAAGATGATGACGAGTTTTCTGTAGGTTGTGCCGGAGGAATTGATACCAATACACTTTATAAATATGCACAGGAAAATGTTCCGGCCGATTATATTGCTTTGACATTTAATTTAAGCGGTTTAAAAGGAGGACACTCCGGAATGGATATTAACCTTGGTCGCGGAAATGCGAACTTATTGATGAATCGCATTCTTTACGCAATTACTCAAAAAGTAGATTTAAGAATAACTGAATTACACGGTGGCAGTTTAAGAAATGCAATTCCACGTGAAAGCGTTGCGCATATTGTTGTTCCCAAGGCTTCTAAAGATCTGGCTCTTTCAATATATAACCAATATTCTGATACGATTAAAAAAGAATATTACATGACCGAACCGGACATGAAATTTTTATTTGCTGATAATTCAAAATCTCCTGCAAAGATGATTTCAAAAGCCGACCAGGAAAAAGCAATTCGTGTAATTTATACAACACCAAATGCTGTCTGGAAAATGAGTGAAACAATTCCCGGACTTGTCGAGACTTCTTCATCTTTAGCGAAAGTTGAATTTGTGAACGGAGAATTTACAACACAGTCATTACAAAGAAGTATGGTTGAAAGCGGAAAAGAAGACATCGCAAATGCAATCCGGCTTACATACGAATTAATTGGTGCAGAAGTAATGCAGGGTGGTGATTACCCGGGTTGGGCTCCAAATCCGAATTCAAAAATTTTGAAAGTATTAGAGAAAGAATATATGTCTTTATTTAATGAGTTGCCAAAAGTAAAAGCCTGTCATGCCGGCCTTGAGTGCGGAATTTTAGGTGAGCACTTACCAAACTGCGATATGATTTCTTTTGGACCGACTATTCGCAATCCACATTCTCCTGATGAAAAAGTGAACATCAAATCTGTAGAGAAATTCTGGAAATTTTTGACAAAAGTTCTGGAAAATACACCGACAAAAAATTAACTTCTGATGCGCGTTTTATTTTGTTTTTTCGTTTCAGCAATTTTCATTTCATGTGGAGCTGATGAAAAGGAGATGACTAAAATGGAACAGGTAAGTCAGAACTATGAAGTTATTGAACTGCCGGCTGATACGACAATCGAAAATTTATCTTTATATGTGATAGATCGAAATGTTCTA
>Ga0102851_10000414_pt1 | contig 21396 bp, 25 predicted proteins | sample Mud3Dept3metaG_FD_79558 | JGI IMG/M metagenome (GOLD analysis project Ga0102851, IMG submission 79558) | Freshwater wetland microbial communities from Ohio, USA, analyzing the effect of biotic and abiotic controls - Mud 3 Core 4 Depth 3... | ecosystem: Environmental > Aquatic > Freshwater >... | reverse complement strand
GCGTATTTGTTGGTCATCACGCTTGCCGCTGCTTTCATGACCGCTCGGGAAGCATAGTTCTCGGAGGCTATCAGCACGAGCGTGTTCTTCTCTCTTTCGATCTCCGCATCAATAGCTCGCGCCACCTCAGGATCCGTGCGCTTCAGGCTCAGCTCCTGGACAACATTTTCTTCAGTCATCTATGAGATCCAGCCTCTTCTTGTGCCGGCCCCCCTCGAATTCGGTTTTCAGAAACACGCCCAGGATCTCCACCGCAAGGCCTGGGCCCACGACTCTTCCGCCCATGGCCAAAACATTTGCGTCATTGTGAAGTCTGCTCATCTTCGCCGAGTAGACATCACTGCACAACGCAGCCCTCACTCCCTTGAATCGGTTCGCCGTGACGGACATACCGATACCCGTGCCGCACATCAGCACCCCACGGTCGTACTCCCCACGGCCGACCGCCCCGGCCACTTGTTTTGCGATTCGAGGATAATCGGAGGAGTCCCGGCTGAAAACTCCTACATCCTTTACTTGGTGCTCACCCGACTGCAGCAGGTAATCCTTGCAGACCTCTTTGAGGTCATAGCCCGCATGATCTGATCCGATGATAATATTCATTTCTGGTTACCGCTCCCGACAAGAAATCCTTGAGATCAGTACAAAATATAGTAAAAACCGCTTTTCACTGTCAATTCTTAATTCTGCCGGACACAGGGACAAAGGGACAAAGGCACAAAGCAGAAAGACCCTTCTCTCTTTTTCCCTTTGTTCCTTTGTGCCTATATTTCTCCTTGACTTCAGGAGTCGAGGGATCTAAGTGCACAGTGTTTTGCAGAACGTTCCTCCATGACCATGAAAGCAGGTTCAAAAGTCATTTTCGCCTTGTCTCTGGTTCACTTCACCGGAGACTTCTATGCGGCTTTCCTCACGCCCTTGCTTCCGCTTTTCGTGGACAAACTGGGACTCACCTTGACTCAGGTCGGTCTGCTTGCGGGCATCAGCCGCTTCCTGTCCTTTGTGGTCCAACCGTCGGCCGGCTACGTTGCGGACCATTATCACACGCGGGTTTTTATTTTGGGCGGACCGCTTCTGGCCACGGTTTTTATGCCCCTCATCGGGGTAGCTCCCTCCTATGTGGTTTTAATCTTCTTCGTCTGTATGGGGTCCATCGGGGTGTCCCTGTTCCACCCGACCGCTGCAGGCATGGTTTCCCAGTACGCAGGGTCCCATTTCGGCCTTTCCATGGCCCTTTTCAACCTGGGTGGAACCCTCGCGTTCGGGTTGGGTCCGATCTTCATCGCCTTTTTCGTTCACTTCTGGGGACTGGAGCCCTCTCCTGTGACCATGGTGTTCGGCCTTGTGCTCATGGCTTTTCTCTTCAAGATCGTTCCTCTTCCCACCACAGAAGGCCTGGGGAACCTGGGGTTCATGGGCTCAATCAAGGAAGCCTTTGGAGCGGTATGGAAGCCCATCTTCATCATCTGGTCAATCATGGTTCTCCGGTCCTTTGTCGGGCAGGTCTTCATGACGTTTCTTCCTATTTACTACAACCGCGAGGGCTTCTCTTTGCTCTCCCTGGGAACCATCGTCTCCCTTTTCACTGTTGCAGGGGCGCTGAGCGGAGTGGCTGCAGGTCACTTCTCGGACCGGTTCGGCTTCAAGCCTGTCTTTTTTATGAGCCACGGTCTGGCAACGCCCAGCCTCTATCTTCTTCTGCTTCTTCCGGGAAACTGGGCTTACGTGAGCGCTTTTCTCGCCGGGTTTTTCATCATGGCTTCCTTGCCATTAGGCGTGACCATGGCTCAAGAAATTGCGCCCAAAGGCAAGTCCATGGTTTCGAGCCTCATGATGGGATTGGCTTGGGGAATGGGAGGAATGATGACACCTCTTGCTGGAAAGATGTCCGATATCTTCTCGATGCGCCCTGTGCTCGCCGTACTGGCTATCATTCCTTTGCTGACCTGCGGACTCATTGCCCTGCTCCCTGAAAGGGGTGCAATGCAACGTCAGTAGGCAGTAGACAGAAGGGAGTAGGCAGGTCGCATCCGTCCATATCTCCCAATTGCTTACTGCATGCTGCTTACTGGACCCCTGGCGTCTCAGGGGGGGTTACCTTTTCCGAAGACCCCTCACCGCCTTGTACACCAGAATAGCGAGATAGCCGGCTGCCAGCACAAACCACAGCACTCTGGAAGGTCCTTTTTGTAAGGTCGTTCCGATGAGTAGGCTATGGGCCCACCCAAGAGGGAATACTACATACGCTGTTTTGTGAATCCTCTTCCAGGTTCGCAATTTCAGGTGAAGTCTCCGTGAGAGAAGGGCAGCAAACACCGCCGCACACAGAGCGAGCAGCGTCAACACGCCAAGGACCTTGAGCGGGGATATGGCCGAGGCATATCCCTGAAGCCGTTCAGAAGAAAGAAGGAGTGCCGGATGGCTCAGGATCAGCACAAAAGCGATCAATCCCCACCTTCTGTGAATTTTGAAAAGAGCAGCCGGCCCCAGCCCCCTCTCTACCCAGGGGATTTTCGAACTGAGGAGGAACTGGAAAAACATGAGCACAAAGGCAAGAAGGGCCATTAGGCGCCCACCCTCATAGAGGTAGACACTCCACGGCAAGCCCGGCGTCACAGCCTTTGCCCATAAGAGACCAGGCAACGCCAGGCAAAAGATCACCGCTGCGAAGAGGAATGGCTTCTTCATGGTTTCACAATCCATCCTCTCACGAAGAGATTCTCAGCCAGCGGGCTTCGAGCTTGGGTCTCCGGGATTTGTGCCGGCCTTGAACTCCTGGTCATTGGTGGTGCTGTCCTTGTCGGAATCCATGGCGCCAAGGTCCTGGGTGTACTTTTCTCCTGCTTTCATTCCCACCTTTTCGTAATCCTGGCCAAAAGAATTCCTTGGGCCTCCGCCAGCCTGATTCACATGGCAGGTCCCACACCCGAACTTCGCGCCCTTGTCAGGGAGCACCCCCAGGCGGAAAGGTTTTGCCTGCGCCGACACTTGGCCGATCAAGGTGATCCCCGCCGCAAAGGAGCCCATGATGAAACACGCCATTAATCCCCTTTTGAATTCCTTCAACATCCTTTTTTCTAAACCTCCTTCATGAAGTCATTTGCGAAGAGTGAAATGATCACACTTCGAAACGGAACAAGGGCTGAGCAGGGGAGAGCATGGAGGTAATCGTTCGAGCGCCGCAGCACGTCTCCAGCATGGCCGCCACCCGGTCTCTTGTCTTTGCAGCTCTGGATTCGCTCTCCTCACCTAGGCCGTCGATGTTCATGACCATGGCTCGCGTCTCCTCGGTGATGCGGGTTTCATAGCCGTTTCGCCAATTCCATCGTCGACACATGACCCTGCCTGAATCGGCTACCACATACACGACCTCACCCGGCGTCGGATGTTCTGAGGTCTGAGGCGCATCCAGGGGGACAAAGGTCTCCTGGCCTGAAGCGTGGCGGAGTTCAAGGCATGCCCCTGCGTGGTCCAGATCATCTCCTCCTACGGGAATTACGTCCACAATGGAATTGTAGTTCATGATGGTCACAACCTTGTTGATAAATGGAAGATGGATTCCCGGTTTTTGAACTCGCTTGATCAAAGAGAAATGAGCGGGAGGAAATTTGTTGGGATTAGACCCGAATCGCCTGTGCGCTTCGCTCCAGACCGCAATTCTCGGATCAGCTTTGACATCAATAGGTTGACGCCCGGAAGATTCCACCGCCTCGTTGAGAAGATTTTCGAGTTCTTTCGAAACGCCCTGATTTTGAATCCCCAACCCCACAACGATTCCCCTCCGAAACAGGGGGAACTCCTGAAAAATTTTCTCATCTACCTTCACTTCCATGATCTCGTCTCTCCTCGTGCGGGTCTTTTGCTGAAACCATAATCATTGATTATTGAACATTTAATTAAGCATTGGTCATCGGGGAGCGGATCATTGGATTTTGGCTCAATAATCGATGGAAAATGTTAAATGCTCAATGTTCGATGTTCAATGCTCACTGTCTTTATCACAGCCAGAACCCCGTCCAAACAAAAAAAGACGGCTATTGTTCGGCCGACTCTTGAAATCAAATGCTTTAGAATTCTCTAACTCATCCCTTCCCGGTGTTTTGATTGGAGCACAGAGTTCTCGATGGTTACTGCAGCCGGGCTGCTCAACGCCGTGAGGAGGTCAAGATCCTCCTCGCGAAAACCATGAGGCTTCTGGACGGAATCCACATAAAGAACCCCCATAACCTTGGACCTGCTGATCAGAGGCACACACGGGATCGATCGAATTCCGGTGACCTTGATGCTTCCGGGAAACTGATTTGTCCTTCACGGGGATCTCGTTATCAGGTGCCCGATGGACTCAGTAAATCAAGTAAACTTTGTATAAATTAACTAATTATTGCTATTTTATAACAAAAATAGGTTGACAGCCTGACTGATATAAAGATGGTAGGGGTTTATGGTCAACTTCCCCTTTCCTTGACCATCCCCTCTTTCTCCTCTATACTTCCACAGTTTTCAGCAATCCTCACAAACAGAACTCCTCATTCCGTGAAAGGGATCCCCAATGGAAAGTCTAAGGCAAAAACAAGAGAGGGCGAACCTCATTTTCGAGATTCTTGACCCTTCATATATCTACAAAAAGACAGCGCTTACCTACCGAAGTGCTTTTCAGCTCCTGATCGCTACGATTCTCTCAGCTCAGTGCACGGACAAGCAGGTGAATGAGGTCACCAAGACCCTGTTCAAGAAACACAAGAAGCCTGAGGATTTTCTGACTGTGCCCATCACGGAACTTGAACAGGATATCCGGCCCACAGGCTTTTACAGAAACAAGGCCAAATCCATCAAAGGTTGCAGCCAGGGACTGGTCGATCTCTACGGAGGGAAAGTGCCTTCCACCATGGACGAACTTCTCAAACTTCCGGGCGTAGGGAGAAAGACGGCAAACTGCGTGCTTGGCGCTGTCTTTGACGTTCCTGGTGTCGTTGTGGATACCCATGTCAAGAGACTCTGCCTGCGGCTTGGGCTGACGCATCAGAAGGATCCCGACAAGATCGAAAAGGACGTTGAGAGCCTGCTCCCCAAGGAGAGATGGCGCCGCTTCTCCGACATTCTCATCTATCATGGAAGGGAAGTGTGCAAGGCCAGAAAACCAGAGCATGGGCGCTGTGCGGTCTATAATCTGTGCCCGTCAAACGCGATGTAAAGATTGGAGTGATGGAGGATTGGAGTACTGTAGAAGAAGACTGAGAACCCATGCTGCCGGATTCTCATGGTTGTCTTTACCAATACTCCATTACTCCTGTACTTCAATACTCCAGCTTTGTTACATTTCAAACTCCGCCACGAGGAAGGTGTGATCGGACGGCTTCTCCGCTGTTCTTGCCTCCAGGTCAATCCAAACGCTTTTGGACTTCTGCGCAAGAGGCGGGGTCGCAAAGATATAGTCAACGCGCCAGCCCATCTTTCTCTTCAAAGCATTGGGAATCCGATAATCCCAGAAAGTGTAAAGACCGACTTCCGGATGATGTTTGCGTAGGAGATCCACAAGACCCCAGGACAGGTAGTCTCGCAGTACGGACTGCTCGGCGGGGTGAAACCCCACTTCCCCCCTAAGCGTCTCAGGATCATACACATCTCTGGGTTCCAGAGCGACATTGAAATCCCCTGCCACGAGCAAAGGGGCCTTAGGATTGTAGTGCTGGCTGAGGTGAGACAGAAGATCTCTCAGCCAGCGAAGCTTGTATGCGAACTTCTCTGTTCCCGGGGCGACCCCCTGAGGGACATACACGTTGACCACAGGAATCTGACCGATTGAAGCACTGATAAAACGGGCTTCTTCCTCGATCCCTTCGTAAAGGCCGGTGCGGATTCCGTCAGGAGGACGTTTCGTAATCACGGCAACGCCGTTGTAGGATTTCTGTCCCCGGTACAGAGCCGTGTACCCCAGGGTTTCAAAAGCCGCAAAGGGGAAATCCTTCTCCTGCACTTTGCATTCCTGAAGGCACAGGACATCCGGTTCTTTTTTCTTCGTCCACTCCAGGACCGCCGACAACCTGGCCCTGATGGAGTTCGCATTGAAGGTCGCCAGCGTGAATGTTCCCATAACCGCACCTCCTGGTGTCAAAATAGAGCACATTCCCTTCCATGATTCAAGCGAAACTACCTCCGTCGAGTAATCCCTTGACAAAACCTTGGCTGGCGCTTAATTATCCTTGTAATTCAAGGCGATGATTCGTTTATCTACAGACGTTCTCATCATCGGCGGCGGTATTGTGGGCGCATCCCTCGCCCACGAACTTGCCAAATACCAGCTGGATATCATCCTTCTCGAAAAAGAGGCTGAGCTGAGCTTTGGGGTTTCCAAGGCCAACAGCGGAATTGTTCACACAGGTTTTCAGAGCGATCCCCGTGCCCTCAAGACCCGGCTTGCCGTAAGGGGAAACATGCTCTACAAGCAACTCGCAAAGGTCCTCGACTTCCCTTTCGTTCCCGTTGGTGAACTGGTCGTTGCTTTTCCGGGCGAACTCGAAGGACTGAAGCGGATGAAAGAGACAGGGGAGCAACTCGGAATTCCGGGGCTCGAGATCGTGAACAGAAAATGGCTTGACGACAACGAGCCTTGTTTGTCCGGAGAGATCCAGTTTGCCCTCCTTGGCCCCTCTGCCGGCGTCATTAACCCCTACGAGACCGTCTATGCCTTGGCAGAACAGGCCTCAGCCAACGGCGCCCGGATTAATTGCGGGTACGAAGTTACCGGCATACGGCCTGCCGACGGAATCTGGCGGGTGCAGACCCGAGAGGGATTTTTCATCTCCCGTTACGTAATCAATGCAGCCGGCCTGTACTCAGACAAGCTCGCCATGATGGCAGGCATGGAGGTCCCCCGCATTTTTCCGTGGAAGGGAGAGGAATACCTGCTTGATCGACACGCGAAGTGGCTCACTAAAAGAGTGATTTTTCCCTTGCCTCGGAAAGAGACCAAGGGCGTTTTGGTGATTCCTACCGTTGATGGAAACACCATGATCGGACCCACGGCGGAAGCGGTTCCGGACTGCGAAGAGCACTCCACCACCTTGTCCGGCAAATTGGCTGTCCTGGCGAACGTGAGGAATCTCGTTCCGGCCCTCAAGGAGGAACAGATCATCGCTTCCTTTGCCGGAGTGAGACCGACCACAAAAGAAGGCGACTTCCACATCCGAGAGGACCGAAAAGGGTTCATCAACCTCGTAGGAATCCAGTCTCCGGGCCTCACTGCAGCCCCTGCTATTGCTGAAAAGGTGGTTGAAATGGTGGGCCAAAGCACGGATCTTGTACCCAGAAAGGGCTATATCGCCGGAAGAACGGCGATTCCGCGGTTCCGTCTCCTGAACAACAAACAGCGAAACGACTTCATCAGGAAAGATCCGGAATTCGGTGAGATCGTCTGCCGTTGCGAGCTCGTGACCAAAGCCGAGGTCAAGGAAGCCATTCGCCGCGGAGCCCGCACACTGGACGGGATCAAGTTCCGGACCAGAACTCAGATGGGACGGTGCCACGGTTCCTTCTGCACCATGAAAATCATGTCCATCATAGCCGAGGAACTCCAGCTCCCCTATGAAGCCATCTCCAAAAGGGGCAAAGGAACGGAGCTGATCAAAAGGTGAAAGATTGGAGTAATGGAGTGATGGAGTATTGAAGCAATGGTATGAGCAACGTCAGAATCCGGCACCATGGGTTCTCAGTTCTATTCCCCGGTACTCCAACATTCCAATACTCCAGTAATCCAATTTACCCGTACTCCAGTTGGGTTCTTTATGTTGAATTATAGTCATTACGATGTCGTCATCATTGGAGGCGGACCTGCGGGAATGGCCGTCGCTGTAGGTGCTTCCAGCGCCGGCCTGAAGAGGATCCTTCTCCTGGAGCGGCACCCAAGGCTTGGAGGCATTCTCAACCAGTGCATCCATGTGGGATTCGGGCTGAGGTATTTCAAGGAGGAGTTGACCGGAACGGAGTACGCTGCCCGTTACCATAAACTCTTCCAGCAGACCGGGGTGGAAGTGAAGACCAGAAGCTTTGTCCACAAGATCTCAGGTCATCAGGAAGTGACCTTTGTTTGCCCCCAAGGGGAGTTCCTGGTGCCTGCGGATCACATCGTCCTTGCCACAGGATGCCGGGAAAGAACTCGTGAGATGCTGACCATTCCCGGAACCAGGCCTGCCGGCATCTTCACGGCCGGCCTCGCTCAGGAAATGGTCAATATCCATGGTCTCCTTCCAGGGAAAAACGTGGTGGTCATTGGGTCCGGTGACATCGGCCTGATCATGGCGAGACGGATGACTCTGGAGGGCGCAAAGGTATTGGCGGTCCTGGAAATCTTGGACCATCTGTCGGGGCTCGTCAGAAACAAGATCCAATGTCTCGATGACTTCGGCATTCCCCTTTACCTTAGCCATGAAACGCTGGAAATCATGGGCAAGAACAGAGTGGAGGGTATCCGGTACCGGGATAACACGACAGGCAAAGAAAACGAGATGGCCTGCGACACTCTGCTGTTTTCCGTAGGTCTCATCCCCGAAAGAGATCTCCTCATCGATACGGGGGTCGAGCCGGGAGAAGGAATCCATGTTGCGGGAAATGCCGACTATGTGCATGATCTGGTAGACTGGGTGACCAAGGACGGAGAAAAGCTGGGACGATCTCTGAGGAACGGCTACGCATAATGGAAAAACCCACAGAGAAAAAGACCAAGCGCAAGAAAGAAGAAAAGCCTCTGAACAGAGACAAGGTGAAGCGATACACCTGCGTCGTCTGTCCGGCCTGCTGCGACCTGGAAACCGACGGGGTGGAAGTCAATGGCGCACAGTGTAAAAAGGGCGAGGCCTTTGCGCGACAGGAGATGATCGCTCCTCTGCGGGTCATCACAACCACGGTCCGATGTGAGACTTCCAAGGGCGTGAGAATGCTCCCGATCAAGACAGCCTGCCCAGTCCCACTTGCTCTCATTCCAGAGGTCATGAAACAAGTGAGGGTCCTCCGTCTTTCCGAAATCCCTGACATCGGCACCCAGCTCAAGACAGGCTCTGCATCGGAATCGCTCGAGTGGGTGGTGACGGGAGAAGTGGTTTAATGGAGCCGGCATGATGACTCCGATACAGAATTTCCCTGCAGATGTAGCCAAAGCCCTTCTGGGTGTCTTTTTCGACATTGACGACACCTTCACCACTCAGGGGAAAATAGGTCCCGAGCCTTTCCGGGCTATATGGTCTCTCAAGGAAGTCGGATTGAAGGTGGTCCCTATTACAGGGCGGCCTGCGGGGTGGTGCGATCACATCGCGCGGATGTGGCCGGTGGATGGGGTTGTGGGTGAGAATGGCGCTTTCTATTTCTGGTATGACCAGCAAGAGCAAAAGGTCAAAAAGCGATTCATGGACCCTGATCCTGTGCGGGAAGAGAAACGCCAGCGCCTGAGCCTGGTGAAAGAAGAGATCCTGCGTTCCGTTCCGGGCACAGCCCTCGCGAGCGACCAGCAATACAGGGAGGCAGACCTAGCTATTGATTACTGTGAGGACGTGAAGCGTCTACCCTGGGAGGAGGTAGAAAAAATCTGCAGAATTTTCACAAACCATGGTGCCACCTGCAAGGTCTCATCGGTTCATGTCAACGGCTGGTTCGGCGACTACAACAAGCTCGGGATGACCAAACTCTTCGTGCTGGAACAATGGGGCTTGAGCTTGGACGACCAAAAGGTTCGATTCATCTTCTGCGGGGATTCCCCCAACGACGAACCCATGTTTGTCTATTTCCCTCATGCCGCCGGCGTGAGGAACATCCTTCACTTCGCGGAACGCATGAAGCATTTCCCCGCCTTTGTCGCGAGCCAGGACGGAGGGGAAGGTTTTGCTGAAATCGTCCAAACCATCCTGAGTCTGCAAACCGCCAAGTAGCCCGTCAACCGGGCCTTGTGCCTCGGTTCCGCCGCACCTTGGAGCCGTCATCCCGGACGAGGCCGCCATCCGGCGGACGAGATCCGGAATCCAGAAAAGATCCGTATTCCCCGACTCCGACAGCCACATCGCTCATGAGGCTTCTCAAAAATCTAGCGGGCTCTTGGCCTCCTTGAGGGTCATGCTCTTGATCGTGTGAGTGTAGATCATCGTTGTTCTTACGTCGCTGTGGCCGAGCAGCTCCTGGATTGTCCGTATATCATAGTTTGCCTGGAGCAGGTGCGTGGCGAAACTGTGGCGAAAAGTGTGCGCCCAGACCCTCTTCAAGAGTTTCGACTTTCTTACCGCCCTCTTGGAAACAAGAAATCCATTGATATCATCGTCGACCATGGCAAGAGGACTTCCACTATTGACGTCAAAGGGATGGTTAGCAAGACCATATGGCCCATGGACAATTTCTCTCGTGCGCGCAAGAACCACTTCATTGCCCTGGTTACTTTCGTAAACAACATTGACGATCATGCCGTCATTCCAGAGACCTACATTATCCCTTCCTCCAAGGTTCGTGCACTCTTCTACCATAATCCGAAAGGAACAAGACAAGGGATTCGGTATTCAGGCGTCAAGCAGCGTGGCCACAAATACTGTGAGGCGTGGCACCTGATAAAATGGCATCGAACAACGCACTGATATGGTAAATTGGGCAGGGGTCTGCGTGTTCGATCATCATGACAAACGATGGAGGGAATAAGCAAAACACATATACTGCCGTTGGGTCTCCCGCCTAATAAGACTTGACAGTATGTAGCCTATGGGCTACAATCACTCCATGATCGAAGTCCGCAAGACTGAAGCTTATGCCAGGTGGATTGATGGCTTGCGCGATATCCGTGCGCGGGCTCGAATTCTTGCACGAGTCGAGCGCCTCGCAACGGGAAATCCTGGAGATGTGAAGCCCGTTGGCGAAGGCGTTTCAGAGCTAAGGATCAATTACGGACCGGGCTATCGGGTTTATTACACACAGCGAGGGCGGGAACTTGTTATTCTGTTGGCCGGTGGTGACAAGAGTACCCAGGCACGGGGTATCAAAACTGCCCTGCGCCTAGCACGGAACCTTTAGGAGCATACTATGGGCAAGACAATCACTACTCGTTACGATGTCGCCGAGCACCTCCGCTCTCCAGAGGAAATGGCCGCTTATCTTGAAGCTTGCTTAGAGGAAGCTAATGGGGATGCTGCCTTCATTGCAAAGGCACTGGGAGATATTGCACGCGCGAAGGGCATGTCTCAGGTGGCGCGGGATGCCGGCTTGTCCCGCGAAAGCCTTTATAAGGCACTTTCTGGGGAACGAACCCCGGGCTTTGACACAATCCTCAAAGTCATAGGAGCGCTAGGATTGAAACTGCATGCGGAAGCAGTCGCTGGGGCTGGCTCAAAGCCGCAACGCTGCGGATGATCATCCGCAGCGCTAACCTCTTCGCCACAGTGAGAGGGTCCTTTCGATGATCCAAAGATTTTTCTTGTGTTTTTGTATCCCATAAGATACTCTTGATCTATGATCGAGGTCCGGCAAACCCGTGAATATGCCGATTGGTTTAAGGGCCTGCAAAATAGGCAAGCGCGGGCTCGAATCAATACGCGTATTGGCCGCCTGTCCCTGGGTAATCCCGGTGACGTGAAATCGGTAGGCGAAGGCGTCTCGGAGTTGCGTATCAACTATGGTCCTGGATACTGAGTCTTTTTCGCTAAGCGCGGGGAGACATTCGTAATCCTTCTTGCCAGCGGCGATAAGCGGACCCAGGACCGAGATATCAAAACAGCGATCGAACTGGCGCGAGAACTCTAGGAGATTCTTATGGCAAAGAAAACAAAAACCCGAGCCTGGGAGGTTACAGAGCATTTAGAAACCAAAGAGGATATGGCCTCCTATTTGGAAGCGGCCCTGGAAGACGGTGACCCTGCCCTAGTGGCGGCGGCTTTGGGTGACATCGCGCGCGCCAAGGGAATGGCGGATATCGCGCGCGAGACAGGTCTCGGACGCGAAAGCCTCTATAAAGCATTGTCGCCTGAGGGCAACCCTGAGTTCACCACCGTGCTGAAGGTCGTGAAAGCGCTTGGCCTGAGGTTGCGGGCCACGACAGGTCAGCCATAAATCACGCCAACCTTTCACTTCAGCCGACGCAAAAAGCCGAGCGGCTTATTAGCGGCGTTATGCCTAAAATGACGAATAGGATAAGGTTTGATACCGCAGCAATCATCATTCTCGTAAGGGGAGCGATTAGATTATGTTCGCTATACTAAAGAAGTGTGAAAAGATAATGATTCAGGCCCTTATGGTCATGATGGCGATCGTTTTGGTACTTGCCACCCTCGACCTTGGCTGGCTCATCGTAAAAGATATCTTAGGCCCACCGTATGTTCTTCTCAGTGTTGGTCAGCTGCTTGAGATCTTCGGACTCTTCATGTTGGTCGTGATAGGAATCGAACTTCTTGAAACAATAATGAAAACCTACATAACTCAGAATCAACCCCATTACGAGGTTGTTCTCTCGGTAGCAATCATCGCGATTGCACGTAAGGTGATCATCTTAGATCTCAAAGAGGTGGACAGTCTGAGCCTAGTCGGAATTGCTTCTATTGTTGTTGCGCTGACGGCGGGCTATTATCTGATGAAAAGGGCCCGCAGTCAAGACAGGGCAGAGTGAACACAACTATCCTGAATAATGATAAGAGCATTGCTGAATGGCTCTAAACGGATAGAAACGGCATAACCATTTGACGGAGCCGACTCCTTGCAGTCGCGGCTCATTCAGGTCGTTGGGCTCTGGAGGTCGAAATGCTATTGAGAAGGATGTCGGCTCTATTGCTTCTTTTTATAATTGGGTGCGTTGGAATCCCGAAAAATGTCACCCCTATTAGCAATTTCAATTTAGAGAAATATTTAGGTAAGTGGTACGAAATAGCCAGATTGGATCATTCGTTTGAAAGAGGATTGACCAAAGTAACGGCAGATTACAGCTTACGGAACGACGGTGGAGTCAGAGTGCTGAACCGCGGATACTCCGAAAAGGATGCAAAATGGAAAGAACTTGAAGGAAGAGCCTACTTTGTACAACAACCAGATATAGGGTATCTGAAGGTCTCATTCTTTGGGCCTTTTTATGGTTCTTACGTCATATTTGAACTTGACCATGAAGGGTATCAGTATTCTCTCGTGTGCGGTCCGGACAAATCGTACTTATGGATTCTGGCTAGAGGCACTGAAATTGATGATGATCTGAAGAAAGTGTTGGTAGGAAAAGCTGCAACACTTGGCTTTGATACAAACAGACTAATATTCGTTAAACATCAGTAGGCGCCCAACCCTTATAAGGCCTTTTTTTGTCAAGGGGTAAAAGTATCCCCTGGTAGAAAGTCTTTTGAAGTTCTTTCGGAATGTGGGTCGATGGGTCTGAAGGGCAGTGTGAAGTGACCCCTTTGATCAAGAGCGTAACGGGCTTACGCGAGGTGCTGGGATCAAGATGCCCGTCTTCTTGTGTCGAGTTTTCCCATCGGCGCACATTCCGAAAGAACCAAGGCGCTCCAGCCGACGCGCAAAAACTTCGCGTGGCTGAGCTTAATCGTTCGGCTGACAGGATCATACCTCTCATTCAAGAGGAGTCACAATGTCTAACGAAACAAAGAGGGCTGACCAATCCGGTGTAGATAAGGGATTAGTCGCCATGTTTTTAAGGATGTCGCCCGAGGAGCGATTACGGGCTAACGACAACGCGTTTCGTGTAATCCTGGAGTTGAGAGATGCCTACAGGCGGCGGAAAAACAGCGAGCGCAAGCCTAGGTGAAGTACTGGAAGGGCTGCTAGCGGCAGGCGTCGATTTTATTCTGGTCGGAGGCCTTGCAGCCGTAATTCAGGGAGCCCCGGTCACAACAATGGATGTGGACATAGTTCACAGCCAATCTCATGAAAATATAGCCAAACTGCTTGCCTTTCTTGAATCGGTTGACGCCATTCATCGTCGTTTGGACGACAAGTTGATTCAACCGAAGGAGCGCGACCTATCGGGAAAGGGCCACGTGCTTCTTACGACCCGACTTGGTCCTCTAGATGTTTTGGCTGTTATTGAGGGGGGAAGATCCTATGAGGACCTCCTGGATTACACCGTGGAAATTGATTTCAGGGGCCACACCCTTAGGGTACTTGACCTTAGAACGTTAATCGAACTCAAAAGAACATCTACCGATGCCAAAGACAAGCAGCGACTACTCGTGCTCAAAGAAACTCTGCGGCAACTGGACAGGGAATATGTCAGCGAGGAGGACGAGGGAAATAACGACAAAAAATAGTCTGGCCGAACAAAAAAATGCAGCAGAGGGCGTGGGACGCTCTTTTCTTTCTTCTTGTTGCTCCTTGGCCCGCCGCAATGGCCTACCAGGAGGAATTTATTTAACCCGGGTAATATTAATATTGACAGCATAATTTTACCCGGATATAAATCGTCCACTCAAAATTCAACAGGAGGACATGGAGAGATGGGCGAACAAAATCTAAAAAGCTGCACCGCATTCAAAGGCAACCAGCGTGTTGCTTCAGGAAGCCTTTTGAAGGTCGCCAGAAAAGTAAAAGAGATCATTGATCAAGATGGGCAGGCATCTATCCTCATTTTTGACGATGTCACCAGCGAGCTTGTCGAAGTAGATTTTCGTGGCACGATGGGAAATGTCCTAGAGAGGTTGGAAAAACAAACAACGGGGGTGGAGTCGGCCAACGCATCGCCAGATACAGACCAACGATCACAGCGCGGGCCAGGTCGTCCCAAGCTCGGTGTCGTTTCCCGGGAAGTTACATTGCTACCGCGGCATTGGGAATGGCTGAATAGCCAACCAGGAGGCGCTTCTGTAGCTCTTCGCAAGCTTGTTGAGGAAGCGAGACGAGTGAACAGCGGTAAGGACAAGGTGCGGCATTCGAAAGAGGTGGCATACAGGTTCATGTCCGCCATGGCTGGTGACTTCCCGGGATTCGAGGAGGCGACGAGGGCTTTGTTTGCAGGCGATTCCGAACGTTTCAACAGTTTGGTGGCTTCATGGTCTATCGATATCCGGGACCACGCTCGTAAGCTTGCACAGGCTGCATTTCAGAATCGAGTATGATACTGTGCCAACTCACTAACGTTCAGAGCCTTTGGGCCACTCCAAAAATGGTAAGTCACCGGCCAACCTGTCATTACAGTTGATACCGAAAAGACACGGCACAACTGACCTTTTGCTTTAGGCGTCATCCCACGGAAGATGAATGAAACGAATGGTTGTACAGCATACGAACAGAAGGAGCCAAACGCTCTACCTTCACAAAGGTACGACCAAGACCGGCAAATCGAAATACTTCTTCTCCCTGAACAACCATGGGGAGTTAGTGGATACACTGCCCCAGGGCTTCGAAATCTATGAGACCCCCAACGCCCAAGTCTTCTTGCGACGCAAGCAGTTGAAGTTAATCACTGACGAAGAACTGGCGATCGTCGAAGAGGGACTGAAAAGGGATTGCCCTCATGAGAGATGCCGGGTTGAGGTCAGACAGGCGACTATCACCGTTTTTACGCCGGATCAGAATTTGGCCGAATTTGAGAAAACCATAGGATTCGTGTCCGGGCTAAGAGGTACGGGGGTGTTCGACCGCTTCACCTCGCACTCGCCATTGCTCCAATTTGTACTGGCCAACAAGGAGAAGCGGACCTTCATCACCCGTCGCTATTGCTTTCTCGGCTCCGTTGATGATTGGATCGAGATTAGCAGACCGGGTAAGCTCACGACGCTGGTCAAGAAGTTTGTCCGGCACTTAGGGCAAGATTCGTTTTACGAGTTGTACTGACTGCCCGCCTAACACTCACTTCAGCCGACGCGAAACCCGTGTGTCTGATTTCGACGTTGGCCAGCAAGGAAGAGCAGCAAGACACCTATGAATCCGAAGACTATTATCAGGAACGAAACCGATGCCGATGTAAGCGCGATAACCGAGGTGACCGTCGCCGCATTTAAGACCCTGGAGATCAGCAATCACACGGAGCAGTTCATCATCGCTGCGCTACGCGCCGCCAAGGCCCTCACAGTATCGCTCGTCGCAGAAATCGATGGCCGTGTGATAGGGCATATTGTCTTCTCTCCCGTGACCCTTTCGGACGGCACTCGGAACTGGTACGGCCTTGGACCTGTTTCGGTGTTGCCGGCCTACCAGCGGCAGGGTATCGGCAAAGCCCTGATACGGGAAGGGCTGTCACGGCTGAAAGATATGAATGCTCAAGGATGTTGTCTCGTGGGACATCCGGATTACTACAGGAAATTTGGGTTCAAAAACATGTCGGGACTTGTGCTTGAGGGAGTGCCACAGGAAGTCTTCTTCGCTCTGTCTTTCGACGGGCATATTCCGCAGGGCACCGTCGCTTTCCACGAAGGATTCAAAGCGGATGCCCAATTGGGTAGCCGGGGGATTTGTCCCCCCAGCCCCCACAACCACCCCGCATGCGGGTCCCCTTCAGAGGCGGGCAAGCGCACACGGCGGTTCACAAAGCCTACCGAACCGTAGTCGGGTAATGGATGTTCACCCACAGCTCTTTGACAGACAGAAGGCCCTGATCCTTGAGCCACTGATTGGTCATACCGGTGTGAGTGGCCAGAGTCCGGGCCAGATGCCAAGGGCCTTTGCGGCTGATCGCCACTGTGTTGTGCAAACTCGCCCGGAGACTGAGCCTTGTATGCCATTTCTGTTCGTCGGCTCATAGCTTTGCACTCCGGCTTCCTTCGGACCCCGCCTCACGGCGACACCCTTGCCTTCGGCTAGTACTTATATTAATGATGTCAACCATTAACCGGATTCACGTACAGGGGACTTACACCCCATAAGTTCACGCTCATGCCGGGCGTACACTTTTGTATGCCCTTGGGAAAAAGTTCAACATCAGTCTCATGGATGAAGGGCCCAACTCCCGCATGACCAGCGCCTCGACGCAGACGGGCTAAAACAGTCGCCCGCCTCGATCGCCGCCTCAAAGGCGACCAAGGTGTTTTCCGGATACTTGGCCCTGCATCCACGATGCGCGATGATCAACGGCCGCTTAGCGGTTCTAAACTGGGACAAGGATTTGTGCATAGAGAGAGAACAGCTATCCGAAGACGCCGCCCATTTTGGTGCCTGCCACCTTGGTGATGACAAACAGGCAGGCGGCCCCCAGGATGATGAGGATGAGACCCAATGCGGCTGCCTCGTTGATGGAGCCGCCGATGTAGAAATTGAAGATGCCTACGGTCATCATCTCGTGTCCCGGCACGACGAGGAGAAGCGTTGCCGAGGCCTCTTGAAGAGCAAGGATAAAGGAATAAAGAGAGCCAACGAGCACACCTTTCCAGATGAGCGGCAGGGTCACGTCCTTGAAAGTTTTCATTTTCGGGGCTCCCACGCTCTCAGCCGCCTCCTCAAAGGATTTGTGGACGATCAGCAGAGAAGCGAACGTTCCTCTCACGGTGTAAGGAAGCCGCCTGACCCCCAGCACAATGGGAATGACTATCCACATACCTATCAGAGCCGTGCTCATGTACGGCAGGGGTTCTCTGAAAGCCCTGAGATACGCGATTCCTATTCCGGTCCCGGGCAGCGCCAGGATAAGGGTGGTGAGGGAATCCAGGAACTCCCTGCCCGGCAGTTTTGTTCTGGCCAGGACCCAGGCGACCGGCACACCCACGGCAATGCAGATGATGACAGAAATCCCTGAGTAGAGCAGACTGTTGAGAATGAACTTGGGAGTCTCTATGGAAACGCGCTGGAAGTATTGCAGCGTGTACTTCACAGGGAAGGGCGTCAGGGCCCAGCCTCTGCCGAAGGAGTCCAGGGCGATTCCAAGGTAGGGAATAAAGGCCATGAGCAGAATGACGGCCAAAAAGAAAATCACACCCATTTTACCTGCCGGGGACAGCTTCCTTCTCTCAATCACCGAGTAAGACAGAGAACTGTAGTCTTTGATCGCGACGTACTTTTTCGCAACGATGAGGAAAAAAATGGCCAGAATCACCATGATCGCCGAGATGACGATGCCCATTTTGAAAAGCCGCCGATCCACGAACTGAACGATGTTCAAGTAGGCTTGAGAGGCCAGGAGATCGTCAACGCCAACGACCAAGGGGGTTGCGAAGTCCGCAAAGGTCCAAATGAAAACGAGCAAGGCCCCGGAGACGTACCCAGGCGTCGTAAGAGGGAAGGTGATGTCCCAGAACTTTCGCAGGCCTCGCGAGCCCACACTCTCGGCCGCTTCGTCCAGGGAAGGGGAAATCTTTCCCATGGCATCCACGATGCTCAAGGTCATCAAAGGAAACAGGTGAAGCGTCTCCACCAGGAGGACCCCCTGGATCCCGTACATGAAGTTGATCGGTTTTGCCATCCCAAAGTAATCCATCAGGATCACGTTCACGGTCCCTGCCCTGCCCATGATGAACACGAACCCCATGACTCCCACCATGGGAGGCATGATCATTGGGACAAAGGAAAGATAGCTGAACAGGCCTCTTCCCGGAAAATCGTAGCGCAAAAGAAGGAAGGCAAAGGTGATCCCGATGATCGAAGTGGTCACCACTGTCCCCAGCCCGAGAAGGATGGAATTCCAGAGGGTCTTCAGATAAAAGGAATCCGTGAAGAAGTCATAAAAATTCTGGAGCGTGAACGCACCCGTCTCCGTGGTGACGGCATCAAAAAAGAGGCGCACCAGAGGATAGATCAGAAAAACGCCGAAAAAGGCCCAGATGGCGGCATAACCCAGGAGACCGCCGATGTTCAACTGGGGCCACGATCGGGTTTGGCCGAGAGCCAAGTCTGATTCGTTTTGTGGAGCCATAACTTCTCTACTGAGCAGGAATCCCCAGACTGGTCTTCACAGGGAAAGACACATACACGTTCTCCCCCATAGGATAAGGCTTGTGATCCCACGGATTCTGGACATCTACCTTGAAGATGAGCCCCTGCCCTATTTCTACATCGTACCGAACCGTGTTTCCGATATAGGAGGCAAAACTGACCGCTCCGGGAATGCAGTTCAGTCCTTCTTCGGCGGACGCAGAGGAGCTGATGGAGGCGGTTTCCGGACGGACACAGATGATGCACTTGTCAGCAACCTTGAGGCGTCCGCCAGTCAACGACATGAGCTCCCCGAATCCTGTTTTTACCTTGACCCGGCCTTCGTTATCCGCCTCCTCCAGAACCTCGCCGGGAATCAGGTTGTTGATGCCGATGAAGTCGGCCACGAAGGGCTTTTCGGGCTTCTCATAAAGATCCAAGGGCGTCCCTATTTGCTGAAGCTTTCCCAGGTTGATCACGGCGATCCGATCAGAGAGGGTCAAGGCCTCTTCCTGGTCGTGAGTCACGTAAATCGTGGTAATGCCCAGTTCCTTCTGGAGCTTTCTGATCTCCGCCCGCACTTGGACGCGGATCTTCGCATCCAGATTGCTCAGCGGCTCATCCAGGAGCAGAACGTCCGGATTCAAGACCAGCGCTCTGGCTAGAGCCACCCTCTGCTGCTGTCCTCCGGAGAGCTGGCCCGGGTATCGTTGCTCCAGCCCTTTCAAGTTGACCAGGTTCAGCGTCTGCATGACCTTGTCGCTGATCTCTTGCCTTGACATCTTCTTGAGCTTGAGACCGTAGGCGACGTTGTCGAAAATCGTCATGTGAGGCCATAGGGCATAGTTTTGAAACACCATGCCGATGTTCCTCTCGTAAGGCGGAATGGGGTTCACTTTTTTCTCACCGAAAAAAATCTCCCCCTGGTCAGGCTTGTGAAAACCTCCGATGAGCCTGAGGATCGTCGTTTTTCCGCAACCGGAAGGGCCGAGGAGCGTGAACAGCTCTCCATCCTTGATGTCGAGGGAGACGTGGCTCACCGCTTCCAGCGATCCAAATCGTTTCACGATATTTTCAAGTCGAATGTTCATGATCCATGATGAAACAGTTTTGGGGAAAACCCCAGCCCAAAGCGAGAGGGGCTTTCCCCAAAGAGTCCTAAGCTTACTTTTCTTTGATGATGTCCTTGTGTTTTTCGGCGATCTCCTTACGGAAGTAGGAGTTCACGTCCTCCATCCTCTTCTTGTCGCCGGCCACTTTGTCGTCGTACACGTTCTCGACAGGAATATCAAAGAAGGACCTCATGCCTCCTGTAAATTCCACCGCCTTTTCCTGGCCGGATCCCGGAGGACCTTGGACCTTGTATTTGGGTGTGATCGGATAAACGCCTAGCGCCGCGAAAAGCTTCTGGCCTTCCTCTGTGAGGAGGAATTCAATAAACGCATGGCCTGCCTTTGGATGAGGAGCCCCCTTGAGCACCGCCATGGGTTCCGGAGTGACGTAGGCATTCTTGGGATACACATACTTTACATCATAACCTCCGAGGACCTCGGCAAAAGCCATGTAGCTGGGCACAGCGAATCCGACAGCAAATTCTCCCTTTGCGACCACATTGGGCACGTCACGAGACCGGGCCGTGAAAATTCCGGTGTTTGCAGCAAGCTTCTTCAGCCATTCCCATCCCTTTTCCCATCCATGCATGAAAAGGATCACCTCGTAGCTGGCATGGCTGGAGCTGGATCGATCAGGCGTACACTGAGCGATCTGGCCTTTGAGCTTGGGATTAAGAAGGTCATCCCAATCCTTGATCTGCACCCCTAAACGGTCAAGCAACTTTGGCTGATAAATGATGCCGTAAGGCTCGAGAGTTGTTCCCACCCAGAACTTTTTGGGGTCTTTAAGGGGCAAGCCGACCGGTTTTCCGATGGTCGCCGGAATTTCGTCCCACATCTGCTGCGGCACTTGCACCTGGTCCAAAAGACCCTCTGCCGCAAGAGCATCGAAGAGGGTTCCTTCTCCGCCCCAGAACACATCGGCCTGGGGCTTGCCCTTCCATTCGAGGATTTGGCCGTAGGCCACGGGCGTTCCTTTCGGAATGGCACTCGTTTTCACGTCAATATTCCATTTTTTCTTAGCGTAAGCGGCAAAAGCCTTAAGAGCCGGGTCGTGAACATCTTTGGAAACTGGCGTGATGAGGTAGAGTTCGTTTTCGATGGCCTGAGCGGAAGCCATTCCCCACGCGCCGAAAACCAGAATGCCGAGGATCAGCACAAACAGTGAAGTCCTTTTCATCAAACAACCCCCTTTCTTTGTGTTGAAGTTCCGAGAATTGCGGCGACAAAGCCCCACGGGCCTTCATGGTTCTTACCCCTTGTCCCCGCAACAATTAAGACGTGCTTCTCAAGGCCCCTCAATGAGTTGTTCATGAAAACCTTTTGCCCGGAAGTCTAGTGTAAAGGCACCGATGAGTCAAGGCGAACCGGACAGAGATCATCTCACCTTGCTTCCCGGGTGAGTCGGCGCGTCAGGAGCCAACAGGTGCACCCCGCCTTTGTCCTCCGCCGCAAGGACCATTCCATTGGATTCCACTCCCATGAGACTCACTGGATC
>Ga0102851_10000413_pt1 | contig 21401 bp, 15 predicted proteins | sample Mud3Dept3metaG_FD_79558 | JGI IMG/M metagenome (GOLD analysis project Ga0102851, IMG submission 79558) | Freshwater wetland microbial communities from Ohio, USA, analyzing the effect of biotic and abiotic controls - Mud 3 Core 4 Depth 3... | ecosystem: Environmental > Aquatic > Freshwater >... | reverse complement strand
CGTCGAGCGCAGCCGCGATCGAGGCGCGGTCCACGGCGTGGAACACCGCGAACAGACGCAGCGCGGCGCGCACCTTGTTCGACTGCAGCGGGCCGAGCAGGTGCCACTCGGCGGCGGGCGGCAACTGCTGCGCCTTGGCCTGAGCCTCCTGCACGCGGTTCTCGCCGAAGCGCGCGAGCCCGGCCGCGAAGGCCTCGCGCAGCGCGCCGACCGGTTGCAGCTTGGAGGCCCCGACCAGCCGCACCGACGCCGGGTCGCGTCCGGCGCGCACCGCCGCGGCTTCGATCCGGCCGAGCACCGCCGCGAGGCGCGCGGCGATGCCGTTCATCAGCCCTCGCCCGGGCTCAGGAAGCGCCGGCATCCCTCGCACTGGACGATCACGCCCCGCGTGCGCACCTCGACCGCCACCTGAGGGCGCACCTGGTAGTTGCAGGTCGAGCAGAACCAGAACGAGGCGCCGGGTCCCTCGCTGCGGCGCAGCGGCGAGAGCGCCTCGCCGCGGTACTTCTCGGAGATCCGATGGTACTGCGCGAGGATCGGCCGCGGCAGCTCGGCGCGCAGCCGCTCCGCTTCCGTTTCGAGCTCGCTGGCGTGGTGCGCGACCCCCGGCTTGCGGGCCTCCCAGGCCGCGAGCTCCTCGGCGTAGCGCGCCTCGAGGTCGACGAAGGCGGCCTTCCTGGCCTCGAGCTCCTCGATCGACCTGTCGGCCGCCTCGAGCGCCCCGAGCGCCTGCTCCTCGAGCCTCTTGATCTCGGCCTTGGCGCCGTCGATCTCGGTCAGGAGCGCCGCGTACTCGCGCTGGTTGCGCACGCGCGGGACCTGCTGCTGGAACTTGCGCAGCTTCTCCTGGGCGTCGCTGATCGCGCCTTCGGCGGCGACGCGCGCCTTGCGCGTCTCGCGCGCCGTCGCCTCCAGCGCGCCGAGCGCCTCCTTCGCGGCGGTGAATTCGTCGTGGAGCGCGCGCATCTCCTCGGGGACTCCGGCGAGCAGCGCGCGCGTGGCGGCCAGCTCGCGGGCGGTGCGGTGGAACTCGATCAGGCGTTGCAGAAGGTCGTTCATCGCGCTGAGAACCTCGCGGGACTGGGTCGGGAATCGAGCGTGGTGGGTCCACCTGGGTTCGAACCAGGGACCTGCCGGTTATGAGCCGGTTGCTCTGACCGCTGAGCTATGGACCCGGGGTGTGTCGCGAACCGCGGGCCCCGGGCCCGGACGGTCCGCCGGAACGGCGCAGGCGAATCAGCCGAGGTCGGGATAGAGACTCCGGTAGCTTGCCGCGAGGACCACGATGCGCTTGACGTAGTTGCGCGACTCCTCGAGCGCCAGTCCCTCCAGGAAGCGATCGAGCTCGGGTGTCGGGCCGGCCGCGCGCCACAGCCTCGAGATGCGGCCGGGTCCCCCGTTGTAGGCGGCGAGCGCGAGCTCCTGGTTGCCGTCGAACATGGCGAGCAGGCGCCGGAAGTACCCGGTGCCGAGGCGCAGGCTGTAGTCGGGATCCTCGAGGCGCCCGGTCGAGTACGGCAGGCCCAGCTTCCTGGCCATCTCCCGTCCGGTGCCGGGCATGAGCTGCATCAGGCCGCGCGCACCGGAGCGGCTGTGAGCGGCGGGATCGAAGCCGCTCTCCTGGTGCACCATGCCGAAGACCAGCGCCGCCGGGAGGCCCTGCGCGGCGGCCGCGCGCGCGATCGCCGCGCGGAAATCGAGCGGGTAGTAGAGATCGAGCGCGGCGGCCGGCGCCGAACCCTGCAGCGCCGTGCCCAGGACCGGGAAGGCGCGCTTGAGCTGGCGCAGGCTGCCGCGCGTGTCGCCCTCGCGCGCGGCGACCAGCGCGGCCAGCGCGGCGGCTGCGCGCGGATCGGCGCCCGGCGCGACGAGCTCGAGCTCGGCGCGGGCCAGACCGTCGAGGCCGAGGTCGGTGAGCAGACGGGCGCGCGCCAGGAGCGGGTCTTCCGGCCAGGGCTCGGGCGCCGGCGCCGCGATCGGCGGCGCCGCGTCGGCGGTCAGCCGCAAGGCGGCCTGCCGGGCGTAGAAGTCCGAGACGGGGACGGCGGTGATCGACCGGTAGGTCGCACGCGCGCCGGCCGGGTCCCCCAGGCGCTCGAGCGCGCGCGCCGTCCAGTAGCGGCCGGCGCGCTCCTGCGGGTCGCCCGGGTAGAGGGCGCCGAGCTCGGCCCAGAGTGCCACCGCGCGGCGCGCGTCGCCGGCCGAGTAGGCCTCCCAGCCGCGTTGCCAGATCGGCTTGGCGCCCGAGGTGTCGGCGGGCTCGAGCTGGGCCAGCTGGCGCCACGCCGCCAGGGCCTCCGGCTCACCTCCGGCCTCGAAGTAGCTCGCGGCCAGCCGGCGCAGGGCGCGGCGCGAGAGGTCGGGCGCGGCCTCGGAGCGAGCGACCGCGAGCAGATGCTCGCGCTCGAGCCGGCGCCAGGCCGCGGCCGCTGCGGGGTCGGCGCGCTGGCCGCCGGGCCGCGCGGCGGCGCTCGCCGCGAGCGCGCGTTGCCAGTCGAGCGCAGCGCGTGCGGAGGCATCGGCAGCGAGCGCGGGGCCCAGCGCTGCGTACCCGTCGGCACCGCGGCCCGACGCGGTGAGAGCGCGGGACTCGAGCAGGCGCCACTCCAGGTCTCGTGCCGCGGCGGGCACCGCGGCGAGGGTGGTGAGCGCGCCGGCGGGAAGATCGGCGGCGAGCAGGGCGTCGGCGCGCGCGAGCAGCTCGGAGGCGTCGAGCCAGAGCCGCCAGTCGGAGCCGCCACCGTGCCGGGTCACGGCCTCGACCACGCGCATGCGCGAAGCCTCGAGCGGGTCGACGACCAGCAGCCGCCGCGCCGTCTCGCGCAGCCGCGTGCCGTCGCCGCGCGCGCTCGCCATCTGCCAGGCGACCTTCTCGAGCGCCACCGCGCGCTCGCGCGGCAGTCGCTCGGAGCGGCCCTGCTCGACCCGGGCCCACGCCGCGGACTCGTCGCCGGCGCCCCAGGCGAGCTCGGCCAGGCGGACCTGCGCCTGGGCGCGAAGCGGCGAGTCGGGATGGCGCGACAGCAGCTCGAGCAGGGCGGCGCGCGCGCTCTCGGAGCGCTTCAGGGCCGCGGCCGAGTCGGCGAGCACGTAGAGCCGCCAGTCCTCGAGCACGGCCGGCGCCGCCTCCGCCTCCGCCGCGAGTCGATCGAGCGCCAGCGCCGGATCGTCGTGGCCATGGGCGAGCAGACCCTCGAGCGTGCGCGCGAACGCGGCCTGCGGCGCGCTCGTCGCCGCGAAGGCGCGCAGCCGCTCGCGAGCTGCCGGCAGGCCGCGCTCTCGCGCCAGCGCGCCGACCTCGAACAGCTCCGGGTCGAGCGGCGCAGGCGCGGCCGGCACCGGCGCGGACGCTCCGGCCCCGGGCGGCACGCCGCACACCGCGGGTCCACCCACGAGCAGGGCGAGGCCGGCCAGGAGCCAGCGGGCGGGGGCGGCCGGAGCGGGTCGGTGCGAGGCGCGAGTCACCGGCTGGCGTTCCTCACATCCCGAGAGCGCGCGCGTCGCCACCGGCGAGGCTGCGCACGAGCTCCTGGTGGAAGTAGTCGGTGGCCGAGCGCACGCTGTCGTGCACGCGCTCGTCGTAGATCTGCCGCGAACGGTCGATGTCCTCGCGCAGGCGGACGTAGAGGTCTCGGTTGCGGCGCCCCTCGATCACCTGCTCCTCGTTGTAGAGCTTGATCTCCGAGACCAGCAGGCGGGCGAGCCGGCGCGCCTCGTCGTGGAGCGCGTTCTCGCCCGGCGCGCGCACGGTGCGCCCGGCCGCGAAGGCGAGCCCCGGTCCGCTGATGTCCGGCGGCGGCGCCACCTCGGTGCTGCGCGGGGCCCGAGCCGCGGTGCGTTCGGTGGCGTCCTCGTCGGGCTCGGCGCGGGGCGCGGCTGGGGCGACGGGGATGCGGCGGGTGAGCAAGGTGGCGTCGTCGCCGGTCTCGGGCGGCGCGCTCGGCGCCGGCGGCGCGGGCTCGGCGCGCGGGACTTGCTGGGTCGCCGCGCCGGAGAGTCCGAGTGGGGCGGGAATCTCGGCGGTCCCGACCGGCGCCGGGGGCGGTTCGGTCGGGGGCGGTGCAGCGGGTTCGACGGGCCGGAAGACGGGAATGCGCATCGTCGCCTCGCCGAGCGCCGGCGCGGGTGCGGGCTCGGCGGCGGCCGGCGGCTCGGGCGCAGGCTCCGGCGCGGGGACCGGGGCCGGCTCGAGCCAGGGCATGAGCCCCGGCGCGGGCTCGGCAGGGGTCTGCTCGACGGGTGCCGGCTCGCGGAGGTCGAAGCCGGCGTCGGCGGCCGGCGTCGGCCGGCCCCAGAGCGAGTCCTCGAGGGCGACCGGCGCCGCGGGCGAAGGCACGAAGCCGGAGGGCGCTTCGACGGGCGGCTCGGCGCCGGAGCCCTCGGGCGCGAGGAAGAGGCTGTCGAGGTCGGCGCTGGCGCCGGACCGCGCGGCCTCCTGCGCCGCCGGTGGCGCGGGCTCCTCCGGCGCGGGCTCGGGGGCGGCCCAGCGCGGCTCGGGTGCGGGCGGCTCGACGTCGGGAAGCGGCTCGAGGTCCGGGAGCGGCTCGAGCTCCGCGCCGGGCGGGGCCGCCTCCGGGAGACGGGCCGGCGCGGCGAACGGCTCCGCCGCGGCCTCGACGCGCTCCGCCCAGGCGGAGACCGGAGGCGGCGCCAGCTCCGGCTCGGGCGCGGCGACCTTGCCCGCCGCCCAGAGCGCGAGGCCGGGTCCGGGCGCCTCGGCGCCCTCGTACAGGGTGGGCGAGAAGGACCTCTCGGAGAGCGGCTGGAGCTCGATCCGGGTGCCGGCGAGGTAGACCAGCAGCTGCAGAGCGCCCAGCGGGAACGGTTCGGCGGCGTCGGCGGCGTCGGCGTAGACGACCGCCGCGATGCGGTCGCGCAGGACGAGCGGCACGAGCGCCGCGCTCGCCGGAGCCGTTGCGACGCCGACGCGCTCGGCGAGGCGCCGTGCGTCGGCGCTGTCGAGCCGGGTCGCTCCCCGCCCGGTGGCGAACTCGGCCAGCAGGTCCCCGTCCCAGGACAGGGTGCGGCCCGCGAACGGGTCGCCGTCGAAGCCGGCGCTGCCCCAGCCCACCAGACCCTCCTCGCGCACGAGCAGGAGCCCCGCGCGGTCGAAGAAGCTGCGCGCGGCGCCGAGCAGCGCGTCGAGCACTTCGGCCTGACCCCTGGCGCCGTCGATCGCGCGCGCGCCGGCGACGAGGGCGGCCAGCGCCTGGGCGCGGCCGGCTTCGCGCGGCGCGAGCGCGGCCGCGTCGAGCCCGGCGAAGGGCTCGAGCTCGGGTGCGCGCAGGTCGCCGAGCGAGGAGATCATCTCCTCGCTGGCGCGGCGGAGCCGCGCTTCGTACTGGTGCCGGAGCTCTTCGACGGCGGCCTCGAAACGAGTCCGGATCCGGTGCTCGAGACCGGCAAGATGCTCGGGAACGGGCATGCGGGAGTCCTCCACCTCGGGCGAACGCAATGGGCCCGGCTGCAAACCCATCATTATCGAGAGCCGGAGGGCGCCCGTCAAGGCGGGTGCCGGCGCAAACCGCGCTCGGACAAGGGGTTGAACGGCCCTTTTCGCGGGCCCCCCGCTTGGGTGGCGACTTTGGGCATGTTAGCTTGAAGACTTGGTGTCGGACCGAAAACCTGGGAGGCCCCCCTCATGCAGAGATCCTGGATCGCCCTGGCCCTCGCCGCCGCGCTGGTCGCGGCTTGCGGGCCGAGCGAAGAGCAGCTGAAGCAGCAGCAGTCGCAGGCCCGGCAGCAGGAATGGACGGCGATCGAGGCCGCCAAGAAGAGCGTCGACGCCAAGCGCGCCGAGGTCGCGTCGCTCAACGCGCAGGCGGCCGCCGGTGTCGACGTTGCGGCCGCGCTCGCCGCCGCCGACGCCGAGGTCACCCGGCTCACCAACGACCTGTCGCAGCGCCTCGCCGCCTACGTCAACGCCGATCCGCCGGTGGCGGGCGAGCCGCTCAAGCCGGAGCAGCTCGCGGCCGTGCGCATGAACTCCGCGGAAGGCATGGTCGTGGCGCGCGAGTACATCGAGCTCGGCGGCGACTACCGCCGCGCGCTCGACATCTACGGCCAGTTGCTCCAGGCCGATCCGGACAACTCCGAGGTCAGGGCCGCGCTCGCCGACGCCCAGGCCAAGCGCTTCATGACCGCGCCGCGCTTCGAGGCGGTGAAGAAGGGCATGTCGACGGACGAGGTGGTGGCCGCGCTCGGGCGCCCGCTGGCGCGCAACATCAAGGAGTATCCGGAGAAGAAGGTGACCGCCTGGTTCTACCCGAAGGACGAGGGGGGCGACGCGGCCGGCGTCTTCTTCACCGAGAAGTCGGGCAAGAAGGTCGTCTATCAGGTCAACTTCGAGGCGGTGAAGGCGAAGAGCGGCGGGGAGGAAGCCCCGGAGACCTGAGGCGCGCCGGGCGGCGCGGTTTGACCGGGGAGCGCGGGGGCGGGTAGTATCTCTGTTCTTGACTTTCTGCCCCCGGGGCCGCGCCGGCCCCGAATCCGCAGACGAAGCGAGGTGATTTCGACCGTGCCGATCGTCCACGTTCGCGAAGAGGAGAGCTTCGAAAACGCGCTGCGCCGCTTCAAGCGCAAGTGCGAGAAGGCCGGAGTGCTGACCGAGCTCAAGAAGCGGCAGCACTTCGAGAAGCCCTCCGTGAAGCGCAAGAGGAAGGCCATGCAGGCGCGCAAGAAGATGGCGCGCAAGGTGGCCGAGGAGAAGCGTCTGGGCCTCGCCTGAGGCCGGAACCCTCGCAACGCAACGTACCGCTCGCGGGGCCGCGGGTCTCTCCGACCCCCGGCCCCGCGCCCTGTTCGCCCCCTTTCGAAGCCAGCCATGAAGGTCCGATCCGAGACGTTGGCCGCGCTCGAGTGGCCCTCGCTCGTGGCGCTGGTGGCCGACGAGGCGCGCACCGATCTGGGCGCCGCCCGGATCTCCGCCCTCGCGCCCGCCGACGATTCCGCCGACCTCGCGGGCCGGCGCGCGGCGTACGTGGAGGCTCTCCGCCTGGGCGCGGACGGCCCGTTGGTCCCCGCTTTCGGCGAAGCGTTCGCGGCGCTCCTCGAGCGGCTCGAGAGCGCGCGGCCGCCGCTCGAGGGAGCCGAGATCCTCGCCCTCGCCCGGATGCTCGCCGCCGGGGCCGACGCCATCGCCAGGGTGCGCGGAGCCGAGATCCCCTGCCCGGAGCTCACACGCCGGCTGGCTGGCGTGGGAGACCCCTCCCCGCTCGTCGCGCGCGCGCACCGCGTGCTCGACCGCAAGGGGCAGGTGCGCGACGACGCCTCGCCGCGCCTGGCCGAGCTCCGGCGCGAGATCCAGGGTACCCGTGAACGGCTCTACGGCCGTCTCGAGCGCCTGCGTGGAGAGCACGCCGAGCTGTTCGGCGAGGAGACGGTGCCGCTGCGCGGCGGTCGGCTCCTGCTCGTCCTCCAGGCGGGTGCGCGCGGCCGCATGCCGGGTCTCGTGCACGGACGCTCGGGCTCGGGGCGCAGCTTCTACTTCGAGCCGCTCGAAGTCGTCGAGGAGAACAACCAGCTGCAGACCGCGGTCGACGAGCAGGAGGCGGAGCGACGACGGCTGCTCGACGAGCTGCTCTCCGCCTTCGCCGCCGAGCTGCCCCTGGTCAGCGCGGTGGCCGGCGCGGTGGCGGAGCTCGACGCGCTGGAGGCCGCGCGGCGCTTCGGCGAGGCCGCCGGCGCGCGCCTGGCCGAGGTCGCGCCGCCGGGGCGGCTGCGCCTGGTCGGCGCCCGTCATCCGCTGCTCGACCCGCGGCTCGCCGCTCGCCGCGCGCGCGTGCTGGGCGCGGCGGGTCATACCTCGGCCGCCGTGCCGCTCGATCTCGAGCTCGACGCAGCGCGCCGCATCCTCGTCGTCACCGGCCCGAACGCGGGCGGCAAGACGGTCGCCGCCAAGACCGTGGGGCTGCTGGCCCTGGCCGCGCAGGCGGGCCTGCCGGTACCCTGCGAGGCGGGCTCGGAGCTGCCGCCGCTGTCGAGCGTGGTCGCCACCGTGGGCGACGAGCAGGACCTGCTCGCCGAGCGCTCGACCTTCAGTGGCCGGCTGCAACGTCTCGCCGAAGCCTGGCAGGAGGCCGGACCCGGAGCGCTCGCGCTGCTCGACGAGCTCGGTTCGGGGACCGATCCCGAGGAGGGCACGGCGCTCGCTGTGGCGCTGCTCGAGCACCTGCTGGCGCGCGGCGGGCTGGCGGTGATCACCACCCACCTGGCGGCGCTCGCCGCGGCGGCGCTCGAGCGCGCCGGGGCGGCGTGCGCGGCGATGGAATTCGACCCCGACAGCGGTCGCCCCACCTACCGGCTGCGACCGGGCGCGCCGGGCGGCAGCGAAGCCCTGGCGCTCGGCCGCCGCCTGGGTCTGCCCGCGGCCTGGCTCGAGCGCGCCGAGGCCCTGCTCGGCGGCGAGCACCGCGAGCTCCGGCGCATGCTCGCGGAGCTCGAGGCGACGCGCGCGGAGCTCGCGCGCGCCGCCGCCGAGGCGGAGCGGAGCGCCGCCGAGTCCGCCGCGGCGGCCGGCCGGCTGGAGCGCGAGCGCGCCGCGCTCGAGGCCGAGCGGAGGGTGGTCGGCCACCGTCTCGAAGGCGAGCTCAAGAGCTTCCGCGAGCGCGTCTCGCGCGCCCTGGCGGCGCAGGAGGAGAAGCTGCGGCGCGAATTCGAGGCCGGACGGCGCCGCGGCGTCGCGGCGGCAGCGACCGCGAGCCTGTTCGAGGGCGCGCCCCGGTTCGCCGCCGAGGACGAGCCGGCGGGCGCGGGTCCGCTCGCGCCGGGGGCGAAGGTGCGCCATCGTGGGCTGGGCTGGACCGGCACGCTGGAGCGCGTCGAGGGCGAGCGCGCCGAGGTCGCAGTGCGCGGCAAGCGGCTGAGCGCGCGCCTGGGCGAGCTGGTCGCGGTCGCCGGTCGCGAGGCCGGCGCTGCCCGGGCGCGAAAGCCGGCCGCGGACGAGGGCGGCGTCGAGGCCGCGCCCGTCGAGCTGATGCTGCTCGGGCTCACCGTCGAGGACGCCCTCGACGCGGTGGACGAATTCCTCGACCGCGCGCTGCCTGGCCCGCGCACCGAGGTGCGGCTCGTCCACGGCCACGGCACGGGACGTCTGCGCGAGGCGGTGCGCACGCACCTGCGCCGCCATCCGGCGGTCGCCGATTTCCGGCCCGGAGCGCCCAACGAAGGCGGCAACGGCGCCACCGTGGTGACCCTGCGCTCCTGAGGGCCCCGGCGCCGGCTCCCCTCGCCGGCGCGCGCTACCAGTTGGCGCGCGAGCCGCGCTCGAAGCCGTCGGCGAAGACGTAGGAGTTGACCAGCCGCGCCACGTACGGCCGATAGTGCTGATCGCCGAAGCCGTCGTCCACGGCGGTCGAGCCCGCGACCCAGATCCGCCCGTCGGGGCGGACGGAGACGCCGGTCGCCAGATCCTCGCCGGCCGGCACGTGATCGAAGGCCAGGCTGCGGATGCCGCTCGAACCGAACGTCGCGTCGAGGGCTCCCGAGCGCGAGAAGCGGGCGACGAGACCCTCGTCGTCGCCGTCGTCGGCCGGGTCCGTGTGGCTCCCGGCCACGAGCAGCTTGCCGTCGCCCTGGACCACGACCGAGCGCGCGCGGGTGGTCTGCGCGCCGGCGACCGTGAAGGTCCTCCAACCGTCGGCCGAGAAGCCGGGATCCGGTTGCCCGTTCGACTGCAGCAGGGCGACCGCCCCCTGCCAGTCGGTCGCCGCGTCGAGGTCGGTCCGGCCGCCGAGCGCGATGCGCCCGTCCGGCGCCACCGCGATGGCGGAGAAAGCGTCGGTCGAGCTGCCGCTCGGCGACAGGTCGAGCCGGGCCTCGCCGGCGGAGCCGAAGCCGGCGTCGAGCGCTCCGTCGCGGTCGAAGCGCAGCACCGAGGCATCCGCGTCGAAGGCGGCGTCGTCGGTCACGGCGAGGAGCAGGAAGCTGCCGTCGAGCGCCGGCGTCAGCTCGAGCGGCACCCGCTCCGCCGCGAGCAGGAGCAGCCCGTCGCCGCCGCCGAAGCCGGTGTCGAGCGTGCCGTCGTCGCGCAACCGGAGCAGGAACGTGTCCGGGACCGGGCTTCCGCCAGACCGCGCCGAGTACGCGATCAGGATGCGACGGGTGAAGATCGTGGGGAAGACCTGCCAGGCGGCGGTCGCGACGCCGCCGGCGAAGCGCCCGTCGTAGCCGGCGAGCTCCGGTGCGTGGAGCGCGACGCCGTCGCCGTCGAGCTCGCCGTCGAGCGCGCAGGCCGGGTAGAGGAAGCGCGCGACGAGCAGGGAGTGCTCGGTGCCCGGCCCGAACTGGACGCCGGCCAGCAGCACGAGGCGGCCCAGGGAGTCGAAAGTCGCGCCAGCGGGCCGGACCGAGGTGGCCCCCGGAGGCAGGTAGGTGCAGAGCGGCGAGGCCTGGCTGTCGGTGATCCGGCGCCAGTGGAGGGCCGGCGCGCCGGTCACGGGCAGGGCGCCGGACACCACCGCCGCGCCGTCGGGCGCCAGCACCGACTCGGTCATCGAGAAGGAAGCCGGGTCGCTGTAGCGGTAGACGCCGTCGCCGTCGAAGTCCGGGTCGAGGTCGCCGTCCGCGGCGAGCCCCCGCCGCTCCGCCAGCGCGGCGAGCGCGAGGGCGCAGGCGAGGAGACGGAGGAGGGTGGCGGGCTGGGGCATGGCGGGCTCCGGGTCGGGGGTCTGACCGGGGACTCGCCGTCGGCGGGCCGGAGGGGACAGCGAGCGACGCGGGGCGGGCGCCGGGCACGGTCCGGGCGCAGGCTCAGGCGTGGTCGCGCAGCTTCTCGGAGATCTCGCGGGCGCGCGCGGCGGCGGAGTCGGCCTCGGCCGCACGACCCGCGAGCCGCAGCGTGTCCGCGAGCATCTCGTGGACCCACTGCGCGTCTTCGCTCTCGACGCCGCTGATCGACTCGAGCTCGCGCAGGGCCTCGCGCTGCAGCGCTTCGGCCTCGGCGAGCCGGCCCTGCGCGGCGATCACCTTCGAGAGATTCCCCGTCGTCCACCAGTAGAAGGGGTGCCGGCGGCCGAGCGACTCCTCGAAGTTCGCGATCGCCTCGCGGTAGAGCCGCTCGGCGCCGGCCGGGTCGCCGCGCCGCGCGGCGACCTGGCCGAGGCCGTTCAGGCACTTGCCGACCTCGAAGTGCTTCGGGTTGGCGGCGCGGAAGATCTCGAGCGCCTCGCGGCCCGCGCGCTCGGCTTCGTCGAAGCGCCCGCGCAGGACCAGGAAGTGGGCGAAGTTCTGGAGCGTCTGCCCGGTCTGAAAATGGTGGTCACCGAGCGTGCGGCGCCGGTTCTCGAGCGCGCGGCGGAAGTTCGCCTCGGCCTCCTCGAAGCGGCCCTGCTTGTTCTGGAGCGCGGCCATGCTCAGGTCGCTCTGCCCGAGGTGCGGGTGGTTCTCGCCGAGGCTCTTGACGAGGATCTCCCGGGACCGCCGGTACGCCGCCTCGGCCTCGTCGAGCCGGCCGAGATCGTCGAGCAGGACGCCGAGGTTGCGCAGGTGGAGCGCGGTCTCGATGTGCTCCTCGCCGAGCTGGGCGCGGTAGGTTTCGTAGACGGAGCGCTCGAGCGCCTCGGCGGCGACCACCTCCTTGTTCCAGAACTTGACCTGACCGACGTCGCTGCGCACGCGCGCCAGGGTGAGGGGCTCCGCTCCGGACGCCTCGAGCGCGGCGAGGGCGCGCTCGAGCAGCTGCGCGGCGGAGGCGAGGTCGCCGCGCTGGATGTGGATGGCGCCGAGCGTCGCCTCGGCGGAGGCGCGCTCGGCCGCGCCGGCGCCGGCGCGCATCTCGAGCGCGAGCGTGGTTGAACGCTCGGCGGCGTCGAGCAGCCCGAGGCTCGCCTCGATCCGCCCGACCGCCTCGAGCAGGTCGGCGCGCAGGCCGGGCTCGGCGGCGAGCTCGGACTCGAGGCGCTTGGCACCCTGCTCGAGCAGCTGGCGGGCGGTCACCGTCTCGCCGCCCGACTGGAGCGGATCGGCGACGCTGAACAGGCTGATCAGGAACTCCTTGGTGTGCTCGGCGCGGTGCGCGTTGGCGGCCGACTCGCGGGCGGCCGCCTCCGCCCGCCGCGCCTGCCAGAGCGCCGCCGAGAGGCCGCCGAGCAGCGAGACGAGCACGAGCGCGGCCGAGGCGACGGCGAGCCGGTGCCGCTTCGCGAAGCGCGTGGCGCGGTACCAGGAGGACTGCGGACGGGCCCGGACCGGTCGGCCGTCCAGGTGCCGGGCGAGGTCTTCGGCGAGCTCGCGCGCGGAGGCGTAACGCCGCTCGGGGGCGCGCTCGAGCGCGCGCGCCAGGATGGTCTCGAGGTCGCCGCGCAGACTTCGGGCGAGGCGCCGGCCCGCACGCTCCGGGAAGCCCAGGCGGGTGAGCTCCTCGCCGTCGAGCTGACGGACTGCGCTCGCCAGCCGCGGCGCGGACTCGTGCTCGACCTCGGCGACCAGCGCCGCGAGCGAGCTCGTCGGCCGCTGGTGGGGCAGCCGGCCGGTGAGCAGCTCGTAGAGCACGATGCCGAGCGCGTAGACGTCGGTGGCGGTGGTCACCGGCTCGCCGAGGATCTGCTCCGGCGCGGCGTAGGCGGGGGTGAGGGCACGCAGGCCCAGGGCGGTGGCGTGCGCGCCGCCGTCGCCCTCGCCGAGCAGCTTGGCGATGCCGAAGTCGAGGAGCTTGACCTCGCCGGCGCCGGTGACCAGGATGTTCGACGGTTTCAGGTCGCGGTGCACGACGAGCTGCCGGTGTGCGGAATCGACCGCGTCGCAGGCCGCGAGCACGAGGCGGATGCGTCCTTCGAGCGGCAGCCCGGCGCGGCGCGCGTGCTCGGTGAGCGGCAGGCCGTCGACCTTCTCGAGCACGAAATAGGGACGGCCGTCGGCGGACATGCCGCCGTCGAGCAGGCGCGCGATGCCGGGATGGGTGAGGCGGGCGAGGATCTGGCGCTCGCGCAGGAAGCGGGCGAGCACCTCCTCGGAGTCCATGCCGCGCTTGAGCAGCTTCAGCGCCACGCGCTGCTCGAACTGCCCGTCGGCGCGCTCGGCCTCCCAGACCTCGCCCATGCCGCCGCGCCCGAGCAGCCCGACCAGGCGGTAGGCGCCGACCACGGTTCCGGGTGCGTCGAGCTCGCCGCCCAGCCAGTCGGCGACCAGCGCGCGCGCGGCGACGCCGGCCGGGGCGTCGAGGAAGCCGCTCGCGCCGGCGTCGGCCTCGAGCAGCGCGTCGACCGCGCGGGCGAGCTCCGCGTCGCCCCGTGCGATCTGGTCGAGACGGGCGCGGCGCGCCTCGGGATCGAGCTCGACCAGCTCTTCGAAGACGGCGCGCGCCGCGCGGAAGCGCTCCGGCGGCAGGGTGGTCACGCGCTCCAGCCCTGGGCCGCCATCTCGCGGAAGAGGAAGGCGCGTGCCAGCCGCCAGTGGCGCTTCACGGTGCGGTCGGAGACCTCGCGCAGCTCGGCGATCTCCTCGACCGAGAGCCCGGCGAAGAAGCGCCATTCGACCAGGCTCGCGAGCTCGGGGTCGACCGCCTCGAGCCGGGCGAGCGCCTGGTCGAGCGCGATCAGCTCCTCGCCGCGCTCGATCACCGGCAGGTCGAGGTCGTCGAGCGCGAGCGCGACCATGCGTCCGCCCCGCTTCTGCCGGGTGCGGCGCCGGGCATGGTCGATCAGCACCCGGCGCATCGCCTGCGCGGTGAGCGCGTAGAAGTGGGAGCGGTCGCGGGTCGACCAGGGCCCGCCGCCCGAGAGCTTCAGGTAGGCCTCGTGGACGAGCGCGGTGGTGTCGAGGGTGGCGGCGGGCAGGGCCGTGCGCAGCTGCCGCCGCGCGATGCGCCGCAGCTCGCCGTAGACCTGCTCGAAGAGCCGGTCCAGGGCGCTCCGGTCGCCCTGCCCGACGGCCCGGAGCAGCGCTGTGATCTCGGTGGGGTCGGCCCCCGCTGCGCTCACGATGGGCGCATTCTAGACGCCGGCCGGGCCGGACGTCCGGCCCGCGCTCAGTAGCGCAGGACGGCCGCGAACGGCGAGGCCGAGGCGAACGCCTCCTGCGGCACGCTCTCGACCTCGCCCCCGAAGCCGAGGGTCGAGATCGTGGCACGCTCGAGCAGATCCTCGTCGCCGCGGCGTGCCTCCGGGTGGGCCTCCAGGTGTCCGAGCAGCGGATCGAAGCTGCCCCAGAGCTCGGCGTCCTCGGCCAGGAACAGGCGCTCGACCCGGCCCTGCTCGGCGGCGAGCAGCACCGACTGCGGCTCGTCGGTCACGCGCCCCGACTGGGCGAGCTCGGACCAGTGCCGCGCGTGCTCGAGCCGGCGCGCCTCGCGTGCCCGCGCGACGACGGCGAGCGCGCGCTCGGCCAGCGCCTCGTCGGTCACGCCGTCGGGAGAGCCCGTGACGGCCTCGGCGAGCAGGCGCTCGTCGGGCCAGTGCTCGCGCACCGTGCGATGGAGGGGCTCGACCGCGGCCAGGACCACCGGCGCGCGCGGGTCCGCGAGCGCGGCCGCGGCGTGCTCGGCGACCGCGGCGGCGAACCGGCGCAGATCGGACTTGTGGCGCTCGCTCTCCTCGCCGCTGCCGTGGTGGATGACCGAGCGCCGGCCGGCGCCGTGCGCCTGCAGGGACGGCTCGCGCACGAAGCCGAGCAGGCGCTCGATGCGCACCGGCAGGCCGGCGGCCGAGAGCCGGCGCGGCGCGCCGCCCTCGATCTCGAGCAGCCGCACGTCGTGCTCGGCGAGCGCGAGGACGTAGAAGCGCCGGTCGCGATCGGCGAGCGGCAGCAAGGAGCGCAGCGGAAAGCGGGCGCCGGCCGTGACCCTTTCGCGCACCGCGTAGGGCAGGCGCACGGCGCGGAAGAAGCCGGGCGCGACGAACAGGGCCAGGCCCTCCTGCGCGGTCGCCCAGAACGCGCGATCGTCGATCAGAGCGCGCACCGGAGCGAGCAGGTCGGCGCGCTCGGACGGCGCGGCGCCGGCGCGCTCGAGCTCGCCCTCCGCGGCGCGCGCCAGGCCCGCGAGGCGCACGGCATCGGCGCCGGCGGCCCCCGCGCGGTGGGTGGGCAGCGTCAGGGCGAGATGGATGCCCGCGCGGGTGGCGAGCAGCTCGTGGAAGAGCTCGCGGTACTCCGGGTGCCGCAACATCGCTTCCTCCCGATCGCGTGGGGCACCCCGCCCGAGCCTGCGAGCGGCGCCGGGAGACGGGGCGGCCTCGTGACGGCGACCTCGAGGCCACGGTAGGTCGCCCTCCCGGGCGCGAGAACCCCCGCAGGGGCGAGCCGGTGCCACCCGCCGGAGTGGGGCGCCCGCGCGCGTGGGACGGATCGCCGCCGGGTCCTGGCGTAAAGTCGCGGCCGGCGATGGCGATCTCGAACCTGCAGTTGACGCCGCAGTTCGTGCAGGCCGTGCGCGACGCCGTCGACGTGGTCGAGATCGCCGCCGGCTACACCAAGCTCGCGCGCGCCGGCCGCAAGTGGAAAGGCCTGTGCCCGCTCCACAAGGAGAAGACCCCCTCCTTCCACGTCGACCCCGAGCTCGGCTTCTTCAAGTGCTTCGGTTGCGGCGAGGGCGGCGACGCGATCAAGCTCCACATGCTGCTGAGCGGAGACGACTTCCCGGCCGCGATGGAGTCGCTCGCGCGCCGCTTCGGCGTGCCCCTGCCGCCGCCGCCGGCGGCGCACCGCGGCGCGCGAGCCCGTCCGGAATCCGGCCCCGACGCCGAGGCGGTGCTCGACGCGGCGGCGCAGTGGTTCCGCGGCGAGCTCCTCCGTTCCGAGCTCGCCCGGCGCTACCTCGAGCAGCGCGAGATTCCCGCCGAGCTGGTCGAACGCTTCGGCCTGGGCTACGCGCCGGACGGCTGGCGCAACCTGGTCGCGGCGCTCGCCGGGCGGTTCTCGGTCGGCGACCTGCTGGCGGTCGGTCTGGCCGGGCGGCCGGAGGGGGGAGGGGAGCCCTACGACCGCTTCCGGCAACGGCTGATCTTCCCGATCCGGAACGCCTCCGGCCGCCTGCTCGGCTTCGGCGGCAGGACGCTCGGCGACGATGTCGCCAAGTACGTCAACACCGCCGAGACCGAGCGCTTCCACAAGGGCCTCCTGCTCTACGGGCTGGAGCACGCCAAGCGCGCCATCCGCGAGACGCGGCGGGCCCTGCTGGTCGAAGGCTATGTGGACGTGCTGGGCGCGGTGGCGGCGGGGGTCGAGGGGACGGTGGCGAGCATGGGCACGGCGCTCACCACCGAGCAGGCGCGGCTGCTCGCGCGCTTCGCCGACGAGGTGGTGCTCGGCTACGACGGCGACACGGCGGGCGAGACGGCCTGCCAGCGCGCCCTGCCGATCCTGCTCGGCGAGGGCCTGACCGTGCGCCGGGCGCGCTTCCCGGAGGGCGAGGACCCCGACTCCCTGCGCCGGAAGGCGGGGGCGCCGGCGCTGCGCGCGGCGGTCGAGCAGGCCGAGGACTACGTGCTGGCCGAGATCGAGAGGCGGGTGCCGGCCGACCTCCACCGCCACCCGCACGGGCGAGGCCAGGCCGGGCGGGCGGTGGTCGAGCTGCTCCGGGCCGTGCCCGACCCGATCGCCCGCTACGGCTACGGCCGGCTGGCCGCCGACCGGCTCGGGGTGCCGGCGCAGCTGCTCTGGCAGCGGCTGGGCGTGGGCCGGGAGAGCCTGACCCAGGCGCTGCGCCCGGCGCCGGCCGCGCCGGGCGGCGACACCCCCGGGCGACGGGCCGAGCAGGAGGCCCTGCGCCTGCTGCTGCTGACCTCCGACCGGGGGGAGGCCCTGCCGGCGCCCGCGGAGCTGCCGCCCGAAGAGGCCTTCTACGACCCCGACCTGCGGAAATTTTTCCGGGCCTTCCGGACGCTGTACGTCGAGGGCTCGAAACCCCGCCTCCGGGAGGTCCTGGAGGGTGCGAGGGATCTGGCCGATGCCGGCGAGAAAGCAGCGCAACTTCTGCTAGAATCAGACGATTCGGCGGGTGCACCGCCGCTCGCCGACGTCCTGCGCGTGCTGCGCCGGCGCTGGCTGCGGCACCGGCTCCGCGAGATCCAGCAAGAGATGGCCGACGCTCAGCGCCGGGGCGACGACGCCCGCCTCGACACGCTGCTCGCCGAGAAGACCGCGGTCAACGCCGAGTTGCACCGTCCCGCAGCCGACCTGCCGCCGACTGGCGCGGAGTGAGTTCGTGAGCCCGAGCAAGATCGCCCACCACATCGAAGACAAGTACACCGCGGTCCGTCAGCTCATCGAGCTCGGCCGCCAGAAGAAGTATCTGCTCTACGACGAGATCTACGAGGTCCTCCCGGACGAGGTGATCGGGCTACCCGACGAGGTCGACGAGATCTACCTGCGCTTCGACGAGCTCAAGATCGCGGTCGTCGACCGGCCGGAGCGCTACGTCAACCGCGACGACGTCGAGCCGACGCCGATCTCCGAGTTCGACAAGAAGGACGGCGAGGAGACGGTCGAGCTCGTGGTCGACGACCACGAGAAGACCTCGGACCCCGTGCGCATGTACCTGCGCGAGATGGGCACGGTGCCGCTGCTCGACCGCGAAGGCGAGGTCGAGATCGCCCAGCGCATCGAGCAGGGCGAGTGGATGATCTACGAGGCCCTGTGCGAGAACCCGCTCGTGCTGCGCGAGCTGCTCCGTCTGAACGAGCTGGCGCAGAAGGACCGCAAGGTGCTGCGCGAGCTGGTGTCCGGCAACGACCCGGACGAGCCGCTCGACCCCAAGGCCGCCGACCGCATCCGCAAGAACCTGCGTACGTTCGAGCAGATCGCCAAGCTCGACACCGAGATCGCCAAGCTCCGCCGCCGCCAGGAAAGGTACAAGGCGGGCGGCGCGCGCCACCAGGAGTTCGAGCGCGAGATCGACCGCCTGCTCGGCAAGATCTCCCAGGAGATCCGCTCGATCGACTTCTCGGTCCAGACGCGCAACCGGCTGGTCGACTACCTGAAGAACCTGGACCGCCAGTTCGCGGCCCTCGAGCAGGACGTGCGGCGTGCCCGCACCGCGCTCGAGCGCGAGTCGAACAAGGAGCTGCGCGATCTGCAGCGGCGCCGCATCGACAAGTACCGCGCGCGCTCGGTCGAGCTGGCCGAGCGCTACGGCACCACCCACGAGCAGGTCTCGACCACCATCCGCAAGATCCGCCAGGGCGAGGGGATGTGCGAGAAGGCCAAGGAGGAGCTGATCGTCGCCAACCTCCGCCTCGTGGTGTCGATCGCCAAGAAGTACACCAACCGCGGCCTGCAGTTCCTGGACCTCATCCAGGAAGGCAACATCGGCCTCATGAAGGCGGTCGAGAAGTTCGAGTACCGGCGCGGCTACAAGTTCTCGACCTACGCCACCTGGTGGATCCGGCAGGCGATCACGCGCGCGATCGCGGACCAGGCGCGCACGATCCGCATCCCGGTCCACATGATCGAGACGATCAACAAGCTGACGCGCACCTCGCGCTCGCTCGTCCAGGAGCTCGGCCGCGAGCCGACCGCCGAGGAGATCGGCGAGCGCATGGACCTGCCGGCCTCGAAGGTGCGCAAGATCATGAAGATCGCCCAGGAACCGATCTCGCTCGAGACGCCGATCGGCGAGGAGGAGGATTCGCACCTGGGGGACTTCATCGAGGACAAGAGCGCGGTCTCGCCGCTCGAGTCGGTGGTCTCGGCCTCGCGGCGCGAGGAGGTGCGGCGGGTGATGAAGACGCTCACCCCCCGCGAGGAGGAAGTGCTCTCCAAGCGCTTCGGCCTCTCCGACGGCACCGAGCACACGCTCGAGGAGGTCGGACGTCTGCACAGCGTCACGCGCGAGCGCATCCGGCAGATCGAGTCGAAGGCGCTGCGCAAGCTGCGCCACCCGACGCGCGCGGCGAAGCTCAAGCCGTTCCTCGACACCGCATTCTGAGCCGCGAGTTTGACTCGGAAAGCGGCGCTCGCCTAAGATTTCCGATCGCGCCCCCGGGCGCTCCCTTTCCTGGGTAGCTCAGTGGTAGAGCGACCGGCTGTTAACCGGTTGGTCGGGGGTTCGAGTCCCTCCCCAGGAGCCACTTCGACGTCGTCCACGGCCCCGGCGCTCCGCGCCGGGGCCGTTTCGTCTCCGCCGCCCTCGAGCCCGAACGCGCGGCGCCAGTGGGAGAGCTCCGCGGCGCCCGGCGCCGGTTTCTCGCCTTCCGCCCCGCCTCGGAGGGCCCCCGGATGCGGGCGCGCGAGGCGGCCGGCGAGCGCCGAAGCGGGCTCGACCCGGGCGCCGGCGTCGCGGCAGCGGCGCGCGAGCTCGCGGTCCTCGGTGACCACGATCCAACCCGATCCGCCGGCCGCGAGACGGGCGAGGAGGGCCTCGTCGGCGCTCCGGGTGCCGCTCCACGCGACCTCGAGCGGGCCGTACCGGCGGGCGAGCTGGGAGCGTGGCGGGCCGTCGAAGACCACCACCACCGGTGCGCCGCGGTGTCGGGCCCAGGGCAGCAGGAAGGCGATCACCGCGGCGGGGTCGCGCGCGCCGGCGCGGCCGCCCAGCACGCCGCCCAGGTTCGAGGCGTCGATCAGGTAGGGCATCCGCGGGCATGCTACGGCAAGCGCGGCGGGACCGGGGCGCGCTGCTAGCATGGCGGCGATGCTCGAACGGATCGACCACGCCGGGGAGGTGCGCGAGCTGCGGCTCGCCAGGCCCCCCGCCAACGCGCTCTCGCCGGATCTCGTCTTCGCGCTGCGCAACCAGATCGAGGCCGCGCCGCGCGACGGCGCGCGCGCCCTCGTCCTGTCGGGCCGGCCCGGGATGTTCAGCGCCGGGCTCGACGTGCCCGTGCTGCTCGGGCTCGAGCGCGAGGCGATGTCGGCCTTCCTGCTCGACTTCTTCGGTCTCCTGCGCGCGCTCGCGGCCTCGTCGGTCCCGGTCGTGGCCGCGATCACCGGCCACTCCCCCGCCGGCGGCGCCGTGCTCGCCCTCTTCTGCGACCGCCGGGTGATGGCCGAGGGCGACTTCAGGATCGGCCTCAACGAGGTCCAGGTCGGCCTCTCGCTGCCGGGCGTCATCCACGCCGCGCTGGAGCGCGTGGTGGGCGCGCGCGAAGCGGAGCGGCTGGGCGTGGGCGGCCTGATGGTGGGCACGGCCGAGGCGCTCTCGCTCGGCCTGGTCGACGAGCTGGTGCCGGCCGAGAGCGTGGTGGAGCGCGCGCTCGGCATCGCGCGCGAGCTGCTCGCGCTGCCGCCGCGCGCGATGGCGACCACGCGCGCGCTCGCCCGGCGCGACCTGGTCGAGATCTTCGACGCGCGCCAGGAGGCGACCTTCGCGCGCTTCTCCGACGACTGGTTCTCGCCCGAGACCCAGGGCGCGATGCGCGCGCTGGTCGAGCGGCTGAAGAAGAAGGTCTGACCCGAGGAGGTCCGCAATGCCGAGCGGAGATCTCGCCTCGAAGTCGTGCGTGCCCTGCCGCGGCGGCGTGCCGCCGCTGGCCGGCGCCGAGCTCGAACGGCTGCTCGTCGAGCTCGGCCCCAACGGCTGGCGGGCGGTCGACGGCCACCACCTGGAGAAGGAGTACCCGTTCAAGGACTTCGTCAGCGCGCTCGCCTTCGTCAACAAGGTGGGCGCCGAAGCGGAAGCCCAGGGCCACCACCCCGACGTCTACCTCGCCTGGGGCAAGGTCCGGATCACGATCTGGACCCACAAGATCGACGGCCTGACCGAGAGCGACTTCGTCCTCGCGGCCAGGATCGACCGCCTGCCGGGCGCGGCCTAACCCTCGTTCGCGCAGCCGGTCCCGAAAACAAGAGGCCCCGGAACGCTCGCGCGCTCCGGGGCCTCGGGGTTTCGTGTCGGTGGCGTTGGGCTGTCCCTCCTCAACGAGGGGCCACCCGCGGCCTTACGTCGCCCCTGGGTGGTCCAGTTAGGAGGACGCCACCTCCACGAAGCCAGGTTTGCTACTCGACATCACTGGACCACCTCCTCTCTGGGCGAACCCCGGCGGGACCCAACCCCGCCCGGCGGATCGAGCCGCCCCCGCTCGCGCCGCCGCCGCGCGCACCCGGACGGCCGCGCGGGAATGCACAGGAGTTTGTGCTGGCCTCCGGGCCGATGTCAACCGGCCCGGGGCGGGACCTCAGGGGAAGATCCCCATGTCGCCGTAGGTGCCGCAGATCATCTCGATGGCGACGATGAAGGCGGCGGTGCGCAGGTCGGGCTCCTCGCGGAAGCGGCTGCGCGCGGCACGGATCTTCTCGTAGGAGGTGACCATGGTCTCCTCGAGGCCGGAGTTGACCAGGTCCTCCTCCTCGGGCCCGGTCGAGTAGGCGCGGATCTCGGCCTCGCTGAGGCCCTTGCCGGTCAGCTTCTGGACCACCTCGAGCAGGCTCCGGTTGGTGCGCTCCTCGAGCCGCTTCTCCATGCGCCCGAAGCGCACGTGGGAGAGGTTCTTGAGCCACTCGAAGTAGGACACCGTCACGCCGCCGGCGTT
>Ga0102851_10000412_pt1 | contig 21402 bp, 31 predicted proteins | sample Mud3Dept3metaG_FD_79558 | JGI IMG/M metagenome (GOLD analysis project Ga0102851, IMG submission 79558) | Freshwater wetland microbial communities from Ohio, USA, analyzing the effect of biotic and abiotic controls - Mud 3 Core 4 Depth 3... | ecosystem: Environmental > Aquatic > Freshwater >... | reverse complement strand
TGTGGCGCCATGCTCCGTTTGGAAGCATGACCCTGCCGACATTTGCCCACAGGCCGTAGGACCCCTGGGGAACCTGCAGGTGCAAGCAGTACTCAGACATGGGGCCCGACGCCGGCCAAAGGCTCGGTACAAACGCGAGCTTGCCAGTTTCGACCGCCAGACTGATACCTTGCACACTTAAGGGGAAGCTTAGTTTTGCTTTTCCGTCAACTTCATGTACTTTGCCGCCATGGCCAAGGTCACTGTCGGGTGGATCACCAAGCTCGGGGAAGACTGGACGGCAACAAGGGTCGCCGGGGCGGGAAGCCAGACGTTCTTCACCGATACCAACAAATCAGCCAACACCAGGGCAAAAGAGTATTTACAGCAAGCCTCGCCTGGAACAATGCGACTGCGCTGGCTGCAGGACAACCACGCGAGCGAGTCGGAGCGGTGGGAAGGTTGGTACGACGATGGAACCTGAGCCGAAGTTCGTTTCCGAGTTTGCGATCATTTTTCCTTGGATTGCGCTGTTGTTCGTGGTGTTGTCGACCTGCGACCAAAAGCCCAATCCGCGGATTGAATGGCCCGAAGGCGCCGATTGGGACGTGAGCTTTTCCCGGTGCGGGGCGATCTGTGATCACCTGGCGAAGCTCAAGTGTGCTGAGGCCGCCGATAAGACGCCGTCGGGGGTCGGCTGTGAGAAAAGCTGCCAGGTCCTGATCGAACGAGGAATCTGGGAACCTTCAGACTTGGAGTGCATCCTTCGGTCGACAGCACCAGAGGAAGTGAGGGCTTGCAAACTGGAGTGCAAGGTAGCTAACCAGGCCGGTTAAGGTGGCAGATGTCGAAGTTCTCTAAGCATTTGTTGGTTGACGACATGACGCTGTCGGCGTCCATGATCGACAATGCTCATTCCGAACTTCACGATGGGCATCACTTCTTTGTGAGCGATTACGCTACTGGGATCAACAACGCGGCTCCCAAGAACTGGTACCTGAATATTCCAGCAGGGCCAGTTTTGATGCACTTCATTCCGCTGTTTGGCTGCAGCGCGGGAGGGGTTTGGCAACTATTCGAGGGGCCCACAATCACAGTGAACGGCACCGGGTTGACCATTTTCAACAGCAACCGAAATTCGTCGGTGGCCTCTACTGCTCTAGCCTACAAGGATCCCACGGTGACCGTCGATGGAACACAACTCTGGGCCGAGTACGCTGGCGTGGCTGGGGCAGGGCCGTTGCGAGCCCCGGGAGAAGGCAGAGCTACCGACGAAATCGATCTGCAATACAGCACCAAGTACGTGCTCCGCTTTACTCCAGACGGCAACGGCATAACCGCCTCAATGAAGCTGACTTGGTATGTTCATCCGCACGCCTAAGAGCTAATTGCCGACTCGGCCTGCTTCCGAGCCAGGTCGTTCAGAAAAGAGCTGTTGGGCATGATCTCGTGCAGCGTTCGATTTGCCTGGCCGTTCGATAGGATCATCCTTTGCGCTTGCCGTTCGGGGATGTTCACGTTGTAGCCCTTGGGGCATTCCATCTGCGGAACGTGCCCGAACATCCGGCAAACGAGCGGCCGAACGTCGTATACAGCGCACTTATCTCCCTGGTACCAGGGGCACGTGATTCCCTGGTCGACTGGTTCCAGCGCGTGTTCCTGGGCGTACCTGGCGACACGCTGGAATTCGGTTTCGGTGACGGGAACGATGCCACAGCACCGCCCGCAGCCCGAGTCACACTTCATCGGCGGAAAGGTTTTCAGTTTTTGCATTTGTTCTCCTGAGCCTCAGTGGCATCCCTGTGGCGAGCCGAACAACACCAGTAAGTGTAGAGATGTTGGCCGCTTCAATGTAACAGGTCTTGTGACACAGCCCAGCACAATTGCGAGTGTCGAACGCACCATGTTCGGCCTCGAACGATCTTCGACCTGCGACAATAGCCTTGTTCAGCCCACCAGCTTGCAAGATGTTGACGGGAACCAGACCTTCAGAAAACTCGGGACATGGAGCAACAACATCACCGTTTGGATAAACCCCAGGAATCGTGTTGGGCATGCAGACGAATGGTTTCAAATCTCGAACAACCTCAAGGCATGCAAGCGTTGGAGCCATCAAGCTGGGACGCTCAATGCACCAGTCGATTAGCTTTCGGTACCTGTCATTGTTCATGATTGTGGTGTCTGGTCGACCTCCAGGAGAAATGGCAGGCGACACATTGAACTTTGCGCCGATGCCTCGACAAAACGCAGCCACGTCGTAGATGTCTTCAATGTTGTCTCCAGTGATAACACTGTTGATCGTGACAGCGACGCCGGTCCCGCTCTCGGCGTATCTCTGAATGTTTTCAAGAACCCTGTCTCCGACTGCTTCGGGCAAACCATACACTGATGCTATCTTGCTCGGATCCATAGAATGCAGGCTAATAACAAGCACGTTGGCATTCTCTAGAATTTCTTGCCTGAAGACTATCCCATTGGTGTTAACCGCAATGGTGTCGAACCCTAAGCTCTCGCATTTTGCCAACAGCAACGCCAAGTTTCGATCAACAGTCGGTTCGCCACCCATCAGATAGACGTTCGGAGTGTCTGCCCGTATCGCTTCCAGCACACGGAGCTGAGTCTTTAGGTCTGTTCTGTATTTGTCTCGTTGTTCTCCATAGACAAATTGCTTTTGGCTGCAGAACCCGCACCTCGCATTGCACCGAAAGGTCAGATAATACGCGACGATCAATGGCTTCTTTGCTCTTTCTGGAAGAGCGAGGTTCACAAGAGCTTTGCTGAACGTTTCTGCGTTGGGCAATCGTTTGCCGAGGACTTGCATAATCAAGCGGCTACATGATCAGAGCACCCAGTGTGAAGCAAAAAGAAGGCTCACCGGATCCGGAACCTCTTGCGTCGCGTTCTTCGCCACTCTGCCATGCCTCTTGACCACCTGGATCCCCATGGCCTCGGCTGTGTCCTCGAGCTGGTCCGGGAACTCCTCGAAAATTGCCTTGATCGCGATCCTGTCCTGCGTCTGAATCCGAAGGTAGTGGTCGAGCTTCACCCTCCGAGCGACCTCTTCCACCCCGTCTGCCCATAGCCCGGCCCGCTTCCAGCTCTGGTCAAACTGGTTCGGGTTCACTCCCCTCTTCGCCAAGACCTTCTCAATCGCCTCCGGACAGGGAATCAGAAAGACCAGGTGCAAGTCGAAGTTGCCGAGCAGCACCTGCCTTCGCCGGTCCCCCTTGGCCTTCTTCTCCTCCCAGAGCCAGCGCAACGCACGCCTGGCGGCGCACTCGCTGTCAGTTCCGTGCTCTCGGAAAAACGAGTCCTTGTAGGCCTCGCTGTGCCGAATCGTCCCTTCGTCATTGAACGTGAGCTGCTTGCCTTCGATGAGCTTGGACTTGGTCTTGACGATCGGCTCGACCACGACCCCCACATTCTCGGCTTTGAGGTACTCCAGCACCTTGCGCCGCACTGGGTCATCACCAGCGGGCACCTGGGTCCGAAGGATGTCGGCCACGGAGATGGTGATGCCGAAGTGTTTGCGGCCCGTCTCGGCAATCATGGCCGGGTAGTTGTCGAGGACGAACTCATTGTGCTCCGGATCGGTCCTTTCCAGGCTCGACCGCTCAGGATCCTGGGGCTTGCCACGAACGCCCAGCGCGGCTGCGTAGTTCTTCACGAGCTCTACGAGAAGCTCGACCACCGCCATTTGACGGCCCGAAGCTTCTTGCCCCTGCAGTTTCAGCACCCATTGCTTGAGTTCTTGTCGTTCGGATAGTGGCAGGGACAGCAGCGGGTCGTGGTCCATGAACCACTCGGGCATCTCCCATTTCGAGTTCGGCAGTTGCGGGCTCTGGTCCCTGAACCTCGGCGCCTTGGAGCCCCAGGTCTCGAACCACTTGACGATCTGGCTTGGCAAATGCTCCCTAACCGCGTCAACGTTGCCAGACACGGGCTCTTGCCAGCTTGCCCACGCCGTCGCGCGAGACAGGGCGATCTCCTCGAACCCAGCGGCGACAGGGTCGAGTAGATACGAAATCCATGTCAACAGTGCGCTCGCGGCCGTCGGTTCTGTTTCCGACCATTTGCGCCAAAGGGCTCTCAGCCCGTCCATGGTCTGGCGCTGCAGTCCGGACTCGGGCATCGCCTGGGTGGGAGACATCACAGGAGCCATTTCTGTTCGGTTCCAGTGCCCGCCCGTCCCCAGCCAGTACGGAAGCAGGCTGACCGTCCCTCGCTGGAAGGTCTCCAGCAGCTTTCGCGTGGCTTCAGGGAACGACTCCCGTTCGAGGTTCGGGGCGAACCTGGCAGTCGGCTCCTCTTCGGAGTAGGCCCAAACGGGCGCGGCCGCACCGAGCCTCTTGTCTCCAGGTTTTGATTCGACTTCAGACAAGCTGCCCGCTTCTTCAGCTGTCATCTCGCCTGTCTCAGCGCGGGGCTCCTCGACTTTTCCAGTCGCGGCCGGCTCTTCTTCTGTGAGCTCCGTGACCTCGAGTTCTTCTCCTCTTAGCTCGGCCCTTTTCCGAGCCTTGGCTTTGGCTTTTGCCTCCGCCTTTTTGACTTGCTGCTCCATCATGAGGTCGGTGACATTGATCGGCTCGATGGTGGATTCTTGCTGCTGCGCTTCCCAAAGAATTCGATCTGGGCTGACGGTCTTGCCGGCGCGTGCGCTGGCGACAAACGTTGACGGGTCGATGATCGCAACGCGTGAGGTGTCGAGGTAACGTTCTGTGGTCGTAACACTCTTGTGACCCAGCAGCTGCTGGACCATATCGAGCGGCAGGCCGGCTTGCCGGACCTTGGTCGCGAAGAAGTGCCGGAACGCGTGCGGATGAATAGCCGACAGCTCTTGTTCGTTCAGGCGCCGAACCTCGCCCGTCTTAAGGTCCTTGACCAACGCCAGCCTGGCCGTCTTTCGCAGCATGGACCAAATGGTGTACGGATCGAGCGGGTCCAGGGGCTTGCAGTCGTTCTTGTCTGGGCAGGCCCTGCCCCAGCGGCCCATGCTGGGCCAGATCGGAGCCTCGGGGGTTTTTAGGAATCCCAGTCGGAGTCGGTCGAGTTCCAGGTCGAACCTGGAGAAAGCGTCCCGCACCGGTCCTCCCATCTCAACGAATCGAACCTTTTCGCCCTTGCCAATGATCTTCAGGATTAGCCGATCGTCGGCAGTGTGGGTGAGGTCCTTGCGAAGGGCTCCGCAAAGCTCCTCGGTACGCAGTCCCATGTACGTCAGGGCTAGCAGAATGAACATGTTCCTCAGCCCTGTTGCGGCATCGTACCACTCAAAACAACCGACCGATCTCGCGTACGCCGCCTCTTCAAGAGCCCCGACGAGATCTTCGGTCAGCTGTGAGTTGCTGGCGCGTTCCCGAGTGTACTCCCTACCCTCTAGTCCGTACTGATCGCGAATGGTTGCCCAAATGTTGTAATGTAAAGACGCCTCGCCACCGATCGTGTTGTCCCCCTTTGTCATTTCTTTCCAAAACGAACTGAGGATAGACAATTGATGCGCGACAGAAGAGGGGGCCATCGGCGCTCTAGGAACAAGGCTGTACCGACATTCGTACGGATCAAGCCGATGAAACTTGGGTATTCCCAATGCGATCTTCTCTTTGTCAGTGGGATACTTGCGGATGGTCGCGGGCCCCGCGGCACTGAGCAATGCCATCATTTGCTCGTGCATCAGCTGAGCTTGCTCCAGGTCTGCGGGGTCGAGCGGTCGAGATCCTTTCAGGTGAGCATTGATCTCGACGATTGTGACTTCGACCCCGCATTCTGCCCCTGTGGCTTCAACCAGCGCGTTCCACAGCGGCCCGAGTTCCGGGTGCAGGGTCCAGAGCTTTGACCCTCGAATGTCGGGAGGCTCGGCAGTGGCCAGCCATCTAGCGTACTGCTGGGCCATCAGCATCGTGACGTCCCTGGGCTCGGTGACTAGGGGGTAGCGGGCCTCGAGCCAGAACAGAAATGTTCGAAACGCGGAGGTGTATCTGGCAACGGAATACGAAACGTTGTCGCCGCCTTTGAGCTTGCGTCGCCCGCGGATGTTTTCTGGGGACCTGGGGCGAGCGTAGCTCCGGAGCCGCTCTATGACCCGAGCGAAGGCGTCCAGGTACTTCTTGTACCGAGCATCAGCGTCTTCGACGTGAACAATTTCGGCTGCGTTACTCGTTGTCGTCATCTTCTTCGGGGTCGTCCTCGGCCGACAATTCTAGCGCTTCCATCCACTTCGCCAAACTATCGGAGTGCTCCTCGTCCGTCGAGAGCCGCTGCCCCAGCGAGGCGATCAAGGAAACGGCCGGGGCCAAGGAGAATTCGACTTCTTCTTGGATCCGGGTGGCGAGCGCCGAGTAGACGTACTCAATGTTTCGCCGCTTGGCGCCGTCCATCGGGGTGGACGAGTATCCCTTGGAGGCGACGAGAAGGGCATCGACGAGTTGGGAGGCGGAGGAAGCAAAGACCAGTGCGGCCTTTGCGGCTGACTGGGCGAGCAGCCCGAACGTTTCGTCCTGCCCGCAATCTTCGACGATGGAGCTGGCTCGGGAGACGAGCCGTCGTTCCAAACCCGGCTTGATCTGCATAATTAAAGTGGTAAGTCAAGACTAAGCAAAAAAGCAAGCACCTGGAGCTGCCTGCACCCGTCACCCAGCCCCGGGCGGTCTAGCCTGCACCCGTTACCCATATTGATCAGCAACTCAGCGGCCTGCACCCGTTACCCAGATTCCTGCTATTGCCAGCGTGCCACCCATCCTGCACCCGTTTTACCCTGCCCGCGATCATCCTCGACGTCATCGCCCACCCTGCATCCGTCACCACAGATCCCTTGCCAGTCACCCGCCGTTCGCTGAGGGTCATGACCTGCACCCGTTACCCGTCTTTCTTGCCATTGCTAGCTTCAATGACGCGCCTTCGCAATACTCCACCTGCACCCGTTACCCGTCTTTCTTGCCATTGCTAGAACAGGGAGCCAACCGCCCCGGGGACCCGCCGGGCCCCTGCACCCGTTACCCGTCTTTCTTGCCATTGCTAGCTACACTCGGCCCACTTGCAACCATGACCGTCGAACCTGCACCCGTTACCCGTCTTTCTTGCCATTGCTAGGACCCAGTGCGCGACCTCATGCGCGAGCGTGAAGGACCTGCACCCGTTACCCGTCTTTCTTGCCATTGCTAGCGAGCTGCCCCGGTCGTCGGATGGGTCCGTGTCGCGCCTGCACCCGTTACCCGTCTTTCTTGCCATTGCTAGTTGCCTCTACAAAAGCCTAGAGATCAGGCTGGACAACCTGCACCCGTTACCCGTCTTTCTTGCCATTGCTAGATGTGAACCGAGGTGCTCAGCGATCAGCTCGTCGCGCCTGCACCCGTTACCCGTCTTTCTTCCCATTGCCAACACAATCGGCGTGCCACCCACCTGCATCCGCTACCCGAATTCCTTGCCAGACTCCAGCGAGTCTTCGCGTGCCCGGTCCTGCACCCGCTACCCAGCATTCTTCCCATTGCCAACACAATCGGCGTGCCACCCATCCCTGCACCCGTTACCTATATTGCTCAGCAGCTCAGCGGCCTGCAACCGTCACCCAGACTTCTTCCCATTGTCACGCCATCGCGGACAGAACTCGTGTCCTGCAACCGTCACCCCGTTACCCAGAGTTCTTGCTGTTGCCATCCTTCTTGCGTCCTCGGCCTGCATTCGTCACCCACGCCCAGAACACGTCGGGCTCCCTGCTTCCATCACCCATATCCTGCATCCGTCACCCTTGTTTTGTGCTGTCGGCGTTTTGCCCCGACCTGCGCATCCGCTACCCAGATTCCTTGCCATTGCCAGGGCGACGTCCAGATCACCTGCACCCGCTACCCGTTAAGGTGGCACTCGGCGGGGCTCCTGCACTCGCTACCCAGACTCCTTGCCATTGCCACAAGGCCGACGCTAGCGCATCCCAGGGGCGCGCCTCCCTGCACCCGTCACCCGTGTTTCTTCCCGTTGCCAGGCACCGGCCAGCGGCTTCTTCGACTTCGGCCACCTGCACCCATTACCCATGCTTCTTTCCGTTGCCAGCGATCTCCCTGGCGGTGGGGCTCTTGCCGTGGATTTCCTGCACCCATTACCCATGCTTCTTTCCGTTGCCATTCAAGGGCGTGAGCCGTTGCAAGAAGACCGACTGCGAACCTGCACCCATTACCCAGAATTCTTCCCGTTGCCAGCGGTGTAGCCGCATCTTGCCGTCCTCATACTCATGGACGTCCTGCACCCATTACCCATGCTTCTTTCCGTTGCCAGCCGCCGAGCTGCCCCGGTCGTCGGATGGGTCCGTGTCGCGCCTGCACCCATTACCCAGAATTCTTCCCGTTGCCAGCTGGCGCGGCGGATCACGCGACAGGACTTGTCCCAACCTGCACCCATTACCCAGAATTCTTCCCGTTGCCAGACTCCCTCGATGGTACCCTGCAGCCCGGCCGTGTATCCTGCACCCATTACCCAGAATTCTTCCCGTTGCCAGAGGACCGATTCGGGCTGGCCATAGAAGTTCGCAGCCGACCTGCATCCATTACCCAGAATTCTTCCCGTTGCCAGAGACCGGCTTGGAGGGTTCCGAGTCGTCCCCCATGTCCTGCATCCATTACCCAGAATTCTTCCCGTTGCCAGCCTCTCGCACGTCAGTCTGAAGATTACGCGCGACAACCTGCATCCATTACCCAGAATTCTTCCCGTTGCCAGGTAAAAGACCCCGCCCCCGCCATCGCCAGAGTTCGTCCTGCATCCATTACCCAGAATTCTTCCCGTTGCCAGGGCTCCTGCCGTTGCCCTTGGCTTTTCTAGGACTTGCGCGCCGCTTTGCGAGCGGTCCCTTTTTGCCGTTCCCGGGCCTGCCGTTTTCCTCGTGATCCAACTCTCCACCGCCTGAGCGCTCGCACGCGAGACTGTTCTCGCAGAACACGATGTCCAGCATCTTCCTATACCCGCATTCCGAGCAAATGAACAGCCTCCTTTTCAAGTGAATGTTCGCGTTGTCCGAATGCTCGCACTTCGGACAGGTGTCCGCCTTGTGTGGGCTCTCTTGCATCTTGACCTGGATGCCGTACTCCTCCAGACACGAGGTCAGCGCCTGCTGCTGGCGGTACCACGGCCAGGTTTGCACCCGGTCCCAGACCCGCTTGCCCCCCTTGAGTTTTTCGGGAAGGCCGTCTCGGATGCCCGAAAAGTCTGGCATCAGCACGAGCGTGTAGCCCCTGTCACGGATCCACGTAGCTAGGCGTCGGCCTAGAGTCTGGATCTTCGTATCGCGCCACCGCTCCCCTGCGTCCTCGAGCTTCCGGATCGGCGCCAGCGTCCTGCCCAGCCCATGCCCCCAGCGCGCACTGCCCTTGCTGTCCCGCTGATACTGCTGCCGGCGGCGTTGCACCTGCCGCAAGTACGCCTCGATATCCTTGCCGTCGTACAGCCACCGATCTCCGTCGCTTCCCAGCGCGCAGAGAAACGTCACGATCCCCGGGTGAACAGCGACAATCTTTTCTGCGGGGGCGATCTTGTTCACCTTACGGGTGTACGAGATTCGCAGGTACCAGCGCCCTGGTCGAAGCCGGTCTTCCTGGACCCTGACCGCGCCCATCCTGGTCTGCCCATCAGTCAGCTCCCGCAGAACCTGCCGCATGTACGAATCACGGGCCTTGATCGGAATCGCCCAGCTCATGTTCTTGCCGGCTAGCACACCGAATCGGATTCGGAACAGGTCTCCTTCGACGTGCGAGAACTGAACGTCCGCTGCTCGGATCGGCAGCGGCATGCTCTCGCGATAATGGGGCGGGGTCATGGATTGCCGAATCAGGCACTCGAACCTGGACTGCTGCCACTTGGCAGCGACCTCACGCGCGATGGTAGAGGCGCATCCCGAGCTGAGGGCAGGGGCAACGAGCCTGGCCATCGCGTAGGTGTACAGGTTGCCGCTGTCCGACAGCACCTTGAGCCCCTTCTCGGCGCCCTCAGGCAGTCCGGGGAGGACAGCTCTAACCAAGGCGTGGGGGTCGTGGTACTGCTTCCACTCATCTGCCCCCTTGGGCGCCCGACCGAGCTTTACACGAGCCCGATCCAGCACATCGGCGTCTGCCCGCCAATGCATGCGCATGACCGCGTTGGCGGCCCTCACGGCGTCGTTGCGAGCATGGCGCAGCTGCTCCCGCAAAACGCACGCCTTGCAAGGCTCGACCCCAGGATTGCTCCCGCCGCAGCGGCGTTTGATGTGCGCGTCCTTGTCGTCGGCGACCATGGCCAGATCGATCTGGATGCGACATGTGGCCCGCACAACACTGCACTCTCCAGCGGGCGCCTGCTCCACTCCGTTACCCGAATTGAGTTCAGGGATCGTGGATAGAAGTGAGTCCGCAGATGAGATATCCCGGCGGGTAACCGGGTGGGTAACGGACGCCCCGGTCAGGGGCGAATTGGCGAGCATTGCGCGGTTGGCTTCCCCGACAATGTCGGTGTATCGCGCAATTTCCTCGCCTTGAGGCTGTGCAGTCAGCCCTCTCTCTGCGGACTCACTTCTTTCCACGATCACCTGCGCTTCCTGTGTTTATCGGCGTTCGGGCATGTAGCAAAATGAGACGTATATTTGCGACTCGACTGCTCGGTAGCCTTCGAAATGTAGCCGTCTTCCAGCTGCCACATGCCATTCGGATCCGGCACTTCGTCCAAAGGCATCTTGTTGAACGATTCCGTGATGCCCCATAGAACAGGAGCCCCGCAGCTTCTGCAAAATGCTTGTTTCTCCAACTGCTCTACCCGCTTTCTAAGCCTTGGCGTCCTGCTCGCGCATCCCGTTTCCATTGGGTGCAGTGTACGCCCGACGGCGAACATGTCAAGACGAATCTATTCCTCCGGCTCCACGTCCGTCCTGTACAGCCCATGCTCGATCGGAACCTCGAACTGCACACACCCGGCTTCCTTCAGTTCCTGCATGAGCGGTCTGCTGATGTGCGTCGATGGCACATTACCGATCAACGCTCTGACCTTCGCCCCCTCGAACAATTCTCCCTTCCGGAACTTGATCGATTCCCAAACAGCGTTCTCCCCCAAGTGCTTGTTGACAATCTCCCAGGTCTGCCGGCTCGAAACAATCGACTCCGTCGTATCCCCGGGGTGCGGCCCCCACGCCAGCGTATCGCTGATCTGAATCCGACCGTTGTGCTGGCAGTAGCCCTTCAGAAGCTCTCTGACGGTCCGGCCAGCCTTCTCCAGTGCGCTTAGGTGACGCGCGAGCAGCGACGCCTCCTCGGCGGTCAACGGTTCCCGATCCTTCGCCCCCTTTTGGATCTTGGGCTCGAACGCCATCGACCTGACGAAGCTCAGGTAATACGGGCACGAGATGATCGCCGGGCAGTACACGCAGTGGTAGCCAGCGGTCACCCACCGAACCACGTCCCGGCCAGCCTCGGCTTCCCCTCGCACCTTGTCAATGGTGTCCCTCAACCTGGCAAGGCGGTCCACGAAGGCTATGGCCCGATCGGACAGCAGACTGAACGGGGCCCCGGCGGGGGTCTCCCAGATACCCAGGGGTATCCCCTTCCACAGGTAGATTATGGCCGGAATGAACGACTCGTCGCCGTAGTACTTCGACGCCATGTACGCGAGGGACCAGGCCTGGGGGTTCGTCTCGATCGATGAAACCCAAGCGTCGTTCCCATACTTGTAGTCGGCCAGCCAGCGCACTGTGGCGTCCCGCCAGGTCAGGTCTGCGGTACCGGCGAGCCAGTAGCCTTCAGGCACGTTGTAGTTGCCAGGCTTGGCGTCCTTCGCAGGAACCTTGACCACGTTCATGTTGTGGTCGATCGCGAAGGCGACCTCGGGCTCGGCCCCCTCGGGCGGCACCCACCTGAAGCCTCGAATCCGGGCAGCGAGCACTGCAGTCTCAATGGGCGAGAGTTCGTATCGAATCGCGACGTCATCGATTTCGGATACGGACACGTCGTAGGAGTGGCTTTCGGCCCGGCGGCAGAGCAGGTAGTGCCCGGCGCTGGGAACGGTTGCAGCAGGGTTTTCGACGCGGATCGGCTGCAGAACGGCGGAGGCCGGGCAGGTTTCGACCCGAGACAGCGCGGAGCATGTGATGTACTGTTTCAACTGGGTCTCCACAGCAGTAGGATTCCTGGCTTGCAAACGATATCCGTGGCATTCGTGGTAGGCTTGGAAGGCTCCTGCGCCCAAATCGCTTCCGCAGTGGCGAGCTCCACGTCCCAGGTTCCACCAGGTATTAGTTGGCGAATTTTGTTAACATGGACCGTGTAGCGCGCTTCGCGAACCACGCGGGAACAATCCATGAACAGGCGACCAACAGCGTCGATAATTGGGTCTGGCTTGTCGGGTTCCTTAGATCGCATCGAGTTGCCTCAGAATACTGGGCTGTCCCGTTGTAGCAAGGCATTCAATTGTCTCTGCCGACGTAATGTCTATTGTCCAAATTCCCTGTTCCCCACTGTCTACTACGTCCCATATCGCCTTGCTGATCTGCGCCCTCGACTTCTCGTCAATACTACGTGTCTGAGCAGTTGCCTCATGGACATCGAACAGGATCCTGTTCAACTGGTCGTCGATTGATTCGTGCAGATCAAGCGCTCTGTCTGCTGATTCTTGCAATTTACTACTCACGCCCGATCACCACGGTTATTGCGTCTTTGGTTGCCAGCGTAGTTGCCCGGGCTATTGCTCCAAGAACAACGTTCCATACTGACATCTCAACTTCCCCCTGCCTAAAACCTGGTGACTCCATTGCCGGATGGCAGAGGGATTGATCTGCCCGCACGGCCAGAGACGTTTTGAATTCGACAGCAGCCGCACCTACTGCACGCCACGCATCAACTAGCGACATGTCTATCACGGCGGCTCCTCTTCCAGGCTGCCCTCGTATACGCCCTCGATCGCGTCCGCTGTGCACGTATCAACCGCTCTCCTAGCGACACGTTGGACTTCATCCTTGATCGTCTCGCTTGCCTCAACCATGCTTGGGTTAGCCACAGAACGCTGCAGTGAGCGCAAGGCGCTCACTTCTAGGGCGTTGCCCGTGCTTCTCTCGGAACGGTCTCCCATCGCGGCTTGCGCTGACATGAACGGCTCGAACCAGTGCGGGTTCTCTTGCCTCATCATCGCAACAGCCTGGTCTTCGTCATATGTCCGGGACGCCACCTGCTTACATTGCCAAGACGTAACGTTTCCTGCTACGAACTCTGCCACAATAGGCTTGAACTTCTTCGCTAGGCCAGCAACTGTGTCGGACTCCCATTCGCTGCCCCCGTCCGGATTGCCATATTCCTCATCGAATGTTTCCGAGACGCGTTCTGCAAGGGCGTCGCATATCCAGGATAGCCAGCTGTCGTCGACCTCTTTGCGCATAAACGCGTTTACCGTGATGGGGCAAAGAGCTCGGATCTGGGCCTCCGCGTTGCCTTCGCGAGTCATGTGCGAATCGAAATATTCGTCAAGACACGCCTCGACAGACTCGTGCTCCAAGACATCAGAGTCATTGCAGTCGTAGTAAAGAGCGCCGTCAAACGCGACGTTTTCGTCTCTGGGGTAGAGAGCCTCCATGCAGGCCGCAACAACCCTAGTCCTTCCTGGACAGTTCCGCCACTCTCCGTAGGAAGCGGGAAGGTCTCGAAGGTGCGCCACCCACTCGCCGTGGCCGAGCTGCCAGGGCTCCGTTTCAACGACCGCGGGAAATCGAAAGCTGGGCTCGTCCAGGTTTGGCGTGTACCAAACCGGCATTCCGACAAATAGTCGCTGGGGTTCAATCATCTTCGCCCTCGTCCAAATCGAAACAAATGGCCTGGGTGTCTTGGTTCTGCGCTTCAATCACAGCATCAATTGTCGGATCCGAAAAGCCCTCTCGATTCACCGGCAAAGGCTGGACCAGGCCGTCGATTACGAGCCAGGCGCAGACCTCTGCAGCAAGCAAGAGGCTCTCGGGAGGATACCCGTGGGCTTTCGCAAACTCCGTACCCCTCGCGCCTCGCTCCCCCATCCGGACGATGTTGGACAGATCCAGAATGATGAAGTCGCTGTTGGTGCTGAGAAGCACCTTGGTCCCGCTCCGCACCCTCTTGGCGATGCCGATCGCCTCTCTGCGTTGCTCGGATGGATGCAAGCCTCTGATCTGCACCAATGGATGTAGACCGGCCTCTGGGTTCTCAATGACCTCCAGATCCGGAGAAGCCTCTTTGGCTATTCGGACCAGTGCGGCCTTGCCCGCAGCGTCTGTTCCCAAGAGCACGGTCAGGCGCCACGTTGGGTCAAAGACCCATTCGGAGACCGATTTCATAGGGGGGCGTCCTCGAGCTGGTCGTTCAGTCCGTCTTGGTTGACGACTTCTCGTTCGGTCCGATCCCTTATGGCGCCCACGATCCGAACTGCTCCCGCCCGAGGCCGAAAGTTGTGCGAGTACTGTTTTTTGCCCTCCCGCTCAAAGGTGTGAGTCTCGACGTTCCCCGAAATGCACAGAATTGTACCCCGGCTAACGTTCTTGGCGAGGTATTCCGCTTGTTTGGCAAAGAATGTCTGGCTCACCCAGGTCGTGTGGTCAACCCACTTGTCCTCTTTGGCACTGTATTTCTGGTGGTCGATGCGGAGCATGAACTTGAGAATATGTCGCTCCGAATCGTATTCCGGGTCCTTGTGGACCACGCCCATTACGGTGTATTCACAAAAGCCGATCATTCTGTTTCTCCCGTAACAACATCCGTTGCGAAAAGCGTAACATTGAAAAGGGCGGGCACTGTAGCGTCTTCCACCACCGAATCTAGCAATGTATCAAGGTCGTTCTCGCCAGACTCAGAATTGAGCGTAGCTTTCATCGCGTTGTCATGCGAGTCATACAAATACATGGGTGGGAGGGCCTTGTTTATTGCATCGTCGAATCGGTTCATTTCCAAAGCCATTTCAGTACACTGTTGGGGTTTGCGGTTGCAACATCCGTAAAGAAGATGAATGCGGCGGGGCCCGAAGCGTACGGGCTCCCAATCGCTGCCAAAACCTCTCCAAGATAATACCAATCTGCCTCTGTCGAGCCTCGGCCCTTTGGTATGAGCTGAGCGCTGAACCCCATTGCCGGCACCTTGAGTGATGGTCCCGAATAGACGAAACTCCATCCCTTCGTGTCCAGTCGAAACATCCGCAAGGCATTGGTGGACGCTTTAGAACCCGCCAACAGTTTCGACGCCGCTTCAGAGGGTTTCATGTTCCTAACTCTTCGCTGGCAGCTCAGCACTCTCCGGGAAGAACTCTTGCTGGACGTCGGCCTCGTCTGCGGAGGTGTCCGCTTGAGCCGCCTGCAGCATCAGCGTGTCCAGCCTCTTCAGATTGACCCGGCACTGCAGTTGCCGCTCCGCCATCTGAGTTGCTGCAGCCATCAGGGCTTGCGAGTCCCCCTTGTACACGACGTTCACCACGTGATAGGTCACCGTCTGCAACGCGCCGTTCACGACCACGTCCGAGGTCATTGGCGAAATCGTCATGAGCAGCGGCAGTCCGGCGAGATTGCCGCCCGTGTACAGCGAGATCAGCTCAAGGCTCGCCATGATCGACGAGACAGAATGCATGCCCGTGGTGCGGAACTTGTAGATGCAGCCGAGCACCGGGGACTTGGCCAGCTGCACGCTTAGGATCCCGTGGGGCTTGCACTGTCCCTTTTCGAGGAACTCACAGGGGCAGGCGATGGGGTTGGCCGGTCCGTCGTCCACCACGGTCTTGCCGCCCTCTTTATGGGTGGGCTTTCGGAAAGCGTTCTCGCCATTGCCCCAGCAAAGACAGCGGCGCGAGGCATACAGGCCCAGGTACGTGATGAAGTTCGAACCGATATCGTTCGACAGGAACGTGATGTCCAGCTCCTTGGGGCGTTCCCCGAGCTGGGCCATGACGGCTTGGTCGACCACGAGTTGACCCGACTCATCCCGTTCGTTGCGCATGACGATGAAATGATCGAGCTTCTCGGGTACTCGGTACTCCCTGCCCGAGGCGGCTTTGCGCACCGTGTCCGAGAGCTTCCCGATCTTGATCTTGCCCCCTTCGAAAAGCCGGGGCTGGATGATGTTGCCTCGAATGCCGCCAAGACTGGCAATGTCCCTCGGGCTGTAGACGGCCATCGCTTGGGGTTCGGGCCTAGACTGGACGATTGCTGCGTCTGGCGCGACCTCGCCAGTCACGGGATCCGCCATGATAGGCAAACCCGCTTGTGGCGCTACTGGGGGTTGATTGCCGTTGCCCGCCCCGATGCTCGGGGGTCCTGAAAATCTCGCCATGCTCTACTCCTTGGGTCCAAAGCTCGTGGACCGCCCTGCACTCCGTTACCCAGAAAAATAGTCGACGCAAAGAGCTTCTACCACGAACAGGAAGGCCTTGCCCTTCGCGCCGACCGACCCATCGTACGCCAGCGGGCGAACGTGTCAACCTAAATCGTCCATGGCAACCCAGTACGACACATAGACGTGTGGAATCTCAACGAGATCGCCGACTTGTCTTTGCGTCTCTTTCGAAACCATGTTGCAGACTGTCCTGTCCATAACCTCCACAGCCCAAAAGGCGGCGGATATCCACTGGTGCTGTCTCAAAGCCCTCTTTGCGGATTTGAGAATTTCCTCTCTCACGGGATCCTCAAGGGTCTCGTCATGTTGCTTATCTTTCGCCCACCACAACTTCTGCAGCCTCGAACCAAAGGTCTCGTTGAAACACGTTGCGAACACTGAATACGGACAACTCTCGCGAAGTCCCCTCCACGGAGGCGCCTGTTCGAAGGAATACGGCAAACTCCGTCGCTTTTCTCGTGTGAATCTCCGTGAAGCCAAAGATCTCGTTGAAAATGCCGAGCGAGCTCAAGGATCTCATTTGGCCTTCACCACGAGGTGCATAATATCATCTGGGAAAACCTTCTTCAACGCATAGGCAGTGTCCCGCACCACAACCAAACCGACGTTGTTCCAAACGAAATAGGCCATGCTCCGGTCCGCTGCGATCACCGCCTCGTCGGTCTTTTTGTGCGTGGTGTTTCTTATGGCCATCTCCACGGAGCCATCCATAGCCACCCTCGCCGAGTCGTCTGCAGCTTCCCGAAGTTCCTTACTCACCTTGCCCTCACTACAGCGTGCGTGGCGTCGAGCGCGGCGTCGTTCGTAGCGTCCTTCGTGACGTCTTCCGTGTCCCCCCAAACGGCGATTTCCGTGGCGCGCTGCGCGGTATAGGCTATGGCATCACGCGTGGCGTTCGCGAGGAGATCTGCGGCGTACTCCGTGGCATGGACTATAGCGTCTTTCATGGCTCTTCTTGCTGCGTCGTCGAGTTCGCTCATCTTTCGTCCGAGGGATCGGCTACGATCTGCTCAATGTAATTCGTGGTGAAATTGGCCGAATACGTACTCGTTACGATCTTGTCAAACGAGACCCCATCGACCGCGCTTTTCGTTCCGACAAATGCAACATCCTCCCCAGCGTGTCTGGTGCGAATTTCCGCATGGCCAAAAATACAGCGAACGTCGAACCTCAACGCGCCCCCACGACAACCATCGTAGCCTCGTCTTTCCCGCCCTGTACGAACGCGTTCCAACGACCTGGCCCAAACGAGTCGCCGATGCTGTTTCTAACTTCCACGATCAAAGCGTTGCTCACAGCGGCGTGTGTTCGAACAAACACGACGTAATCTATCGAGATGTTTGTGTTAAACGCGTCGAACGGGTCAATGAGGACGTGGCAGGGAAACATCCGCAAGCTATACGCCACACAGCGAACCAATGCAAGAAAAAAAAGACTGGCGAGGCGTTCTCAAACACCCTACCGGGGAAGGTAGCGGGCATCCTCAAACGCGTCTCGCCAGTCCAGAGACTACACACTGCCTGAGCGCCCAGGCATTGTCAAGCGCGTCGCACCCACATCCACGCACCCACGATCGCCGCCACGACCAACAGCGGCAACGCCCCGAATACCTTCTCTTTCCAAGTGGGTCGATCTCGACCCTGCATCCAGGGAGCCCCGAAGTAGTTCATCAGAGGCACTGCAATCAGGTTTGCGTGGTCCTCGTGCTTGATCGTCTGCTCATACGACAGCCAGATCAGGTTCCCAGCCCGTTTTGCCCAGACCGGTGCGGCGGGCAGGTCGGGAAGCTCCAGGTCAACCTCCGAGGCGCCCGTGGCCTCCAGGGCCGCGTCCCAGACCAGCTTGAACGAGTCGTGCCCGTTCTTGTGCGTGAAGGTTCCGCCACCGCCTTTCGAGTAGGTCACATTTACCCCAGGAACGCCCGACGTCGTTGACACCATGAGCTTGTCGCCCTGGATGGCCTCGATCGCTGCGGCGAGGTACCCTTGCTTCGGCGAGGTCGCACCGACGCCATCGAAACAGGCGTCTGCCAGGTGGATGTAGGCGATTCTGGACCGATCCGTGTCGTCCTTGAGCATGGGATTGGCGAAGTTGTGGAAGGCGGAGAACCCGGCGATGCCAATGTTCTCAGGCTGCTCACCGGCCATGGCCTTGGCGATGATGGCGTCCAGAGCGGACCCCTGACCCTTGAGCGAGAAGTAGTAGTCGCCGTTGGCCGTTCCCGTAAGCGACTTGCAGGAGATGACGGTCGGATTGAGCCACTCGACCTTGTCTGCGGTTGAGCAGTACACCGGGCCGCCCCAGATGAGTAGGTCAGTCACGATCAACCTCCAGAACTGGAATCTCCACCAGATGCCCAGAGAAAAGTGGAATTGCGAGCCCCGGATCGGTGATGACCCAGACCCGGCGTCCATCTCGAACCACCTGGCCTACGTTTCCTGGATGGACGTCAGAAAGAAGCCAACCACTGTACAAAGCCCACAACAATCCATCGCCCACGTACCGGCCGTCTGGATCGTCAGACATCCTATCTGCTATCTCGTGGCATTTTGCCAAAAGGATGCCCACGCGAACGCCAACATCGTCAGGTGGCTCCTTTCGCAGCAAGCTCGCGAGCTGTCGGCCTGAAAACTCCTCGTGCATCACCGATATGGCCTTGGTCCATGCTTGGTTATCCCACTCCAACTCCAGAATGTTATTCTTCGCCATATCAGCAAACGCGGCAAACTCCCCCAACAACTCAACAAACGACTTGGTGGATTTGTCCTCTAAATCAAGACCAACTCTCGAAGCCGCCTCTCGCCAAACTGCAATAACGGGTCGTTTCTTGTGTTTTAAGTTCCCGAGTTGCCCAATGTTGTAGGCAAAAACAAGTCCGCCCACTTGATGGGACATCATGGTTGCTGCCCAAAACGCGCTTTCAGTAGGATCAGTGGTGAGCTTGACCACTACTCGCTTGTCAGATGTCGCATAAACACATCCAAAATATCCACACCCAAGCTCCTTTTGGGGATCAGGTAATCTGCGCTGGCCCACCATCTTGCGCATAGCAGGCAGACTGGCTTTGATGGCCTTTTCAGCCCAAGCGGGATTAGGTCTCATTGTGGCACCACGGCGGGAGCCCCGCACCGGTGGTGAAACGCGTAGAAGTTGATCCGGTCGCTCGCCACCCTATGCCCCCGGAAGCACATCCACTGGAACTGATCCCGGCAATGCGAGCAGTACGCCTCGAGCTTGTGCCGGCCGTCGGGCATCAGGATCATCCTGTACATGATGTGCGGCGCCCTGGGGTGTGGCTGGAACGGAGGCATGCGCCGAGTTTACTCCGAACCGACGAATCTCGACAAGCCAAAGACCAGGCCGGGCTGGGTCAGGGGCTCATGCGACGCCACGAAGTACGCCCGAGACAGCGACCCCTCGTTTGGCTTAGACCAATCCGTCGGAAAGTCCCTTCTCCCCTTGGGTTGCTCGCGCGTCGTGTAAACGAATCGGAAGTGCTTTTCGAGCTCGAACTTCATCCACGACCTGGTCGGCCGGCAACCGAAGTCCTGCAGGGTTTGCGATGGGTTGTTCGAATCTTCAGGAAAGGGATTCAGTGCGGGGGGCGCGTCTGGGCAGCTGAAGCAGCAATCGATCAGAACGAACCGGCTCGCCAGCTCGGCGCACGTCGCAATGGCCCCTGACGGGTTAGCAAGGTGGTAGAGTAGCCCGGCGCAGTAGACGACGTCGAAGGACCTGGCCAGCCATGGCGCAGGCTTGCTGATGTCGTAGACGGCAGTTTCGACGTTCGGCCATCTGGTCTTCAGGATGTCGACGAGCTGTTTTCGCCCATCGGTGGCGGTGACGACACATCTCACCTCCAGCAAGAACCTGGTGTGGTCCCCAGGGCCCGCACCGACCTCCAGGACCCTCATGCCGGGTTGCAGAAGCCCAAGCGATCGAACAAATTCGAATCGCGCCTGGTTCAGGTGTTGGTAGCTGGTAAACTCGAAGTAGTCGAGCGGGTTTACTGGCGAGGCGGGCTTCGAGTCCATCAGTTGCTCTCCGAGGACCCTGGAACGAAGAACACGTCGCCTTCAATATCCTCCAGGGGAAGAAGGATGGTGACCACGTTGCCGCCTTCGGTCAGGGTTTCGATCGGGATACCCACGGTTTGCGTCTTGGGTTTGGGTCTCTTTTGCGATTCTGGGGGCTTGTCGTCTTCGTTTTTCGCTACTGCGGCCATTTGGGGACCTCAGTGCAGAACGACCACTGGCCGAAACTGCACGAAATTGAAAGGAGAAGAACGAAGCCCAACACACCGAAGGCCGACTTGGCAAGATTTGTGCGGTCCTGATCCGAAAGAGACGGGGTGCCGCGAAGAATGTAGGCCGCCGCGATGATTCCCCCACCAATCAAAGCGGCGCGCGAGACGGGCGCGGCGGCTACGAGTTGGTCTTGGATCCCGTCAGGCATGACCAAAAAGGTCCCTTGGGTGCTTGATTGTGAGGAATTCCTGCACTGGCATGCATGCATATTCATGGGGGACAGCTTGCTCGACACACAGCTCTGCCGTCGGATCGCTGAGTTCCTCAATGTCCATGGCTTGTTCGCTAATCTGTCCCTCGATGAATGCCTGGATGGCTTCTATGGTTTCGTCGGTAACCTTGTAGGCATAGAACTCGAGATTGATTACGAGGATTGCGCCCTCATGCTTGGCGTAGGCCATCCTTGGGTCTTCTTTCAAATCCTCCCACCGCTCTTGGCTGCCTGCCGCCTCGATCCCCACATCATCCGGGACATTCAGTGTGAAATAGATATTGGCGGCGCCGATCTCGTCGTTGTCTCGCAAATCTTCCAAGTCCTGGGTGTCGTCATCCTCGTCTGCGGCATCAATCAAACCTTGGATGAGCCTATCCTTGTCGAGCATAGCGTCAACCGCGATCATCTCATGGCCGGCATCGCCGATGTCCTGATCGGCAAATATGGGGTCGCCGTACTGGTCAATCCACCATTCCCCCCGAACGTAATCCTTCCACTTGGCCGAATTGCGACGCGAGCGATCTGAGCGAACAGCCCGCACTGGCAAAATCACGAACAAGCAGCCCGATTTTCG
>Ga0102851_10000411_pt1 | contig 21420 bp, 11 predicted proteins | sample Mud3Dept3metaG_FD_79558 | JGI IMG/M metagenome (GOLD analysis project Ga0102851, IMG submission 79558) | Freshwater wetland microbial communities from Ohio, USA, analyzing the effect of biotic and abiotic controls - Mud 3 Core 4 Depth 3... | ecosystem: Environmental > Aquatic > Freshwater >... | reverse complement strand
TCGCGGGATCATGAGTTGCGTGTTCGGCACGTCCGCGTTCTCGCGCTGTCATGAAATAGATCGGCGGGTATCTTCCGCCGGCCATGACAGCCCTCGCCAACTACCTGGCTCCGCTCTTCGCTTGGATTGCCGCCAATCCGGTCGCCGGGGTGCTCGCTGCGCTCGCGGTTCCGTGGGTGGTCGTCGCGCTCGTGATGCTGGTGCGACGCGGCGGCGCCCGCGCGCTTCCGGCGCCGCCGCCGAAGCCGGAAATCGAAGCGCCGATCGCCGCACCGGCACCGGCACCGGCGCCGAAGCTCGAAGCGCCGAAGCCCAGGGTCCGCCTCGTCGATCGTCTCGCGCGCACGCGCTCGGCCTTCATCGGGCGTCTCGGTGCGCTCGTCGGCACGCGCAAGGTCGATGGCGAGGTGCTCGAAGAACTCGAAGCGCTGCTCTTCGGCGCGGATCTGGGCGTGAAGACGGCGGAGAGCCTGCTGGAATCCGTGCGCAGCAAGGCGAGCGGGGGCGACGCGAGTCAGCTCCGTCAGGTGCTGCGGGAAGCGATCCTCGAGAAGCTACGCCGCGTCGAAGCCCCCGCGCCGGTCATGGCCGCGAAGCCGTACGTCGTGCTGGTGCTCGGCGTGAACGGTTCGGGCAAGACGACCACGATCGGCAAGCTCGCCGCGCGCTATCGGGCGGCGGGTCAGCGCGTCGTGATGGGAGCGGGCGACACCTTCCGTACCGCCGCAATCGAACAGCTCGAGATCTGGGGCGAGCGCGTCGATTGCGAGGTGGTGAAGGGGCAGCCGGGCGGCGATCCGGCGGCGGTCGCCTTCGACACCGTCAAGGTGGCCATGGCGCGCGGTTTCGACGTCGCGATCATCGACACCGCTGGGCGTCTGCAGACCAAGGCGCCGCTGATGGAAGAGTTGCGCAAGATCGCTCGCGTGATCGGGCGCGATTGCCCCGGCGCTCCGCACGAGGTGCTGCTGGTGCTCGACGCGAACACCGGCCAGAACGCGATTTCCCAGGCACGCATCTTCACCGAAGCCGCGGGCGTCACCGGCCTCGTGCTCACCAAGCTCGACGGCACCGCCAAGGGCGGCGTGCTGGTCGGACTGGCCGACGAGTTCCGCATTCCCGTCCGCTACGTCGGCGTCGGCGAAGCGCCCGAAGACCTGCGCGACTTCGATGCCGAAGAATTCGTCGGCGCGCTCTTCGGGGCCGACGGAGGCGCCGCGTGAGTCGCTACGTCCTTGCGCTCGACCAGGGCACCACGTCGTCGCGCGCGATCCTCTTCGACCGCGACGGCACCGTCGTCGCGTCCGACCAGCACGAGTTCCCCCAGCATTTCCCGAAACCGGGATGGGTGGAGCACGACCCCGACGAAATCTGGGACAGTCAGCTGCGCGCCGCGCGCGGTGTGCTGGCCAAGGCGAAGGCGACCGCCGCGGACGTGGTGGCGATCGGCATCACCAACCAGCGCGAGACGACGGTCGTGTGGGATCGCGCCAGCGGCGACCCGATCCACCGCGCGATCGTCTGGCAGTCGCGGCAGACGGCGCCGATCTGCGAACGCTTGCGCGCCGACGGTCTCGAACCCGAGGTGCGCGCGCGCACGGGCCTGGTGGTCGACGCGTACTTCTCCGGCACCAAGGTGCGTTTCATTCTCGACGCCGTCCCGGATGCGCAAGCTCGCGCCGCGCGCGGCGAACTGGCCTTCGGGACGGTCGACGCGTTCCTGCTGCACAAGCTCACCAAGGGCCGCGTGCACGCGACCGAATACTCGAACGCGTCGCGTACGATGCTCTACGACATCCACACGCGCGAGTGGAGCGACGTGCTGCTCGGGGCGCTGCGCGTGCCGCGCGAGATGCTGCCGGCCGTGCGCGAGTCGAGCGGGGTGTTCGGGGAGACGGACCCGGAGTGGTTCGGCCGCGCGATCCCGATCGCGGGCATGGCGGGCGACCAGCAGGCCGCCTTGTTCGGGCAGGGCTGTTTCGAGGCGGGGCGCGCGAAGAACACCTACGGCACCGGCTGCTTCCTGCTGCTCCACACCGGCTCGAGGCCGCGACCCTCGACGACGGGCCTGCTCACGACGATCGCGTGGGGCGTCGGCGGCGCCGTCGAGTACGCGCTCGAAGGCAGCGTCTTCGTCGCGGGGGCGGCCGTGCAATGGCTGCGCGACGGCCTGCACCTGATCGCCGACGCGGCCGAAACCGAAGCGGCCGCTCGCTCGGTGCCCGACACCGGAGGCGTCTACGTGGTGCCCGCTTTCGTCGGTCTCGGTGCGCCGTACTGGGACGAGCGCGCGCGCGGCACGATCGTCGGCCTGACGCGCGGCACGACCCGCGAGCACCTGATCCGCGCCACGCTCGAGTCGATCGCGTACCAGACGCGCGATGTGGCGCTGTGCATGGCCACCGATGCGGGAATCCCGCTCGAAGTCCTGCGCGTCGACGGCGGCGCCTGTCGCAACGACTTCCTGATGCAGATGCAGGCGGACGTGCTCGGCGTGCCGGTCGAGCGGCCGGGGATGCTCGAGGTGACCGCCTTCGGCGCGGCGGCGCTGGCGGGCCTGGCGGTCGGGTTCTGGCGCGATCGCAGCGAGTTGGAATCCGTGACGAAGCAGGGCGCGACGCGCTTCGAGCCGGTCGCCGACGCCAGCCGTCGCGACGCGCTCTACGCCGGCTGGAAGCGCGCCGTGGAACGTTCGCGCGGCTGGGAGCTGGCTTGAGCAAAGCCCTCGTCATCGCGCACCGCGGCGCCTCGGCGCATCGGCCCGAGAACACGCTGCCGGCCTTCGAGCTGGCGGTCGTGCAGCGCGCCGACATGATCGAGACGGACCTGCACCGCACGCGCGACGGCGCCATCGTGATCGCGCACGACGAGGATCTGGGCAGGCTCGGCGGCCGCGGGGAGATCGCGGGCGCGACGCTCGCCGAGATCCGCGCCCTCGACGCGGGCGGCGGTGAGCCCGTGCCGACGCTCGACGAGATCCTCGACCGCTTCGGTCCGAAGATCGCGTTCAACCTCGAACTGAAGCGCGCAACGGACGCCGATTACGACGGACTGGAGGCGCAGGCGCTCGCGGCGGTGAAGGCCCGCGGCTTGCTGGGCCGCACGCTGTGGTCGTCGTTCTACGACTCGGTCCTCGCGCGTCTCCGTGCGCTCGCGCCCGATGCGCGAGTCGGTCTCCTGATCTCGAGCCGCTATCCGATCCGCATCTTCGAGCGCGCGCGAGAACTCGGTGCCGAGGCGATCCACCCGGAGGCGGGGATCGTGAGCGCGGCGCTGGTCGAGCAGGCGCACGCGGCGGGCCTCGCGGTCTACGTGTTCACCGTGGACGATCGGGCGCAAATGCAGCGACTCCTCGCTCTGGGCGTCGACGGTCTCTTCACGAATCACCCCGACCGGATGCGCGCCCTGGTCGACCCGCGGCGGGCCTGAGCGGCTCCCGGCCCCGTCCAACCTGGGGAATTTCCACCTGATCTCCTGAAATACCTTGCAATCGTGGGATCTGTCCTCTAAAAATTAGGCACAGATGACCCACCACCTAACAAAATCTGACAAGCTCGACTCATCCTCCGATGTTTTTGCGGATGCGACCGACCTCGCCATCCTCGATGTGCTGCAGAACAACTGCAAGCAGCCGCTCGCGGAGATCGGCAAGCAGGTCGGTCTCTCGGCGCCCTCGGTGGTGGAGCGGATCAAGAAGCTCGAAGACGGCGGCGTGATCCGCGCCTACACGGCGCTGCTCGACCCGCGCGCGCTCGGCAAGGACGTCACGGCCTTCATCGGCGTCTCGATCAACCACCCGAGCGCCTTCGAGTCCTTCGAGAAGGAGATCGAGAGCGAAGGAGACGTGCTGGAGTGTCATCACGTGACGGGTCAGCACACGTTGATGCTGAAGGTGCGCACCGAGAGCACGGAAACCCTCGAGCGCTTGATCGACCTGATCCGCCGCATCGAGGGCGTGACCCGCACCGAGACGATGGTCGTGTTGTCGACCCACTCCGAGCGCACACGCGTTGCGCTCGACCCGACGGATGCGCCGTTGCCGCGCCGCCGCCCGCGGCGTCCGCATCGGGAGGAGTCGAAATGAGCGCCGCGCGCGAAGGAGTGCGCATGGAGCGATCGCTGGGACGTCCCGAGGCGCAGGGTCTCTACGACCCGTCCCACGAGCACGACGCGTGCGGCGTCGGCTTCGTCGCGCAGATCGACGGCACACAGTCGCACGCGCTGGTGCACCAGGGCATCCAGGTGCTCGAACGCATGGAACACCGCGGCGCCTGCGGCTGCGACCCGGAAACCGGCGACGGCGCCGGCATCCTGATCCAGCTCCCCGATCGCTTCTTGCGCCGCGAGGCGGAGCAGCTCGGGATCGAATTGCCGCCGCTCGGCGCGTACGCATCGGGCATGGTCTTCCTTTCGCAGGATGCCGCTGCGGCTGCGTGGCAGCAGCAGAGCTTCGAGCGCGTGGTCGGCGAAATGGGCCAGCGCTTCCTCGGTTGGCGCGACGTTCCGGTGAATCGCCACCGCATCGGCCGCCTCTCCGGCGCGGCGATGCCGGTGATCCGCCAGGTCTTCGTCGGCGCAGCGCCCGGTCTCGACCAGGATGGCTTCGAGCGCAAGCTCTACGTGATCCGCCGGGTCTTCGAAGCACTCGTAAAGGCGCGCGGCGGGTACTGTTACGTGCCGAGTCTGTCGAGCCGCACCTTCGTCTTCACCGGCATGCTGATGTCGACCCAGATCGAGCCGTTCTATCCGGACCTCACGGATCCGGCGGTGGAGTCGGCGATCGCGCTGGCCCACTCGCGCTACAGCACCAACACGTTTCCCAGCTGGGACCTCGCCCAGCCGTTCCGGTACATGGCGCACAACGGCGAGATCAACACGCTGCGCGGCAATCGCAACTACATGCGCGCTCGCGAGGGCACGATGCGCTCGGCGCGCTTCGGCGACGAGCTGCGCAAGCTCTATCCGATCATGCGCGACGGGGCTTCGGACTCGGCGCAGTTCGACAACGTGCTCGAGTTCCTGGTGCTGAACGGGCGCGAGCTGCCCGAGGCGATCCTGATGATGATTCCCGAGGCGTGGGAGAACCATGCCGAGATGGATCCCGAGCGGCGCGCCTACTACGAGTACCACTCGTTCCTGATGGAGCCGTGGGATGGCCCCGCCTCGATCGCGTTCACCGACGGCCGCAAGATCGGCGCCGTGCTCGACCGCAACGGATTGCGCCCCTCGCGGCTGACGGTCACCCGGGACGGACTCGTCGTGATGGCGTCCGAGGTGGGCGTGCTGGACATCGCCCCCGAACGCGTGTTGCGCAAGGGGCGACTGCAGCCGGGCCGCATCTTCTTCGCCGACCTCGAGCTGGGCCGCATCGTCGAGGACGAGGAGATCAAGGCCCGCTACGTCGCGAAACATCCCTATCGGAAATGGGTCGAGACGCAGCGCGTGCTGCTCGACGACCTGCCGCACGCCGAAGTGTCGTCCGAGCAGCGGCTGAATCCGGAGCTGCGCTTCACGCTCCAGCAGGTGTTCGGGTACACCAGCGAGGATCTGAAAGTGCTGATCGCGCCGATGGCCGCCGAAGGCAAATGGGCGATCGGCTCGATGGGCAACGACGAGGCGCTGGCGTGCCTCTCGGACCGCCCGCGCATGCTCTATCACTACTTCAAGCAGCTCTTCGCACAGGTCACGAACCCGGCGATGGACTCGATCAACGAGGCCACCGTGATGTCCCTCTACTCGACGCTCGGTGCCGAGAAGAACCTGCTCGAGGAGACACCGGAGCACGCGCGCATGCTGCGCGCGAACCGGCCGATCCTCAGCAACGAGGAACTCGAGCGGATCCGCCAGATCGCGGTGCCCGGCTTCGCCGCGCGCACGCTGCCGGCGCTGTTCAAGGTCGGCGAGGCGGGCGAAGGTCTGCGCGCTTCGCTCGACGCGCTGTGCCGCGAAGCGGCGCAGGCAGTGCGCGACGGCATGAATCTGCTGGTGCTCTCGGATCGCGGCGTCACGCCCGAACTGGCGCCGATCCCGATGCTGCTGGCGACGGGCGCGGTGCATCACCACCTGGTGCGCGAGGGACTGCGCACGCAGTGCGGCCTCGTGTGCGAGACGGGCGAAGCTCGCGACGTCGCGCACTTCGCGCTGCTGGTCGGCTACGGCGCGGGCGCAGTCAACCCGTACCTGGCGTTCGAGACGATCGAAGAGCTGGTCGAAGAAGGCATCTACATCCCGACCGGCATCGACTTCGTGAAGGCGACCAAGAACTACCTGAAGGCCTGCGACAAGGGCCTGCTGAAGACGATGGCGAAGATGGGGATCTCGACGCTGCAGAGCTACCGCGGCGCGCAGATCTTCGAAGCGGTGGGTCTCGATCGCGATCTGGTCGAACGCTGCTTTACCGGCACGGCGTCGCGCGTCTCGGGCGTCGGCTGGGGCGTGCTCGCGAAAGAAGCGGCGCTGCGCCACGAACGCGCCTTCCCGGACGAGGGATTCGCGTATCCGGAACTCGACCCGGGAGGGCTCTATCAATGGCGCCGCCGCGGCGAGCGCCACACCTTCAATCCCGAAACGGTTGCAAAGCTCCAGCACGCCGTCCGCATCGACGATCCCGCCCGCGCCTTCGCGACCTACAAGGAGTTCTCGAAGGCGGCGGACGACGACGCCGAGCGGCTCTGCACGCTGCGCGGGCTGTTCCGCTTCCGGTTCGCCAACGAGCCGATCGCGAAGGACGAGGTCGAGCCCGCCGCGGAAATCGTGAAGCGCTTCTGCACGGGCGCGATGTCCTATGGCTCGATCTCGCTCGACGCGCACGAAACGATCGCGATCGCGATGAACCGAATTGGTGGCAAGAGCAACACGGGCGAGGGCGGCGAGGACCCGCGGCGCTTCACGCCGGATCCGAATGGCGACTCGCGGCGCTCGGCGATCAAGCAGGTTGCGTCCGGCCGCTTCGGCGTGACGAGCTGGTACCTGGTGAACGCCGACGAGTTGCAGATCAAGGTCGCGCAGGGTGCCAAGCCGGGGGAGGGCGGCGAGCTGCCCGGTCACAAGGTCGACGCGACGATCGCCAGGACGCGGCACTCGACGCCGGGCGTGGGCCTGATCTCGCCGCCGCCGCACCACGACATCTACTCGATCGAGGACCTGGCGCAGCTCATCTACGACCTGAAGAACGCCAACCGGAGCGCGCGCGTGAGCGTGAAGCTGGTGGCGGAGAGGGGCGTGGGAACGATCGCCGCGGGCGTCGCGAAGGGGAAGGCCGACGGCATCCTGATTTCAGGCCACGACGGCGGCACGGGCGCGTCGCCCCAGGCGTCGATCAAGTACGCGGGCGTGCCGTGGGAGCTCGGGCTCGCCGAGACGCAGCAGACGCTGGTGCTGAACGACCTGCGCGGCCGCGTGCGCGTGCAGACCGACGGCGGTCTCAAGACCGGGCGCGACGTCGCGATCGCCGCGCTGCTCGGCGCCGACGAGTTCGGCTTCGCGACGGCGCCGCTCGTCGCGATGGGCTGCATCCTGATGCGCGTCTGCCACCTCAACACATGCCCGGTCGGTATCGCCACCCAGAACCCCGAGCTGCGCAAGCGCTTCGCGGGGCAGCCCGAGCACGTCGTGCAGTACCTCTTCTTCGTCGCCGAAGAGCTGCGCGAGCTGATGGCGAAGCTCGGCTTCCGCAAGCTCGACGACATGATCGGGCGCGTCGACCGGCTCGACTGGGATCGCGCCACCAAGCACTGGAAGGCCAAGGGGCTCGACTTCTCGCAACTCCTCTTCAAGCCCGACGTGCCGCACGCGATCCGCCACTGCGAGGCGCAGGACCACGGGCTCGGCCGTGTCCTCGACGTGGAACTGCTCGAGTTGGCGAAACCCGCCCTCGAGCACGGCGAGAAGATCGAGCTGCACCTGCCGATCCGGAACGCGGATCGCACGGTGGGTACGATCCTCGGTTCGGAGCTGTCGCTTCGCTACGGCGAAGCGGGTCTGCCCGAGGACAGCATCGCGATCCACCTCACGGGATCGGCGGGGCAGAGCTTCGGGGCGTTCGTGCCGCACGGCATGACGCTCTGGGTGCACGGCGAAACCAACGACTACTGCGGCAAGGGACTCTCGGGCGGCAAGATTGTGGTGCGCGTGCCCGAAGGCGCGCGCTATGAGGCGGCCGAGAACATCATCACCGGGAACGTCGCGCTCTACGGCGCCACGGCCGGCGAGGCCTACTTCCAGGGCATCGCCGGCGAGCGCTTCTGCGTGCGCAACAGCGGCGCGCAGGCGGTCGTCGAAGGCGTCGGCGACCACGGTTGCGAGTACATGACCGGCGGGCGCGTCGTGGTGCTCGGTCCGACGGGTCGCAACTTCGCTGCTGGCATGAGCGGCGGTTTTGCCTACGTGCTCGACCCGGACGGATCGTTCCCCGCGCGTGTCAACGCGGAACGCGTCGACCTGGAGCGCCTCAACGCCGAGGATGAGGAGATCCTGCAGCGCCTGGTGCGACGCCATTACGAGTATACCCGCAGCCAGCGCGCCGACGACGTGTTGCGCAAGTGGAACAGCTACGCGCCGAAGTTCGTGAAGGTGTTTCCGAAGGATCTGAAGCTCGCGCTCGATGCGCGCATCAACGCGGGGACGGGCAATGGGTAAGGTGACGGGATTCATCGAATTCGGCCGCGAGAACACCCCCCAGCGGCCGGTCGAAGAGCGCCTGCGCGACTGGCACGAGGTGCAACTCGATCCGTCGCCCGCGCAGGTGAAGAAGCAGGCGGCGCGCTGCATGGACTGCGGCATTCCATTCTGCAACAGCGGCTGTCCGCTCGGGAACATCATTCCGGACTGGAACGACTTCGCCTACCGCGACAAGTGGCAGGACGCTCTCGCGCGACTGCACTCCACCAACAACTTCCCCGAATTCACGGGGCTCGTGTGTCCCGCACCCTGCGAAGCGGCGTGCGTGCTCGGCATCAACCAGGACCCCGTGACGATCAAGCAGGTGGAATGGGAGATCATCCGGCGCGGCTGGGAGGAGGGTTTCGTCGTGCCGCTGCGACCGCAGCGACGCAGCGGTCGCTCGGTGGCCGTGGTGGGATCCGGTCCCTCCGGTCTCGCGGCCGCGCAGCAATTGAATCGCGCAGGCCATAGCGTCACCGTGTTCGAGAAGAGCGACCGCATCGGCGGTCTGCTCCGCTACGGCATTCCCGACTTCAAGCTCGAGAAGTGGCTGATCGACCGCCGTGTCGACCAGATGCGCGAGGAAGGAGTCGCCTTCCAGACCGGCGTGCAGGTCGGCACGGATCTCTCGACCGCCGAACTGCGTCGCCACTTCGACGCCGTGTTGCTCTGCATGGGTTCCGAGCAGCCGCGCGACCTGCCCGTGCCGGGGCGCGAACTCGCAGGCGTTCACTTCGCGATGGAGTTCCTCGCGCAGAACAACAAGCGCGTGGCGGGCGATGCGATTGCCGATGAGGAAGCGATCCTCGCGACCGGCAAGCACGTGATCGTGCTGGGCGGTGGCGACACGGGTTCGGATTGCGTGGGCACCTCGCATCGCCAGGGGGCGAAATCCGTGGCATCCATCGAGCTGCTCGAGCGCCCGCCCGAACGGCGCGACGCCTCGACGCCGTGGCCGCTCTGGCCGCTCATGTTCCGCTCGTCGAGCTCGCACGAAGAGGGCGGGACGCGCGACTTTGCGGTGATGACCAAGCGTCTGCTCGGCGAGAACGGCCGCGTCGCCAGGCTCCACGCGGTTCGCCTGCGACATCTTCCGCCCGATCCCAAGACGGGACAGCGTGACTTCGAGGAGATCGCGGGCAGCGACTTCGAGATCCCGGCAGACCTCGTCCTGCTCGCCATGGGCTTCCTCCATCCGGTGCAGACGGGGTTGCTGCAGGACCTCGACGTGAAGCTCGACGCACGCGGCAATGTGGCGGCAGACGCAAGGAGTTTTGCGACGAGCGAGCCCGGCGTCTTTGCCGCCGGAGACTGCCGGCGCGGACAGTCACTCGTGGTGTGGGCGCTCTCCGAAGGGCGTGAGGCGGCGCGGGCGGTCGACGCCTACCTCGCCGGGCACTCACGGCTCCAATCCCGCGACGCCTACGTCTGAGGCCGGGAATCTGACTTGACTCGTTTCCCGTCGCGTCTGTAGGATCGCGGCGACCCGACCTGAGCGGGGAGAGTCGAGATTCCCACCAATCACCGTGCGCCGGATTTCACCGCGACCAGGGAGGACGCCGTGCAGGGGCCGGACATCGAGCGCCTCGAGCGCGCGGTGCAGGCCCTTGCCGAACGATATGCCGTGCTCCGCGACGAAAACACCAAGCTCGCACGTGATGTCGCCGAGCGGGACCAGCGCATCGCCCAATTGGAGGGCGAGTCGCGGCAGCAGAATCAGAGGCGGCGCGACGTAGCGCGGCGCATCGACGATCTCGTCGGGCAGATCGACGAGCTCGAGGGCCGGCTCGTGGCGAGAGCCGAGTAACGCGATGACGGCAAAGCGGTTGGTTTCGGTTCGGATCCTCGGGCATGAGTACCGGATCCGTACCGACGCGGATCCGGCTGGCTTTGCGCGCATCGCGGAGCTCGTCGACGAGACGATGGGACGCTTGCGTGAGCGGACCGGCGTGATCGACAGTCTGGACCTCGCGATCATGGCGGCGCTCAATCTGGCGCGTGATCTCGTAGCCGAGCGCGCGTCGAGCGAGGGAACTGCTTCGCACGACGAACGCGTTCGTGCGCTCACCGAGCGCGTCGAGGGCCTGCTGCGCGGCGCGGGACCGCCGGCGGGCTGAGTCCGCAGACGGAATCCGATACCGGCGCGCTCGACGCGGCGAAGAGACGTCTCCGAGTCGCAATGAGCGCGAGGCGCGCTTCGCTGGCGCGTCGCGATCGCGTTGCGGCGGGCGACGCCGTAGCGCGGATCGCGTGCGCGCTCCCCGAGTTCGAGCGCGCTCGACGCGTCGCAGCCTATGTCGCGCTCGACGACGAAGTGCCGACGCGCGCAATCCTGGACGCCGTGTTGGCGAGTGGCCGCGTTCTGTTGTTGCCACGGCTGGACGCGAAGCGACTCGAGTTCGCGGCGGTCGCGGGATTGCAGTCGCTTCGCCGCGGTAGCTTCGGCGTCTTCGAACCGCAGTCCTCGTCCGCGGCGCTCGAACTCGCCCCGGATGATCTCGTCTTCGTGCCGGGTGTGGCGTTCGATCGGCGCGGTGGGCGCCTCGGACGCGGTGGCGGTCACTACGATCGGGCGTTCCCGCCGGCGACTGCCGCGCCGCTCCTGCTCGGCGTGGCCTTCTCGTTCCAGCTCGTCGATGCCGTGCCGGTGGGCCCCGCCGATCGCCGCGTCGATGGCATCGTGACCGAGCTGGGCATCGCCCGCACACCGATCCCGCCCCGCGACCCGACGCGCGATCCGGGCTAGGCTGCCGCGCCCATGGCGACGCCGTCGTTCTTGTCCGAGATCGCGTGGCGCGGGCTCCTGTATCAGCGCACCGCTGAGCAGGCCTTCGAGGAACACCTCGCGACACCGGGGCGCGTTGGCTACTGCGGCTTCGATCCGACGGCCGACTCGCTGACGATCGGGAACCTCGTCCCGATCCAGCTTCTCGTGAATTGGCAGCGAGCGGGACATCGCCCGGTCGTGCTGATCGGTGGCGGGACCGGGATGATCGGCGACCCGTCTGGCAAGGATCGCGAGCGTCCGCTTCTCACGCGGGAGCAGGTCGACGCGAACGTTGCGGGACAGCGTCGCATCTTCGAGCGGCTCCTCGACTTCGATCGAGCGCGCTCCAACGCCGCCCGTCTCGTCAACAACGCAGAGTGGCTGTCGAAGTTGGGCTATCTGGAGTTCCTGCGCGACGTCGGCAAGCACTTCTCGGTCAATACCATGGTGCAGAAGGAGTCGGTGCGGGAACGGCTCCACAATCGCGATCAAGGCATCAGCTACACCGAGTTCTCCTACATGCTTCTGCAGGCGTACGACTTCCTGCAGCTGCGTCGCGTGGAGCAGTGCACGGTGCAGATGGCTGGTTCGGATCAGTACGGCAACATCATCGCGGGGATCGACTTGATTCATCGCAGCCTCGGCCACGAGGCCGAGGCGTTCGGGGTGACGGCGCCGCTGGTCACGCACTCCGACGGTCGGAAGATCGGCAAGAGCGAAGGTGGTTCCGTCTGGCTGACCGCGGATCGCACGAGTCCGTACGCGTTCCATCAGTACTGGGTCAACGTGCCGGACGTGGAAGTAGCTGCGTTCTTGCGTTTATTCAGCGTCTTGGAGCGCGAGGAGATCGAGGCGATCGAGGCAGCGCAGCGTACGGCGCCGCACGAGAGGTTGGCTCAGCGCACACTCGCACGGCACATGACCGAGCGACTACACGGGGAGTCCGAGCGACGCCGCGTCGAGGCGGCGGCCGACGCACTATTCGGGCGCGGAGATGTTCGCGCGCTCGACTCGGCGACCCTGGCGGAGGTCGCAGCCGAGATTCCTCATACGCAGCACGACGTCGGCGCGCTCGTGGATCCTGGTTTTTCTCTCGTCGATTTGTTGCCCACGACGTCGCTTGCGGCATCGCGACGCGAGGCGCGCGAGTTCCTCTCGTCGGGCGCCATTTCGGTCAATGGTCAGCGCGTACCCGAGGATCGTCGGTTGACGCGCGGAGATCTGCTACCCGGCGCCCTGGTCCTCTTGCGACGCGGCAGGCGCCAGTGGCACGCGTCGCGATGGGTCGAAACGCAGCGTTCGTCCCCGTAGGGGGGAGGGGGCCGTTCCCCGAGGAATCACCTCTATTGACGGCCTGGGAGCGGCTTCGTATAGTGCACCTCCCGCTCTGGACTTCCAATCTCGAGCGAATCTAGTCCAAACGGTTTCCGAGCTGCGATCCTGGCTCGAAGCCGACGCCCCGCGAGTCCTCGACAGACTTCCCGGGGTTTAGACCGGTCTTTGAAAACCGAATAGCGTGCGGTCCAGCGAGCGTGGGGACGTTCGCCGGACAGCAAGAGCTTTATCCCCGTTGAGATCCGACGCGATGACGGTTTAGCCCCGTCGCGCGTCGGAGTAAGTAAGCACGATCGGCAGGCCTTTGGGTCTGTCGCATCGTGACGCAAGGTTCAAACTGGAGAGTTTGATCCTGGCTCAGAACGAACGCTGGCGGCGTGCCTAAGACATGCAAGTCGTGCGAGAAAAGGGCTTCGGCCCCTAGTACAGCGGCGCACGGGTGAGTAACGCGTGGGTAACCTACCTCGAAGTCTGGAATAACTCGGGGAAACCTGAGCTAATACCGGATGAGCCCACGAGACCCTCGGGTCATGTGGGAAAAGATGGCCTCTGCTTGCAAGCTATCGCTATGAGATGAGCCCGCGTCCCATTAGCTAGTTGGCGAGGTAACGGCTCACCAAGGCGACGATGGGTAGCTGGTCTGAGAGGACGATCAGCCACACTGGAACTGAGACACGGTCCAGACTCCTACGGGAGGCAGCAGTCGGGAATATTGGGCAATGGGCGCAAGCCTGACCCAGCGACGCCGCGTGAGGGATGAAGGCCTTCGGGTCGTAAACCTCTGTCGGGGGGGAAGAACGGCGGTGAGGTGAATAATCTCACTGTCTGACGGTACCTCCAAAGGAAGCGCCGGCTAACTCCGTGCCAGCAGCCGCGGTAATACGGAGGGCGCAAGCGTTGTTCGGAATCACTGGGCGTAAAGCGCGTGTAGGCGGCCGGGCAAGTCGGATGTGAAATCCCGAGGCTCAACCTCGGAACTGCATTCGAAACTGCTCGGCTCGAGTCCCGGAGAGGATGGCGGAATTCCCGGTGTAGGGGTGAAATCCGTAGATATCGGGAGGAACACCAGTGGCGAAGGCGGCCATCTGGACGGTGACTGACGCTGAGACGCGAAAGCGTGGGGAGCAAACAGGATTAGATACCCTGGTAGTCCACGCCGTAAACGGTGAGTGCTAGACGTCGCGGGTATTGACCCCCGCGGTGTCGAAGCTAACGCGTTAAGCACTCCGCCTGGGGAGTACGGCCGCAAGGCTAAAACTCAAAGGAATTGACGGGGGCCCGCACAAGCGGTGGAGCATGTGGTTCAATTCGAAGCAACGCGAAGAACCTTACCTGGGCTTGACATGTTTGAGAACTTTCTCGAAAGAGAGAGGTGCCCGCAAGGGAGCTCTTTCACAGGTGCTGCATGGCTGTCGTCAGCTCGTGTCGTGAGGTGTTGGGTTAAGTCCCGCAACGAGCGCAACCCCTATGGTTAGTTGCCAGCGGATCAAGCCGGGCACTCTAATCAGACTGCCGGTGTTAAGCCGGAGGAAGGTGGGGACGACGTCAAGTCCTCATGGCCCTTATGCCCAGGGCTACTCACGTGCTACAATGGTCGGTACAGAGGGCCGCTAACCCGCGAGGGGGAGCAAATCCCAAAAAGCCGACCTCAGTTCGGATTGGAGTCTGCAATTCGACTCCATGAAGGCGGAATCGCTAGTAATCGCGGATCAGCATGCCGCGGTGAATACGTTCCCGGGCCTTGTACACACCGCCCGTCACACCACGAAAGCCGGTGGAACCAGAAGTCGGTAACCCAACCCGCAAGGGAGGGAGCCGCCCAAGGTTTGGCCGGTGATTGGGGTGAAGTCGTAACAAGGTAGCCGTAGGGGAACCTGTGGCTGGATCACCTCCTTTCTAGGGAGCTCACGCAGTGACCGGCGAAAGCTGGTCATGGCAGTGGCGACAAGTGCTCAGCACCGATCGCCATGAGCAACCGGTCGAGATCGATGTTGGTGCAGCCCGCAAGGGTTCCGCGCCACCGAGAGTCTGAATCCCGGGTTCTCCCGGTAACTCGTTCAATCGGGGGACTTTCTGTCGATCGCTCGAGGCTGTCGCCGCACGCTATTCTGTTTTCCGAGACCGGAAGCGGGACTCATGCCAGTGGGCATCCAAGCTGACGCGAGGAGGCCAATAGCCTGGGTCGGATAGGGAGCGCGGGCCTATAGCTCAGCTGGTTAGAGCGTCCGCCTGATAAGCGGGAGGTCGGTAGTTCAAATCTACCTAGGCCCACCATCACGGCGGCCGCAGCGAGCGTTCCATTGCATCCAGTCGCAGCTCCAGGAACCGCGTGGGGCTGTAGCTCAGTTGGGAGAGCGCGGGTTTTGCAAACCCGAGGTCGTCGGTTCGATCCCGATCAGCTCCACCATCCGGTCTTCAGAAGTGTTTTCGTCAGGGAGATTTTCATGTTCTCCCTGGTCCGTCGCCCTTAGAGGGCACTCGACCCGAGACAGGTCGAGAGTCGGTTTCAGCCGGCGGTCTTTGACAATCGAATAGCGATCCAAGTTCTCAGTACGTTGAGTGCGTCTTGGGGCGACATGTTGCGCGCCGGTTCAATAAACCGACGCACGGCACGTCGTCGCCACCATGGGCTTTTGGTCAAGCTACTAAGGGCAGATGGCGGATGCCTTGGCGCCAGGAGGCGAAGAAGGACGTAGGCAGCTGCGATAAGCCACGGGGAGCCGCTAACCAGGCTTTGATCCGTGGATCTCCGAATGGGGAAACCCGGCTGGGGTCATGCCCAGTCATCCAGCACTGAATCCATAGGTGCGAGGAAGCAAACTCGGGGAACTGAAACATCTCAGTACCCGGAGGAAGAGAAATCAACCGAGACTCCCCCAGTAGCGGCGAGCGAAAGGGGAATAGCCCAAACCGACGGGAAGCAATTCCTGTCGGGGTTGTGGGACTCCGACGTGGGATCAAATCGGGTAGCGGAATGGTCTGGAAAGGCCGGCCACAGAGGGTGATGGCCCCGTACGCGAAATCCGAAATGGCCCTAGGAAGTTCCCGAGTACCGCGAGGCACGAGAAACCTCGTGGGAATCTGGGGGGACCACCCTCCAAGGCTAAGTACTACCTGGCGACCGATAGTGAACCAGTACCGTGAGGGAAAGGTGAAAAGCACCCCGGTGAGGGGAGTGAAACAGACCTGAAACCATCTGCCTACATTCAGTGGGAGCTCTATGCCGTCGCAAGACGGAATGAGTGACCGCGTACCTTTTGTTTAACGGGTCCGCGAGTTACTCCTCGGCAGCAAGGTTAAGCCGCGAGGTGGAGCCGTAGCGAAAGCGAGTCCGAACAGGGCGTCTAGTTGCCGGGGGTAGACCCGAAACCAGGTGATCTAGCCATGGCCAGGTTGAAGCTCGGGTAAAACCGAGTGGAGGACCGAACCGTAGTAGGTTGAAAACTACCCGGATGAGCTGTGGCTAGGGGTGAAAGGCCAATCAAACCTGGAGATAGCTGGTTCTCCCCGAAATATATTGAGGTATAGCCTCGTGCGATCACTGTCGGAGGTAGAGCACTGGATGGGCTAGGGGTCCTACCAGATTACCGAACCCAACCAAACTCCGAATACCGACAAGTGCAGCATGGGAGTCAGACTGCGGGTGATAAGATCCGTAGTCGAGAGGGAAACAGCCCAGACCGCCGGCTAAGGTCCCTAAGTTCACGCTAAGTGGGAAAGGAAGTGAGAGCGCTTAGACAACCAGGAGGTTGGCTTAGAAGCAGCCACCCTTTAAACAGTGCGTAATAGCTGACTGGTCTAGTGCTCTTGCGCCGAAAATGTAACGGGGCTCAAGCGTGACACCGAAGCCGCGGGTTCGAGAGTTCTTCGGAACTTTCGTCCGGTAGGGGAGCGTTCCAGTTGCCAGCGAAGCTCGACGGTAACGACGGGTGGAGGCTCTGGAAGTGCCTATGCGGACACGAGTAGCGATAAAACAGGTGAGAAACCTGTTCGCCGTAAGCCTAAGGGTTCCTGAGTAAAGCTAATCTGCTCAGGGTTAGTCGGTCCCTAAGCCGAGGCCGAAAGGCGTAGGTGATGGGAAACGGGTCAATATTCCCGTACCACTAGACGAGCGTTCGACTGAAGAGGGGACGAAGAAGGGCAGCTGATCCGGGTGTTGGACGTCCCGGTGCAAGCTCGTAGGCGGGGGACGCAGGTAAGTCCGCGTCCCCATCCCAAACGCCGAGAAGTGACGCCGAGAGCCGCAAGGCTCACAAAGTCAGTGATCCCATGCTTCCTAGAAAAGCCTCGTAGGGAGTTCGTCTGGTGACCGTACCGCAAACCGACTCAGGTAGGTGGGCAGAATATGCCAAGGCGCTTGAGAGAACTCTGGTCAAGGAACTCGGCAAATTGGCACCGTAACTTCGGGAGAAGGTGCGCCCCGGTTGGTGAAGAGACTTGCTCTCGGAGCCTGCTGGGGTTGCAGTGACCTGGGGGTAGCGACTGTTTACTAAAAACACAGGACTCTGCGAACTCGCAAAGAGGACGTATAGGGTCTGACGCCTGCCCGGTGCCGGAAGGTCAAGGGGACCCGTTAGCCGCAAGGCGAAGCGGCGAACCGAAGCCCCGGTAAACGGCGGCCGTAACTATAACGGTCCTAAGGTAGCGAAATTCCTTGTCGGGTAAGTTCCGACCTGCACGAATGGCGTAACGACTTCCCCACTGTCTCGACCAGAGACTCAGCGAAACTGAATTGCCGGTGAAGATGCCGGCGACCCGCAGCAGGACGGAAAGACCCCGTGCACCTTTACTACAACTTCGCAGTGATCGTCGGTTCAGTCTGTGTAGGATAGGTGGGAGGCTTTGAAGCCGGGACGCTAGTTTCGGTGGAGCCAACGTTGAAATACCACCCTGATTGTGCTGCCGATCTAACCTGGGCCCGTGATCCGGGTCGGGGACACTGCGTGGTGGGTAGTTTGACTGGGGCGGTCGCCTCCAAAAGAGTAACGGAGGCGTGCAAAGGTTCCCTCAGGCTGATTGGAAACCAGCCGTAGAGTGCAAAGGCATAAGGGAGCTTGACTGTGAGACCTACAAGTCGAGCAGGTGCGAAAGCAGGTCTTAGTGATCCGGTGGTTCCGTGTGGAAGGGCCATCGCTCATCGGATAAAAGGTACGCCGGGGATAACAGGCTGATCTCCCCCAAGAGTCCACATCGACGGGGAGGTTTGGCACCTCGATGTCGGCTCGTCACATCCTGGGGCTGGAGCAGGTCCCAAGGGTTCGGCTGTTCGCCGATTAAAGTGGCACGCGAGCTGGGTTTAGAACGTCGTGAGACAGTTCGGTCCCTATCCGCTGTGGGCGCAGGAGATTTGAGGGGAGCTGTCCCTAGTACGAGAGGACCGGGACGGAGGCACCTCTGGTGTACCGGTTGTTCCGCCAGGAGCACCGCCGGGTAGCCAAGTGCCGATGGGATAACCGCTGAAAGCATCTAAGTGGGAAGCCCACCCCAAGATGAGATCTCCCTGGGACTTCGGTCCCCTAAAGGGCCGTTCAAGACTAGGACGTGATAGGCCGGAGGTGGAAGCGCAGTAATGCGTGGAGCTGACCGGTACTAATCGCCCGTGAGGCTTGACCATGTGTCCATGGGACGCAATCAACGTGATGCTCTAGAGACGCTCCGACGACTCGAGAGAGATTCTGACGAGATTGGATCGCTGTTCGATTGTCCAAGCGCGTCGGCGCATTGGGTTTTCCCACTCTCCAGAGAGCGGGGGCCACACCCGTTCCCATTCCGAACACGGAAGTTAAGCCCCGCTTCGGCGATGGTACTGCCGGTTTCATCGGTGGGAGAGTAGCGCGAGAGTGGGATCTCTCTGGACGGCGCCGTTCCTCGTACGCGAGGAGCGGCGCCGTTTTCGTTTCCGCTCTCGAGAGGGCTGACGTACCCTCGCAGCAGTACTCCGCAGCGGAATCGCCATTCGCCACATGGTTTCGCTCATCCCGACACAGATTGTTCCCAGCCCTCGCTGCTCCGATCGCGCGCCGCGGCAGATCGAGCGTGCGTTCCGAGAGCTACTCGACGCTGGTGTCGAGCTCCGCCCCACCGGCAAGACGCGGAACCGCCCCGCGCGCCTGCTCTCGCTCGGCTATGCGCCGAAGCATGCGATCGAACTCTTCGACACGACCTTCTACCTCACGAACGTCCGCGAGAACTTCTATGTCCGCTTCTTCGTTGCGTACGTCGTGCAGCCCGACTCGCGGGGCGTTGCCAGGACCGCACATCCGCGATTCTTCTACAAAGACGCCGCGCTCAACTGGCGTTCGGCGTCGCACATCGGGCGTCAGCACGGCGATTTCTGGATCGGGAAGGGCGACGTGGAGACGGTGATCCAAGACGGTGAGGAGTACGTCTTCTCGCGCGAGTCGACTACCGATCTGCCGATCGAAATGCAGCCCGCACTCGAAGCGCTCTGCCGGAAGGCGAGGACGATTCCGACCGACGACGTCGCGGCGGAGCTGATCCTACGCACGGCGCCCGGGGGACGCATCGAGCCGTACCGCGACTTCAGCGAGCCGCGTCGGCGCGCCCAGTCCGAGCCTCGAAATCTCGTGAACGGTGGTCGCAGCGTCGCGTGGTTTGCGCGCAAGAACGACCCGACATCGCTCCGTTTCGCACGCGGTTTCGAACCCGACCTCGACGCCGGGATCCTGGAGACCAGCGAAATCACGAGCCGTCTCTATGGAGGTCTGGTCCGCTGCTTCCGGATCCTCTCGCGCAATCGGCGGATTCAGTATCTGTTCATGGGCGCGCCGCGACACGTCTGGATCATTCCGCCGCAGGCGCTGACGACCGAGCTCTCGAGCTACGGCGTCCGCACCGTGGACGTGCGTGCCGACGACGACCTCTTCGTGCCGGGCTACGAGTATCACTTCGTCGACGACAACCGGGATCCGCCCGTGCAATACAGCCAGATCCCGACCGGCTGGGCAGGCCCCGCGAGTGAACTCGACGATGCGCGCGCCGACGCGTCACCCTGGCTCGACCGGATCCCGATCATCGAGGAGTTTCGGAAGAAGGTGTTGCACGGGCGCATGCGGGCCTCGACGGCATGATCGCCACCGCGCGCGCTCTCACTACGGCGGCGGCGCGATCCGTTCGGGCGAGGCAGAACTCGGCGCGACGCGAGGCGGGGCGAGCCCGATCGGACGCATGCTCGCGACGACGAGCTGCGTGCCGGCAAGCCGCAGCGGCACCGGCTCCCCCACCACGAGGTCCGCTTCCGAGCGCAGCGCAACGAGGGTCTCTGGCTGGGTGACGACGAGACTGCGTGGGTTCGCCTGCGCGAAGCGCCGCGCGTCTTCGCTGCCTTCGCCCGATGCGAAGCGACGCCGCATCGCCAACTGGATTGCATTCTGCGCGTCGCCGCGGAGTTGCAGCAGCAGCGTCGGCGTCCCCGCCGAAACCTCTGTCAGCGCGGTGTTCGCAGCGGCAAGATCGTCGTTCGCGAGAAACTCCCCGCTGCGCAGCAGATCGAAGCCCGCTTCGACCACGAGGATCACGACCAGGGCGCGCGCGAGCGCGGCGGTCGAGTTCGCGTCCGCGCCGAGCCGGCGCAGCCCACCGATCGCACCGATCACCGCGAGCGCACCGCCGAGCGCGAGTCCGGGCCATACACCGCGTGCCGCGGGCACCCAGATCGGCACGAACGGCGCGACGACACCGGCGAGCACACCGAGGCCGAGCAAGACCCTGATCCCCGCGTCGCGCACTCTTCGCACGCGCGGCGCGAGCGCTCTGGCCACGCCGTCCGGCGCCTCGATCCAGAGCGCGAGGCACAGCAGCGACGCAGCGGGGAAGGCCGGCAGCAGATAGCGCGAGTGCTTGGCACTGGTGACGTGGAGTAGGGCGAAGACGACGGCGAACCAGCTCACCGGAAGGCGCAGCGCCGCGCCGCCGGCGCCTCGCAACGACGCTCGCAGCGCCAGAGCGAAGGCGGGCAGGAGCAGGGTCCACGGCGCCAGGCGCAGCGGCAGGTTCGCGATGTAGTGGAGCGGGCCGGCGAAGCGCGTGACGAGGTCGCGTTCCGAGAATCGCTGGCTCCACGCCGCCCAGCCGATGTCGTGGAGCATCGCGAGCGGCCAGAATGCGACGAGTGCGAGCCAGAGGGCAGCGGCGGCGAGGACGTCACGCGAGGCGAGTGCGCGCAGCTGGCCGGCCCAGGCGGCGTGAGCGAGCGCAACCGCGATGAAGAAGGCGAGCGCGAGGGGGCCCTTGGTCAGCGTCGCCGCCGCGAGGAGCACCCCGGCGCCCAGCCAGTTGCCGAGTCGCGCGCGCGATGGCGCGTGCGCCGTGAACGCCGCGTGAAAGAAGTCGAAGGCGCCGAGCAGGAAAGCGGTGAAGAGCGGGTCGATGCGCTTGTCGCGCAGCAGCGCAGACGGGAGCTGTGTCGAGATGTAGAGGCCCGCTGCGAGCCAGCCCGCGTCGGCGCGGCCGAACAGGCGCGCGCCCAGGCGTCGCAGGAAGAGCACCGACAGCAGCAGCGCGACGATGTTGGGCGCGTGCTGCGTGAAGCTGGCGGTGGTGTTCGCGAGCGCCATCGGGAGCGCGATCAGCCAGATCGAGAGCGGTGGCTTGTCGACGTAGAGCTGGCCATCGAGGTGCGGCGCGATCCAGTCGCC
>Ga0102851_10000409_pt1 | contig 21447 bp, 12 predicted proteins | sample Mud3Dept3metaG_FD_79558 | JGI IMG/M metagenome (GOLD analysis project Ga0102851, IMG submission 79558) | Freshwater wetland microbial communities from Ohio, USA, analyzing the effect of biotic and abiotic controls - Mud 3 Core 4 Depth 3... | ecosystem: Environmental > Aquatic > Freshwater >... | reverse complement strand
GTAGGTGCTGCCCGCGAGGCCCGCGAGCCCGCGCCCGAAGGTCTCGTCCGACAGCGCGAGCCACTGCCGTGCACGGATCGCGTCCGGCGCCTGCGAGCGCAGCTGGGTCAGGTCGTACTCGAATGGATCGTGCGTCGCGTAGTGCCAGGTCACGAGGCCCGCACCGACAGTCAGCGCACCCGCGACCGCACATACCGCGGCGGGCCGCCGGAAGCCGAACATGCGAACGATGACGCTGCCGAACGCCTGTGCCGGCTCGCGGCGACGGCCGCGCGCGAACCGCAGGATCAGCGCCGGCAGCAGGCTGAACGAGCACAGCCAGCACACCAGCATGCCGACCCCGCCGATCCACGCGAAGTCGGCGAACCCGCGGAACTGCGTCGCGCCGAGCGCCGCATACGCGATCGCCGCACCGAGCGAGGCGACCAGCGTCGGCCGTAGCGTGCCGGCGACCGCCACCTCGAGCGCGGGCCGCGGCTCGGCCGTCCGGCGCTCTTCGAGGTAGCGGGCGACGAGCAGGATGCCGTAGTTGACGCCGTTGCCCGCGATGATGGCGCCGAGGAACGCGGTCGCGGCGTTGAGGTGCCCGACGGTGACGGCCGCGAGTCCGATCGCGATCACGGTCGCGGCGACGATGTTCGCGGACAGCAAGAGGAGGATGCGGACGCTGCGCAGGTAGCCGAACAGCACGAGCGCCACGAGCACGAACGTGATCACGCTCGACAGCAGGATCCCGCGGGTCAGCGCACCGTGCTCCGCGACCGTGACCACCGGGCCACCCGCGAACCCGATCGTCGTCCCCGGGTGGGCGAGCTGGATCCTCGTCGCGAGCTGGTCGAGCGAGCCCATCAGCCGCAGATCGCGCGCGACATCGGTCGCGCGGAACGCGGTCCGCAGGATGATCACCTGGGTCCGGCCATCGGCGCTGATGTAGGCGGGCTTCGCGAGCTTCGCCGCGGCCTCGCGCTGCTTCGCGCGCATCTCGTCGAGCGCCGCGGGCGGGGCGGGATCCGGATCGTCGAGGTCAACGAACAGTGGGTTCGCGCGCTGCTTGGCCGCGGCGATGTGGGTCGCGAGCGCATCGCGCGCCGCCTCGAGCTCGGCGAGCGGCGCGAACAGGTGGCGATGCGCGGCGATGAAGTCGCGGACGTCCGCGTCGTCGCTGTCGACCCGCTCCATCAGATCCTTGTCGAGCGTGGCGAGCCCGGCGAGCGCCTGCGTGGCCGCGGTCTCGCGCATCGCCGGGACCGGCGCGACGATCAGCATGAGCATGGTGTCCTGCTCCGGCATCCGGCCCGCGAGCTGCTCAGCCGCGCGCACCGACGGCGCATCCTTCGGAAGCAGGTACGAGAAGTCCGCGCGGAGCGGCAGCTCGAACATCACGAGGTAGGTCGCGCCGAGTACCGCGAGTGTGGCGACGACCAAGATCGCGGTCACGTGTCGCTCGATCCAGGCGATGTAGCGCTGCGCGACCTTGGCCATCACAGCGGAGTGACGCAAGGCGCATGCCGCGGTGAGGCCGTGCACGAAGCGGCACGCGCTGGCACTCCTGGTGCGATCCGTCGAAGGTTCGCCGCGGACGTGCGGAGTGTTCGACGAAGTGCCAGCCCCGCACCGCGCGCGGGTTGCACGCGCACCTGCGGCCCGCCGAGGCTATAGTGCGATGTCGATGACTGCTCCCGCCCGAGTCGCAGCCTGTCTCGCGTTGCTGGTGTCGTGCGGCGGCCATCGCGCGACCCAGGTCTCCGAGCCCGCCACCGCCCCGCTATCGGCCGCGCCGACCGCGAAGGCGGAGCCGGTGGTCTTCAAGCCCATGATCGTCGGGGTCGAGCTCATCGTGTCCCCGCCGGAAGCCCAGGTGTTCATCGACGACGTGCTGTACGGCGAGGCATCCATGCTCGATGCGGTGATCTCGCTCGAGCCCGGGCTGCACCAGCTCGTCATCCGGCACGACGGCTACAAGCCCTACCGGGTCGAGCTCGCGGTGTCCGACAAAACGGAGACCGTCGCCGTCAGTCTCGAACCAGCTCGATGATCAGCTCGGCGGCGGATCTACCACACCGCTGCCAGGCAACCTGATGACGCCGAGGGTGACGATGCGGATCACCGTGCGACGAGCGTGGACTCTTCGACCGCTGTCGTGGCGCGCGCGGGGCTGATCGTTCCGCCGATCGCAGGCGGCGAGCCGGGCGCCGTCACGAGGAAGACTCGCCCCGCCGCGCCACCGCCACCACCACCGTTGTTCGGGTTCGCCAGGGACGATGCGCCCCCGAGCATCGTCCCTGCGCCACCGCCACCGCCGGCGCTGCCGTTGCTGCGCGAGACTCCCCCACTCGCCGGCATCGCGCACGTGCACCCATCCGCACCGGGGTCGCTCACCATCGGATCGCCACCACCACCACCACCACCGCCATTGGCGGCGACGACGCCGCCGACTTGAAGCGTCGGGGCGGCGAGCACGATCGTGCCGCCGGAGCCGCCACCACCGCCCGCCCCACAACCGGGCGACCCACGTCCACCTGCGCCACCGGCGTTGAGCGCACCATCGAGCTGGATCGTTCCGTAGGAACCGAGCATCGCGCCACCACCACCGCCACCGCCGTTGGCGCCACGCACCGGGCAACCCACGAACGTCGGCCCGGAGCTGCCGCCACCCCCGCTGCCTCCGCACAGCCGATCGAGTGTGGTCTGCCAGACCGCGCCACCCGTGCCACCGGGGGCGGCGCCGGAGGTACCGCCGCCACCACCGATCGCCGAGAATCCGCCGCCGCCCGCACCCGAATCGCAGCACGTACCGGAGATCGTTCCCAGACCACCACCACCATCACCGGCTCCCACCATCGATCCGACCCCGGCGTTGCTGCCGCCCGGACCACCCTGCGTCTGCGCACCACGCGCGTCGAGCAAACCGGATGTTTCCACGATCACCGATCGAGCGCCGATCATCGCGATCGACCGCGCCCCGATGACGCGGACCGTGCCGGTGACGACGACCTCATCGGCCGCAACGAACAGGATCGCGCACGGAGCCGCATCGTCGGTGCGCAGCTCGAACGTCGAGCCCGGTGCGGCGCCGGAGATCGTTCCGGCGGTCGTGTCGATCACGGCGCCATCGAGTAGCACCAACCTCGAGCCTGGCGGGGTCACGAGGTCATCGGGCACGAGCGGTAGAACGTACGTCTGGTTCACATCCCCGAGGACCACGTAGCCGTCGGGGAGCACGCCGCTGCGATCCCCGAGCGTCACCGTCACGTCGTAGGTCCCCGCCGCGAGCCCGGCAGGCACCGAACCCTCGATCAGCTGCTCGCCGCGCCACACGGCGGCCTCGAGCGGAACGTCTCCGACGGTGACCGCCATGGCGCCGACGACGGTGTCCCCGTGGTCGAGATCGCTGGTAAGCGGCAAGTGAAAGCCGGTGCCCTCGACCCGCAGGGGAACGGCGGCCGTATTCGTCGCGGACGCGGGATCGACGCGATCGATCACGAGGTCCGACCCCGGCGCCGCAGAGCACCCGGCGACCGCGAGCCAGAGCACGAACCGTCCCACGCGCTCGATGATACCTCTCACCAGCCGAAGTCGGCGAACCACCATTCGTATCCGCCGACCACCGCAACCCCGTCGATCTGGCCGACGACCACACTCCCCGACAGTGCCCCACGACCGTAGGCCGCCCCCAGGACCAGGCGCCCTGGACCCAGCCTGACGTCGCCGTGCAGTTGAGCCCGCACGCCGATCACCGTCTCGACGCGCTCGTCCGCCGCCTGCGCACCCAGCGCGAGCGCCACCTTCACGCGCATCGGGACGAGACCCGCGCCCAGCGCGGCACCGAACCGGCGTGACAGGCGGATCCGCCCACGCACCACGATGGGGAACCCCACACCCTCGACCGAGCGCGTGGCGGATTGCAGGCTGCCGTCGATCGTCACGTGGGTCGTGTCGCGAAACACCAGGCCCTCCGCGCCGACGAGAGCTGCGAGCTCGATGCCACCAAGCCCGCGGCGAAGGCCGAGCCCGCCCCCGAACCGCGGACTCGCCAGCGCGCCCAGGTTGTCGACCCAGCCCCCGTTCGCCCAGACCCCGACGACGAAGGCGTGCGCGGGTGGCTCGAAGCTCACGCGCGCGTCCGCGAGGATGCGCCCGTCGGCGCGCACGACCAGCCGTGCGGTCGACACGCCGGGATCCGCGACGACCGAGGCGTGGAACGTGCGCCGATCGCGCGTCAGCGGTTCGACGCGGCCTCCGGTGATCAGCACCTCGAAGGTGCCGTCCTGGGCGAGGTTGCCGAATGCGTCGCGGACCGCGAGCTCGACGATCGCCTGCCGGCCATCGACGATCGGGCGCACCGTGGCGGTGACCGGGAGGATGCGGGCTCGCACCTTGGCCTGCCCTCGTGCACGCCCCGACGTCAGCTCGAGCACGAGCTCGCCGTCGGGCAACCGCTCGGGAACGCGGCCACGAAACGCGATCGGCTCACCGCGGGTCACGACGAGCGGAGCGCCCGCCAAGGTCGCGGTCACCACCGCGTCGTGCAGCGGATTGCCCGCGGCGTCGAACACGCGGGCCGTGCCGGCGATCTCGGCGCCGGGCGTGTAGGGACCTGCCGGGACGTCGATCTCGATGCGCGACGCCCCTCCGGCTCCCACGTCGAGGTCGAGCTCGGCGGTGCCCGCGCGCGGATCTCCCTCGATCCGGATCGTCACGTGATCGGCTCCCGCCGCGGTCGGTGCGGTGTAGGGCACGCTCCACAGCCCCCCGCCGAGCGCCTTGGCAGCACCCAGCGTCCCGCGCTTCGCGGTCGCGACCACCGCCAGCGTCGGCTGGCCGGGGCGGCCATCACTGCCCGCGATCGCGACCGCGATCATCGATGGCTCCCCGATGTGGACCTCCGAGCTCGCGACCACGGCCGCGATGCGCGGGAGAGCGGGGACCTTGAGATCGGTGATCGCATCGGTCACGTAGCCCGCGCGACCGGTCGAGCGAGCCACCCCGTGGGTGACCCCGGGCGGGACCTCGATGGGGACGTTGGCGATCTTGCCCTTGGTCTTGACCGGCCCGAACCACCGGCCGGCGATCCAGCACTGCACGCTCGCTCCGGGCTCCGACTCGATCGGGATCGTGGTCACCCCGGTCACGGGAACGAACGCGGCGCCGAGCCGGCCGCCGTCGGCGAGCGCGATCGCGACCAACCGCGGCCCATTCCCGGTCAGCTCGAGCACGAGCTTGCCGCCGCGCGAGCTGATCTTTCCGTCGCTCGCCGCAAACCGAAGGGACGACGCGGGCACGCGAACCTTTCCGTCCCACACGAACGGGTCGAGGGCGAGCTCGCGAGTCGTGCTGCGCACGTCGAAGGCGCTGGCGGTGGCATAGAGCCCGGGCGGCGGCGGCCGAACGGCGAGACGAAACGTGGACTCGACATCCCGCGAGCGCGCGACGCAGTCGACGTTCGTCGACTTGGTGACCACGGGTGCGAGGACGGCGGGCGCCAGCTTCGACACCGCTGCCATCGCGGAGGCTCCGACACAGCGGACCGTCGCGACCTCGGGAACCGGGAGCTCCTTCACCTTCGCACCGGTCGCAGGCACGCCCGGCACGTCGATCGGAACCGCGGTCCTGCCGTCTCCGACGACCTGGTCGGGCACCGGGACCGATGGCGGCGCACCGTCTGCATCGGCTCGCGACCCCGAGACGAGCAGGGTTGCGACGATGGCGATCAGTGCGCGGGGTTGTCCCATAGCTTGTCCGTCTTGGCCTTGACGCGCTGCTTGCGGATCGTCAGCACACGCGGGGCGAGGAAGATCGGGATCTCCTCCTTCCCGCGAACCGCGTACACACCCCACCGGTAGGTACCCTCCCGCAGCGTCCCGACCTCGACTTGTTGACGTGGCGTCGGGATGCTCACGACCGTGTCGGAGGTCGGCGCGTCCCCGCGGCCGATGACGAGCCTGTACCGCTTGGTGTCGCCCGCGGATTGCCACGAGAACACGATGCGGGGGTGCTTGTCGGAGAACCCCACCTTGATGCCATCGTGCGGGGAGAGCAGGAGGTCGTGCGGCGGCTCCTGCTCGAAGAAGATCCGGCGCGCGAACCCGAATTCGCCAAGTCGCCCCTTCGCGTCGACGGCCGCGGCACGCCAGACGTACACGCCCACGGCCTCGGGGGAGAAGGAGGCGCCAGGAGTGGCGGTGTCCGCATCGAGCACGAGGTCACGGAACTCCGTGTCGTACGCGATCTGCACGTGGTACCGCGCCGCCCCGGGGACCGTGGCCCACTTCAGCGCGACCTGCTTGTCGGGCGCGAACAGGAACCGCGCATCGACGCCGGGCGAGACGCTCTTCGGGAAGCCGAGCAGCTTGACGACCTCGCCCGCATGATGCTGCCGCAGGTCGCTCGCCTCACCGGCGGCGACGGCTCGCTCGCCCTCGCTCGTGATGACCTTGAGGTTTCCCTTGGTCACGGCGATCTCCAGGCCCGCTTCGGTCGACGGCGTCAGCCGGAACTCCGCGGGTGGTCCCTCCGCCGACGCGACGATCCGGGCCTCGGAACCGTCGGCGGCCCTGATCACGATCGGCCCGGCGCCCACTTCGGCGACGCCGACCAGGGACCCCGACTCGATCCCGATCGCGCGATCGACGAGGATCGTGGTGTGTTGTCGCAAGTCGAGGAACCCGCCGGCGGAGAACCGAAGGCGCGTGAAGCCGCCCGCGCCGGTCCGCACCCAGTCTCGCTCGCGGAACGCCACTCCCACGGCAACCGGATCCCAGGCCGGCTGCCCCTTGCGGCGAACCTCGACGTCGCCGAGCACTTCGGCACAGGTGGCCACGATGCTGGCGAGCGCTTCTTCGAGCTTCGCGACGTGGTCCTTGACGACGACGTTCGTCGCCGTGGCCGGCGGATCGCCCGGCTTGGAGCTACTGCCGTCGCAGGCGGTCGCGGACACGAGCGCCACGCCTAGAGCGAGTGCGCGCCTCGACACGTCGGCAATTGTACCAGGTCCACGCTCGTGTCGAAGACCGTTCACGGATTCGCGTCGTATCGCGCTCGCACCTGATCTACGCTTGGAGTCGCCGGCAACGTCCGATGGAAGCAGTACCCCGCAACGCAGGTCGCTACGCGCCCGGAACCATCCTCGGTTCGTATCGTCTGGACGAGGTGCTCGGGCGGGGTGGGATGGGCATCGTCTATGTCGCCACGCATACCCGGCTCGACCGCCGGGTTGCAATCAAGGTGCTGCGGCCGGAGTACGCGGGCGACACGCAGGCGCTGCACCGGTTCTTCGCGGAGGCTCGGGCGATCAACAAGATCGCCCATCCGAACATCATCGAGGTCACCGACTTCGTCGAGCAACCCGGAGCCGACAACTACTACGTCATGGAGCTGCTCGAGGGAGGTTCCCTGGCCGATATCATCGAGGCCGGCGGGATCCCGGAGCTGCCGCGCTCGATCGCGATCATGACACAGGTCGCAGAGGCGCTCGGCGCCGTCCATCGGGCCGGCATCGTCCATCGCGACCTCAAGCCGCAGAACGTCGTGCTGATCGAGCGCGCGGGACAGCCAGACTTCGTCAAGCTCGTCGACTTCGGCATCGCGAGGATCGACGGAACGGACGAGCGGAGGCCGTTCGACTCGGATACCGAGGTGAACTTCGGAACGCCGAGGTACATGTCGCCCGAGCAGGCGAGCGGCGAGGCGGTCGACTTCCGGAGCGACATCTACTCGTTCGGCGTGATGCTGTTCGAGCTGGTCACGGGGCGTGCGCCGAGTCCCGGAGCCGACCACGACGAGACCGCGGCCAACCTGCGCACCGGCGGGCTGCACGAGATCCCGCGATCGCTTGAAGGTCTGACCCTCGCGTGCCTCGCGAAGGACCCGAACGATCGACCCGCGCGGATCGAGCAGGTGGCAGCATGCCTCGTCGCGATCGCCGACGAGCACAACTGGATCGTCTACGAGCTGAGCCTGGGGCCATCGCATCAGGCGGCGAGCTCTGGACAGCTGCCGGCCTCACCGCCAGACGTTCGAGCGCTGGAGCTCCCCACACCGCCGCCGGTCGCTGCGGCACCTGCGGCCCCCGCTCGCGCCCTCAGGATGGGGCTGATCGTCGCCGTGGGCGTCGCGTGCGGGGCGATCGCGATCGTGGCAGTCCTGATGCTCGGTGGGCGCGGAGCGGGACGCGAGGCCCCGGACTCGAACCTCCAGGCGAAGGTCCAGGCGGAGCTTGCCATCGCCGACCAACGCATCGCTGACGGTCGATTCGTCGCACCTGGCGGAGACGAGGCCCTCGATCATCTGTTGACCGCACGAGCACTCGACCCGACGCATCGCGGAGTTCAGGACCGGCTGGCTGCGATCGCGCGCACGTTCGAGCAGCTCGCCGATCAAGCGCTCGCCGCGGGCAGCCTGGCGGAGGCCGCCGCCCATCTGCAGACGGTCCTCATCGCAGAGCCGGCCAACACGGTCGCCGCCACCAAGATGAACGAGATCGAGGAGAAGATCTTGACCCAGCAGCGGGCGAACCCGCGCAAGTAGGCAGCGGGTTCGTCGCACGGGGCAGCCCGCGGCACCTCGTAGTACAACCCCGCCGTGACCGACCACGCCCAGCTCGATCGCGACATCGAGCGCCTCTCGCATGCCCTGTGGTCCGCGGTGTCGACGCTCGGCGGAGGCGCCGCGCTCGAGCTGTGCCGGCGGTTTGGCCAGGAGTCGCGCGAGCTCCGCGGCGGGGACTTCCCCGGGGGCCGCCGCGCGTTCGCCGAGCAGGTCGGCCGGCTCACCGTCGACGAGCTCGAAGAGGTCGCGCGCGCTCACGGGCTGTGGTGCCACCTGATGAACATCGCCGAGGAGCGCCAGCGCCTGCGCATGCTGCGGTCCCGCGGCGACCAGGCCCCCGACGGCCTCGCCGCCCAGCTCGACGCCGTGATCGACAGCGGCTGCGGCGCCGACGAGCTCCGCGCGCTGTTCGACCGCGCGCTCGTGATGCCCGTGATCACCGCGCACCCGACCGAGGCGCGCCGGCGCTCGTCGCTCGATCACCTCGCGCGGATCACCACGATCCTCGACGAGCTCGACGCCAGCGGCCGCTCGCGCGCGGAGGCGATGCTCGGCGCGGAGATCCTCGCGTTCCACGCGACCGAGGACGCGCGCGCACGCCGGCCGACGCCCCTCGACGAGGTCGAGAACTCGCTCGACGTGTTCCGCCGCTCGCTCCTCGATGTCACGCCGCGGATCTACCGCACCGTGGAGGACCGCCTGGCCGCGCGGTTCGGCGGCACGTGGCAGCTCCCGACGTTCCTCCGCTGGGGCACGTGGGTCGGCGGCGATCGCGACGGCAACCCCAACGTCACCGCGGCGGTCACGCGCGGCGCGTTCGCTCGCCAGCGCGCCGCGATCCTGGCGCGCTACGTCGACGACGTGACGCAGCTCGGCCGCACGCTCTCGGTCTCGTCCCTGCGCGCGAAGGGGCCGTTCGCGGAGCTCGAGGCCTCGCTCGAGCTCGATCGCGAGCGGTTGCCCGAGGTCGCCGCGCGCGCCCGGCCGCGGACCGCCCACGAGCCGTGGCGCGAGAAGCTGTGGTACGTGCTGGCCCGCCTGCGGGCGACGATCGAGCATCGCGATGACGGGTACATCGACGCCGAGGCCTATCGCGACGAGCTCGAGGTCCTCGATCGCAGCCTGCGCAGCGCCGGGTTCGGCGCCGTCGCCGATCAGGAGCTGCGCGATGCCCTGCGGCGCGCCGACGTGTTCGGCTTCCACGTCGCGTCGCTCGATATCCGCCAGCACTCGAACGTCCACGATCGCGTCGTCGCGGAGCTGCTCGCGCGCGGCGGCCGCCCCGGCTACCTCGAGCGCGACGAGGCCGGCCGGCGCACCCTGCTCGGCGAGGTGCTCGCCCACCCGATCACACCGGAGCGCGACTGGGACGGCGTCTCCGCCGACGGCCAGGAGCTGCTCGAGACGCTCGAGGTGATCGGCCGCGCGCGCCGCGAGCTCGGGCCCCGGGCATGCGAGCGCTACGTGATCAGCTTCACCCGCGAGGTCTCCGATCTCCTCGAGGTGGTGTTCCTCTCGCGCGCCGCGGGCCTCGCACCCGGCGAGCTGCGGCCGGTGCCGCTGCTCGAGCAGCTCGAGGATCTCGACCGCGCCGGTGCGATCGCCACCGACGTCCTCGCGCAGGACACGCTGCGGCGCGAGCTCAACGGCGAGCTCGAGGTGATGATCGGCTACTCGGACTCCGGCAAGCAGGTCGGCTACGTCGCCGCGGCGGTCGCGCTCCGCGACGCCCAGCTCGCCCTCGCGGCCGCGGCCGATCACGCGGGCGTCGTGCTCACCGTGTTCCACGGCCGCGGTGGCGCCCTCGGCCGCGGTGGAGGGCCCGAGAGCGACTCGATCCGCGCCCAACCCGCCGCCGCGCTGCGCGGTCGGATCCGCGTCACCGAGCAAGGCGAGACGGTGACCGCGCGCTACGCCCAGCCCGAGATCGCCGAGCGCGACGTCGAGCTGACCCTGTCCGCGGTGCTCGCGGCCACCTGCGAGCGGCGCCGGATCGACGACGATATCGCCGACGAGCCCCGCCTCCGCGAGGCCGCGAGGGCCGCGCGCACCGCGTACCTCGAGCTCACCGCCGACGAGGATCGCCTCGCGCGCTACACGATCGCCGCGACGCCGATCGAGGACGTCGCGCACCTGCCGCTCGGCTCGCGTCCCGCCTCGCGCAAGGGCGGCATCACGCTCGACTCGCTGCGCGCGATCCCATGGGTGTTCTCGTGGACCCAGAGCCGGCACGGGATCCCGGGCTGGTTCGGCGTCGGCACCGCGGTCCAGGCGCTATCCGCACAGCTCGGTGCCGACGGAGTCCGCGAGCTGACCGGGCGCTCGCGGTTCTTCCGGGCACTGATCCGCAACTGCGAGCTGTCGCTCGTCCGCTCCGACATCGACGTCGCGCGCGAGTACGCGCGGCTCGCCGATCCCGACGCGATGAAGATCTTCGCGCTGATCGAGGCGGAGCATGCACGCACGGTCGCCGCGATGCGCGACGTGCTCGGCCTGGTGATGCCGCTCGCGACCCGGCCGTACCTCGCCGCGTCCGTCGAGCGTCGCAACCCGGCGCTCGACGTCCTCAACCACATCCAGCTCGAGGCGCTGCGCCGGCGTCGCGCTGGCAGCGAGCCGGATCTCGATCGCCTCGGGCGGATCGTGTTCACGACGATCGGTGGCATCGCCGCCGGGCTACAGACCGCGGGCTAGAGCTACTCCCGGGTCAGGTCGAAGTAGAACGGCTGACCGCAGTTGTGCCATGACGCGTTGTACGTGAACGTCAGCTTGGTCGACGTCGCGACCAGCGCGGAGATCGCGCCGATGTTGTTGCTCGTGAACACGCCGATATCGGCCCACGCACCCATGGTCGGCGACGTCGACAGCACCGAGATCTTGCGCCACGGATGCGGACCGTCACCGCCGTAGTAAAAGGCCGTGCAGCTCGCGCCGGCGCACTCGCCCCAGTACGTACCGTCGGAGTAGATCCACAGCGAGACCTGGTAGGGCTGCGAGAAGCTCGGCGGACGAACGATCCCGCGCCACTTGCCGACGAGCGCGGCCTGCACCGCGGCGATGTCGCTGCGCGGCGCGCAGTCGTAGACACCGCCCGAGCACGTACACATCGACCCGGGCACCGAGTAGCCGCACGTCGTCGACTGCGGGCACTCGATCGTCGCTGCCCCCGTGCACGAGGTCCCCTCGAGCGGACACGCCTTGCCGGTCGACGGCGGTGCGTTGCACAGCGCGCCCTGCCCGGTCGGACACGAGACCCCCTCGCACATCACCGCCGCGGTCTTACAGCCACTGCCGCAGCTCCCGACCGGCGTGCCCTGCCCGTGGCCCGGTTGCTCCCCGTACTCGTCGAAGTCGATGATGTACAGCTTGCCGTCCTCGCAGCGCTCCATCCGGTTACCGCCCGCGTCGGGCCACGGGTGGGGCCCCGAGTCCGGGAGCGGCGGCGCGTCATCGCCGTCGGGACCGTTGAAGTAGAGCGTGCACCCGGACAGGGCGAGGACCAGAGCGAGGGAGGCGTGCCGCATCGGCGTCTCCACGGAGCACGAACCAGACCAGGCCCGGAGGCGGGGCAGGCGCGGCAGTTACCGCGCCGCGCCCTCAGAAATCCATGACCGTCAGGTCAGGGGCTGTGCAACCCCCGTCCACCTGCAGAGCTACGGGACCAGCTCCTGGAGGAACGTCATCCCGTCGGCCTTGCCGCTGATCAGCCCGGCCACGAGCTTCGCGATGTGGCGCGCCATCGGCGGGCCGTCCTTGACGACCTTGCCGAGCGACGACTCCGCGGCCGCGCGGCCTGCATCGGTCCGGGACAGCGTGATGAACGCCGCAGCGACGACCAGCCGGCGCATCGCATTGGTCTCGGAGTCACGCAGGATGTTCGCGAGCTTCTCGGGCTCGTTGGTCTTCGCGTACGCCGCGCCGAGCGCGGGGAGCATCGCGACGCGGACGTCGTGCGACGGATCATCGAGCAGCGGATCGAGCAGCTGGACCGAGAGTGCCGCATCGCGATCGACGAGCCCGATCGCCGCCGCCGCGGCCTGCGCACGCTCGCGCTCCGCCCGAGAACCGAGCGAGCGCGTGAGCCGCGCGGCGACGGCCTCTTTGGCCGCGACGCGCGCGATCGTCGTCAGCGCGAGCTGGCTGAGCTCCGGGTTCGGATCGCGCACCGCGAGGGCGAGCGTGCGATCGAGAACCGCAGGCTCGAGCTTGTCCTTCTGCGCCGCGAGACGCTCGAGCGCGGCCTTGCGAACCATCGGATCGGGATCTGCCAGCGCGGCCGACAGGGTCTCGCGAGCGCGCAGGCCGGAGCCGAGCGCGGCATCGACCGCCTCCAGACGGACGATCGGCGAGCCGTCGCCGATCGCGATCTCGATCAGCTCCGCGGCGCCGATCAGCTTCGCCGCGCGGATCAGCGCGAGCTTCTCTGCCTCGTCGCCACGCTCGAAGATCTTCTTCATGGCCGCCGCGGCGGTCTTCGGGCCCTCGGCCCCGAGCGTGCCGATCGCATGCGCGGCGATCACGCGGACCTCGCGGTCAGGATCATCGAGCAGCTTGACCAGCGCCTCGCCGACGCCCTTGTTGCCCTTCGCCGCGGACATCGCGAGCACGCGCGCCGCATCGGCACGGATCTCGCCGTTCACATCGCCGACGAGCTTCGCCGCGATCAGCGCGCCGTGCTTCGCGGGCTCTGGCCCGTCCGCGACGCACGCCATCACGAGCTTGCGCACTTCGACGGAATCGTCGTCGGTCGATCGCGCGAGGTACGTCCGCGCCGCTGCGTTGCCGGCGAGCGCCGCATTGCACAGACCCTCGACCCCGATCGGGTGCAGCAGCGGATCCTCGGGCGTCCGGGCCGCCGCCGAGAGGTACTCGAGCACCGCGCCGGGCTTCTTCTTCGCGAGCTCCGCGAATACCCTCGCCGCTTCCCGCCGCGGGCGACCCTTCTCGCGCCACAGCTGCGAGATGCCTCCGACGGCGACGGCGACGGAGCCACCGCTCTCCGCGCTCGCCGCGAGGCCCTCGGCCGCGCCGATCCGCACGGGGTAGTTCTCGATCTTCGCCATCTTGACCAGGCGCTCCTGATACGAGCGTCCGGCCTTGCCCGCGGCGGTCGCGGCGGCGGCGCGCACCTCGGAGTCCTCGTCCTTGAGCATCCGATCGAGCGCGAGCTCGGCGGCTCCCTTGTTCGCCTGCGCGACCTCGCCCCAGGCGAGCGCGGCGGCCACGCGCAACGGCTTGTCGAGCTTCTTGTCCTCGAGCATGCTCGAGAGGTCGCCGCCGGCACGCACCGGATCCGCCTTCGCGTAGAGCGGCAGCGCCGCCGCGCGGACCGTCGGTGACTTCGAGCCGAACGCGGTCCGAGACGCCTCGACGAGGTCGCCGCCCTTGGGCAGCGGATCGAGCCCGCGCAAGAGGCCAATCGCGTAGATCCGTGCGTCGGCCGGTGCCCGGTCCTGCGCGACCAGCGCGGTGAGCTCGGCGGCCGTGGCGTCGACCTTCTTGACGAGCGCGGCCTTGATCTGCGCCTTCGCGCGCTTCTTGATCGCCTCGCTCGCGTCGGGATCGGACAGCGCCGCGATCGCCGGCGCGATCGTCGTGGACTCCGCGGTGTCGATCGCACCGGTCGAGACCTCGAGCTGCAGCTTGCGCCGGATCTCCGGGTCGGGATTTGACTCGAGGGCCTTCGCGAACAGCGCGCGACCACGATCCCCGAGGGTGCGCACCGAGCTGAACGCGATCGCGCGCAGCTCGGGATCCGACGACACGAGCGCTGCGCTCAGCGTGTCCTGGTAGATATCGTTGCGGCGGCGCGCGGCGTCACCGGCGGTCGCGAGCGCGGCGCGCTGCACGGCGGGCGACGGCGTCTTGAGGCCGGCCTCGACGAGGGCGACCTCGGACGCGGTGCCGCGCGCGATCGGTCGCAGCGAGGTCAACAGCTCCGCGATGTCATCCGGCCCCTTCGCTGCCTTCTTCAGGGTCTCGAGCGCTGCCTCGTTGCCGGTCGTCGCGTAGTCGACGAGCCCCGCGAGCGTCGGCCCCATCAGCGAGGCGAGCAGCGTGTCCCAGTCGTCCGTGCCCGCACCGAGGTCGTGGCCGTCGACCTTCTTCCACGCCTCGGCGGCGACCATCGGCCGCGTCAGGCCGGTGTCCGCGACCTCGTCGCCGAAACCGCCGGGGAGCCAGTGGAAGCTCGACAGCCCCGCGCGGCCACCACGCACGACGATCCGATCGCCGCCCGCGTGGGGCTCGAGATCGAAGTACACGCGCCCGCGCATCGCGAACCAGATGATGATCAGGAGGACGATCGGGACCGCGGCGATGCCGGCGGCGAGGGTCAGGTAGTAGCGCTTCGAGCGATCGAGGACGGCCTGCTCGTCGGGCGTGACCGCCGCGATCCCCTCGGTGCGCAGCGCGCGCAGCTCGCGGAGGTTGAGCCGCTCCTTGTTCTGCGTCTTGCTGCCGAGCAGATCGAAGCCGCGCCGCGCCGCCGCGCGGGCGGGCGCCGTCAGCTCGCGCACGCGCGTGGTCAGCACCTCGTGGCGGAGCATCCAGCTCGTGCCGGCCGCATCCGCGCGGCTGATCACGCCGCGCTGCTCGAGGACGATGAAGGCCTGCTGGGCATACGCGGGATCGAGGTTGATCCGGCGGCTGATCGAGTCCCCGGTGCGCGCACCCGGCCCCGACGCCGCGAGCTCCGCGCACAGCCGCAGCCCCGAGCGCTCGTTGCCGGTCGCCTTGCACGCTTCGTGGAGCCACAGCGACTCGAGCTCGTTCGGACCACCGAGCTTGACCAGCGCGGGCATCGTCGTCGCCCGGAGATCGCGCATCGCCATCCCGGCGATCTGCAGATCCGCGGCGAGCAGCGGCTGGCCGCGCGAGATGCCCTGGACCACCGCATCGGCGAGTGGCGGATCCGCGGCGACGCCCGACAGCGACAGCATGCGATCGAAGATCGCGCTCGCCGCCGGGATCGGGATCCGCGTCAGCTCGTAGCGCGCCGACGGCGGGAACAGCGATCCGGTCCGGCGCTCGAGCGCCCCGAGCACGTGCTGGCGCTCGCTCGCGCACACGAACAGGAACCGCGCGCGGCCGCCCGAGCGGCTGACCACGCGCGAGAACAGGTCCGAGATCTCCGCGACCGCGCGCTCGTCGGCGCACAGCAGGTCGATGTCGTCGACCACGAACACGAACTGCTGCCCGGCAACCGCGTTGGTCACCGCGCGCGTCGCGAACATCACGGGCAGCTCGCCCGCATTCGGCTGGATCCCGAACGCCGAGAGGCCGGCCGCGAAGCTCGCCGCGGGGGACATCAAGTCCTCGCAGGCGAGGGCGACGATGCCGTGATCGCGCAGGTACGGGATCAGACCTGCGCGGACCAGCGAGGTCTTGCCGACGCCCGGCTCGCCGTAGACCAGGCCCGCGCGGAACCCGTCGGCGGTGACCATCTTCGCGATCTCGTCGCGCTCGGTCTCCCGACCGTGCCAGACATCCCGTTCGGCCTCGCCAAACGGATCCAGCCCCCTCAACGGCGACACCGTGCCCGGATACGTCGCGACCGCCACGGACGCACTATACACAAGGATGGAACCTCCCCGCCTGGACTGCCATCGTATGCTCCTGACAATGGGTGCGAGCGTGCGACGGCTTGCCTGGATCTCGGCCGCGGTTGCCTTCGCGTCGACGGCAGGCGCCGGCGGGCCCGGCCCGCGGACCAAGATCACCGTGTGGGCGTCGTCGCCGGGGACCGCCGCGTACGGTGGCCTCTCGTACGGTGGCTACGCACCGACGACGGGCGCGATGATCACCGAGCATCGCGAGATCGAGGTCGGAGGTGCCGAGGTCCGGCTGCCCGGCGTCGCGGCCACGCTCGATCCGGCGTCGGTCCAGCTCCGCGATCTCACCGATCCGGCAAGCACGATCACCGAGCAGCGGTTCGTCCCCGGCGCCACGACCCCGACGGAGATCATCCGGCGCCACGTCGGCGACACGATCACGGTCGTCACGCCGAAGGGCGAGGTCACCGGGATCCTGCGTTCGATCGACGAGCAGGCGCTCGTCCTCGAGATCGGGACCGGCGATCAGCGCCGCCTCCAGGTGATGCGCCGCGAGGGCTACGTCCAGGACGTGCGCTTGCCGCCCGGCACGGGCGTCGACAAGCCGAGCCTGATGTGGCGCATCGCGTCGAAGAAGCCCGGCACGCACGCCGTCGAGCTGACCTACCGCGCCGATGGCATGTCGTGGGCCGCGGACTACCTCGCCGTCCTCGACGAGGCAGGGACGTCGAACGACTTCTCGGCATGGGCGACCGTCAAGAATGCGACGGGCGCGACGTTCGACAACGCCGAGCTGACCCTCGTCAGCGGCGGCAACGCCGGCCCGCTCGCGCTCAGCTTCAACCCGTACGGCGGACCGATGCGCACCGCGGCGGCGGCGGCGGTCCCGGTGCGATACGCGATCGCGACGCCCGTGCACCTCGGCGCAGGACAGTCGGTGCAGGTCGAGCTGGTGCCGGCCAAGCAGAAGGCGAAGTCGCGCACGGTGATCACGTACGAGGCGATGCCCGACCCGTCGCCCGGCTTCCAGGCGTATCCGAATACCGACTGCAACCAGTTCAACGGCGTCGGCATGGGCAACGGCCGCGCCGAGGTCGCCGTCGAGGTCGATGTCCCGACCAAGGACGCGTTGCCCGAGGGCCGCGTCCGGACCTTCCGCCGCAAGGGCGAGCGACTCGAGGTCGTCAGCGAGGATCAGCTGCGCTCGAGCGCCGGCCTCGCGCGGATCCGCCTCGTGCCGGACCCGGACGTGGTCGGCGAGCGCAAGGCCGTGACGTGCACCTACGACGAGCGCGCGCACACGGTCGTCGAAAAGATCGAGGTCAAGATCGAGAACAAGTCGAAGCGCGCCGCCGAGGTCGTGGTCCGCGAGTTCGCGTGGCGATGGCCGGTGTGGCGGCTCGACAGCGAGGACACCCGGAGTGCGCGCTCGGGCCCGCAGACCCTCGAGTACCGCGCGAAGGTCCCCGCCGGCGGCAAGAAGACGCTGACGTACGCCGTCGTCTACACATGGTGAAGCGGCTCGCGCTCGCGGCGCTCGTCGTCGGCGTGATCGGCTGCGGGCCGCGGGCCGCGCGCCCGACGACCGCCCCGGACGGCGACGAGATCACGCTGTATCGGGACCGTGCGGTGATCAGGCAGCGCGTCGAGCTCGTCGTGCCGGTGGCCGATCGCGCGACGGTCACGGTCACGATCGCGGCCGGCGTCCACCTCGAGGACGTCGTGGTCCTCGATCGCGGCGAGCTCACGATCTCGGGGCTGCGCGGCACCTCGGCCACGGTGACGCCTGCGAAGGCAGCGCCCGACGACGAGGGCGAGGTCCCCGGGCCCGCGCTCCCGACCGACCCCACCGGCCCCACCGAGCTGACATTCGTCGTCGGCGCGCCGCACGCCGGGACGTTCGCCGTGCACCTCGGGTACGTGACCGATCGCCTCACGTGGGCCGCCGCGTACACGATGACCACGACGGCCGCGCGCGATCGCGTGACGTTGCGCGGTGCGGTCGCGATCCACAACACGACCGGGATCGTGCTGAAGGCACGCGCGTACGTCGTCGACGCCGAGCTCGGCGCGTGGCGCGGCCGGATCGCGGAGCAGCTCGGCAGCGCGCTCGCCGGCACGACGAGCAGCACGACGAGCCGCACGACCCCGATCGCGACGCCGCGGGCGCTCGGCAACGTCGAGCTCGCCGCCGGCGAGACCCGCGTCGAGCTGCTGCCCGGCGAGCCGCCGCGGCCGCTGCGCTCGGTGCTCGTGTTCGATCCCGTCGGGACCAAGCTCGACCACGGCGACGCCGCGCCGATCCGCGACGCGATGCTCGGCGTCGAGCGCTCCCCGCCGACTCGCGTCACCGAGAGCTTCGAGATCCCGCGCCGCTCGGCGTCGAGCGAAGGGCTCCCGGCCGGCCCCGTACGCCTGCTCCAGCGCAATGCCGACGGCGGCCTCAGCGTGCTCGGCGGGGCGCGCCTGTTCGATGTCGCGACCCGCGTGGCGGAGGTCGACACCGTGGCGATCGGCACCGCTGAGGGGGTGACCGGGCGCCGCGAGCTGACGATCGACGACGACGACCGGCGCCTCGTCGAGGAGTTCGTCCTCACGATCAAGAACACCCGCACGGTCCCCGTCGAGGTGGTGCTGCGCGAGCACCTGTACCGCGGTCAGAACTGGACGCTCGCGTACCAGACGGCGCGCGAGCCGACCAAGGAGGGGCCCCAGCAGATCTCGCTCCGCACGACGGTTCCTGCGAGCAGCGAGAGCAAGGTGCTCTACGTGGTCGTATATACATGGCCGTGATCGCGAAGCTCGATGCACTCACGATCCACTACGGCAAGCGGCTCGCCGTCGATGGCCTGTCGCTCGAGCTCTCGCCCGGCGAGATCGTGCTGCTGCTCGGCCCCAACGGCGCCGGCAAGAGCACGACACTGTCCGCGATCGCCGGCACGATCGTCCCGACCTCGGGCACGATCACCGTCGGCGGCGAGGACCTCTCGCGCGCACCGCGCTCCGCCCGCGCCAGGATCGGGTTCGCGGATCAGCCACCCGCGCTCTACGAGTTCTTCACCGTCGCCGAGCACGTCGGCTTCGTCGCGCAGGCGCGCGGCAGTGATCAGGCCGCCGCCGAGGCGGTCCTCGGCGAGCTCGGCCTCGGCAAGATCACCCAGCGCCCGTGCCGCGAGCTGTCGTTCGGCATGCGCCAGCGCGTCGGCCTCGCGGCCGCGCTGGTCGGCCCCGTCGAGCTCGTCCTCCTCGACGAGACGCTCAACGGCCTCGATCCCCACGCCTCGCGGTCCGCGCGCGCGTCGCTGCGCGCGACCGCCGAGCGCGGTGCCGCGATCTTGATGTCGACGCACCTCCTCGGCGTCGCCGAGCGGATGTGCGATCGGATCCTGATCATGGACAAGGGCAAGCTCGTCGCCGATCACCGCGGCGCCGAGGTCGCGGAGCTGCTCGCCAGGGGCCCGAGCGCCGTCGAGGATCTCTACGTCTCGCTGATCGCCGACGAAGGCCCCACGTGACGAGCCGCGAGCTGATCCGGTGGTCCGCGCTGCACGAGCGTCGCGCACGCCACGGCATCTTCGGCTCGTCGCTCACCATCGCCTGCCTCGCAGGCGCCGCGCTCGCCGGCTGGATCGCGTGGCGCGCGGGTGCGAGCCCGATCTCGGCGAGCCGGTCCTGGCTCGCGGGGACCATCGTCGCCTTCGCGCTGGCGTTCATGCGCGTGCCCTTCCACCTCTACTGGCGCGCCGATGCCGCGCTCCTCGCGCAGCTGCCGATCGAGGGCGGCCCGCTGTTCGATGCCGCCCTGTGGCGCTGCATCCGCGCCGCGCTCACGACGACGCTCGCCGTCGCGATCGGTGCCGCCCCGCTCGCCGAGTTCTCGACGGAGATGTTCCTCCGCCACCTCGCCGTCGCCGGCGCCCTCGGGCTGACCGCGGCGCTGTTCATGCCCGCGGTCGCGACGTTCGCCGCCTCGCTCGTCGCGGTCAACCAGACCGATCGGATCGCCGCGCTGCGCGTCGCCACCGGCATCGACAGCGAGACCGCCGCCCGCACTACCACCACCCAGCCGCCCGCGCCGTCGACCGCCGCGCTCGGGGCCCTGCCCGGCTTCGCGTCGACCCTCGTGATCGTCGCGGTCCTCCTGATCTCGGCGTGGCTCGTGGGCGGCGTCCCCGCCGTGCCGCCCGCCATCGTCCTCGGCTCGCTCGCCGGCGCGAGCATCCTCGCCATCCTCGCGACCCGCGCCGCCGCGCCGCGCGTGATGGGGACGATCCTCCGTGACGTCTCGGCGCTCGATCGCCAGCGCCTCGCGATGCTCGAGATCCATCCGCCGACCACCCTCGAGCGCGCGATCGCACGCCTGCTCGGCGACGCCGCCCTGCCCTACAGCAAGGACGCACGCCTGATGCGCCGCCGCTATCCGATGGCCTTTGCGCTCGGCGCGCTCGTGTTCCTCGTCCTCGCGATCATCGGCCTCGCGCGACCGGACGATCCGACGCCGTGGCTCACCGCGGTCCTCGTCGGCGCCGCCGTCTACGGCCTCGCCGTCGCGGGTCGCCTGTTCAAGCCCCCGATCGAGCTCACCCGGATGTCGCTCACGCTCCCGATCTCCGCCGCCGCCCGCACCCGCGCCAAGCTCGCGTGGGTGATCGGGTGGTGGACGATCTTCGTCGTCGCGCCCGCCCTGTTCGCCTCGCTCCGCCAGCCCGAGCCGCTGGTCGGCCTCGCGTTACTCGGCGGCGGCACGCTGCTCGTTGTCGGCTCCGCGGTCGTTCGCCGCTGAACACGCCCCCCACGCCGGGTCGGGTCGGGGTAGGATCGACCCGCGTGTGCGCGGGTTGGGTCCCTGCTGTGATCGTCGCGAGCGTCCTCGGCGGATGCGGTCGCGTCGGCTTCGACGCGGGCCGCACCACGGACGCGAGCGGCATCACGGACGCCGAGCCGAGCGCCGACGCCGAGCCCTGCGCGGACTACAGCACGTGGGCGCAGCTCCCCGGCCGGTACCGCGTGGGCCCGCAGGTGCTGTCGTGGAGCATCGCCGAGGCGGACTGCGAGTCCGACGGCGGACACCTGATCGTGATCGATGACGCCATCGAGAACCTGGAGGCGCGGACGCAGGCGACGGGCGAGTTCTGGATCGGGATGACGGATCGCATCACGGAAGCGACCTACCTCACCGTGCTCGGCACGCCACCGGGGTTCGAGGGCTGGCCCGGGGCGACACCGACCAACACCGGCGAGGACTGCGTGTCGGTGCTGATCAACTCCGACTGGGAGGATCGGAACTGCACGGGCTCGATCATCGACATGAAGGCCTACGTCTGCGAATGTGACGGGCTCCCCGTCG
>Ga0102851_10000408_pt1 | contig 21452 bp, 17 predicted proteins | sample Mud3Dept3metaG_FD_79558 | JGI IMG/M metagenome (GOLD analysis project Ga0102851, IMG submission 79558) | Freshwater wetland microbial communities from Ohio, USA, analyzing the effect of biotic and abiotic controls - Mud 3 Core 4 Depth 3... | ecosystem: Environmental > Aquatic > Freshwater >... | reverse complement strand
GCCGCTTTCGATATCCTGCACAGCAGTGCCTTCATCTCGGTGTAGCCCGTTACCGGGTCGCGCGGCTCAAGCTCGGTTAACAGGTTTGCGTTTGCCTTTGACCAGCCGTGGGGGATGCTCAATACCCCGCGCACCAGCGCCTCGGTGGTCTTTGCCTTCATGGCAATCTTGCCCTTTGTCGTCTCCACGGTCATCATGTCGCCGTCGGCAATGCCGTACTTGGCCGCAGTCTCCGGGTGAATCTCCGCGAGAGGCTCAGGCGCAGTGTTGTGCACGTACGGTACGCCCCTGAGCTGGGTGTGGGTGTACTCGGGAATCCTGGCGCCTGTTGTCAGGATCACCGGATACTTGGCGTAAATCTCCGGCGTGCTTATCGGGCTCTTGCTCGGCTCCACAGGGCGAGGCAAGGGGTCGTACCCGTTCTCAGCCAATGTCTCTGAATAGAGCTCGATCTTGCCGGAAGGTGTGTTGTATCGTTTCGGTTGCTCGTATTTGAGCTCGGTATAATAGGCCCCTTCCGGATGGTCCTTGGTCAACTGCTCTCTGTTCAATCCACTCGGCTTCAGGAAGAAGTCGATGATCTCCTCTTCCGTATTCCAGGGAAAGAATTTCCCATAACCCATTCTCCTGCCTATCTCGGTCCAGATCTTCCAGTCCGGCCAGCATTCGCCGATGGGGTCTATCACTTTCTTGCGGACCATTGCATAGGGGATACAGTTTGTCACGCCGTACACGTAGCCCACGCCGCTCTTCTCAAGGAATGAGCAGGCGGGCAGCACGATATCGGCAAGTTCGGCAGTCTCGGTCATGAACAATTCTGACACCACAACAAACTCGAGGGCCTTGATGGCCTCTTTGATGCGCTCTGAATCAGGCAGGGTGACGGCCGGGTTGCCGCCCGTGCAAATGAGGCCCTTGATCGGGTACGGTTTGCCTTTTAGTACTGCATCGGCAAAGAGCATCTGCTGGCCATACGGGGATGTCCTGCCCCAGAACCGGCGGAAAAGCGGGTGTTCCTCTGTTCCGATAGGATCGCTGATCTCCGTGACTCTCATGTCTCCGAGACGGATAAAGGGGATATTCACCCACCCGCCGGGGATGTCCATATTGCCTGTTATGGCCTGCATAATGGCGTGCACGCGGTTGCCCTGGAAGCCGTTCACGTGCTGGTCAATCGAGCACGTCCCGGGGACGATTGAAGCCGGTTTCACCGTGCCAAACAGGCGGGCGATTCTCTTGATGTCGTCGGCCGGCACCCAGGTGATCTCGGACATCTTCTCCGGCGTGTACTGCTTGACGTGCTCCGCCAGCTTGTCAAAACCGATGCAGTTCTTCTCGACAAACTCCTTGTCGTAAAGATTCTCTCCTATGATTACGTTGAGCATGCCCAGGCAGAGTGCCGTGTCCGTGCCTGGTCTGATCTGGATATGAATGCCCCGCTCTGCCATGGGGATCTTTTTCGGGTCAACGATAATGACGTGCTTCAGCGTTCCGGCGTCCATGGCCTTATATATCTTGCGGCCCACGGTGATCCGTGAGTTGTCCATGTTCTGGCCGAAGACTATGATGCACTTGGCATTCCAGGGCTCTTCGATAGGGTACCCGCCGAACGTCATCTGGCGCGCCATGATGCGCGAGCGGAAACAGTTGCCTTCCACGGAGAGAAGGTTAGGGGTCCCGTAGACGCCCCGGAACCTCTGCGCATACGCTGCCAGCTCGATGTTTTCCGTTCCCAGCGAGCCGGTGTAGACAGCGAGCGCCTTGGCGCCGTATTTGTCCTTTATTTCCTGAAACTTCTGAGCTATCGTGTCGAGCGCTGTATCCCAGGATATGCGCTCCCACCCGCCGTCGGTCTTCTTCCGCATTGGGTATGTGAGCCTGTCCTTTGAATAGACCCACTGAGGCAGGGCAGCTCCCCTTGGGCACAACTCCCCTAAGCTGATGGGGTGCTCCTTCATGCCCTCGACTTTCACGAGCTTGCCGTCCTCAACATATGCGTTTATACCGCAACTGTTGATACACATGATACAATCGGATTTAACTACTTCTGTGGCCATTGTACGCTTCCTCCTTCGTCAAGATTGACAAGACTAACATACGCCTCACCCATCTTCAAGGGCGGTTTCGGCGTTTGTCTCCTCTTCCTGGAATCCTCTGCCTGGCAGCGGCGCCGGCATCCCCGGCCTGAACGCAGACGCCGTTCAGAACAAGGTCGCTCAGCGCCTCGTGGTACTTCAGCATATCCTCTCTCTCACCCTTCAGGAGCCATCGTGTCACCACGTGCTCCAGGATCCCTAAGAGAAGCTGTCGTGACAGATACAGGTCAACGTCCCGCCTGATGACCCCTTGTTCCCGCCCCTCTCTCAATATCTCCAGCGCCTGGCTGGTGAACCTCCTGATGCCTTTGTAGCTTCCCGATTTCCTGAAGTCCCTGCTTACCCGCATCTCCAGCATGAGACTCCTGGCATAATCCGGGTTGGTCTTGAAAAAATAGAGATAGTACCAGACAAATCTTCTGATCTTTTCCCGCGGGTCGGTCACACCCTGAAGATGCTGATCGAGCTCATCTGAAAACGCCTTGGTTCGTTCGCGGGGGATTGAGAAAAACAGGTCCTGTTTGTTCCTGAAGTACTGGTAAATTGTGCCCTCAGCCACGCCCGCCCTTCGGGCTATCTCAGAAATATTGGCATTCTCAAAGCTGCTCTTGCCGAATACCTCTACAGCCGCCTGCAAAATCTGTTGTTTTCTGAGGGCCTTTTTTTGCACCATTTTCACCAAAATTGAGCTCCATTCATAAACAGCAACCTATAGCATGAATCCTGCCTACTCCCACAGCTATCTGCAAAGGGACATAAAACACATAATTGAATGACGCTCATATTCTACTACCACATCCCTTTCTTGTCAAGCAATTCCTGTTTTTCGCTTGACAATCCGCTGGCGTGGCCGGTATATTCAGTCTTGAAGACTCTTGCTGACGAATGGGGCGAGCGGCTGAGCCGCTCTTCTGGTTTTTTACGGCTCACGGTTAAGTTCTGACGGTTAGAAAAGGAGGAGAGAGATGGAACCGAAGAAATTGGGAGTTATCGGATGCGGTCAGATGGGTGCAGGGATTGTTCAAGTCTTCGCCGTGGCAAAGTATGACGTTGTTGCGGTGGACACGATGCCCGCAATGCTGGAGAAAGGCATGAAAGGCATTGAAAAGAGACTCCAGGGTCGCGTTGAAAAAGGCAAGATGACGCAGGATGAATTGAAGGCGACCATGGGGAGAATCAAGACGAGCTCCAAACTTGAGGACCTTGCCGACTGCGACATCATCGAAGAGGCGATCCCGGAAGACCTGGAACTGAAGAAGAAAATGTTTGCGCAGCTTGACAAGATTTGCAAGCCCGAAACGATCTTTGGAACCAACACATCCGGCCTCTCGGTCACCGACATGGCAGTGGCGACGAAACGGGGCGACAAGCTGCTCGGTATGCACTTTCATAACCCGGCACCGGTGATGCAGCTTCTGGAGCTGGTCCGCACCATCATGACGAGCCAGGAGACGATTGACACGGTAAAGAAGTGGGGGGCGACCCTGGGTAAAACCGTTGTAGTCGCGCCTGACGTGGGCGGGTTTATTGTGACGAGGCTCTTCACGCCGTTCCTCCTCGGCGCCGTGCGCATGCTGGAGGCGGGGATTGCAACGCGGGATGAAATCGATATCTCGATGAAACTCGCGGTCAACCATCCCATGGGTCCGCTCGAAGTGGTCGATTTCATCGGCCTCGACACCGAGCTATCAATAGCTGAGAGCCTGTACGAAGAAACAAAGGACCCGAAATATGCCCCGCCGCTCCTGCTCAGGAAGATGGTGACGGCCGGCTGGCTCGGCAGAAAGACGGGCAAGGGTTTCTACGACTATACAAAGTAGCGGATGCTCGGCAGCGACTGATCTGGCCCCACCCTGTGCTGTCCCGATGAGGGCTGATGCCGGGTGGGGTTATTTTTTTGCCCGAAACGCAGGAGACCAGGAGAGACTGATGAGTACGATTGATGTCCCGATCGTCAGGTTCAAAGACCAGAAAGTCGTCCGTGAAGATGACGCGGTAGTTGCAGAGGAGCCGCTGGAAATCTTCATCGACGACGAGCCATACTATGTGACCATGAGGTTGCCCGGCGAAGAATTGCCTCTGGCCGCTGGCCTTTGCCATTCAGAGGGCATCATCGATTCGATTGACGACACCCTGGGCGTCAATTATTGCCAGGACATCTCCACCAACCGCATCAATGTCTATCTCGCACCCGGCCGAAAAGAGCTGGCTGCGGCCAAACTCAAGAAGAAACGGAGTACCGCCTACTCCAGTTGCGGCATCTGCGGAAAAGAGATCGTGGAGGATATCGTGGTGTCGCTCAAGCCCGCTGCGAAAACGGTGAGCGTCGACTTTGCTTCTCTGAGAAAGCTGCAGGACGTAGTGCGTGAAAGCCAGACGATTTTCCATGCAACGGGTGGAACCCATGCGGCAGGCATATTCAATACTACCGGTGTGCTCCTTGCGTTTTCCGAGGATGTCGGTCGTCACAACGCCCTGGACAAGGCGATCGGCAAGGTGCTGTTCAGCGGAAAAAAGAAGGAAGCAGCCATAGCAGTGCTCAGTTCAAGGTTGAGCTACGAGATGGTCCAGAAGGCGGCGCGTCTCGGCGTCGAGGTGCTTGCCGGCGCCTCTGCGCCCACCAAGCTCGCGATCGATCTTGCGCAGGCAGTCAACCTTACCCTGATCGGTTTTCTCCGGAAAGACCGGTGCAATATCTACACGTGTCCGGAGAGAATGACTCTAGAAGACCTATAACAGTATTTGAAGAGAAAGGAATAGAGATGCACATCTGGCCTGACTGCGTTCCGTGTATCACCAAGATGGGAATCGAGCTCGCGCGCCTCGCCTTCAAGGACGAGCAACGCGTTCATCAGTTTGCGGAAGAGATGCTGAAACTTCCGCCTCTCCGTGGAGAGAACTGGAACACCATATCACCGAGGGTCGTTCGGGAGGTCTGGAGAAAGGTGACGCAGGAGTCGGGCAATTACGATCCTATGCGGGAAATCAAGGCTAAGCAGAACCGGAAGGCCCTCGAGATGTATCCCATGGCCAAGGAGCTGGTGGCTGAAGCGGCCGATCCCTTCCTCACGGCACTTAAGCTTGCTATAGTGGGCAACTCCCTTGATGCCATGGTGAGCGTGAAGGACGATGGCGCCCAAGGGCTGGTGAAGAGCCTCGACAGCCTTGCAATAAACTTAGAAGAAGTGAGCGCGTTTAGAGAACGCGTGTCGAAAGCGCATACCATCCTCTATTTCACTGATAACTGCGGCGAGATTGTATTTGACAAGCTCTTTCTCGAAACGCTCCACACACTGTATGACCTCAAGGTGACGGCCGTGACCAGGACCGTCCCCATCCTTAATGACGCCCTGCTGAAAGATGCGGAAGAGATAAGCCTCTCCAGCGTCGCGACCCTCATGGAGAATGGCATACAGGAGGGTGTTGCGGGCACCATTGTGGCGGAAGTCTCGCCGAGGGTGCGCTCGCTGATCGATGAGTCAGATTTGATTATTGCCAAAGGTGTGGGCAATTACGACGCATTCACGGAAGAGACATGGCTCAAAGGCAAGCTCACCATGCTCTTCCATGGAAAATGTCACCCGTGCTGTGACCCGCAGGGTGCGCCGCTGGGCAGTCTGGTCGTCTACAACTTCTAGGCTTAATCTTCCCGGTAGTGCGCGCCGACGCTTTCCGTTCGAGCCAATGCGCCATCGGCGATAGCGCGAGCGGTGCAGAAGGAGTTCGTGACCGCCACGGCCATACCAAGTTCACGGCTATCCGCGCTTCTTACTCCCTCAGCTGTGAGCCTGTCGATCTTCTCGAGGGCTTGTTTCAGGCCCTTTTGTGTCCTCACGGGGCCAACGTCGTTCCACATGATCTCCCGAAGGGCGGCGAGTGCCTCAATCGGCCTCCTTTTTCCATCGCTGTACGGGGTTGGGTCGAAAACGATTGCGCCCTTGGAAGTGCCTGTACTGTGTGCTTCCTTCGCATAATGGGCGGCAGAAGCTCCCGCGCGATAGCCGAACACCAATGTCTCCGACAGGGCATTGCCGCCCATGCGGTTTGCTCCGTGGAGCCCGCATGCAATCTCGCCCGCGGCGAATAGTCCCTCTACCTCGGTTTTCCCGGAGTCGTCGATACCTGCTCCACCGATGGAGAAGTGCGCCACCGGCATCATGCGCACGGGCTTCGTGTCGGCACGGAAATAGCGCACGAACTCCTTTCGGACATTATGCGCGAACGGGTTGCTCCACTCGTTGTCAGAAAGTGCCCGGAGGTCCAGATAGACGTTGCTGCCCTCTAGATATTCTTTGTACAGGGCCCGTGATAGCCGATCTCGGGCCTTTATGGCCACGGGCTTTGCGTCCGTCAAACAATATTTTTCGAGCAGGTCTTCTCCCCTGTCATTGATGATCCGGCCTGTGTCACCGAGGAAGGGCTGGATGAGCGTCTTTGGAGCGTGCTGCTCGATCGCGATCAGCGGGTAGAACTGGACGAACTCCATGTCTTTGAGGGCGGCGCCTGCACGATGCATGAGCGCATATCCGTCGCCCATTATCGTCGAAGGATTGTCGTGGAACTTGTACATGGCTGAGGCTCCCCCGGTGCACATGATTACTGCCTTCGCGTTAACAGTGAGGGAGCGGCCATCCTGCCGAATCGCAATGCAGCCCCTGACGCGGCCATCCTCTGTGATGAGCCGTGCTGCCGTGACCCAGTTGAGGAAATCAACGCCGCTCGTTCTCGCCCATGCAAGAAGCGCATTGATTGCCACCCGGCCACTGTCGGGCGGCCTCCGCAGAACCACGACCCCGGTATGAGACTCTTTGAAGTGCACACCCTTTTGCTCCAATTCGCGAAGCCGCATTGGTGCGTCCTGAGAGAGTGCCCGCACAAGAGAAGGATTGTTCAGGTGATAGCCGACTTCCATGGTCGTGCTGTAATGCTCATCCGCGCTCATGCCATAGCCGCTCGAAGCGAATGCGCCGTTGCTGAGTGCCGTGCAGGTGGCGAGGCCGGGGCTGCACTTTGACAAGACTGTTACCTTGAGGCCTTCCTCCCTGGCCTTGATCGCGGCCCTCAGTCCTGCACCTCCCGATCCAACCACCAGTACATCCGTCGTAAGCTCATGCATGTTCTTTTCTCCTCAACCTTATCTATAAGAAGAAAACGCATGAAGTTTCAAGACAAAAATTCTTGGTTGAAAAAAGGAAGGGCCAGTTTCGCCCTCAAATTGACGTTGCTCGGCGCGTGCTTCCCTTGTTATGCGATGTCTGGTTCTGTTTGGCAGGCCCGGTTTCCTCTCAAGCCGAGTAGTGTCTTCGCCGCAGGATTCTGCTAGAATGGCTGATATTCTGAATGAGTATAGAAAGTACGTTAAGAGTCAAGCCGACAACGACGGACAATGAGTAAGAGTGGGTGGAAACCGTGCTGAAAACGACTTTTAACATATCAAGAATGGACTGTCCTTCAGAAGAACGAATGATACGGATGAAACTGGAGGGGCTGACGCATATCCAATCGCTGCAGTTTGACATACCGGCACGCAAGCTCGAGGTCTACCACACGGATAAGTACGATGATGTCCTTGCAGCGCTGGAGAGTCTCCAGCTTGACACCAGGTTTGTTTCATCTGAACCGACTGAGATCGAGAGCCTGGAGGCCGATCACCGTCAGGAAAGACGAGTTCTCTGGCAGGTACTCTTCATCAACTTCTTCTTTTTTGTCCTTGAAATGCTCACGGGATTCATTGCCGGGTCGATGGGGCTTGTTGCCGACAGCCTGGACATGCTGGCAGACAGTGTTGTCTATGGGCTTTCGCTGCTCGCTGTCGGAGGCACGGTCTCGCGGAAGAAGGGTATTGCAGGTGCCGCAGGGTATTTCCAGCTGGGGCTGGCTGTCCTGGGATTTGGAGAGGTGATCAGGCGTTTTGTGGGGTATGGGGAGACCCCCGACTTTTACCTCATGATTATCATCTCTCTTCTCGCCCTTGCAGGTAATGCGATCTGCCTGTATCTCCTGCAGAAGTCGAAGAGTAAGGAAGCCCATATGCAGGCGAGCATGATCTTCACGTCCAATGACGTCATCGTCAATCTTGGTGTTATCGTGGCAGGCGTCTTAGTCTATCTGACAACATCCAGGCTCCCTGACCTGGCGATTGGAACTATCGTTTTCATCCTTGTCGGACGAGGCGCGTATAGGATTCTGCAGCTGTCGAAATAACGCGTTCCCTATTCCAAGCAGGCATGATTACCAAACATGCGCCCATCATCCGCTCGGTTCTCTCTCCTCGTCTTCTTCCAGCCGTCTTCGCTTGCGCCGCACTATCAGCTTGACGCACCCTATGACAGCAAGGAGCGCGGCGACAAAAAAGAGTGTCTCGTAGATGTGGATGCTGAAATAGGTGACCCAGGTGTGCTCTGCGGCGAGAGAGCGCCGCCATCCATCCTCCAGCGCTGCCAGGCTCGTGCTGAATATCTGTTGCACTGCGTCGTCCAAAGGCCTGCCTTGCGTGAGCGCATCGAGCAGTGCGAGAATTTTTCCCGTGCCATACTCACGTTCGATGTATTTCACAACGCTTTCGCTTTGCTCGTATGCAAGTGAGAGAAGCCGGTCTTCAGCTGGAAACCTGCTGGTCAGGCTGGCAAGTGGCAGGAGTCTTCCGGCGAGCACCGCGTCTTCAAGGGATGAACTCTTCGGCTCCATGATGATCTCTGCCATGCCGTTGCTGGCCCACTGACAGACCCCTTCATCAAGCCATTTCGGCAGAAGCGTCCCGTGTATGTAGGAGTGAAGAAGGAGATGGCAGAGTTCATGCTTCATGGTTGTTTCAAGCACAAAGGTATGGCGCGCCATCTTCGAGAGATCAAGCAGTATAAGGTTTTGTGCAGGGATGGCGAGAGCGACTATGCGTCGTGTTCCCGCCATCTGCTCCAGGCCGCCCTCTGTGAGGAGCACGTACGTCGTGTGGAAGCCGATGGGCCAGGGGATGAGCTTTTGAAGTCCGGCCTGGGCCACCCCATGCAGTCGCACCACCTCCTGCGCCGCCGCTTCCTGTCCCTCGTCATACCTGACGGAGACAGTACTCTCTTGAAGCACCAGTGACGATGAAAAAGCCAATGGTTTGCCCCAAAGAGATACCAGGAGGAAAAGTGCAAAGGAAGGGCTCAGGACAGGTAACCAAGGCAGGAACGCTCTCAAGCGGAGAAAACCCACGGTCGACCTCAGAACCGTTCTTCCGGGTCGGAGCCCCCAAGATCCATTTTCAAGGAGAGGAAAGTGAGCATGTCCTTCAGAGCAATGATCCCGACGAGCCTGTCATTATCAACAACGAGCAGTCGGCTTGCACCCGTCTTGGTCATCTGTTCAAGCGCCTTGGTGGCTTCCGTAGCCGGGCTCACGGTGTTCTCCGCTGTGCATTGCTCTGCTATCTCGCCGACGGTCCGAGTAGCCCATTCGTGGGGAGCCACCTGTTTCACGTCCCGGATGGTCACCACACCGAACAATTTTTTGTTCTCAACCACCGGGTACATCTTGAAGTGGTAATGATAAATGTAATTGTTTACCAGCTCTTCGATAGTGGTGGTCGGACTCACGGTCACCGGGTCCTGTTTCATGAAGCGCGCCACGCGCAAGCCTTGCAACGACCTGCGCAAAACGAGCTGCTGGTATGATATCTGCGAGGCATTCCTCAAGAACATGCCGATCACGAACCACCAGACACCACCGATGACATTTCCTCTCAGCAGGCTGAGCAAGCCGAAAAAGATCATGGCAAGTCCAAATCCTGAACCGATGCGAGAGGCAACGCGCGTAGCCCACGGAAGGTCATTCTTCAGTTTCCAGAGGACGGACCTGAGCACGCGCCCTCCGTCTAACGGGAAGGCAGGCAAGAGATTGAAGAGGGCGAGCATACCATTGATCCAGGCTAGATACGAGACTATGACTTCGACGTGGATGGGCCACGTGGCTATCACCCTCGAAAGCAGGAAAAAAAGCAGGGCAAGAAGAGCGCTCGATGCAGGGCCTGCGACAGCCATGAGGAATTCGGTTTTGGCATTTTGCGGCTCTTCCTCCATTTCGGCCACACCACCGAAGATGAACAGGGTTATCCCTTTTATTGGAAGGCCGTATTTGCGCGCCACCAGAGAGTGGCAGAGTTCATGAAAAATGATTGAAGCAAACAGCCCAACCGCCCCTGCAGCGCCCATCCACCAGTACGCAGCCTGTGAGAGTCCCGCGTAATACGAGGGAAAAACACCTGCCGCGAGCGACCAGGTCACAAGCACAGCCATGACGAGCCAACTCGTGTCAGCGTGGACCGTGAAACCCAGGAGAGTGAATAGCGTTACTTTTCTGCCGAACATATCTCTGTACCTCCACAATGTGAGGCCGGGACGCGGATCACTGTCCTCTCCCAGTATGTTACAGTCCGAACCGCAGAAAAGGAAAGGATAAAGATGCTTGAAATTGTCGCGGCAAGCTGTTTTAATTTGGTTTACTGCTTTTCACTGCCGTTATTTCCCGATTCTGCAAGAAGGAAGATCGTGAAGAGGCACGACGCTGAGGACCACCCGAACAGAACAAAAAAGGTTGCGCTGATCGTCACCACGATCGCGAATTTTGTGGTTCCGTTCATGGGTTCGTCAGTCAACATAGCTCTCCCGGCAATTGAGAGGGAATTCAAGATTGATGCCGTCCTGCTGAGCTGGATCTCGCTGGCATTCACCCTGGCTACCGCCACGCTTCTCGTGCCCATGAGCAGGCTGGCAGATATTTACGGGAGAAAACGGCTATTCACATACGGCATGGCTCTCTTCACGATTGCGTCCGGCCTGTGCGCCGTGGCTCCGTCCGCACCTTTGCTCATTATGTTCCGAAACATACAGGGCATCGGCGGAGCCATGAGTTTCGGCACAGGCGTTGCTATCCTCACATCGGTCTTTCCCCTCGGGGAGAGGGGAAAGGCAATGGGGATAAACGTGGCGGCCGTTTACGTTGGCCTGTCACTCGGTCCGTTTATCGGGGGATTTCTCACACAACACTTCGGGTGGAGGAGCATCTTCATCTTGACCGTGCCGCTGGGCCTACTGGTTGTTGCTCTTGTGTTGCTGCACCTCAAAGGGGAATGGGCTGAAGCGCGGGGAGAGAGATTCGACCTCAGCGGCTCCTTCATTTACTGCGTGGCCCTGGTCGCGCTTATCGTCGGATTCTCCCTTCTGCCCGGCATACAGGGATTTGTAGCGATTCTCCTGAGCATGGTCAGCATGTGTGCCTTTATTTGGTGGGAGACAAAGACAAAAAGCCCTGTTGTGAATCTTTCCCTTTTTAGAACCAACAGGGTGTTTGCGCTTTCAAACCTGGCGGCACTCATCAATTACAGTGCTACCTTTTCCGTGACCTTTCTGCTGAGCCTCTACCTCCAGTATATCAGGGGCATGAGCCCGCGCTCTGCGGGACTCCTTCTGGTTGCGCAACCCATCGTGCAGGCAATGGTTTCTCCCTGGGCCGGCAGGCTTGCAGATCGTATTGAGCCCCGTCTTGTTGCCTCTGCAGGCATGGGGATCTGCGCCATCGGCCTCTTTCTGCTCTGCACCCTCGATGCGAATACCAGTTTCTATCTGATCGCGGTGAAGCTGGCTCTTCTCGGATTCGGGTTCGCCTTATTCTCCACACCCAACACCACGGCCGTGATGAACTCCGTAGAGAAGAAGTTCTATGGAGTTGCATCAGGAATCCAGGGAACGATGAGATCGGTCGGGCAGGCAATGAGTCTGGGTATTACGGTGCTCCTGCTCGCCGTATACGTTGGGAGGGTGCGAATCAGCCCCCAGTACTTCCCGTTTTTCCTGAAGAGCGTCCATGCCACCTTCCTCATCTTTGGCGCTTTGTGCACCGTAGGGGTTTTCGCCTCCATAGCACGAGGTAAAATGCGATGAGCAACGCACGCGCTCTCGGGAAAGAGGCGTCACAACCCTGGGCGGGCCGGGAGATGCTCGACGAAGAGAGCGCATGCAGACGGATACAGATGAGTACTTAACGAGTACATAGCGGGTACATAAAATGACTAACTGTCCGGTCCCGTGCTACAATGGCGCAGCACCAAGATAGCACTGCTTTAATACCAAATTCCTGAGAAAGGGGGATACGTCATGCTGAAAGAGTTTAAGGAATTTGTAATGAAGGGCAATATGCTGGATATGGCTGTCGGTATCGTCATTGGTGCAGCCTTTGGTCTCATCATCACCTCGCTCGTTGCGGACGTGATCATGCCGCCCATCGGGCTACTGCTCGGCGGCATCGATTTTTCCAACATCTTTTCGGTCCTGAAAGAAGGCAAGGTAGCCGGGCCCTATGCCACAGTGGCCGCGGCAAAGGCAGCCGGCGCCGTCACTATCAACTGGGGCGTTTTCTTCAACACCGTCATCAATTTCCTGATCGTGGCGGCCGCTATTTTCCTCATGGTAAAGGGCGTCAACAAGATGCGCAGGGAGAAGGTGGCCGACCCCACGACGAAAGAGTGCCCGTACTGCCTCTCGGCTATCCCGATCAAGGCAACACGCTGCCCGCACTGCACGTCTGAACTGAAGGCAGCGTAACGGTCAGACGATAAGTCAGGATCGAGGCACGAGGAACGAAGAACCATTCGCCATGGTCGATAAGCGGCGTGTACGTCTGATCAGTTATGGACCGTATGGCCCGGACGGCCCGGACGGCAGGGATGGCAGGGACGGCCCGGAAAGCCCCGGGCGTAAGGGTCCGGTGATCTACTGGATGAGCCGGGATCAGCGGACGCAGGATAACTGGGCCCTGCTTTTTGCTCAGGAGCTCGCGTTCGAGCGGAAGGAACCGCTTGGTGTACTCTTCTGCCTCGTTCCTCAGTTTCTCAACGCCACCACGCGCCAGTACGATTTCATGCTCCGGGGCTTGCGCGAGGTGGAGGAGCGGCTAAACAAGATGGCGATACCTTTTTTCCTGCTGCGTGGTTCGCCGGAGCGGGAGATACCGCAGTTTGCGGTGGAGCAAAAGGCCAGCCTCTTCGTCACCGACTTTGATCCGCTCCGGGTCAAGCTGGAGTGGAAACGTACAGTGGCCGCCAGGATCAATCTTCCGATGTACGAAGTGGACGCCCACAACATTGTGCCCTGCTGGATTGCATCTCCAAAACAGGAAATCGGAGCGCGGACCTTGCGGCCCAAGATACACCGGCTCCTGGGTGATTTCATGCAGGCGTTGCCCGGGCTGCGAAAACATCCGCATCGATGGGCAAAGAAACACCGAGCGACCGACTGGGAAGGGGTTGTGAAAACAATCCGCGCTGACAGCGTTCCTCCTGTCACCTGGATAATGCCGGGAGAAAAGGCGGCCAGACATGCCCTCGGTCGATTTATCCGGAATAAGCTACCCTATTATGCTGAGGGGCGAAACGATCCGGCCAAAGAGTATGTCTCCGGCTTGTCGCCCTACCTTCATTTCGGTCAGATATCGGCCCAGCGCATGGCTTTTGAAATCTCCCGCTCGAAAGCGCCGGCCGATTCGAAAGATGCTTTCCTCGAGGAGCTGATCGTGCGGCGTGAGCTCGCTGACAATTTCTGCTATTACAATGCCGAATACGACCGCGTGGCCGGGTTCCCCGGATGGGCGAAGAGGACGTTGACCGAGCACGAAAAGGATAAGAGGCCACACCTGTACACGCTTGAGCAATTTGAACGGGCCGAAACGCACGATGAACTCTGGAACGCGGCCCAGATGGAGATGGTCAAACGCGGGAAGATGCACGGGTACATGCGCATGTACTGGGGAAAGAAGATACTGGAGTGGACCAGAAGCGCCGAGGAGGCGATGGAGATGGCTATTCTCCTCAATGACCGGTACGAGCTGGACGGAAGGGACCCCAACGGGTACACGGGCATTGCCTGGAGCATCGGGGGGGTGCATGATCGCCCGTGGGGCGGAAGGCCCATTTTCGGCAATATACGATACATGAGCTACAACGGCTGCAAATCAAAATTTGACGTAAAGGCATATGTCGACTCGGTCAATAAGATGGAAGGTGCCCAGCATGAGGAAAAAGATGACTAACGGCAGAAGATATATACCGAACACCACGTCGCAAGGAGCGGTAGTTGTTTCGCAACGGTTGAAGCGGTTGGATCAAGCAGAACCCTTTGCCGTGCTGGCGACTGATGATGGAGGATCTCCCTACACATCGCTCGTTGCATTTGCAGTGACGCCCGACATGAGGCATGTAGTGTTCGCCACGCCTAAGGCGACCAGGAAATACAGAAACATCAAGGCGCGGAAGGATGTGTCCTTGCTCGTCGACAACAGGGCTGCCTCACGAGACTTGATGAAAGCGGAGGCGATAACGATTGTCGGGCTGGCCGCGCCTCTCAGGCGGGGCCGCCAATGGCAGGAAATGGCGACCGTGCTGCTTGAAAAACATCCACAGCTCCAGGAGTTCATTTTCTCGACATCGACTGCACTCGTTTCCATCGATGTTACAGAATACGTGCACGTGAGCCGCTTCCAGACAGTCTCCACGTGGAAACCGGCACACGGCACGAAGGGGGGCAGGAGATGAAGGCAGGATTCATCGGGCTCGGGTCCCTTGGCAAGGCAATGGTGAAACGGCTTGTTGCAGAAGGCGTGGAACTTGTCGTCTGGAACCGGACAGCGGAAAAAGCGATCGGTCTTGGTGTCGAGTTCGAAGAGACCCCGGCAATGCTTGCATCCCGGGCTGATGTGATCTTTCTCAGCCTGTTTGATAGCGAAGCTGTGGAGGCGGTTCTCGCAGATCGCGACGGATTGCTCGAAGGCCCCTGTCAGGGGAAGATCGTGGTCGACACAACCACCAATCAGGTTGAGGCGGTACTCAGGTTCCACGGGCTTGTAGCAGCGAAGGGGGGAGTCTACGTGGAGGCCCCGGTCCTCGGGAGCGTGCCTCAGGCAGAGCGAGGTGAACTTACCTTCCTTCTCGGTGTGGACGCGGGGGCGATAGGGCGTGTTGGTTCGTATCTGGAAAACCTCGCAAGAACAGTCTTCAGGTTTGAAGAGCCCGGCCTGGCCACCAAGGTCAAGCTGATAGAGAGCATGGTGTTGGGATCATTCATGGTGACCCTGGGTGAGGCCCTCGGTTTGGGCGAGGCTGTAGGGATGCCGAGGGCAAGGGTGCTCGACATCCTGGCTGCGGGCGCAGGCAACTCTGCGCTCATGACTGCCAAGAAACGTAAGCTGGAGAAGGAAGATTTCTCTCCGGAGCTTGCCTCAACCACGCTTCACAAGGACCTTCGGTATCTGGAGGAGTTGGCGGCCAGCCTCCGGTGGTCCTCGATTCAGAGCAGGTCCACCACGGACCTTTTCGCAAGAGCGATCTCCGGGGGAGAGGGTGGGCTCGACTTTTCAGCTATCTGCAAGGCGATCACTCGCCTTCGAAACGACTGACGCCGAAATTTCGACGGCTCAGATCACGCTGCCCGTGGTCTATCCCCCGGTACAGAATGCCCCGCTTCCCGCTACTCTGTAAGCCTCCGCACCTCGCATAAAATTTTCTTGACATACATAGCCCCATTCGATACATACTGTATGGGGAGTAAATGGCTTTAGTTCATCTCACAAATATCTCCGCTGGCCTCCGTCCAATATTTTTGACCGGATTTGTGAAAAAGAGTACGAACTCTGTACAAGAAAAAGTACGAAGTATGTACAAAATAACGTACGGGACGCTGATGTAAACGAGGGGGTAGTCTATGGCCGCAACTGCCGCAACTATTGAGTCGATCCTTACCGAACACAGCCGCAAGTCCGAAGACCTGATCCCGATTCTCCAGGACGTGCAGAAGGAATTCGGGTACATTTCGCCAGAATCCGTACACAATATTTCTCGGTATCTGCGTCTCTCTGAGAATCATATCTTCGGGGTCTCATCTTTTTATGCCCAGTTTCGGTTTACCAAACCGGGGCGCCACTCCCTCAAGGTTTGCCTGGGGACGGCGTGCCATGTCAGGGGCGGTGCCACGGTGCTTGATACGCTGGAGAGTGTATTGGGAGTCAAATGCGGAACCGCGACACCTGACGGACGTTTTGATCTGGAGCGGGTGGCCTGCTTAGGGTGCTGCGCCCTTTCGCCAGTGGTGCAGATCGATAAGAGAATTTACAGCCGGGTCGCAGTCAATAAACTATCGGAGCTATTGAAGTTCTATGAATAATCTAACGAAGAGAGTAGAAGCGGCCAAGGAGAAGTGGGAGACCTTACAGCAGAATAAAGAACCGATCATCTATATCGGTGCGGCTTCATGCGGCCGTGCAGCGGGTGCGGTTCAGCTGCTGGCGCAGACCAATCGCTGGCTCAAGGAGAACGAGACGACCGCAAAGGTCGTCCAGGTGGGCTGTATCGGCCCGTGTTATCTTGAGCCCCTCGTTGATATCCAGATGCCCGGTCAGCCGCGGGTCAGTTACAACAATGTCACGCCCAAGACGTTGCCGGTCATTCTCGGTTCGCACGTGGGCGAGTCTGTACCGTACGACAAAATGGCGATAGGCCACTTTGGGAAAGACTCTTACAACGGCATCCCACGATTTTACGATTTGCCGATGTTGAAGCCGCAGGTGCGCATTGTACTCAGGAACTGCGGTCTCATCGACCCCGAGGAGATCGACCATTACCTCGCGGTTGATGGATACCAGGGGCTGGCGAACGCTCTGAACATGTCGCCCGAGGACGTCATCGGGGTTGTCCACCATGCAGGCCTGAGGGGGCGCGGCGGCGCAGGCTTTCCCACCTTCAAGAAATGGACCGTCTGCAGAAACACTCCGGGCAAGCAGAAGTATCTGATCTGCAACGCAGACGAAGGGGACCCCGGCGCGTTCATGAACAGGTCTTTGATCGAGTCTGATCCGCACGCGTTGCTGGAGGGCATGCTGATTGCGGGTTATGCCATCGGGGCGAGCCAGGGCATCATCTATATCCGCGCCGAATATCCCCTGGCTATAGAGCGCCTCCACCAGGCCATAGGACAGATGAGGGAGTATGGATTGCTGGGCGAGCACATTCTCGGTTCCGACTTCAGCTTCAACGTCAAGCTCAAGGAGGGAGCCGGGGCTTTCGTATGCGGTGAAGAGACCGCACTCATTCAGTCGATTGAGGGTTTGCGCGGCATGCCTCGGTCACGCCCACCCTTCCCGGCCATATCAGGCCTTCACGGGTGTCCGACGATCATAAACAACGTTGAGACACTTGGCACGCTGCCCAACATCCTGAGGAACGGAGCAGACTGGTACAACAGGTTTGGCAAGGAAGGAAACCGCGGTACCAAGACCTTCTCGCTGGTCGGAAAGGTCAGGCGACAGGGGCTTATCGAAGTGCAGCTCGGCACAACGCTGCGGCAGATCATTTTTGACATCGGGGGCGGGCTGCAGAAGCCGTTCAAGGCCATTCAGACAGGCGGCCCTTCCGGGGGGTGCTTGTCTGAGGAATTCCTGGACCAGCCCGTTGATTACGAATCGCTTGCCGCGGCCGGATCGATCATGGGCTCCGGCGGCCTCATCGTGATGGACGAAGACACGTGCATTGTGGACGTGGCCAAGTACTTCCTCGACTTCACGCAGAAGGAATCGTGCGGTAAGTGCACGCCGTGCCGCGTGGGCACGCGCCACATATTGGAGATTCTCGAACGCATAACGCATGGTGAAGGCCATGCAGACGACCTTTTGGCACTGAGGACCCTCGGCGATACGATCAAGAAAGGATCCCTCTGCGGGCTCGGTCAGACCGCCCCGAATCCGGTCCTCACCACGCTGAGATATTTCAGGAACGAATACCTGGAGCACATCAAGGACGGGCGCTGCCGGGCAGTTGTGTGCAAAGATCTGATCGAGTACCGGGTGATCAAGGAAAAGTGCACGGGCTGCCAGGCGTGTGTAAGGGTTTGCCCGACGGGGGCCATCACAGGACCACGTTCAGAACCGCACAATGTTGACGCGACGAAGTGCATCAAGTGTCGCTCCTGTTATGTGACCTGTCGTTTCGAAGCCATCGCCGGCGACGCTATCGTGATCCGGAGCGCGGAGAAGAAATCATGACGAAAGAAAAGATGCTCTCTATCACCATCGACAACAAGAAGGTGTCGGTCCGTCCAAACCAGACGGTATTGGAAGCTGCCCGCGACAACGCGATCGACATCCCCTCGCTCTGCGCGTTGCCGCATCTCCGTGCGTATGGGGCATGCCGGTTGTGTGTTGTTGAAGTAGACGGATTAAGGGGGTTCCCCACCTCGTGTACCACGCCGGTTGAAGATGGCATGGTCATACGGACCGATACGGCTGAGATAAAGATTCTGAGGCAGGAGGTGCTGAAGCTCGTGCTGAGCGAACACCCGGGAAGCTGCCTTTTCTGTGACCAGGCAGCCGAGTGCAAGAAGTACATGGGGACGATACGTAAAGTGGGGGTGACCACGGGCTGCCGGTACTGCCCGAATGACCTGCACTGTGAACTGCAGGACGTCGTGGAGAAGGTCGGCCTCGCAGAATCATCGTACCCGGTGCTGTACCACAACTTTCCCGTTGAAAAGTACGATCCGTTTTACGATCGCGATTACAATCTGTGCGTGCTTTGCGGGAGGTGTGTGAGGGTCTGCAGCGAGGTGCGCCTCAACAGTACCTTGAGCTTCAAACAGCGGGGCAGGTTAACGACCATAGGCCCGGCGTTCGACCGCTCCCATCTGGACGCAGGCTGCGAGTTTTGCGGCGCATGCGTTCAAGTCTGCCCCACAGGCGCACTTGCGTCAAAGGTCTCAAAATGGACAGGGAAACCAGACGCGGAAACGTCTACTACCTGCGTCTATTGTCCGGTGGGTTGCACGATTCGCCTTCAGGTAAAGAATGACCAGGTGGTGGACGCCCTGCCTGATTACTCTTCTGAGGTGGATGGCGGGTTGATTTGCGTGAAAGGGCGCTTCGCTGTTCCCGAATATGTGAACCATTTCGACCGCCTTGCGAAACCGCAAGAGATGACCAGCATGGGTTATAACGATGTTTCATGGGATGATGCGGCGGCAAAGGCGGCAGAGAAGCTGAAGGGGCTCGGTCCCGATGACTGCCTGTTCGTACTCTCTCCGCAACTCTCGAACGAAGATCTCTTTGCTGCTCAGGAGTTTGCCAGGCAGACCGTAGGATCTGAGGCGATCGCCCCATCGCCGATGTTCGAGCTGGGAGACGACCTGCTACCATTTATCGATCTCGTGCTCCGGTCCGAGCCATACGCTCTTATCGACCAGGCGCAAGCCATTGTGTCAGTCGGATTCGACTCCAGGTTCGGCTATACCCCTATCGGTATTGCTACGAAGAAGGCTGCGCGGAAAGGCGTTTTCCTGGCCAGCCTCAGCTTCCCCGAGTCAAATCTCGACATGCTTGCAGAGGTCTCTATGCGGGAGGAGCCCGGCAGGTGGGCAGAGTTGTTGAAGAGCTTGATTGACTGCGTCTCCGGGTCAGGAGGCGCGATTGATGGGGACGTCGGGAGGATTGCTGACGCGACGCGAGGAGCCTCTCCTGTTCTCCTGATAGTGGGACCGCAGATATTGAGTGCTCCGGGCCGGGCGGATATCCTGAAGGCACTGCTTGAGATAAGGGAGAAGCTCTCCTGGAAAGTGATAGTGGCCCACCCCTACACGAATCTGCTGGGGATGCTCACGCTCGGCGCATTCCCCGGACTGAAGCCGGGTGACATAGTTCGAAACGGGCCATCCGCGGGAGCCGTGTCGCTCAGGTTCGACCCGGTTGACCTGAACAAGCCACGCAAGGTCGTCTACCTGATCGGCGAGGTGCTCCCGGCTTCTCTGCCACCCTGAGACTACCTGATTTACCAGAATGCCCTGCCCACGCCCGGTGAGCGCCAGCCAGACCTGATCCTGCCTTCCTGTCTCTTCACCGAATCATCCGGGTCGATCATAAACGGGGAAGGCAAGATCCGTATCGTACAGGAGGCGACGAAACCATACGGTGAGTGTAAACCTGACTGGTGGATTTTTACGAAGGTCGGCGAAGCCCTGGGCAAGGGCAAGCCGAAGTACACCAGTGCGGCCTCCGTCCAGGCCGAGATAAAGAAGCAGGTGAAACGTGTGACTGATTTGAAGAAAAGGTTTGAGTTCCAGAAGGTCAGCTATCCCGCGCCTAGCCACCGGTCACTTATTTCCTGGAATGGAGACAGGGAGACGTTCCGCGGCATCGCGCTTGCGCTAGTGATTGAGGGCATGAAGACAATCGGAAGCACACGCCTCACTCGATCAGATGCCGGTGCAGAGAAGGAGAGACAATGAACAAGGTCATTCAGCGTGAGATGATCGTCCCCAACATGCACCTTCTGGAGGTTGAGGCTCCCGAGATTGCCTCCAAGATACGGCCGGGCCAGTTCGTGATTGTCAGGCCGGCAGAGGACGGGGAAAGGATACCGCTTTCAGTAGCTGACTGGGACAGCGAGAAGGGAACGGTCACCATCGTTTTCATGGAGGTCGGAGCGTCTACGGGACAACTCGCCGCTCTGAAGGCAGGGGATGTATTGCCCACGTGTGTGGGCCCTCTCGGGAACGCTACGGAGACCGGGAAGTACGGCACGGTCATGCTTGTTGCAGGCTGCTACGGCATAGGGAGCATGTATCCTGTTGCCCGCGAACTCAAGGCGCTGGGGAACAAGATCATTACGGTCGTTGAAGCCAGAAGCTCGTACCTCCTCTACTGGCTTACCAGATACGTGCCGGTGTCAGACAAGGTGTTCTCCATAACACGGGACGGATCCCAGGGGTTAAAAGGACACGTGGGGCGCCTTGCCGACCTCATCCACGGGCTTCCCAATGCTCCGGACCGGGTAATCGTAAATGGTTGCACCTATCTCATGGCCCACACCTCGGAAGTCACCGCGGGCATGGGTATCCCCACGGTTGTCAACCTGAACCCGATCATGATCGACGGAACCGGTATGTGCGGTGTCTGCCGCGTCACGGTGGGCGGCAAGGTGAAGTTTGCCTGTGTCGATGGGCCCGAGTTTGACGGGCACGCAGTAGACTGGAAGGAGTTCCTGGCGAGAAGGAAACAGTACGTGGACGAGGAGACGCTTTTCTTCCGGCACAGTGAACCGAAGCCGGCAATCCACAAGGAGGGGAAGTGTAACGCATGAGCACGGAAGACCGTCCGAAAAAACTCGACCTGAACCGCAATGACATGCCCAGGCAGCCTCCCGAAATCAGGCGCCACAACTTCAACGAGGTGGCAACGGGTTATACCGAAGAGCTGGCCGTGACCGAGGCAAAGCGGTGTATGCAGTGCAAGAAGCCCAAGTGCGTCACGGGGTGCCCGGTGGAGATTGATATACCCGGCTTCATCTCG
>Ga0102851_10000407_pt1 | contig 21453 bp, 16 predicted proteins | sample Mud3Dept3metaG_FD_79558 | JGI IMG/M metagenome (GOLD analysis project Ga0102851, IMG submission 79558) | Freshwater wetland microbial communities from Ohio, USA, analyzing the effect of biotic and abiotic controls - Mud 3 Core 4 Depth 3... | ecosystem: Environmental > Aquatic > Freshwater >... | reverse complement strand
CCGCCTATGGCGGGAGAGCTTTTTACGAAACCATCGTGTTACAGACTTTTTACGAGTTCATCATTAGATTGCTTCCTCGCAAGATTGCTCCTCGCCCTGTTTTGACTTTCAAGAGGCGAGGGGATAAAATCCTTATATGAAGTTCATCGCCGACCGGACGCTGGGAAAACTTGCCCGCAAGCTGAGAATTCTCGGGTTCGACGCGCTTTACTGGCGCGGGGGCACTCTCGGCCGGGCTGCGGAGGCGGCGCAAGCGGAAGGGCGGATGCTTCTGACCCGCAGCCGAAAGATCCGGGAAAAGCCGGAGGGGCTGGATATCGTTATCGTTGAGGCCAACGATCCTCGAGATCAGCTTCAAGAGCTTTTGAAAAAACTCTCGCTGACGGCGGAGCCGGAGAAGTTCTTCCGCCGCTGCCTGCTCTGCAACGAAGAACTCCGGCCTCTGGACCGAGAAGGAGCGGAAGGGCGGGTGCCGGACTTTATCCTGCAGGTATACCAGGTTTTTCACGCCTGCCCGCGCTGTCGCCGGGTTTACTGGCCGGGAACGCATTACGAAAGAATGAAACGGGAAATGGGCGGGATGGCCGTTAAGAAGCAATGATTTCGGATTTAGCCGGAGATGATTCTTGGGGCAGCTTGGACCGGTCTGATTTCAAGGGGGTAAATAAATGGCCCTGTGGGACCAGATTAAAAAGGGAGCGGAAGAAGGCCTGGAGGCCCTGAAAGAAGGGATGGCCGTTTTCGTGGCCGAGGCGGGGAAGCAGAGCAAAATCATCAAGAAGCGGGTTGAGCTTTCCGCCGTGCAGAACAGCGTGCGCAAGGCCTTCATCCGCCTGGGAAGCTTGATCTACGACCTTCAGAGCCGGGGCGCGGGGGAAATTCAGGAAGATGCGGAAGTGAAAGATCTGATTGCCCAGATCGACGAATATCGGGCCCGGGTGAGGGAGATCGAACTCGAAATCGAGGAGATGAAAAAAGAGGAGAACTCCCGGAAGCCGTCCGGAAAAGTCGGAAAAGGTCCGACCCCGCCCCATCCCTGAGCCTGCTTCCGGACTTGGCTTGAATCCCCTCGCCAAGAGTCTGCTGCGCCCTGCGGCAGCCCCGGGTTACGCTCGCCCGTAAAGGCAATTCAGGAATCGCCCTTACGAAATTTTTTTGCCGATTTCTGCAGTTCTCTCCCTCTCCGCGGCTAAATTTTCCGGGGTCCGGAATCCTCAAGCGCTCCGGCGCAATCTGCAGGATCCCCCTGGGCTTTTTCAAGAGCATGTTTCAGGACGGGGAGAATGGCGGAAAGGTTTTCCCGGACGGCGCGCGGGCTTCCGGGAAGATTGATGATCAAAGTCCGGCAGCGCAGCCCGGCGACAGCACGGGAAAGCATGGAGGTGGGAGTGGCCTTCCTTCCTTCCGCCCGCATGATCTCGGCGATACCGGGAATTTCCCGGTTGATGGCCCGCCGGGTGGCTTCCGGGGTCACGTCCCGGGGGCTCAGCCCCGTTCCCCCGGTCGTGAGGATCAGGTCTATCTTTTTCTCGTCCGCGTATTCGACCAGCTTGCGGAAGATCAGGTCTTCTTCATCGGGGATGATTTCATAGGCCGCCACCCGGGCCGGAAGGGAGGCAATGATCCTCGCGATTTCCGGACCGCTCGCGTCTTCCCGCTCCCCCCGGGAGCCTTTATCGCTGATCGTCAGAATCCCCGCGGCAAACAAGGATTTCATCCCCCACTTGAATTTCCCCGCCTTCCAGAACCCTGGCGAAGATCCCTTCTTTCGGCATGACGCAGTCGCCGGCCTGGTAGAAGATGGCGCACCGGGTGTGGCAGACCTTCCCGATCTGCGTCACCTCGAGGAGGGCCTGCGGCCCCATCCGGAAGCGGGTGCCGATCGGCAAGGTCAGGAGATCCAGACCCTGGGTGGTGATATTCTCGGCAAAATCCCCCGGCCCCACTTTCAAGCCCAGCCGGACCATCTTCTCAATGGACTCCAGAGCCAGCAGGCTGACCTGGCGGTGCCAATCGCCCGCGTGGGCGTCGGCCTCAATCCCGAACTGCGGGAGCAGGCGGGATCTTCCGACGTTTTTCTTCCGAATCCCTTTGGTGGAACTGGTATTGATGGCGACGATCTTCCCCCGCCGGCTCATATCTGTTTGCCTCGCTTCAGCAGAATGCTCCGGGCGGAGTGGCACAGCACGGAGGAAATATTCTTGTTCCGCGCCAGGGCTTTCAGGTCCCGCTCGGCCAGATACTCAAGGAACCGCATGGATATGGGCAGCGGGGTCTTCGGATTGTTCACCAGGGCGAGCTTGACCGGATAGTATTTGGTCCAGCGTTTGCTTTTCCCGAGGACGGTGAAAACGTCCTGCGGCAGGTTGCGCTGCTGGGCGTAAGAGAGGGCGTCGTTTTCGGACAATTTCGGGCTGCGCAATACGGCCATGCAGATGACCTTGTTTCGATCCTGGATCAGAAGGTTGCGAGTTTCGCGGTTCCCGAGCATGGCCAGCCGGATCTTCTGGGGGATGGTCATGTGGAGGATTTTCTGGTGAAGATTCTGCCGCTGCTCGTCGTTGAGGTGGGCCTGCATTTCCAGGATCAACTCCGGGGGGAACTGGGCGGAGTCCTCCGGCGTGACCGTGATCTGGTCGAGAAGGGCCTCCTCCTCTTCAAGACCCTCGCTCTCCTCGCCTCTTCTTTCGGGATTCGTTTCGTCGGTCATCAGGACCCTGCGGCTCGGAGGAATCCTATTCTTCTTCCTTCGGCGGCATTTTCGCGGCGGCGACGATCTTCTCGGTCAGATGCGCCGGAACCTCTTCGTAATGGGAAAGCTCCATGGTGAAGGACCCGCGGCCGCTGGTCATGGAGGTCAGATCCGGGGCGTATTTGAGAACCTCGGCAAGCGGCACCTGCACCTTAATCAGCTGCCCCTTGGGCCGCGGCTCGACGCCCAGAACCCGTCCGCGCCGGCTGTTGAGATCGCCGATCACGTCGCCCATGTATTCGTCGGGAACCGCGACCTCCACGTTCATGATGGGCTCGAGAAGAACCGGGTTGGTTTCGAGAACGCCCTTCTTAAAGGCCATGGCGGAGGCGATCTTGAAAGCGATTTCCGAAGAGTCGACTTCGTGGGACTTGCCGTCGTAGAACTTCACTTTCACGTCCACCACCGGGTAGCCGGCCAGAACCCCGGACTGCATCGCCTCGGCCACGCCTTTTTCCACCGCGGGGACGAAGTTCCGGGGGACATTCATCCCCACCAGGGCGTTCTGAAACTGAAATCCCGTGCCGCGGGGGAGAGGGGACATCTCGAAGTGGACCTCGGCGAACTGGCCCCGGCCCCCGCTCTGCTTTTTGTGCCGATAGATGATTCCGCCCTTGGTCGACTTGATGGTTTCCTTGTAGGGGATCTTGGGGGTTTTCAAATTCACATCCACCCCGAATTTGCGTTTCAGCTTCTCCACCGTCACTTCGATATGCACCTGGCCCATGCCGTACAGGACAAGCTCCTTGGTCTGCTCGTCGCGGGCGAGCTTGATGGTGGGGTCTTCCTCGATCAACCGGGCCAGGGAGGCGGTGATCTTTTCCTCGTCCCCCTTGGTTTTCGGTTCGACGGCGAAGGAAACCGGCGGAATCGGCAGGGCCATGGCGGGATAGACAATCGACTTCTTTTCGTCGCAGAGGGTGTCCCAGGTGGTGGTTTCCCGGAGTTTAGCGACGGCAACGATGTCGCCCGTTCCCGCGGACTCGACGGGCCTCTGGGCCTTCCCTTCCAGCTGCAGAATCTGGCCGAACCGCTCCTTGATCTGCTTGTGGGCATTGAAAACGGTGGAATCCGCCTGGAGGGTTCCCGACCAGATGCGGAAAATGGTGAGCTTCCCCGCATAAGGATCAGCTAGGGTTTTGAAGACGAAAGCGGAGAAGGGTTCGCTCTCTTCCGGGTTGCGGGTTTCTTCGGCTTTGGTCACGGGATGGGCGCCTTTGACCGGTCCGCGGTCCTGCGGAGAGGGCAGGCATTGAACCACCGCATCCAGGAACTGGGGGATCCCGATGTTCCGCAAACCCGTTCCGCAGAGGACCGGGAAAAGCGACTTGTTGAGGACGCCCTTTTTCAGGCCCTGGGCCAGTTCTTCCGCCGTGAGCTCGTTTCCTTCCAAATATTTCTCCAGCAGGGCGTCATCCGCCTCGGCGATCATCTCGACCAGCTTTTCCCGGGCGCCCTTGGCTTCCTCCTTCAGGTCTGAGGGAAGTTCTTTCTCCGTAAACTTTCCGCCCTGGTTGCCCTCGAAGTAATAGGCCTTCTGGGAAAGGAGATCCACTACGCCGGCAAAGGAATCCTCGGCGCCGAGGGGCAGATTCAGGGAAACGGCCTTGGGGCTCAGGACCTTCTGGATATCGGCCAGAGTCTGACGGTAGTCGGCGCGCTCCCGGTCCATCTTGGAGATAAAGAAAAGCCGGGGCAGACTGAACTGGTTGGCATAATCCCAAACCTTCTCCGTGGTGACTTCCACGCCGGAGATGGCGTCGACCACGACGACCGCTCCATCCACGCCCTGGAGACTGTTTTTGGTGTCGATGACGAAATTCGCGTCCCCCGGGGTATCGACGAGATTGATCTTGTGCTTGTCCCACTCGAGGTGGTTGAACGAAGAGCTGATGGTCAGGCTGCGTTTGATTTCCTCCGGCTCAAAATCCATAACCGAGGTTCCATCGTCGACACGCCCCAGGCGGTCCGTGGAACCCCCGTCAAAGAGCATGGCTTCGGCAAGGGTAGTTTTCCCGGCTTTTCCATGGCCGATCAAGGCAATATTGCGCAAGCGGCTGGGTTCATATTTCTTCATGGCGACTCCTTAATTTTATTGAAACTTTAAGATAAATTATATTAAGATGAAAAGTCAAGTCAAATTCGGAATTTGAAAACGGCGAGGGGTTGGGCGAAGCGCTTTTCGAACGGCGGACCGGAGCATGAAAGATCTCATCGAAAAATTCCGAGACCACCTGCGGATCGAACGGAACGCCTCGGCTCACACGCTCCGGGGTTATGGGGCCGACCTGGAGCAATTCCGCAGGTTTTTAAAGGAAAAGAAGCTTGCCCAGGGGGAGGATGGGGAGGCGGCGGCGGAAAAGATCGATCACCTGGCCATCCGGGCCTTCCTGAGTTCCCTTTACCGCGACCGCAAGAAATCCTCTCTGGGAAGAAAGCTCGCGGCATTACGGAGTTTTCTGAAATTTCTGGTGCAGGAGGGGTACCTGCGCCGGAACCCGGCCGAGATCGTGGCGACGCCACGCCCGGAGAAGCCGCTCCCGAATTTCATGTCCGTCGACGAGGCCTTTGCCCTGATGGAAACCCCGGACGATTCGCTGACCTGGGGGGCGCGGGACAAAGCGATCCTGGAAACGTTGTACTCGACGGGAATCCGGGTCAGCGAATTGGTGGCCTTAAGCGAAGGGGATGTCGACCCCACCCTGGGGATCGTCCGGGTCTTCGGCAAAGGCGGGAAAGAACGGATCGTGCCGATCGGGGAGAAGGCGCTGGCGGCCCTGAAGAACTATTGGGAGAAGCGGGAGCGGTTGCCCCGGAAGTCTGGGGAAAAAACCCGGAAAGCTCCGATCTTCATTAACCCCCGCGGGGGGCGGCTCACCGCCCGCAGCGTCGCCCGGATTCTGGACAAGCATCTCGCTGGAGGGGGGATCTGGCGGAAGGTCAGCCCCCATGGTCTGCGGCATTCTTTTGCCACGCACCTGCTTGACGCGGGGGCGGACCTGCGGGCGATTCAGGAACTCCTGGGGCATGCCAGCCTTTCCACAACCCAGCGTTACACCCACGTGAGCATGGACAAACTGATGGAGGTCTACGACCAGGCGCACCCCCGGGCTAAATAGGGAATATCACCGCAGAGCCCGCAAAGAAAAATCTTGGAATAAGGGGAAAAATTTTTGCTCGAAGCGACCGGCGATGACAAAAAAATGTTCGAAGAAGGTTTTCTTCGATTAAACGAATTTTTTTATACTCTGCGTTCTCTGGGATCTCAGCGGTGAAAAAGATGCCGGAAAAAATGAACCGGACCACGGTCATCGTGGTGCGGCACAAAGGGAAAGTAGCCATGGCCGCCGACGGGCAGGTGACGATGGGCAACACGGTGATGAAGCACGGAGCCAAAAAAGTGCGCCGCCTGTACAAGGACCAGGTCCTGGTCGGGTTTGCGGGAGCGACCGCCGACGCTTTTACTCTCTTTGAGAGGTTCGAAAAGAAACTGGAGGAGTACCGCGGAAACCTCACCCGGGCCGCGGTGGAGCTGGCCAAAGACTGGCGGACGGACCGGATGCTGCGCCGGCTCGAAGCTCTTCTCCTGGTGGCGAACCGGGAAACGACCCTGATGCTTTCCGGGACGGGGGATATTATTGAGCCCGACGACGGGGCAGCGGCGATCGGAAGTGGCGGGCCGTACGCCCTGGCCGCGGCGCGGGCGCTGCTCAAATATTCCGGCCTGGGAGCCAAAGAAATCGTCGAGGAGGCCATGAACCTGGCGTCCGAAATCTGCATTTTTACCAACCGGCAGATTACGGTCGAGGAATTAGAATCGGTAAGCTGACGGTTTTCGGAAAAAAATCACCGCAGAGAACCCAGAGTTTGCTCCGGCAAATAACCCGAGATAAGAATGACGGTCTCGTAAAAAGTTTATCTGTCCCGCTCGGAACGGGATTGCGCTTCAACTTGGTCGCTGCGGCGCACCTGTAAGTGCGCCTCGCTCCTCAGTCCCGCTCGGAGCGGGATTGCGCGCCTTGTCCCGCCTCGGCGGGAGAGCTTTTTACGAAACCATCGATTTGCAGACTTTTTACGAGTTCATCAAGAAGGGATCAGAGATAAGAATGGATATTGAGAAGAAGGATGGGCAGGATTTTCAGCCTTTGACGCCGCGAGAGATCGTCGGCCAGCTGGACAAGTATGTCATCGGCCAGAAGAACGCCAAGCGTTCCGTGGCCATTGCCTTGCGGAACCGCTGGCGGCGTCGGCGTGTGGCCGAGGATCTGCGCGATGAGATCGCCCCGAAGAATATCATCATGATCGGGCCCACCGGGATCGGGAAGACAGAGATCGCCCGGCGGCTGTCCAAGCTGGCCCAATCCCCCTTTTTGAAGATCGAGGCCTCCAAGTTCACCGAAGTCGGATATGTGGGCCGAGATGTGGAATCCATGGTCAGGGATCTCACGGAGATCGCGGTCAATATGGTCCGCACCGAGGAGACCGAAAAGGTTCAAGCGAAGGCCAGAGAACTGGCCGAAGAGCGGATACTGGACCTCCTGCTCCCGCCGGTCCGCCGGGAAGCGCCTCTTGGAGAGGCGGAGGAGGAAGACGGGGTTTCTGAAGCTTCTCCTCTTCCCCAACAGCGGCCGCCGGGCAGCCAAGTCAAAATCTCCCCCACGAGGGAGAAACTGCGCCAGCGGTTGCGGGCCGGGGAGTTGGACGACCGCCTGGTGGAGGTTGAAACTGCGCAGCGCAATTTGCCCATGGTGGAGATCTTTTCGAGCGCGGGCATGGAGGAAATGGACATCAACCTGAAGGAGATGTTCAGCAACCTTTTGCCCAAGAAGACGAAGCGCCGGAAGGTGCGGGTCCCCGAAGGCCTCAAGATTTATGCGGAGGAGGAGGCCCAGAAGCTCATCGACATGGACAAAGTCACCAGCCTGGCGATCGAGCGGGTGGAGCAGGGCGGGATTATTTTCCTGGACGAGATCGACAAGATCGCCGGGAGAGAATCGGCCCACGGGCCGGACGTCTCGCGCGAAGGGGTGCAGCGCGATCTCCTGCCGATCGTGGAGGGAACGACGGTGACCACGCGGTACGGCATGGTGAAGACCGACCACATTCTTTTCATCGCGGCCGGCGCCTTCCATGTGTCCAGGCCGTCGGACCTGATCCCGGAACTGCAGGGCCGCTTCCCGATCCGGGTCGAGCTGGACCCCCTGACCAAGGAAGACTTCATCCGCATCCTGACGGAGCCGCAGAACGCGTTGAGCAAACAGTACACAGCGCTTTTGAAGACGGAAGGGATGCAGCTTTCGTTCACGCCGGACGCGATCGCCGAGATTGCCGAGATCGCGACCCTCGTGAACCAGCGGACCGAAAACATCGGCGCCCGGAGGTTGCACACGATCCTGGAAAGAATGCTGGAAGAAATTTCCTTCGACGCCCCCGACCGCCCGGAGAAAAATGTCCAGGTGGACGCACGGTACGTACGGGAGAAGCTCTCCGAGATCATCAAAGACGAAGACCTGAGCCGATATATATTATAACTTGGGGTCAGACTTGAAAATTGAAAATAGACTGGAAACGAAAACAGCAGGGGCCCGGAGCAAACGGGGGGGCGCCTTGCGCCCCAGGCGGCTCAGGTTTTTTGGGGAAGGGGGATAATAAACCATGATGCAAAATGTGATTGAAAAAGCGGACGTTCTCCTGGAAGCCCTGCCTTACATCCAGCGTTTTGCCGGGAAGACGATCGTGATCAAATACGGCGGCCACGCGATGGAGAAGGAGGAGCTGAAGGCGAACTTTATCCGCGATGTTTTGCTCATGCATTATATCGGTTTGAATCCAGTCATCGTCCACGGGGGCGGACCACAGATTGATGCCATGCTGCAGAAGGTGGGCAAAAAGTCAAATTTCGTGGAAGGGATGCGCATTACCGACGAAGAGACCATGGAGATTGTAGAAATGGTCCTCGTAGGCAAAATCAACAAGGAGATCGTGGCCCTGATCAATCACCTGGGTGGGCGGGCCATTGGGCTGTCCGGCCTCGACGGGACGCTCATTCGGGCGAAGAAGATGTGGATTTCGAAGAAGAAGGCGGAAGGAACGGAACCCGAGCTTCTGGACATTGGCCTGGTAGGGGAGGTGGAAAACATTAACCCGGCGGTACTGGAGGGTTTCACGATCCAGAAGTGGATCCCGGTCATTGCTCCGATCGGCGTGGGCCCGGCCGGCGAGATCTACAACATCAACGCCGATCTGGTGGCGGGGAAGGTTGCGGCCGCCCTGCAGGCCGAAAAATTCATCCTCCTGACCGACGTGGAGGGGGTTCTGGACGGAGAAAAGCGCCTGATCTCCACCATGAACGCGGAATTGGCCCGGCGCAACCTTCGTGAAGGGATTATCAAAGGAGGCATGATCCCCAAGGTGAACTGCTGTCTCGGGGCTCTGCACGACGGGGTGAAAAAAACCCATATCATCGACGGCCGGGTTAAACACGCCATCCTCCTGGAAATATTCACGGATGAAGGGATCGGAACGCAGATTTATTGATTTTTCCGCCACCGCGAGCACAGGGCACACAGAGACGATTTCAGGTCCCCGACAGGACTGGAACATTGAGAATCCATTTCTGCTTTTTAATTAGGTTTCTCCGTGTTCTCCGTGGGCCCCGTAGTGAAAACTTAAAAACCTCGGGCTTGGCCCGGCAGTAGACAGGAGAGGACGATGAAAGAAAAAGTTAAAAAAGTGGTTTTGGCTTATTCCGGAGGGCTGGACACCTCGGTGATCGTACGCTGGCTGGTGGATACCTATGGCTGCGAGGTGGTAGGATTCGTGGCGGACGTGGGCCAGGAGGAAGAGCTCGCAGGACTGAATGAGAAAGGGGTTAAGAGCGGAGCGAGCAAGATCGTCATCGAAGACCTGCGGGAAGAATTCGTCCGCGACTTCGTTTTCCCCATGCTCCGGGCCAACGCCGTTTATGAAGGCGGCTACCTCATGGGCACCTCCATCGCCCGGCCTCTCATTGCGAAGCGCCAGGTGGAAATCGCCGCCGCCGAGGGCGCCGATGCCGTTTCCCACGGGGCCACGGGAAAAGGGAACGACCAGGTCCGCTTCGAGTTGACCTACATGGCCCTTAACCCGCGAATCAAGATCATCGCCCCCTGGAAAATCTGGGATTTCAAGTCCCGCACCGACCTCATTGCCTATGCCCAGAAACACGGCATCCCGGTTCCGGTGACCGCCAAGAAACCCTATAGCAGCGACCGTAATCTTCTCCATATCAGTTTTGAAGGCGGCATTCTTGAAGATCCTTGGCTGGAGCCCATGGAGGAGATGTTCCTCCTGAGCCGCTCGCCGGAAAAAGCGCCGGACAAGCCGGTCTACGTGGAGATCGACTTCGAATCCGGCAATCCGGTGGCTGTGAACGGGAAACGGCTGACCCCGGCCCAGCTGTTGACGGAAATGAACCGCTTGGGGGGCGAACACGGGATCGGCCGCGCGGATATCGTGGAAAACCGTTATGTGGGCATGAAATCCCGCGGGGTTTACGAAACTCCCGGCGGAACCATCCTGCACTCGGCCCACCGGGCAGTGGAATCCATCACCCTCGACCGGGAAGTCATGCACCTGCGCGACTCCCTCGTTCCCCGGTATGCGGAGATGGTTTATTACGGGTACTGGTATTCCCCGGAAAGAGAAGTCCTGCAAAAAATGATCGACGAGGGCCAGAGGGTCGTGAATGGAACTGCCCGCCTGAAGCTCTACAAAGGAAATTGCACGGTCGTAGGGAGGAAATCGGCCCAAAGCCTCTACTCGGCCGACTTTGCCACTTTTGAAGAGGACCAGGTCTACAACCAGAAAGACGCCGAAGGATTCATTCGTCTCAATGCCCTGCGCCTTCGGATTCGGGCTTTAGTAAAGGAAAAACTGGGGAAGTAACGGGAAAAACGTGATCCGAAGGAATCCCTTTTTGCGAGGCCAAAAAGCGGCTCTCGTTCTGGCCTTGATTTTGGTGATTGCTCCGTGGGGGTGTGGGAAAAAGGCGCTTCCCGTAGCCCCCGAGAGCTCCGCGCCCGAGGCGGTGGCCGATCTCCGAGCCTGGGTGAAAGAAGAAGGGGTTTACTTAAGCTGGAGTTTCCCTTCCCGAAACAGGGACGGGACGCGATTAGACGACCTCCAGGGGTTCAAGATCCTGCGCCAGTCCCGCTCACTCGGCCCGACTTCCTGCCCGGAGTGCCCGCTGAAGTTCGACGTGGTCGGCAATATCGATCTGCAATTCCCGAGAGAAGCCCGGGTGGAGGGGAAGCGGGTATGGTGGCCGGACTTGAGCCTGAAACCGCAGATGGAATATACCTACGTGGTTGCAGGCTATAATCGCCATAAAACTGCCGGGGCGGAGTCGAACCGGGTGAAAATATCGTTCGATCAGCCTCCCGCGGCCGTAGGCGATGTGAAAATCAAACCGGATGACCGGTCCCTGGAGATCCGCTGGGATTTTACGCCGCGGCTGAAAAACGGGGAGATCATGAACGATCCGGGAGGGTTCAATGTTTACCGGCGCAGCGGGAGCGGGGATTTCGGTTTTTTGCCCTTAAACCCGGAACCGATTTCCTCCAGCCCCTATCGGGATCTCCGGCTGGAAAACGCCAAACGTTATGAGTATGTCGTCCGGGCCCTCCGAAATTTCCGGGGCACCCTGATCGAAGGCCCTGTGTCCGCCGTGGAGTCGGGGATCCCGGAAAAAACCCTTCCTCCCTCCCAACCGACCGGACTCATCGGGGTTGTCCGCCGGGAGGCGGAAAAAAAGGGGGTGGAACTACGGTGGAACCGCAACCCCGAACCCGATGTTGCCGGATATGACCTCTATCGTAAGGAAAGGGGAGCGGACTCTTTCATCAAGGTGAATGCCCGAACGATAACCGACCCTTATTTTTTCGATGAAACCGCCGAACCTGGCAAAACATACACCTACCGCCTGAAGGCGATCGACAATTCCCCCCGCCGAAACCAGAGCGAGTTCTCCCGGGAAATGGAAATAGGCCCTTAATGGTACCTCTCAACCTGCGACCTGGTCCTTTGCCTAAGGGCCGTTTTGGTTTTTCTTTTGGTGCTGTTTGCCGAGATCGGGAGTTTATTTTCAATTTTCAAGTCTGACCCCAAATCAGAAAAAAAGGGTTGCAAGCGTTTGAACGAGCCATTATACTACCGGAAATAAAAAAAATTCCGGTATGGAAAGAAGAAAGGGAGATAACGCAAATGCCTTACACCAATCCATTCACCACTGCCCAGTCCCAGCTTGATGAAGCGGCGGCGCGGTTGGGGCTTGATGAAGCCACGCACGAGCTTCTCCGCTGGCCGCAGCTGGAGCTCAAAGTCACCCTGCCGGTGGAGATGGACGACGGGAGAATCAAAATCTTCCACGGGTATCGCGTGCAGTATAACGGGGCCCGGGGGCCGACGAAAGGCGGGTTGCGCTGGCATTCGGGCAAAGGCGGCATGGACACGGTGCGGGCCCTCGCCGCCTGGATGACCTGGAAGACCGCGGTAGTCGACATCCCCCTCGGAGGCGGAAAGGGCGGCATCACCTGTAACCCGAAAGAGCTGAGCGACCGGGAAAAACAGCGTCTGGCCCGGGCGTACATGCGGGCGGTGGCTAAAATTCTCGCCGTTTCGAAAGATGTGCCCGCTCCGGATGTCTACACGACCCCCCAGATCATGGCCTGGATGATGGATGAGTATGAAACCCTGATGGGGGAACACCACCCGGGGGTCATCACCGGCAAGCCCATTCCTCTCGGAGGGTCCGAGGGCCGGGGGGACGCCACGGCCCGCGGCGGCGTGATCATCCTGCGGGAAGCGGCCAAGGCCCTCGGGGTGGATCTGAACGGGAAGAGCATGGCTATCCAGGGATTCGGGAATGCGGGACAGTTTGCCGCTCTCCTGGGGCATCAGATTCTTGGCCTGAAGCTCGTCGCGGCCTCCGACTCCCGGGGGGGGATCTATAACGCCGAAGGATTGGATCCGCGGAAGGTGGTTGACTACAAACTGAGAACGGGCGCCCTGGAAGGATTTCCCGAGGCCGAACCGATTTCCAATGCCGATCTTCTGGAGCTGGAGGTGACGGTCCTGTTCCCTTCGGCCCTGGAAAACGTGATCACGGCGGAGAATGCGCACCGGATTAAATGTCGGATCTCCTGCGAATTGGCCAACGGCCCCACCACGCCGGCGGCCGATGAAATTCTTCACCAGAAGAATATCCTTGTTCTGCCGGACTTCCTGGCCAACGCCGGCGGGGTGACGGTCTCTTATTTCGAGCAGGTGCAGAACACCTACAATTATTACTGGCCCATCGATATGGTGCATGAGCGCCTGGATGAAAAGATGACGCGGGCTTTTGAGGGCGTCTACGAAATGACCCAACGCGAGAAAGTGAACATGCGCCAGGCTGCCTATCTGGTGGCGGTGGCGCGGGTCGCCGAGGCCTGCAAATTGCGCGGATGGGTGTAAGAAAAGGGCAGCCGAGGGGGTCATGAGCGAATACGGGGATGTCTTCAAAGTTTTCCAACTCTTGAAGAAAAAGAATCAGTTCACCCATCTGGGGGATCTGATCAACGCCATTTTTTTGGATGTGCTGGAAAAAAGAGGGATCATCGGCCGGGAGAGGCTCCGTGAACTCGCCGCCGAAGAATTGCGCCGGGAGGGACTTCCGGACCAAGAAGAAAATCGCCGAGACTATCTGGAAGCCCTGACCGACTACTTTTTCGCCACTCGCCTTTCCCCCGCCGAGATCGAGAACTACATCAATCTGGCAAGGAAGCGGGAGAAATCCCAGACCCTCTCCATGGTTGTCAACCGCGACCAGGCGACGTCCATGGAAATCTATAAAGCGCTGCGGGAATTCTGTGAGATTCCCATGGGGGAAGTCTATATCTCGCCGGAAGAAGCGATCGGCATCCGGGTGGCCCTGATCAGCCGCTTCATCTCCAGCCAGCTTCCTTTCATCACCCTGGCCAAGAATCACATTACGATCCGCGACATGGATCTCATCCTGCAAAAGAGCCTCTGGAGCCGCAAGCGCCCGGGGAGGCTGGGGGGCAAGGCGGCGGGAATGATCCTGGCTCTGAAAATCCTCCTGCCCCTGCTCGCCAAGCACGAAAGCGAACTGGAAGAATACATCCGCGTTCCGGACACGTGGTATTTGAATTCGGGGGTTTTTTCGGAGTTCCTGGACCGCAACAACCTGTACCTGTTCCACACCTACAAATACAAGGAACGCGAGGAGATCGAGAAAGAATTCCAGCACATCGAGGAAAAATTCCGGCATGCGACCTTCTCTCCCGAGGTGGTCGAAGACTTCCGGAAAATCCTGGAGGAAATCGGCGAGCAGCCCATCATTATCCGCTCTTCCAGTCTTCTCGAGGACAGCTTCGGCCTGGCTTTTTCCGGAAAATATCTCTCGGTCTTCCTGGCCAACCAGGGAGGAATCGAGACCCGGCTGACCGAATTCATCCAGGGGCTGAAAAGGGTTTTTGCCAGCACCTTCGGCCCCGACCCGATTCTCTACCGGCTGGACCACGGGCTCCTCGATTATGATGAGCGCATGGCCATGGTCGTCCAGAAGGTCGCGGGCCGGCGGTTCGGGGATTATTTTTTTCCGTTTGTCTCCGGGGTTCTTTTTTCCCGGAATGTTTATGCCTGGAATCCGAAGATCAAAAAAGAAGCAGGGCTGGGGCGTCTGGTTTTCGGTCTGGGGACGCGGGCCGTGGACCGGGTAGGCGCGGATTATCCGCGGATGGTCCCCTTGAGCCATCCGCTCTTGCGGCCGGAGGTGACTGCCGCGCAGATCAAAAAGTATTCCCAAAAGATGGTGGATGTGCTGAATTTGAAAAAAGGGTGTTTTGAGACCGTGGATTTCCGCACCCTGGTATCCACGGTCCGCCATCCCGATCTCTTCTATGCCGTATCCATCGATAAAGACGGCCATCTGGCTCCTCCCCATTTCCGAACCCAGGATCTCACCCAGGGCGAACCCTGCGTGACCTTTGAGAACCTCCTCACCCGGACGCCCTTCGTCAACCTGGCCAAGAAAATCCTTTCGAAGGTGGAGGCCGCCTACGGCCGCCCGGTAGATATGGAATTTGTCTGGGATGAGGACAAGTTCTACATCCTGCAATGCCGTTCGCTTTCGACGCGAAAGGAAATGGAGAAGGTGAAGGTTCCGGAGGATGTTCCCCGAGACCGGATTCTCTTTGCCACCCACGCCGGGTTGACGGACAGCATCGTGGAGAATCTCGAGTATATCGTTTATGTCGATCCCAGGGCCTATGACGTCCTGCCGACCTTTGAAGCCAAAATGGCCGTGGCCCAGGCAGTCAATCTCCTGAACAAACAGCTTGCGGGGAAAAATTTCGCGCTCATGGGACCGGGCCGGTGGGGAAGCAGCGATATCAACCTCGGCGTCCGGGTCACCTATGCGGACATCAACAAGGCGAAACTCCTGATGGAGATCGCCTTCGCCAAAGAGGGGTATACGCCGGAGGTATCCTACGGGACGCATTTCTTCCAGGATCTGGTGGAGGCGGACATCGCCATTGTTCCGCTCTTCCCAGATGACCCCCAGGCGCTTTTCAACGAACCCTTCCTGCTGAGCAACCCGAACCTCCTGACCGAGATCGCGCCGGAGGCGAAAGCCTGCCGAAATGTGGTCCGAGTGATCCATGTTCCGTCGGTCTGCGACGGTCAATACCTACACGTATATTTGGACATGAGCACGCCCAAAGGGCTGGGATTCATCGGGCCCCGGAAATGAAAGCATAGCGCAGAGCGATAACGGCAAAGAGAAAGGGCATACAATCCCCCTTCCTCCCGGGATTTTCGCTCTGCGCTTTGCGCTGGATGATTTTCCCTGCGCTCTCGTGAATTGCGCTTTAGAAAATCTGTGCTCCGCAATTTTGGAAGTACGCTTTCCGCTCCCTGCCCAGGGCCCCCACGCTTTTGTCCTGACCTAAATCATTTCCCATTCCCCCGGTGCGGATAACATTAAAAAGGAATTTTTGCTATTCCGTTGTTTCCGCTTGCGCTCTTGCGAGCTTGCTACTTACGGTTTTAGAGAGGATGAATCATGCGCATATCCAGAAGAGGTTTTGTAAAAGGGGCGATCATCGCCGGAGCGGCCTTGACGGCGGGGCCCGTGATTCTGATCCGCAGAGCGCCCGCGGAATGGGCGAAGACAACCGATGTCCATCCCCATATTGGCAATCTCCGCGTGGTCGGCATCACCGATCCGCGGATGACCAAAATAAAGGAGGTGGAGACCTCCTGGAAGCGGCAGCAGGAGCTGGTCAACGCCGAACCGGTCTGGGAAAACATCGACAGGTTGGCCTGCGCTTTGACGGAAACGAAAGAAGCCAAGGACGCCTGGAAAGGAATCTTCGTCAAGCCGCCGGGAAAGACCTGGTCCGACACGGTGGTGGCTATAAAAACCAACAACATCTCCCGGCAGCACACGCGCAGCGCGGTCATGGCCAAGGTTTGTCATTCCCTGGTGGACGTGTTGGGGGTGAAGGCGGACAACATTTCTATTTACGACGGGGTGCACGGGAGCAAGATGGTCCGGGACACGCCGTTCAGTGGCCTTCCCAAGGGGGTCAGGATCGTGGAGCAATGGGGCGGGATCTCGACTCCGGTAGCCGTTCCGAACCCCTGGGACGACCCGAGCGGGAAATCCGAGATCGTGAAACCCCTGGCCGACGGCACCGTAGACATTCTCGTGAACATCGCCCTCTGCAAAGGGCATTGGACGAACTACGGCGGCTTCACCATGGCGATGAAAAACCACATGGGCACCTTTGCTCCGGGGCCGATCCACCGCGACGGGGCCCAGGATTACCTGCTGGCCGTCAACAAGACCCCGGAGATTCTGGGGCCGATGGATAAAAAGAGCGGCAAAGTTCTCTATCCCCGCCAGCAGCTCTGCCTGCTCGATGCCCTCTGGGCGAGCAAGGGAGGGCCAGACGGACTGCCGACCGCGCAGCCGAACTTCCTGGCCATGGGGGTTTTTGCCCCCGTCTTTGACTATATCCTGGCGACGAAATTCCGCGGCGAAAAGATGGGCTGGAAGCCGAATATGTCCGCCACCAGGCGGTTCCTCAGCGAATTCGGTTATGAGGAAAGAGACCTGCCAGGGGGCGGGAAGATCGTAGAAATTTAAAAGGGCCGCAAACCATTATCGTTCCGGGGGAGAACCCTTTCCGTTCACCTCCTTTTTTGATCTCCGCTCCCCCGAGCGTCTAAACCGGTTGTTTCTCAATGGTTTGCTTGCCGTTATCCGGCTTTCATTTCGGAGAAAGTGAAGAAAATGAACAACGTCCCCGATTACTCCTTCCGGTGACGCTTTGAAATGTGTGCTATAATTTTTTAGTGCCGGCTCGCAGACGATTGAGCGAACCTCATCGTTCTGGGGAGACGAGATGACTCTGACCATCGATATCGCGGGTTGAAGCCGGGAATCTTTTTATTTTGTGCGCCCGTTCAAAGGGTTTTTTGAGGTTGGAGGCGGGGAATGGCGTTTTCCCAAAAAATGCCCGGTGACTACGAACGCCTTACGGGATTTCTGAGGAAGCTGTCCCTGCGTTTCCGGTTCCTTGCCACCATAGAGTCCATCCTTCACTTGACTTCCGGGGTCCTCCTTGTCGTCCTGGGGAGCTATTTTGCCCTCGAGCTTCAGGAGGAGGCCCCTTACCTGGCCTTTCTTTACACCTTCGCCGCCCTCGTTTTTATTGGTTATTTGATTTTCAGTGGATTGAGACGGATCTTTTCCCCGCCGGGCTTGCAAAAAATCGCCCGGGGGCTGGAAAAGAGTTACCCGCACCTGCGGGATGACCTCACCAATTCTCTCTCCCTTTTCGCCGAGCTAAAGGGAGGCGGGAAAGAACGGATTTCCGAAGGACTGGTAGGAGCGCAGATCCGGAAAACGGCCGAGGAAATCAGCTCCTTCGAGCCATCGCGCGTGGTGAACCTGCGGAAAGGCTTGCGCCATCTCAAAACCCTTCTGCCGCTTTTCGCCGCCTTGTTCATCGTCCTGGGCCTCGACCCTCATTTTCTGAACCGCTCCTTAGCCATCCTCACCAATCCTTTTTCGACTCTGCCCCAGAGGAAGACCACCCTGACGGTTGAGCCGGGGGAAGCGACGGTTCTTCGCGGCAGTCCCTTCCTGATCCGGGCCAGGGCCGAGGGGCACCTCCCGGAAACGCTGCTGCTTGAGATCCGTCCCGAGGGGCGGGAGGCCGTAAAAGTGGAAATGAAGGTCGAAGGCAACGGAAGATTTTCCCACCGCATTCCCTCGGCCCAATTTTCCTTCCGGTATCAGGTTTACAACGGCCTGGCCACCTCTCCGCCATACCCGGTGCGGGTGGTCGATCCCCCGGAGGTGGAAAAGATCAAGCTGACTTTGATCCCGCCGGATTATACCGGCCTGGCCAAAGAGGAAAAGGAGGGGGGGCATATTGAAGCCTTGAAGGGGACTCTGGTAAATCTGGAGGTCCGAGTTTCCAAGGCCGTTCGCGACGGAAAAATCGTGGTGGACTCAAAGAACCAAGTCCCCCTCGAAATCCAGGGAAGCCGGCTGAAAGGGAACCTGCTGATTTTCAACGCCGGGACCTATTTCATCGAAGTCCGGGACGAACTCGGTTTTGAGAACCCCAACCCGGCGCGCTACCCCATCCGCCTGATCCCGGACAAATATCCGGAGGCGGAGATCCTGACCCCCGACGAAGACCTGGAAGTCGCGGGAAACGAGACCATCCCGGTCATTTATTCGGCCAAGGACGATTTCGGGGTTGCCACCGTAAAATTGAGCTTTCAGACGAGCACGCGGGAGAAATCCCTGACCCTGAAAAGCTCGGCCAACCAGCGGTCCATCGGCCCGGAGACTTTCAAGTGGGACCTTGCCGGGTTGGCTTTAGCGCCCGGGGATAGAGTTTCCTACCGCCTCGAGGCGGGGGACAACGATTCGGTCTCCGGCCCGAAGTTCAGTTCCTCGCGCACCCTGCATCTTTACGTGCGGGACGACCGAAGCCGGGCCGCCCAAGAAACGGAAGAAGCCCAGCAGCTCGCCGACGCCCTCCTGGACCTCCTGGCCGATCACCTTGAGGAGCTCAAAGACCCGGATTTTTACAGGCAGAAGATGGAGGAGATTCTCGAACGCCTGGAGCAGAAGCTCTCCCGGCGGGAAAACCGGCCGGATCGCTTCGACCTGGAGGCGTTGAAGAAAAACCTCTCTTCCCTCAAGGACCGCCTCCCGGAAGAGCCTAAGGAGAACGTGACCCGGGAGATGGAGAGACTGGCCCTGCTCGCGGAGGAGATCGCCAAGAAGACGCGCCTGAACGAGCTGGAAGCCATAGCCAGGGAGCTCCGGAACCGCCAGAGGAGGCTCCTGGATTCCCTGAACGATCTCAAGAACCGGTTCGACCCAAAAGAGCTGGAAGCGGTCCTGAAGGAGCTGAAGCAGCTCGAAGACCTTCTGCGCCAGGTCATGGAAGCCATGAGTAGGATGGCGAGCCGGCTTCCTGACGAGTTCGTCAACAGCCCCGATCTCCAGGGGATGGATTTCCAGGACCTGTTCCAGGACCTAGAGGAGATCCGCCAAAAGCTCATGGCCGGGGATCTGGCCGGCGCCCTGGAGGCGGCTCAACGGCTCATGCAGGCCCTGTCGCAGATGATGGCTTCGCTGGGCCGGGCGGGTTCGCAGGCAAGCGGGGGAGGCATGGACCGGATGCAGGGAGAGATGAACCGCCAGGCGGGAGAACTCGGCAAGATCCTGGAGGATCAGCAGGAGATTCTCAAGGAAACCGAGGCGATCGAGCGCGAGGTGCGGGCCCGGATGGAAGAGGAGATCCGCAAACGACTTGAAGAGGAACTCCCGCGCCTGCGCCGGAAGTTGGAAGAATTGGCGCGATCGCTTCCGCCCGAGCAGAGGGAGATGACCCAGGAGCTTTCCCGCCTTTTAAAGGAAGAAAAGATCAGGATGTTTTCGGAGCGGGCGGGGGCGATGGAAAAAGAATTACGCGGGTGGCCCGAGGAACAGAAACGCCTGCGCGAGCTGCGGGAAATGGCGGATCGGCTCTTCCCCGACTCTGAAAAAACCCTGTCGGCCAAGGAAAGGAATAATTTTCCCGACCTCGCCTCCCGCGAAAAAATGCTCCGGGAGCGCACCGAGAACCTGAGGGAAAAGCTGGAAATGCTGTCCCAGCTCTTTCCGGGGATGGATTCGGAAATCCTGAAGGACCTGGAGGGGGCGGGAAGGGCCATGGGCGAGGCCTCGGGAAGGCTTACCGGGGAGGACGCGCCGGGAGCGATCCCGCCGGAGCAGGAGGCGATCCGGGGCCTGGCGAAATCGCAGCAGGCCATGCAGCAGATGGCCCAGCAGATGGCCATGCAGATGCAAGCCCAGCGGTGGGGATACCCCTGGGGTTACGATCCGCGGCCGGGGTGGTACTACGGACCCTGGATTCCTATGCCGACCCTCCCCCAGCCGCAGATCAACCGGCCCATTGAAAGAGGCTACACGGGCCTCGACCGCGAGGAGTTCGAGACGCCCTCGAAGGACGCCTACCAGGTGCCCAAAATCTTCCGCGAACAGGTCATGGAAAGCCTGAAAGAGGAAGTGCCTGCCCCATACCGGCGGAAGGTGGAAAAGTATTTCCGGGGATTGACAGAATGAAAAGGCTTTTGCTCTTTATTTTCTCGCTTTTCCCTTTTTTCTTTTATCCTCCGCTCTTATTCGCCCAGACGGTCTCTCCCGAAAATCTTCGGGATTTGGCATTGAAGCTGGAAAAGTGGGAAGTCGAAGAGGCCTGGAGCGAAGCGAAAGGGCATCTTGCCCGCGAGCCGAAAAACTCCCGGCTCCTGGAGATCGCGGCGCAGATCGCCTTCCACCGCGGGGATTACCCGGAGGCCTTGAGGCTCATGCGGGCATCCATCGAGGCCGGGGAGGAAGACGAGCGCAAGAAAGGCTTTGCCCTTTTCGCGGAGGAAACGATCGGGGTCGTGGGTTCGTATGCCAGATTCGAAAGCCCTCATTTCTCCATCCTCCTCGATGAGAAGCAGGACGGAGTTCTCAAGGATTACCTCATCGACACCCTGGAAAAGACCTACGAGGTCATGGCTCGGCAGTACGCCTTCGCACCTAAGGAAAAAGTGCGCGTGGAAATCTTTCCCGACACCAAGGCTTTCTATTACGCCTCCACGCTTTCGGCGCGGGACATCGAAGTCACGGGCGCCGTGGGACTTACCCAGTTCAACAAGCTCATGCTGCTCTCGCCCCGGAGCCTGGTTTACGGGTACCGCTGGCTCGACGCCATCAGCCACGAATACCTGCACTACCTGATCGTCAGGCAGACGGCGAACAAGGCGCCCATCTGGTTCCATGAGGGCCTTTCCAAGTACGAAGAGACACGCTGGCGGGAAGGGCCTCCTTACTTATCAACCACCTACCGGAACCTCCTGGCCAGGGCCCAGACGGCGAACCGGCTTATCCCCTTCGAGAAGATGGAGCCTTCTCTCGTAAAGCTCGAAAACCCCGAAGATGTTCATTTAGCCTATGCCCAGGCCGCTTCGGCCATCGAGTTCATCATCGGCAAGGCGGGATATGAAGGGCTGCGCGAGGTCATGAGCCTCATGTCCGCCTCCGCGAGCCGGGGGGCCGGAGATGCCTT
>Ga0102851_10000406_pt1 | contig 21464 bp, 21 predicted proteins | sample Mud3Dept3metaG_FD_79558 | JGI IMG/M metagenome (GOLD analysis project Ga0102851, IMG submission 79558) | Freshwater wetland microbial communities from Ohio, USA, analyzing the effect of biotic and abiotic controls - Mud 3 Core 4 Depth 3... | ecosystem: Environmental > Aquatic > Freshwater >... | reverse complement strand
GATGTCATTACAATCGACACAGCCGCGACAGACGCGGCAGCGAACGGCCTTGTTATTGTTGGCGGAGATTATCAGACCAGCACAGTCTGGTTTGTGGTCGCTCTTGGCGCAACAATCTTTAGCAACATAGCTTAACAGCTCTAAATTAATCTAAAATGAGTGGTCTTACACAAACTTCATCCCCTAATCTAGAGCTCGTTAAGACAGCTCTGGATAAACTTTTCGACCAGGCGACCATCGAGGAAGCCGTAGTCGGAAAGGCGACAGCCCTTGATCCTTTGGTATTCACGCAGGATACCGCGGACAAGGCGGCCGTCGTTTCAACGGTAATCGGCGGAGGCGGATATTTCGACAAAACTCTTGATGACGTGGCAATCAACAGGAGCGTGTCTATCCAAGCCCCGACACCGAAAACCACATTAATAGCCCAGTTTAAGAAAGACCTTCCGATATCAAGGACTTTCATGGCCGACCAGCAGCTTTCCGCTGTTTCAAAGGCCGTGAGACAGCAATCCTTGACCTGGGGTTCTTCGAGAGACAGGAACGCGATATCAATCTATTCCGGCGGTTTCGATACCTCCACAACGATTGATTCAGCCTATCTGTTCTCGGCTTCTCATACCAACCAGAACGGAGACACGGTTGATAACTTGGAAACAGGAGCTTTGACCGATGCCAACCTGAATATCGAAGTGAATACTTTGAGAACGCAGAAATCCCAGACTGGCGTCGTGTTCGGCTATGAACCGAAGTGGCTTTTAACGCCTTCGATTCTCCACAAAACCGCTATGGAAGTTTCCAAATCGGTTTTAAGGGCCGGAACGGGAAACAACGACCTCAATTATTTCTCGGAAATGTATCCGGGAATGAAAGTGGTCTATTCCCCTTTCATCGACTCAACTTCAACCGTTTACCACTTCATCGGTTCGCAGACTCACGGAGTCACGCGGTTTGAAAGGGAGGCTTTCTTCACCGAACTCGTGGATTGGAGATATTCCACAAACGATACGTACGCTTACAAGATGAGAGCCAGAGAGGAAGTCGACTCTATCGAATATTCTGGCTTGGTCGGCTCAACGGGAGCGACTGCTTAACAATCGTAAACACGCAACCAATATGACCAACAAAAAATTAGCAATCGGTCTGGCGGTGGTTGCGATTGTTGCAATCATCGGATTATTTACCCCTGCGGGTAGAATAGTCACCAATACCGTCCACGAAACCCTTAGCGGCATTACGAATTACGATTCTCTGACATTATCGGAGGATCTGATTGTCGGAGACGATATGACCATCGCAGGAGACATTAATGTTTCCGCCGGCGGAGAACTCGTCAACAACGGACAGTATTCGTATGTCTCAAGCGGTTCATGTGCAGATGCCACCACTACCTTATTCGCGGTTGCGAATCCTTTTAGCGCGACTTCGACAGTAGATTTGGTGATTTACAACACTACAGGAGAAGCTACTTCGACCTATAGTTTGTTTATCAGCACTTCGACCACCGCATACGTCAACAAGAATTCAGCCGAAATAGAAGGAGCGCGTTTGTTATCGAGGGCGTCAATCGCTACAAGCACCCGGCCGTATCTGATTACCGGAGGCAATACGAGCACCTACTCGACGTCTGATGAAACTCCTACAAATTCAGCTTCCAGGATTATCGTCGGTCCCGCTCAATATATTGTAGGATTTGCGACTTCTAGCAATGTATTGGCTCCTGATTGGTGGGAAGCAAACGGAAAGAAAGCTTTCACCAGTACGGAGAATAGCGCGGCCTGCACTTATACAATCAGGTGGATTAAATAGAGCGTCCGTTCTCACTGCCCTCCTTGTGAGAGGGCAGAACAGAGCGGAAGCTCATTATTAAATAATTAACAACATGAAAAAATACATAATTACAGGATTAATCACGATAGCGATATTGGCATTTATGCAAATTATCGTTCTCTTTTTCGCTACCCCGGCGCTCAAAGGTGTTACGCCGGCGATGAGCCGCCTCGGAGCCGTGGCATCTTCAAGCGTCATGGTGGTTGCAGGAGATATCAGAATATTGGCCACTTCCACCAGAAGTCTGGCGATTGTCTGCAATGATGGCGCGAATAAAGTTTATCTCGGAATAGATTCCGACAAAAAGATCACTTATAACGGAACGCTGACTTTCAACGCCGGCATCGCGTTGGCGGCCAATACTTGCTACACGTTCAATAACGATAATCTGTGGGCAGGTTCGATAAGGGCTTCGTCCACGATATCTTCTAACTTATTAATCACGGAGTTCTAAAATGTATATAGTCGGACAACTCAAAGATTCAATATCGGGAATATTATCGGGTGTCAATCTGAATAATGTTACGAACTTGAACGGTGCGATAGAACGCGCCGCACGGACTCTTGTCCAAAAAGCCGACATTCCCGAAGCTACCGGAAGGCAGATTTATACCGTTTATGACGGAGTTTACGATTACGCGGCTCCTACAACCATCTTCGGAGGGGCTTTGCTGGACTTTCGGCCCCAGGGAGACAGCAGGACAATGGTTGATTTCGTCTACAAGAAACCTATCGAGATGTTCGACAGGACAAAAGCCATTCTTCCCAATGGGGCGATGCTCACGTTCGAGTATTCCAAAGGCACGGGAAGAGTGAGAATTGTTTCTACGCGAAACCGCATAAAAGCCACCATCGACAATTTCACCGACAAAACCGACTGGACGGCAGGAGGGAATACGGGGACACTCTATGATGACGAAACCGATTACTACCAATCCCCGCAATCGATCAGATTCAATGTTTCTGCCGGAGGGAGCCAGGCAACGCTCGCGCGGACATTGGACAGCGAAATTGACCTGACCGAATACGAAGGAGTAGGCGTGGGATTCCTTGCGGTAAAACTTCCTGCGGCAACCGCCATTACTTCGATAGGCGTCCAGATAGGGAACGACGCTTCAAACTATTGGAGCGTTTCAAATACTACCGGATTTCTGGGAGCCTGGAATGCGAATGAATGGACTCTGATCAAACTCGACCTGTCTACGGCCACCACTACGGGAACGGTGGATGCTTCGGCAATCGATTATTGCAAAGTCTTTCTGAATTATGACGGAACAGCCTTGACCAACGTGAGAGTGGGAGGATTGTGGTTTTCACTTCCTTCCTCCTACGAGATGATTTTCCAGAGCGCGGCCATCTTCATGGCGGGAACTACTCCTTCCCAGACCATAACAGACGACAACGATTCCATCCTCTTAAACGACGCGGCTTACACGCTTTTTGAATACGAAGGCGCTTTGGCCGTGCTTCAGCAGTCAGGCGGGACGCTTTCAAGCCCTATGGCCCAAACCATCAAAGCGGTCTTGCATGGACAAGGGAATGATATAGGTCTTTATGCTCATTACAGGTCTAACAACCCATCGGATGCCGTGCGGACGGTGGGGAGCTATTATGACTAAACAAATGCCAGACCTTTCAACTAGCTTCGAATTTAAACTCATTTCCGACTTTGCCGGATATAATTCTTCGCGCGACAAAACGAACATAAAAGAAAGCTACGCCGTAAGAGGATCCAAGAACATCATCAAAAGACTATCGGGAACTTGGGCTTCGCGGTGCGGGATGAAAAGGAGGGGAACCGCCGACACTACCGCAGCCGAAGTTAAATCAGAAAAAACCTGGTATGACTCCAAAGGACATACAAGGGTTTTAAGAGTAGCCAATTCAAAACTCCAGTTTGAATCCGACATCGTAACTTCGGGGACGTATGTCTGGTATGACCTTATGACTTCCCTGGCGCAGACCCGTTTCGTATTCGACGCTTGGTGGGATAATACGGACAAAAAAGACAAACTTTTATTCGTGGCCCACGATGCGAACATCTATTCATGGGCAGGAGGAGTGTCTTATGTCGCCGCACAGGCCGGAGGAGGAACGATAACAAAATCCGGTACGACCACATGGGCGGAAGACGGATTCGCCTCCACCGGAACGGTGACGATTAACAGCGTAGATTACGCTTACACCGGAGGAACTACGACCACTACGCTTACGGGCGTAACCCCGACTACGGCAATCACCGCCGGAGTGGGATTTTCCAAAGTAGTTACCACGTCAAACACACCGGCTTCCACTTTTACCAATGATTTCATCAAAGTTATAGGGAACCGGCTTTACTGCTGTTCGGAGAACTCAAGACTCATCTACATCTCTTACAATAACGATTTCACGAACTTTACCGTTCCTTCTCCCCAGACGGTGGGAAGCGCCGCTTACCAGACACTCGACTCTGCACCGAAGGGAATCACCGTAAGGCAAGGCAATGCCTACATCGGTGCCGGGACTTCGGATTGGTACATCATCTCGTTCTCGCAGGAGGTGATTAACAACGTCTTGGTTGAACGGTGCAATCTTGAGAAAAAACAGGTAGCCAACTTACAGGCCCCCTATTCCCACGAGATGATTGACGTGGTCGGAGATACGATTGTTTTTCTTTCGCAAGACCAGCAACTTAGAACCTACGGCGATTACAGGAATCTTTTTCAACCGGCTTATCCCTGCCTTTCGCAGGCGATATTCAATGAGCTTGATGAAGAAGATTTTACCGGGGGAGGACTGCGTGCCATAGGTGATTATATATATATAACAGCTCCGGTTTCGGGAAAGGTTTATCTCCACCAGACGCGTTTGAACGTGGATGCCAACGGAAACATCACCGCCGACCGTTTCTGGCATCCTTACCAGCAATGGAACGCCACGAGAATCGATGAAATAGACGGGGTGATTTACGCCTACTCAAACGCCAATCCCCAGATGTATCAGATTTGGGATACGTTCCAGTATCACGATGATGCCCCCGACGACGAGAATATCCAGTATGAATGCGTTTTGAGAATGGCTTACCGAAGCCACGGGCGCAGGCAGGGGCTTCTTTCTTTCGACAAACTCTACGTTGAAGGATATATGTCGCAGGGGACTGAACTTAAAGCTTACATTTTTTACGAATATCAGGGTTCGGCAGGCGTGCAGAACCAGATTTTAAACAGCAACGATGTTCCCGTTACGCTGTTTAAGGGAAATATCCCTCCCGCAATCGGGGATGCTTCGATAGGAGACAACCCTTTGGGAGACGGGCTTACTCCCGAAGCCGCCGATCAGGAGAGCCTTCCAAAATTCAAAGTAATAAAAAGCGTTACTCTTGAAAATTGCACCGAATACCAGCTCGTAGTCTATTCGGATACGATTGATTCCCGGTGGGAAGTTTTAGCTTTAGGCACCAATGCCCAGCTGGAAACAGAACAACAAGCCGTTCATCTAATTACAAAATAATTAAATAAAAATATGATTCCACAGCCAATAATAGATAAAATAATCGCACTCTTGGCCTCGATAGCCCTCGTTTTAACAGGTATAAGCCAGCAGCTTCCGCAACAGAAGTTTGGCGGTTTCAATCCTACAGGCGGTGGCACCTACCGCTTGCAAACCTCGCTTGGCACTACGAATACAAGCATTAAACTTTCTTCTTTCAAAGAACCCGTATCGAACATCAAATACACGATGACCTATTTGGGTTCTGATATTCTTTACGGAACGCTTGACCCGCAGACCTCTTACTCGGAGTTCGTTTCGGCTACGGGAATAACCCAGAATGCCGATGGTACGGCTACCCTGACAGGAGTAGTAAGAGGGCTTTCAAGGACTCCCGCAGGTTCCTCCTGCACGGCTTCGACCACGCTGGCCCAGACACACGCAGGGCAGTCGATTTTCATCCTTTCCAATGCTCCGTGCATGTATTCGGAATATGTGAAAGGCAGGACAAATGAATCAATCACCGGATTATGGAGTTTCGATACTAATCTTCCGATATCATCGATAACCGCGACGTCTTCTTCGCAATTCGCCACAAAAGCATACGCGGATAACGTGATTAAAGGCGGCGCGCCCACTTCAACCGAAGCCTTAGGTGGAAAGGTGGAACTTGGAACCCTCGCAGAACAGGCTTCAAGTTATGACGGCGGAGACGTTCAGCCTACCGTTCTTCAGACAAAAAATTCCACCTCGACCTGCCAGATAGTTGGGTCTTATAACCTTGTGGCTTCTTCGACTACGGGAAAACTGGACAAGAACTGTTTTGACCAGACGGCCAATTATAACTACACCGGAGCCAACAACTTTGCTTCAACCACTTTCTCGGATTACCCTACCCTTCCATACACCGACCCGACAGGAAACAGGCAGGCGATAAAAAAGTCCTATTTTGATGAACACAGGGTGGATTTGGCCACTTCTTCGCCGGCGAACATAGACGCATCAGCCGCGGGGTTGTTTTCTATAGCTTCAACAACGATACCCGCGGGAGCGTTGGGGAATTTCAACATCGTCAAAGGCAAGCTATGGGTTCAGTTTTCCGCATTGGATGCCGGAAGCGTGGGATTATTTTCTCTCAAGTTCGGAGGAGCCACTTCCACGACGTTCAGTTATACCACCGTTGATCCTTACGGCGGAAGAACCGGATGGCTTGAATTTCAGATCATGTCTTACGGTTCGGCCAAACAGGAGAATACTTTGATTTTTGACGTGGCTACTTCTACGGCAGACCGACCCATCTATCTTTACGGCAATTCCGCAACCACGATAAACAGCGCGGTGGCCCAGACGGTAGAAATGTTCTACGAAAACGCGGGAGGAAACGCAGCTTTGCTTGTTTACAATTATTCAATAGAAATAATCAAAGACTAAAATGGCCAGCATATACGATTTACCGCAGTTTAAACAGTTTTCCGGGCAGGAGATACGCGCTCCTTATTCTGGTGCGAATGTCAGCGGAGTGCCTGGGACACCTTCATCTTCGAATCCTGTTGTAAATCCGAATCAATATTCTGCTCCTATCGGGCCACAACCTGAAAAACCCCCTTCTTCTACGGTTATCGCCGGAGATACTGCCAGAGATACCGCAAAAGACACATCAGCAAAAGTAGACACAATGGCCGCTGAAACAGGAGGCGCAAAAAAGGGTCTAACTTCCGATGAAATGGCTAAAGCGGGGATTACTGATTCAACCGGATGGACTTATGATTCTGCCACCGGAACTTTCAGCCCGCCCGCGACAACTACGACAGGAGGTGGATGGGAAGTAGACACCCGTCCCAAAAGCCCGACCTATGGAATGAACATTTTTATTCCTGAAGGACAGACATTGGATACGGTAAAACCCTTACCGACAACCGATACAACTGAAACTCCCAAAACAGAACAGCAACTTATCGATGAAGAACTGCAAAGATTCCAAAGTACCCTGGCGGCTGTAAGCGCCATGACCGACCCCACTACCCAGAGACTTTTGAATGATATCAATACGCGATACGCGGATTTGGTAAACCAGCAGAGGCAGATAAACGCCAGCGTTGAAGCAGGACAATACTCATCTCTTCTTTCCAGCGGGGCTTTCAGGGGGTCGTCCGCCGAAGGGATCATGGGATTACAGCAGCAAGCAGGTTTAAGTAAAATACAAGCCCTGGTAAATGAGCAGAACTCTTTAATCTCCCAAGCTTTGGCCGCTAAACAGGCAGGAGACTGGGAAAAAGCGACTGACATCATCACTAAAGCCGAAACCAAGCGCAAGGACGCGCAGGATGCGGCGGTGAAAGTGAAAGAAAAGCTGGATGAAGAGAATGCGAAGAAAAAAGTAGTGGCCGACCAGGCCGCATTAGACAAACGGATCGCAGATTCTCTTGCCGCCGGAGAAAGCGGATATGTAAACGGAGCGACGGCGGAAATGATTAAAAAAGTCAAGGACACAATGTCTACTGCCGGAAATCTGGGGCAGGATTTGGAAAATTACAAATATCTTCTGGATAACGGCCTTCTTCCGAAATCAATTACGGATTTGCCGGAAGCAGACAAATACTACGCTTATCTTAAAATGCTTGATCCGAAAAAATACGGGGCTTCGGAAGTTTCAGGAACCAAAGCTTATAAACCCGGAGCGAATGCCAAAGATTCCGTTGAAGAAAGCATTATCAGGACACGGCTCTTTTCCAAACTGATGAATATCATAAACAAAGGGCAGGTTTCAGATTCGGATGCCGCCAGGATTGAATCCTCTATTGCGACATTCAGGGATGCCGGCATGGGAGAACAGGAAATTATGGATAAACTTTCAGGATTCGCCACCAATGTGGTGACTCCGTATAACAAAGCCTTTGTAAATCTTATCGTCCAAAATACCAAAGACACCAATATCCAGACCGATCAGATGGGCAAAGTATCTTTGCTTCTTAACGCCGGAAATGAAATAGGCGCCATGAAAACGGTTGAGAATCTTTCCATGAATAACGCCAAACAGCTCGACCCCGACAATTACATGGGGCAATCAACCGCCGAAACTTACTTAAACAGGATAAGTAGAGTAAGGGCATTGTTTAAAGAAGGCGGAGTGGATGTTATAACGGGAACTTTCAGCAATATGTTGGGTAAATTAAAAGGCCCGCAGGCGGCCAGAATCAAAGCTGAACTTGCGCAGTTGTATGCCCAATTCAGGAAAGAGAATCTTGGCACCGCGGTATCGGAAAGCGAAGCGAAGTTTTTGGCTCCTTTAATGACCGATATTTCCGACAAAAAAGCCAACTTCGGCGAGAAGTTGGACACTTTTGAACGGGGTGTCATGGACAGATACAACGCCACGCGAAGTTCGGTAAGTCTGCCGGTCACGAAGATTGACGAAGCGATAAATGCAAATAAAAGATTGAATCTCTATAAAGATTCTTCCGTTGAAACCAACGCCCAGACCACAATCGAAGATTTATATAAGAATAATCCCGACAAAAGAGGGGAATATGAAAATGCCATCGGAAGCATGACTGAAGAATTGGGAAGAGAACCCACTTATAACGAATTATTACAAGCTTTCCCTGAATTATTTTTATGACACCAGAACAAATACAACGCATAAGAGAAAAGGCCGGATATGGAGCATTGCCGGCTAAAACCGCACCCGCAACCGATATGGTTTCCAGATTAAGGGCATTGGTTCCCCACGAAGAAGCAACAGAAGAAACGACTGAACCAGAAGGAGGATTTTTCGCCCCAAAACCTACAGGAGAATCACCGTACGAGACAGGGAGTCCGTTTACAAGTCCTTTGATTCCTTATGGAGAAGAAAAAAGAGGCGCAGGAGAGGTGGCGATAGGAGGAGCGGTAAATATTCCGACTTCCATCATCCGTCTGGCTAAGGGGCTTATTGATCCCAGAACTTATCTTAATTTAGGCCGTGCCGCAGCGGGAGGGATACAATCCATTCCGGGAATAAGCGATTTTTATGATAAATTCTCAACTGAAAAAGGTAGAGAAACTTTAGCTAAAAACAGGGAAACTTTTGATAATTTCGTGGAAGGCTTGGAATCACAATATGGCAGCTGGGAAAATATCAAAAGGTCAATCATGGAAGACCCGGCTGGAACCGCTTTTGTGGTAAGAGGACTGATGGAAGGCGCTTCGGGGGTAGCAGGCAAAGCGGGACTGCCCAAAACCGCTAAGGTTCTGAAAACTACCGGCGAAACAGTCCTGCCCGTTGAAAAAGTGATAAGCGGAACGCAGGGACTTTATGACATGATTACCGGAAAAGTTAAGCCTGAGAATATAGACGCTTTTATAACGAAGAACTTTGAAAAAGGAGTTAGACCTTCTGTTTCCGGCAAGGGAACTGCCTCGCAGGTAAAAGCGTATGAAGACAAGGCAATTACCGGAGTAAAGACAATAGTGGAGAATAAAGGAAGTTTGAAACTGACCGATGAATTTGGCGAACCTACAGGTAAAGTCCCGCAGACCCTTAAACAGGCGGCTCAAGCCATCGAACAGACCAAAAAAATAATCTTCGACAAATACAATACGATGGCAAAGGCAGCCGGAGAAAAAGGCGCGACAGTAGACCTGAATCCTATCGCTTCCGAACTGAATAAAATCGCCAATGATCCTGTAATGCAGGATTTGCATCCCGGAATGGCTAAATACGCGGAAGTCAAAGCCAAAACTCTGACCAAACGGGGTTCTTACACTACCGAACAATCCCAGCAGGCCATAAAACTTTACAATGACGTACTGGAAGCATTTTATAAAAATCCTACTTACGAAACAGCCACCCGCGCGGCCATAGACGCCATGGTAGCCAATGAATTAAGGAGCGGGCTTGACGCAAGCATTGAAAGTTCCACCGCGCCGGGATATCAGGCTTTGAAGAAACAATACGGAGCATTAAAGACCATTGAAAAAGACGTAGTTCACAGAGCGATCGTTGACGCTAGAAAGAACGCAAAAGGACTGATTGATTTTAGCGATTTTGCCACCGCTGCGGAAGTGGTAAATGGGTTCGCCAGAATGGATCCTGCCAGTTTTGCAACCGGAGGGGCCATCAAGGGAATAAGCTGGTATTACAAATACCTCAATAATCCCAATACGGCGATTAAGAGACTGTTTGAAGGCGTGGACAGGGCTATCGGGGAAGGAAAAACTTCTCCATTGCCCACAGGCCAAACCACACCGTTAGAAGGACAGATAAATAAATCATCAGAAACCACTATACCACTTTCAAAAAATAAGTCAAGCCCAAAATCCGAGGGCGCAATCACTGAAACTATGAATAAAGAAATCACTAAAGACCTCGCCCAGCAAGCAATGCCAAAGGAAGGTTTTTATAAAGGGGGAATTAAGGGTAATTTAGACCAAACAAAAACTTATGTAATAACTAGTGCTTTAAATGGAAAATTTATTGGGCATTTTGTTGGTGACGAAAATACTGTAAGAAATTTTGTAACAAAACAAAATTTATCAGGAAAAGATAGTTATCAATTTAAGTTAATGGCTTCATAATACAATGCCTCCTAGACGAACACCAGAAGCCGAGACTTTCCTCAAAATCATCACCAAAGACAGCATCATAAAAGATGAGACTCTTAGATTTATGGCCGAAATGCGGGCGATACAGGCAAGCATCAAAGTCTTGAGCGACAAAGTAAACAAGGAAATTGAAGACAACCAGAAGATGCGGGGCGAACACATGGCGAAGATGGAGAACGAATGCAAAAAGATGGAAGTTTTTAAATCAAGGATAATCAAGGAACTTCAGGAAGTGGCAAACGAAGTAATGAAAATGAAAGAAGGCAAGCCGGGCAAGGATGCCGATGAAAACAGCGTCGCCCAGAAGGTTCTGGGGTCTCTTTCCCTGCCTGATGAAAATTCAATCATGGAGAAACTCTCAAAGAAACTCCCCGACGAGAAAAAGCTGAAGGAAGAACTGATGTCCAAAATCCCCAAAGAAACCGACCCGATGTCCATAATCGATTTGATTATGAAACTCCCCAAAGGGAAGAAGCTGACCACCAAACACATAGACGGACTGGACCAGACGATCTCCGCTTTCAGGAACCAGTTGGCGCGAGGGTATCTGCACGGCGGAGGGCTTTCATCAGCGACTATCTACATCGAAACTCCTACAGGTCTGATAAACGGAGTAAACAGAACCTACACCGTCCTTCATCCGATTGCCAAAGTCTTAGTTTACTCGATAAATGGAATGTATATTCATCCCAATGAGTACACCACAAGCGCGGCCGCAATCACGATGGGAACCGCTTTGGACGCTTCATTATCGGGCAAAGAATTTACAATCATATATGTTTAAACAACTTTTAATAACTGCAATAATAATATTCACTTTCACCGCGGCAACCGCTTCGGCTCTGTCTGTCTACATGCCGATTCAGGGCGGTACGGGCAATTCATCTATCCCCACTTACGGCAAACTTCTTGTCGGCAATTCTTCCGGTACTTACACGCTGACCGCCACATCTTCACTCGGTATAGTTGCCACCGTAGGCCCTGATTACATCACTTACACTTCCGCCACCACTTCTCTGAAAACGCTTCTGGGTCTGGCCAATGCCACCTCAACCCTGTTCACTTTCACCACCGGCTGGGGAACGACTTTGTACAGCAATGTTACCGGAAATCTTACGGGCAACGCGGATACCGCCACTGCTTTGGCGGCCAATCCTACGGATTGCGGGGCCAGTGAATTTGCCAATGCTATCGCGGCAAACGGGAATCTTACCTGCGCCGTTCCTGCTTCCGCACCGGACGGGGACTTCACATGGGCAACGAATTATAACGCCATAACCGCCGCCACTTCTTCGGCCTTATGGGTTCAGGGCAACCTCTATGCTTCCTCGACTTCTTATCTTGGAACTATCGCCGCCGGCGTATGGAATGGGACGGCAATAGCAAACGCTAATCTTGCCAATTCAACCATCGCTCTCACTTCTTCGGGTTCAATCACCATAGGCACTTCGCCTATCTCTCTGGGCGGGACTTCGGCGCTGAACCTTAACATGGCTAACGCCAATACCTGGACAGGTTTACAATCTTTTTCCAATGCCACTTCGACACTTCTCACTTTCACCAAAGCTTGGGGAAACGTTATCGGGAATCTTACCGGAAATGCGGATACCGCCACGGCCCTTACGGATTTTAATACTCCGTTCAATACGCAATTCGGAACCAAAAATCTTAATGATTTAAACGATGTTGCTACAACTACCATAGTCGGAAACGGGACCGGAGATGTATTAACGTGGACAGGAACGGTTTGGACTAATAGCAATTTAAGCACACTCGCCATTACAGGACTTACGGATTTTTATCTTGATAATACGGATATGGATATTGTGGGATATAAGAAACTTCAGAATCGCGCCACTTCATCGGCGGAAACCACCGTAGCTACCACAACTACGGCAGGCGGATGGATTTTGCTTCATTCTTTCATTACCGCTTCTTCTTCACCGGGAATTACATTGATTCCGGGCGGTTCATGGCATTTCGTCATGTATGCCAAAACTTCAAATACGGCAGGAAACAATTTTCTGGTAACTAAAATTTATAAAAAAATTGAAACGGGAACAGAAACTTTGCTTTTTACTTCAACTTCTTCGGAACTTACGACTTCACAAGCCGTTGCGCAGGAAGATGATAAAGTAATTTCTGATATTACCCTTTTGGAAACGGACAGGATAGTGATGAAATATTATGCTTATTCAACGCTGGCAGGACATACTATTACGATGTATTACCAGGGTACGGATGCTTATACCCATGTTCATACTTCGATTGCCGTAGCGCATAATCAATTATTCGGACTTCAGGGGGGTTCGGCTGATCAATATTATCATTCGACTCTCTCGGAATACACGGGTACAGGAACGGGAAATTTCGTCCGGCTGGCCTCGCCTACGCTGACGGGGCTTCTGACCGTTCCAAACGCTTCAACGACCCTTATATCGGGCAAATGGGTGGGGACTGCGATAGAAGATGCCTATCTCACAAAAACAGGCGACTGGACGGGAACGATAGACGGAAACAACTTTGACGGCGGAGCCATAGGCGCGGGTGATATGCTTTACGGCAGTGCCGCGGGGACTATCTCCGAACTCGCCAAAGCTACGGATGGGAACATCCTCTCTCTGGTCAACGGACTTCCCTCTTGGATAGCAACCACCACCTTCGCCCATCTGAACGCCGCCAATGCTTTCACGGGTTCAATCACTTTCTCCGGTTCGGGAGATATCACTTTGCCTGCTTTAAGCGTGGACGCGGGGACTTATGCCGCCGCTTCGATAGACGGAGATGATATCAACGCGAATCTGGCGGGAAGGTCTTTGACTTTGACCGCCGCATCGCCTGATACGCTTGATGCCGATGCGGAACTCTACACAAGGACATGGACATATTCCATAAAAGCCACGACAACGGGTTCTTCTGTCGCAACGACCACCACTTTCGCTTCTTTCAGGGTTCCTTTGGCTTCGACTATCACTGGCGTAACGGGATTCTGCGTTGGCGCGGCTTCGACTACTGTCGCTTTGGATGAAAGGTCAAACCCCGATGCGGCCGGAACGAGAATATTCCAAGATGTGATAGGAATGGTTATTGGAGATTCTTCGGCAACTTCTTCTTTCTCCAACGCAAGCATGGCCGCCGGAGCATGGGTTAACCTTGATATTATCGGTTATCATGTCGGCGTGCCGGAAAAATGCTTCTTATCCGTAACCGCTACCGTTGACGATTGAGAAAAATATGGCTTATCCGATTAAAAAAGAATGCAGAAATACGGGACGCACTTGGTTCAAAAATGGACACCAAACCAATCAAGGTAAAAAATTACCTTTATTATCTCAAAAACGCAAAAAACAAATAAGTAAAATGATGAAAGATAATCAAAATGGATTTAAGAAAGGAATCATACCTTGGAATAAAGGAAAAAAGGGACTGCAAACTGCTTGGAATAAAGGAAAAAAACATTCAATGATATCTGGAGAAAAACATCATAATTGGAAAGGAGGAATTACTGAAGAAAATCACAAAATAAGAACATCATTAGAAATCCAACTATGGAGAATATCGGTTTTTACCAGAGATAATTTTATTTGTCAAAAATATAAAACCAAGGGAGGAAAACTATGTGCACATCATATTAATAATTTTTCTGAAAAAAAAGAAATTCGTTTCGCCATAGACAATGGAATTACATTGTCTGAAAAAGCCCATAAAGAATTTCATAAAATATATGGCATTAAAAATAATACTAGAGAACAATTAGAAGAATTTTTAACCGCTACCGTTGATGACTAAAATCATCTACATTCTTTCAGTTTTGGGAATACTCGGTATCGCTTACGCCGGACTTTCCGCGCCTATTCCTTCCAATCTCCAGCTTAAAACCACACAAGAGAGGATTCTTGAAAACAAAGAGATGGATGATATGCGGTGCGATGAGAATTTCATCAACTGCGTCAAAGTCGGAAGAAAAGTAAAATACTCTTATGCTTCAGAAATCGAAGTCAAAGAAAAGGCATTAGGAGATGTTTTAAGCGACAGCGATTTGGTAAAACATGGAATTTCCCTGAACCAGAAAACCGTCAAAGAATCCCAGAGATTGTACAACGGACACATTTTCGATTTGGGTGAAAAGAAGATCGGGGTATTTTACGCCGGAACTGTGTTCGCCAAAGAGAAACTCACGGGCAAGTGGTATCTGATAAAATGGGCGACGACGACTCCTGAAGCGTGGAAAAAACAGACGACGGCTTATATACCACAGGCGTTTGCCGCAGACTTCTATCCCGACCCCGACCCTGAAACTGCAACCGTTGATGGTTTCGTCCGTTATTATCTAGGTGACTGTCTGAACTGGGCTAATTTAAGACTGGCAGACGGCAATGAAGCCGCAGATGATGGACCGGGAGTAAATGCTGTTCTGTGGCAGAATACTGGTTGCGAATCTCCGCAGTTTTCGGTCTTGGGGCGTTCCATTTTTCTTTTCAATACCGGCCCGACCATTCCGGCGGGTTCGACCATTGATTCGGCTACTCTTTCTATCTGGGGAATATCCAAACAGGATGACGGAGGAAATCTTCCGACCATCAATGTTTTTTCTTCCAATCCTGCATCCAATACTGCATTGGCCGCAGGTGATTTTGACACCATCGGAACCACGCAATTCGCCACTTCAATAACTTATGCTAACTGGATAGTGGATGACAGCGCATATAATATTTTCACCTTGAATACCGCAGGGAAAAACGCGATAGCCACAGGAAGCGGAGTGACTAAGTTTGCTTTAAGGGAAGCTACTTATGATGCCGGAGGCGCAACTCCTGCATGGGCGGCAACAACTAAATTTAATGCCCATACGGTAGAGGTAGACGATACCGCTATCTGCGGAAGCGCAACCTGTTCAGATCCTAAATTGACGGTCAGTTGGACGGCTCCGGGCGGTGGCGCGGCAGGTTATCAGGACAGCGATATAATTAGTGATTTCTAATATGAAAGGCAAAAAACCTTCAAAAAGAAAACAGCCAAGATCGAGGAATTTAAGCAAAAGATACAAATGAACATAAAAGAACAACTGAATACCATCGAGCAGCAAGGCAAGGAGAACGCCGAACATATCAAAGTTTTAAACGAGGACAGCGTTAAAATCGCAGGAGAACAGGAAAAGATAAAAGAAGAACTGTATATCTGGAGAGAGAAGAACGCCATTGAACTTGCAACGGTGATAGCGGATTTGGCGTGGCTTAAAAAGTTTTTTTTCATCCTCGCGACGGCTTCCATCGGGGCTTTAGTGGCTAATTTAATACAGATACTGAAATGAACCAGTTTTCTTTTGGCTACGGATTAAAATTGGAAAAACCAAAACTGAGTGATGCGAAATTCGGCGCGATTTTTAAACAGGTTCTTCCGCCGAAAGACTGGCGGCCGTTTGCTCCGCACGGTGAGGCGCAGTTAAATTCTCAATTCTGTGTTAATTTCAGCTACTGCAACTGCGTGGAAACGATGGCAAATTACCAGAAGTTTGAGCATCAGCTTGAAGAATTTAACCTTTCAGACCGCTGGAGCGCCGTGAAAAGCGGAACGAAAGACGGCAATACTCCGCAGAAAGTAGCCAACGCCGGAAACAACTTCGGCAACGTGCTGGAAGAAGATTGTCCCTGGGGGCAGTTCTGGCTGGAAAATCCGGGAACCTACTGGGACGAGATACAGGATTTATCCCAAGTGAAACCCCATCAGATTTACGAAGGGCCGAACTGGTCTTTGGTTGATACCGACATCCAGAACCTTAAAAATGCCCTGGCTTATTCTCCGTTGCAGATAGGGGTGATTGTAGGTGAAACATGGAACGATGACGTGATAAAGAGGCCACTACAGCAGTTTGGAGGCCACGCCGTTGAACTTTTATGGATAGACAGCCAATATATGTGGATTTACGACTCTTACCCTCCTTTTTTAAAGAAATTGACATTGGACTATTCCGTGTTAGTGGCTGTGTCTTTCGCCAAACTCCCCGACAATTGGATGGAACTGAATATGATTGAACCGAAAGAGATAACCTTGCGGAAAAGACTCATTGATGCCTTAAAAAATCTTGTGAGTTTGTACCAGCAGTTGATTTTCAAGATTCAGTATGGCCGGGATAAATTCACCGGAGTAAAACGGACTTCCGATTGTTTAAAAGCCATGAGAGAATACAAAAAAACGCATCCGGCTTGTGAGATTTCAGGAAGCAGAAAGAAAGTCGAGCCGCACCACATTTTTCCGGTGCATCTATTCCCTGATAAAGCGACCGGCCCTTTTATATGTCTTACCCGAGATTTACATCTGTGGATGGCCCACTTGGGGAATTTTAAAAAATACAATCCTGATATTGAGAAAGATGCCCGAATATGGTATGATAAAATCAATCAATCATGAACTGGTTAATAGATTTAATAAAAAGATTGTTATTTTTAAAAAGCGAACCTATCGATATGCCTAAACAAAGACTTATTAAACCCGAACCTGTAGTTGAGAATAAACCAAAATACGAATGGTCTACTCCGGGCAGAACCTGTAATTCATGCAGAGTGATAATGGATGAATATAATCTGAACTGGGAACAGAAAGCCATTTTGTGTGCCTGTATTTATCAGGAAAGCCAATTTTTTATCAGAGCCATCGGCAGGTTGAACGAAAACGGAACGCAGGATTTTGGTTTGTGCCAGTATAACAACGGGAAGAATAAACAAGGTAAAGCCTACTGGATAGGAAAAGGTGCAACATTCAAAGATGTGGATGAAGTGTTAAATGACCCCGAAAAAAATATCCGCGTAATGATAAAAGAATTTCAGAGATACGGAAGTCCGAAATGGTGGTCTAGTTATACGACAGGCGCTTACCGGAAACATCTCAAATATTTCGCCACGAAAAAATCATTGGAAAAATTTTACAAAACCCTTGCCTAGTCCGCACGGGTATTATTCTTAAATTATAAACAAATGAACATCGGACAGTTAAAGTTAAGTGATTTCGGTCGAGGATTAGTCATCTTCGTTTTTTCCGCGGTTTTGACGGCGCTTTTACAGATGCTCAATAACGGGTTCGGAGCGATAGATTACAAATCCCTCTTGCTGATTGCGGCCACTTCAGGCATCAGTTATCTTCTCAAAAACTTTTTTACAGATAAAGAAAGCGGAAAATTCCTCGGACGAGTTTAGTGTTAAATTTCTTCTATATGGTTTATTCAATAGCCACGTTTATTCCATGGCTCTGTTTCACTTTGATTTTTGGAGGGTATAAAAGCATACTGCCGGAATTGGGGATTGAACGGATTGAGAATTTCTATTACTCCTACCAGCAGGCAATAAGGCTGAACATAGATGAATCAAAATTCATTCTTTTACAGGCGTGTGAAAGCAGGGGAAAAACCGCCGCGAAAGGCGATTGGCAGAACGAAACCGGCAAATATCTCGCTAACGGAATTTACCAATTTCATAAAGCAACATGGGAAAGATATTCGGAGAAATACAATTGGACGGGAGATTACTGGAATCCGAAAGACCAGGCAGACCTCGCGGCTTTTATGATTTCGCAGGGTGAATGGGAAAATTGGTGGAACTGTGGAAAATCACTTTGGGCCGGTAGTTGAGCATAGCACCAACGCCGCACCGTCAATGCGGAGAGGATCGTGAAAATTTAATTCGGAAAATATATAATTCTTGTATACCTGTTAGGGATTTCTTATTTAATTATGCCCCGTTTTTCCCTAGCAGGTGAACGGGGCTTTATTTATCTATGATTAAAAAATGCACTTTCTGTGAAGTTTTGAGCCGTTAGTGAAGCCGAGATTCACGCCACGTAAGTGGAGAGGCCAGGTTTAACTCCTGGCACGGCTCATGCCTCCGTAGCTCAAAAGCAGAGCAGTCAGTGGTCAACTGAAAAGATGCCGTGTGCAATTCCGGCCGGAGGCGCTATGCGGCCTGATAACACCGCAGAAAACTAATTTACTTCTACGGAGTGCGCTCCAGTCAGAAATGTAAATTAAAATTTGCGAAAGGTTCCGGCGAAAGCCGGGGCTTTTTGCTGTGGATAAGTCAGCTATTGCAAAAAAATGTAAAATAAACTACTATCTGATTATGAAACAAGGCAGACCAAGAAATCTTGCACAAAGAATAGCGGTCAAAGATTTGTTCAAAAAAGGCTATTCCTATAAGGATATTTCAGAAATGCTTAAAATGAGTCGGCAGTTAGCTTATTATTATGCGGTAAAAGCCGTTAAAAACGGCGTAAAATAAAAGGTCGAAATATTATCAATTAAGAGTTGCATTTCAGGGAGGGCTAGTTATGTGGCAACGCTTAGCTTACCCCTCCTGAAATAACTAAAATGTTAAAATCACGCATAAACGAAATCTTAGAGGGCCAAAAACCCGAAAGCAAAAAAGACGCAATTTTATCTACCTTAGCTCTGGTCGGAGCTTGGGCATTAATAATTTATATTTGTTTTTTCTAATATGGAAAATTTAAAATTTTATCCTCCAACGGTTAACGGAGGCGAAGAACTTTTAAAGGACTATGAAGATTTAGGCGCGAAGGCCGACCACGACTTTGAAGCTGAAAGAGATGAAGAAACTCTTTGCGGAAAACCGCACGATGGAGGAGATAACGAGCCGGATAATTGTGCCGAGTGCATGGCGATTAAATTAAATATCTAACATGATTTGGACAATATCAAAAATCTGGAATGAATCTATTGAACAGAGAGATGAAAGACCTATTGCCGCTCGGAATCGTTTGTGGGCTTCCGAACTTGGAAAATCGGACATTGATTTATATTACAAACTTTTAGGAGAAAAACCCAGTAATCCATTTGATTCTAGAGCTTTCAGAAAATTTGAAGCTGGGAACTTGTTTGAATGGATCGTCAAAATGGTTTTAATCCGGTGCGGAATTTATCAGGAATCCCAAAAATGGATCGGATACAAAATGGACAATAACAGCTTGGAAGTTTCGGGAAAACTTGACCATCTCGCCGGCGGCAAACCAGACTACGAGAAAGCTGAAAAGGAAATTGCAAATATGATGCTTCCCGAACTTTTTACAAAAGCCACAACGAATATTCTTGAATACTTTAAAAAAGAATATCCCGATGGCCTTCCCCAGCAAGGCATTGAAGTTAAAAGCACTTCTTCTTTTGGAATCGAAAAGGTCTATGCAACCAATGAAGCCATGCAAGGCCACGATTTACAGGCATTTCATTATGCTTATAATGCCAAACTTCCGTTCATTCTTCTTTATATCTGCCGCGATGATTTAAGAATGGCCGACTTGCCGATATTGCCAGACAATCAGAAACTTCTTGAAAAATATCAAGCTAAAATCAAAAGTATTTCGGAATATTACAATCAGAAGAAAGAACCGCCGAAAGAACCCGAAATTATCTTTGATTCCAAACTTGAAAGATTTTCCAAGAATTTTAACATCGAATATTCCGGCTATCTTACCAGACTTTACGGCTATCAAACTCCTAATGAATATGATGAGAAGATTGGCCCGAAAGTTGAATCTTGGAATAGAGTAATAACCAGAATCAAGGATAAAAAAGAAATGACCGACAATAACAAAGAAAAATTAACCGAAATATCCAAATATGGTTTTGACCTTATCAATTTAATTAACAACCATGAAAACTTCTAGAAAATTGATGGAAGAGTTTAATATTATTCCTCGCCTCCGACTTTTCCAAAAACAAAAGAACGCCGAGGGCAAAATGGAAACAAAAGCAACGGGAGAACACAAAGTTAAGATGATCGCCGACAAGGAAGTTGAAGGAACAGATTATCAAACTGGCAAACCCAAACCGCAGATAAGGTATCTAGTTGAAGAAAACGGAGAAAAGAAAATCTATGAAACCGATAAATTCAATAAGAAAGGCGAATTGAATTATCTTGTCCGGCGCTTGGGAGAAATACCGGAAAACACGGAAGTTATTTTGAAAGGCGAAAGACGAGGCATGAAAAATTATGTGGATGTAAAAATCGTCTTAGAACCTCAAAGCATCGAAGTAGAGGAAGAATATGATGAAAACGGCCCGGAACAGGCCGAGATTAGCGAGCTATAGGCCCAAATTCGCAAAAATACGCAAAAACAAGAGAATCACCCCATAAACCATACATTATGCAAATTCAGCCATTTTTAGACGATATCGATTTCAGGTGCGGCCACACCAAGAATAAGACAGAAAAAATCTGTTCATGCGGAAACAAATATCTGACCACCACTCCGAACAGGAAATGGTGTCCGGCTTGCAGGATAAAATTCCATACATTGAACAACCACAGAGATTATGATTCTTATGCCAAAGCGCAGAATACAAAATTCGGCCGGAGCAAGAAATACAAGATTATAAGTTTTAACGGCAAATGGAGAATAATAAGATGTCCAAACAAGAATTAGACAGGATAATAAAACAGGCCGAGAAAGACCCGGCGCTTATCGCAATGGCAATTTCCAACGCTTACGATCTGGGCCGGATAGACGAAAAGGAAACCAAGCGGACTACTAAACAAAATTCAGCCTTACATCTTTTCTTTACCCTGCTGGCCGATGAACTG
>Ga0102851_10000405_pt1 | contig 21482 bp, 28 predicted proteins | sample Mud3Dept3metaG_FD_79558 | JGI IMG/M metagenome (GOLD analysis project Ga0102851, IMG submission 79558) | Freshwater wetland microbial communities from Ohio, USA, analyzing the effect of biotic and abiotic controls - Mud 3 Core 4 Depth 3... | ecosystem: Environmental > Aquatic > Freshwater >... | reverse complement strand
GGTACATGTCGTCTTCGTAGTAGCCGAAGGGCTGATGCTGATCCTTCTGGATGCGGTCGAGGAACGAGTCGAGCGATTGGTACAGCTCCCAGAAGATCGCGGGCGGTACGAACAGCTCCTTGACGATGCGCTCGGTGGGGCCAGCGGGGCTGCGACGAAAACTCCAGAACAGCATCCACTCCCCGGCGGCGAAGGCGGGCAGCTCCGCCCACCACAACGTCTTCACGCCCACGCTCTCGTGCTGCATACGTCCAACGTCGTAGCGAATCAGCTCGTGGCTGTAGGCGGTGCAGGCGTTTGACTCGTGTACGGCTAGCTTGAGATCGATGGGGTACTCGATGTCGGTCAGCAACGACACGCGCTCGCCCTGCACTCCCTCCACGACCACGAACGCGGGGATGTCGACCAGTAGCTCCAGCGGCTCGTTCTGCTCGCGTACCGTGAACCGTAGTTCGTGCTGGTAGGTACGCTGGCGCGTGGAGTACATGGTCCACTGGATGCGCCACTCGCCAGTGTCGGCATCGGCCGGCACCACCCAGCGGGCGCGCCACTTACCGTTGCCTAGATTGGTGCCGATGCCGCTGGTAGCTACTGATCCGGACGGCGTCAGCAGCACGAAGGTGGGGTACAACGTCGGATCGGCAGGGATGACTACCTCGTTGCCGTCGGTGAAGATCGTGTCGAAGTTGTACTCTTGGTTGCGGAACAGCAGCTGGGCCTGCGACTGGGTGGTCGGGATGGCTCCAGTGCCTACCGGTTCGCTCAGCGCCATGAGGCTGCCTCGGGTGTGGCGGTGCGGTAAAAACGGTATCTTTGTTCAGTCAAGCATAGGTAGATCCTCAGGTTCTGTAAACCGGGGTGGGACTGCAATCGTGCGCGAGCTACCGCATACTCTGTGGGCCTACGGCTACCGCTACGTACGCGCTAGCACCGCGCCCAAGAGCAGCACTGCGCAGCCGGGCACCAAGGTGCGGTTGCCCTCGGGGCACAGCTACATCACGGAAGGGCCGGATGACGAGGACACCTTTCCGCCGATGATTGCTAGCTACGAGATCGTCGACGGCTGGTTGGTGTACCACGGCAAGAACGGCAGCGAGGGTGTGCTCGCCGGTACCGAAACGGCCTTGACGACGTGGATGGCTCAAGTGGATCGGCAACGCGCCTCCGAGGGCACGCGGCCGGCAGCGACCGAGTGGACTCCGGCGCATGGTGGGACACGCAATGTGACGCTAGCCAAAGCCGCCATCCAGCGGGCCGGGCGGGCGCTGGGCGTTACGGCCACCGTGCGCTTCGTGGTCCATCCGGACGCGCGTCAAACCGGCGACCACGTTATCGGCCACGTCACCATCTTCAATCCGCAGACCGACCAGGACATGGTCAAGGGTCTGGGACCACTGGCCGGCATCACCGTACCAGCGTTTGCGCACGTGGCCGCACACGAAGTCGCGCACCTGCTGTTCACGCACAAGGCCGCAGCTGGGCGGCAGGCCCTGCAACGGCTACAGCGCTACACCAGGCAGCACGGCGGCGCCGTGACCATGTACCACGCGCTGGCCGGGGACTTCGAGGGGTTGATGGACGTGGCGGCGTTCTACGTGAACGCAGGTGCGCAGTTGCGGCAGCGGGCACCGGAGCTATACCAGCTAGTTGATGAGTGGGTACACGATGCCAACTAAGTTCGGTCGACGACAGCATGAACGCAACCCCGTACCTACCGGCACGCTCAACAACCGGGTGGGCGACGTCTCGTATCAAGTATCCCGCTTCGCGGTCAGCGAAGCCATCCCCATGGTCAAGAAGCGGGTTAAGGCCACACTGCATGCCAACCCGCGGCCGGTATCGTACTACCAGAAGCTGCCCGTTGGGCAACGCTGCTCGTGCTGGGGACTGGGTGACACGCCCCAAGCCTTCTGTGCCTCCTGCTTTGGTACCGGCTTCGTGATCGGCTACGAGAAGTACGGCTGTGCTACTCACATGCTCGACGCCACCAGCGAGCTGAGTCTGGTCAACGTCGTGCCCAACCGCAAGCTAGCCATGGCGCCGATTCCGCTCGCGCTGATCGACAAGGCGCTACGCGGGTCGGTGGAGATGGCGGTGCGGCTGCAGGCCAACGTCGGCGTCTTGGACTGCTGGCAGGTGTACCAGAGCACCCCACCCGGTACCGCTATCACGCTGCTGGTACGCACCCCGACCGAGACCGCGTGGACTCCGGCAACGGAAGCGGAGGTGCAGGCCCGCCTGCACGGTGGGGTACTGCTGATCCGGGCCGAGTTGACCCGGCAGTCGCTGACCACCGACAAGCCGTACCTGCGGGCCATCCGCCTGCGCTACCAACTACGGTCGGGTGACACGCGCGTGCTGACCAACACGCCCATCGGTGAAGACATGCTGTCGGTACAGGAGTTCGGCATCGTCGAGACGTTCACGGCGCTGTCGTTCATCTTCGACGACACCCTCAAGCTGATCAGCCCGCTGGACTTCATGTACGATGCCCGCACCGACCGCAAGTGGATCGTGCAGTCGGCGCGCAACCAGAACCCCTACGGCTACACCCTGTTCTGGCACGTGCAGGCGCGGCTAGCCCAGCCGTTCGACACCATCAACGAGTTCCCGTTGGGGGTTGTGATACCACCACCTCCACCACCCCCGACTACGCCCAATCCCAAGTGGGGTGCGTGGGATCGCTAACCCAATGCGCGCACCGACCGCAATGCTACTTGAAATCACGCGCTTTCTACCACCAGGAGTGTTTGCCCATGCGTACTCCCCATCAGATCAAGTACCGCGGCCAGCTATACCGCCTGGCCCAACCGCAAGCGCCGCGGGGCTTGGTGGTCAACATCGAGGCCGAGACCACGCGCAACCACGACTTTCGGCACGTGCTCTACACCGGCAAGCACAGCCAGCTGGTGCTGATGAGCCTACCACCCGGTGAGGACATCGGTATGGAGGCGCACGATGTGGATCAGTTCTTCCGCGTCGAAGCCGGTACCGGTGAGGTCGAGATCAACGGCCAGAAGCACGCGGTGAAGGCCGAGGACGCCGTGGTAGTACCGGCGGGGGCGAAGCACAACGTGCGCAACACCGGCAAAGCGCCGCTGCAGCTGTACACCATCTACTCACCGCCACACCACCAAGACGGCACCGTTGCTCGCACCAAGGCCGAGGTTGTCGAAGAGCACTTCGACGGCACCACCACGGAGGGTTGACCATGCTTGCAATCCTGCTCCACACTTCGTCGCACGGTACGTCGCTGCTCATGATCATCATCGGCATCGTGGTCGCGGGCCTCGTGCTGTACTGCATCAACAAGTTCGTGCCGATGGAGGGGAAGATCAAGATCATCCTCAACATCGTGGTCATCCTCACGCTGGTGGTGTGGCTGCTGCGCGAGTTCGGGGTGTGGGCATACCTCGCCCGCATGCACATCTAGGAGCAGTCCATGCCGCTGACTCCCACTGTCATCTTCCGTCACGGCCTGCGCTACGTTGCGGCGGCCCAATACCCGTGGGCGCTGACGCGCCGCGAGGTAGAAGATCCGTCGTGGCGTTCGGTACTGACCACCGCAGTCGCCAAACTCACGCATGCGATCACGACGGCGTTTCCCCGCGCGGTCGTTACTCACGGCGAACCGCAGCTAGTCACGGGGCTGGCATGGCGCAGCTGGCAGGTTGAGCTGGTGGTGGATACCAAGGAGCCTATCGAGCCCTACGGTAGGTGGTGGGAGGCGTTGAAGACTACGGGCTATCGCTACGATCCGCTGCGCTTCTGGCTGCTGGTACCCAACCCCCAGCTTGACCACAAGGAAGCGGTAGTAGTGTCGTCGGTGCACGGCAACGGCGTGGGCAAGCTGCTGGTGCACACCGTAGCTGCCGAGATCTTCCACATCGATACCCGAGGTACCTGATGCCCTATCCCAAGCAGCTGCGCTACTGCGGCCAGGTGTACCGGCTTGCCGACAGCGACGACGACCTCGACGAGATCGACCGCCAACGCCATGACTACATACCGATTCTGTGGATCGCGTCTGCGGACAAGAATCGGGTAGCCGACATCATCAAGCAGCATGGCTGGCAGCACCACGGGCTGTTCGATCAAGACTGGACCCCTGAGTACAACGAGCACGTGTGCAACTACCTACGGCAGCGGGTGCCGCACCCGCCAGGGTTTGACTACCCGCTGCGCATCGATGTGTGGCACGACGTGGCTACGGAGTTGGAGCGGCGGTACATCAAGTACACGGTGCGCCGCGAGGCTACGCGGTACTTCTGATGCCTCCTGCCATCACCATTGTGCGCGAGGGGTATCGCTACGTGCGGGCCGACCACGCGTGGCCCAAGCTATCGCTGCTGCCGCACTTCGATCCGGCCAAGTTCCCGCAGGTGATAAAGGCCGCCCGCAAGTTCGGCGAGGACACCGTCTACCACTGGATCGGCACCCTAGCCAGCTGGTACGAAGGCTACTACAACCTGAAGACGGTAGCCACCAAGCTACAGCAATGGCGGGCGCTCACCGCCTTCCTGGTACCGCCGCCGGAGTTGCCGCCGCTGCTGTTCCGCGGCCTGGAGATCGCCGCCGACAAGCTACCGGCACCGGGCACGCCCGCCACCCTCGGACCCGAGGGAGTAGCCTTTGCGGGGCATCCGGGACTGCCGGTAGCGTATCCATGGTTGAGCTGGTCGGAATCGCGGCGCGTGGCCCTGCGCTTCTGCAAGGGTGGCGATGCCGCACTAGTACGTAGTGATCCGACGCCGGGCGCGCACGGTATCTTACTGCAGCTACCCCAAGGTGGAGCGGCCAAGCAGACTGCGCTACTGTGGCCCGGGTTGCAGCAGCATCCCGAGTTGAAGCTGATCTTACGGCAGGCCTACAAGGTGCAGCGCGAATGGGCACTGTGGATTGTGAAACGGGTGCCCATCATGTGGGAGCCGTGCTAGCATGAGTCGCGAACTGAACGACCTGCTCACGCCCGCGTGGCGTAACGGCCGCGCCGTCTACCGCGGCTGGCTACCGGGGGAGATCATGGCGCCGCTGCAGTGGGGCAAGACGCAGCTGCCCCTGACCTACTACATCGACTTCGACCGGGAGCACCAGAAACTGGCACCCGCGGTTGTCGACGGCGCCGAGTTGTGGAATCGCGAGATCGGACTGGATCTACTACGGCAGGTCGATGGCGACGGTGGTACGCCGTCGCTGGTGACCGTGACCTGGGGTGGGTTTGAGATCAGCGACCACCACGTGTCGGATGATGCCGCGCACGTGTGCCACTACGGCACCACCGGACCCGAGTCGGCGCTGCTCAGCTTCACCGAAGCTGCTGACCTGTTCACCGTATTTGTAGTCGCGGCCCACGAGTTCGGTCACGTGTTGGGGCTGGACGATGACCCCACCCGGACCAATTCGGTGATGTATCCTACACTGCCGGATCTATCGGCGTTCGACGAGCTGCCGCGCATGCAGTTCGTGTGTCCCTCGGACCACGACATCGCGGTGCTCTACAACCTCTACAAGTGATGAGCATCATGCGGATCGTACGTGTAGAAGACAAGGTGCTGCTGTTCGACGGCACCGGCCAGCTGATCGATGGCACATCGGTTGCCGACGCAGATGCGCGCCTCGCCCGGCTGTGGCTGGATGGGGAGTACGTCGGCATCTACCCGGTCACCGTGCATCGCCAGCAGGAGGAGCAGGACCATGCCGCCCCGGCGACTGATTCTTGACGGCCACCAGTACGAGTTGGCGCCTCGGCTTGCAGATACGACGCCGGGCTCACTCGACGCGTTGCTGCACAACCATCTGCTGGGGCTGGCCAAGGCGCTCAAGCGGCAGCTCAGTGTGTTACGGCTGACGCTGGAAGACGACGACTACCGCCTCGTGTTGTACTGGCAGCGCAAGCGGCGGCCCGAGGAAAAGGCGGCAGGACGGCCGGCGGCGACAGGTAGAATCGAGTTGCGCTACGGCCCCAACCACGAGATCACCATCCGCTTCTACTCCACAGCCAACCTGCAGGGATGGGCCTCGGGCAACAACTGGCACCTAGCGCCCGACAAGGCCCCGGCCACGCTACTGCCAGACATCGTGCAGTACCTACTGCACTGGAACAACGAAGAGCCTAGCTGAAAGCTGGCGCATGACTGAAGTGGTGCACTATCGCGGCGTACGCTATGCACGCGTAGTCACGCGCGGGCCGCGGGGTGGGCGCATCATCGGCAAGACCAAGAGTGGTAAGCCGATCTATGCCCACCGGGCGGCGTGGCCCGACGAACACCGTGCACAGCTACATGCTGCAATCGCCCATGCAACCACGCACCACGACTTCACGGCTGCCGATCACGCGGATGCGGCAGCCCTAGAGCGGCAGCGGGCCGCAGCCGTCCCCGCAGGCCCGCGGCGCGACAAGCATAGCTTTCTGGCGCATGGGCACACGGCGGTGGGGGCGTACAAGACTACAGGCAACATGGTACATCCCGCTGACATCGCCGCCGCCCTAGATTTCAGCACCAGTTTGGGGCACACGGGTGAGCGGCATCAGCTGCGGTACCGCGGGCTCACGACGCAGCACCCGCAGGATGTGCCCGTACCGCTGGAGCGGCTCAAGCCCCAAGGCTCACGTGGGTGGTTACGGAAGTACCCACCAACGGAATGGGCGTCGCGCATGACACACCACACTGGACGGGACTACCAGCAGATCGTGACGCAGTACCGCAGTGGCAAGCACCCACCCGCCATCGCACTGGATGGGAAAATCTACGACGGACTAGGACGCGCCGCGTTGTACCACGCCCTCGGCCGCCGGCTGCCCGTAGTCCACTTTGCACGGAGCTAACTCATGACGCTACCCGCAGTAATCAACTATGCCGGGGTGCAGTATGTGCAGGCGGATACCGTGTGTCCGCAGTGCGGCGGCAAGGTAGTAGAGGATGAGTCGTCCGACTCGTCGGCCGCGCAGTGGGTCTGTCCCATGCAGGGCTGCCAGTGGAAGGGCAGTGCTCCGCGGCTCGCGGTGGTGGTACCGCCGGGATTCTCGCCGGGTGCGTTCGCCAAGTGGAAACAGACGGTGCGCACGATGATGGCGCAGCGCATCACCGAGGTTCCGGCGCGCGAGAAACTAGTGGAACCGGTGCTAGCCAACGGCGGCGTGGCCATCGTCTTCGACCGTGAGCCGGGCATCTTGGAGCACTTTCTGCCGCAGCTGATCGAGGGTGGGAAGCTGCGCCGCCTGGTGAAGAAGCCGACGCTGGATAAGCACGGCGGCCGAGCGGTGCAGAACGTTGCCAAGCTGTGGGCCGCGGCCACCGCCACCTATGGCATCGACATCGGCGTGGCCCGCGATGTGCGGGCACCGGGTACCACCGGGTTGCTGTGGCAGCCGCATGCGTGGCTATGGCACAATGCCGAGCAGCGGTGGATCGAGACCACGCGCACCTTCACCCACTACTACGGCGTGCGGTTGTCGCTGCCAGAGTGCCGTCAACTGGTGGCGCTGGTAACTACCGGGGGCGGAGCTACCCCATCAACCACGCCGTAGAGGAGACGCGGATGCGCACACCACGACTGATCGAGTACCGCGGGCAGCGCTACGTGCTAGCGGCCATCACCATCCCCAAGGATCTACCGGCGTGGAAGCGCCCCAAGGGTAAGCTGATCACCCCCAAGCAGGTGCCCGACACGGTCAAGAGCCTCATCGCGGCGCTGGGCATCAAGGAGTACCTGGCGTACGACAGTGGTAAGCAGAGCACCGAAGATGACCTACCACCGGGGACCATCTACACCATCGTCTTCCGCACGACGGTGGGAATAACCAAGGCCATGGCGCAGGCGCTGCACAAGGCCGAGAAGAAGATCGAGTCGGCCTACGCCTTAAGAATGTCCGGCGGCCTCGGGCCGGATCTGATGCAGGTGCAGTTTGCTCCCAGTATGCCGCGGCCCAAGGGACTGGACTACCGTGACTAGAGTACCCGCGACTTCATCTGCACCTTCTGGGGGCATGTGCTACCCTAGTGCCTACCACTACCTACGCAAGCTGCAGCAGGAGCGCCGGGGCAAGAGCAAGGCACTACTAGTACACGGCGAAATCACCCTGCCCAATGGCCAGCGGATCGCCCACGCGTGGGTAGAAGATGGCGACGACGTCGTCGACGCGAAGGCGTTGGACAAGTGGAAGCACTGGAAGCGCGTGGACTACTACCGCCGCTTTCGGCCGCAGCCGTGGGGTAAGTGGACCTACAACGATGCGTTAGACACCGCTGCGGAGCAGGGTATGCACTACGGACCCTGGGCCAATCCCGATGGCAGTCCCGCTAAGCCACGGCCGCTAGATCCTGCCCTGCTACGGGGTGGTAGCTTGCCACCCCGGCACCTGTATCGCTGCGGGCTGATGTACCTGCGCACCGACCGCGGCAACCTCGACCCGTTCCTGCTCAAGCTGCTGCAGCTGCTGGAACAGGATGACCGTGGCCCGCAGCCGTTCGACCGCATCGTGCAGCAGTACCGGCTGAGTCATCCCGAAGCGCCCGAAGACGAGATCCACGCCCGGCTGACGGAGTTGCAGCTAGCGGGCATGGTAGATCGGCATGCGCGCGGCCCCGGTGGGCAGTCGGGTGGCCGTACCAACTACGAAGAGTACTCGCTGAGCGGCAAGGGCCGCGCCTTCCTACTGCACTAGCCATGCGCACCCCACGTCAGCTACGAATCGACGGCATAGTCTACCACTGCACGCACCGCGTGGCGGCGCAGTACAAGTACCTCACCGACCGTGCGGCGCTGTGCTTGTATTGCAAGACCTGGCTGCAACCCGCCCAGCTGACGTGGAATCCACGGCACATGTACCACATCGGTACGCAGTACCGCTGCCGCTGTGGCAAGTCGCGCATCTGGTGCAACTCGATCCGCGCGCCCCAGGAACTGCTGGCGCACTGGGATAGCGGCACGCCGTACCATGCGGGATTCTGCAACGACATGTTCTGCGGCTTCACCTACGCGTGGGCGCTGCCACTGCAGAATCGGATGCCGGTGCCGGTGGGGTTTGAAGCCATCGAGCGCAACCTCATCGATCCCACTCGGTACGGCAACGCCAAGCATCCCACCAATCACAACATCGCGCTGTGGCAATCCCAGCTGGATCCCGACGGCGGCGAAGCCCCCATTCAGCAGTGGTATAGTACTCAGCGCCCGGCGGTGCACGCGCTGCTAGCCAGTAAACACTAGGCCAGCTAGCGCGCTATGTTTGCGAGGAAGGAGTGATCCATGGCTACGCTACGCTACGGTGAGACCAACCACGCTCCGGAAGTGCTGGACGATGCAGCAGGCAAGACTGCTGCTGCCAGCGGCACGTGTCCGGCCTGTGGTGGTACCAACTTCCAGTCGGTGCCGCATGAAGAACTGCGCAAGGGCGGAATCAAGGTGATGACCGAGTACCACGTCTGCATGACCTGCCGCCATCTCATGCAGAGCTGATGTACGTATCTTTGTGGTAGCTTACCTGGAGGCTGCCCGTGTACCCTGAGAAGATCGTTCGTGACGGCCACGTCTACGTACTGAAGTCGGCGCTGTTTGGCCTGGGACAGAAGTCACGCGCCGACGCGCTCAAGATGGTGCAGCAGGGCCAGCGCGCGCCGCGGGGGTGGGTCGCGATCGACAACGGCAAGGACGTGATGCCCAAGAGCTACTTCGACAAGCTAACGCCGGGGCAGCAAGCGGCAGCCCGGGAGGGTAAGCTGTCTGAGTACGATAGAAAGCATCCCGAGGAACGGCAGCCAGGTGGCCAGCCTGCCAAGCCGTCAGCCGCGCCAAGCAAGCCCGCTACCCCAGCCCCCGCCGCCAAGCCGCGCACCGAGCAGCCATCACCGCGCAAGGAAGACCTGGCATCGCCGCAGGAATTGGCCGAGCGCAAGAAGCAGCGGCGCGAGGAACTGCTGCGGCAGATCCGTCAACTAGAGGAGCAGGCCAAGAGCGAGTCGTCGGGAACCGAATCCTACCATCGTCCAGCTGGCGACTGGACGCCCGAGGAGCGGAAGGATACTGGCGTGTGGGAGCGCATTCGTAAGCTACAGGACGAGCTTAGTCAGCTCTAACCCCCGCACCCTTCCGCGATGCGTCCCTGCACTCCCCAAGTGGTGTTGGCGATCGATCCCGGCACCAAGCATCTCGCCTACTGCGTACACAACGGCCGGATCAACGAGACCGCTACCGAGGTACCGGTAGCTCAAGTGAAGGGTGCTCGCACCGAACATGTACTACAGGACATCCGTCGCTACAGTCGCCACTTCGGCCGACTGCTAGATCGGGTGCGGCCCGACTGCGTGGTGTTCGAACGGTTCATGTACCGTCCCGGTCTGGGGTTGGCGGGCGAGTTCATCAACATCATGCTGGGCAAGCTGATCGATAAGTGCGATCATCGGCACATCGAGGTGCTGCTGGTCATGCCCGCCCAGCACAAGGTGTGGTTCAAGAAGCAGTACGGCGTCGACCCCAAGGAGTATCGTAGCTTCCAGCGGTTTGCTACTGAGCATGAGCGGGACGCGGCCTCGCTAGCCCTGTTCACCAAGCAGGTATGGTACGCTCGCGCGCACGAACTGCGGCGCCAAGCTGAAGCTCAGGCGGCAGCGCGACACAGGAGTAAGCGGCATGACCGTCGCCCCCAGCGTGTACCAGCTGGCTCGCAACGACATCGTCGGCGCGCTCGCGTTCGTTGACGCGAACTGGGGGAAGCTACGCCCCGAAGATCTCACCGCGCTGTACCGACTGTTCGACGATCCCCAGCAGTGGCAAGATGAGCTAGCGCAGCTGGACCACTACCTGCGACCGCTGCGTGAAACTGGCGCCGTGCGCAAGCTAGCGACGGTGCGCAAGCAGGCGTCTAAGTATGTCCGTGTAGTGCACATCCCCGATGGGCAGATCCGCTACGTACCCATCGACCGCGCTCGCGCCCGGCCTGACCTGTATCGTCCCGACGGCGTCGACGAAGCCTACAAGCTGAAGAGCACCCCGCCCCCGCCGGGCGTGAAGCCCAAGCCGCCTGCTGACCAACCGGCGCACGCCCAGCCCCAGCCGCCCACACCGCCACCGCAGTTTGACGAGGAGCTGCAGGCATCGGTAAACAGCTTGGCGCGCAATCTCGGGGTGGGACGGATTCCGCCCGAGCCCTCCTATACCGAGAAGCATGATCCGGACTGGGCAGCCACCCAGCTACCCCGGTCGGCCCAGCGCGCCATTCGCACGCATCTAGCGGCCATCCTCAAGCGCCTGGGTATCCACAACTACGGCCACGCGGCGACCAGTGCGCACCGCTACATCATCGCCGCGAAGATGGAGCGGCCCACGTTAGCGGGGGTGCATACCTGGACAGGCGAGATCATCGTACGGGAAGATGTGCACCGCGATGCCCTAGCGTTCTTCACCAACCCCGCCAAAGCGTCGTCCTACCAAGCCGCCGCCGCCGGCACGTTGCTGCACGAAGAGATCCATGGGCATTCGCCCCTCACCAAGGAAGCCTACGAGAAGGCCGGCGCGTTCATCGAAGAAGCTACTACCGAGATTCTGTGTCGGCACGTGGTGCGACAGTACCTGCGCGGCAGCTTCATCACCCGAGCCTACGACGCGGAACTGGTAGCTCTGGACAACACCGTGCGGCATGCGTTGGGGCTGAAGAGTGGACGGCAGGCCAGCGCCGCCGACAACCTGCTAGCGCACAAAGCCGCACTACGCGCCGCGGCGTTCATGCGTCGCGAGGGCATCAAGGTAGTCAGTCATCGTCATGACTACGTGCAGCTGTTTGCCGACTCGCTGGCCAAGGCGGTGCCATCGACGGCGCACATCTTCAAGGGTCTGACGCCGGAGCAGATTGCTGAGCGGCGGAAGCAGATCGCTACCCGCACCTTCGATCACATCAAAGGCAACTTCGACTGGTGGGTCAAGCCGTGACCTATCGCAGCGTCTTCGACGTTCCCCGTAACAACCTGCACGCGGCCGTGGCGTTTCTCGACGCCCACTGGGGCAAGCTGCGCCCCGAGGACATCGCTACCCTCTTCCAGCTGCAAGATGACTCCACCAAGCTAGAGCGCCTGCTGGCCGAGATGGAGCGGCACTACCGCCGCCCACCCGTACCGCGCGGCGGTACCTCGCAGCGACACGGTGCAGTACTGCGCGTGGGGCAGCAGGCGCTACCCAACTGGTTTCGCGCCATCCGTACGCGCGACCAGAAGGTGGTATGGGTCAATCGCCCACGTTTCCTAGCCAACCCGCACAAGTACCACCTGCCCAAGGAAGGCCCGATTCCACGCGGGCACCATCCACCTCCACCACCGCAGCCCCCACCCGTGGTGGAGCCACCGGGCAAAGCGCAGTGGTTCAAAGCCATCCGCAAGCGCGACCAGAAGGTGGTGTGGGTCACGCGCGAGCGGTTCAAGGCCCACCCCGAGCGCTACGAGCTACGCAAGCAGCCACAGCCTGAGCCTCCCCCGCCACCCGAGCCGCCTCCACCCATAGTCGAACCGCCGGGCCAGGCGCAGTGGTTCAAGGCGATCCGCAAGCGCGACGGCAAGATCGTCTGGGTAACCCGAGAACGCTTCAAAGCGCACCCTGAGCGCTACGAGCTACGCAAGAAGCCCGAGCCGCCGAAGCCCGAACCACCCAAGCCTGAGGAGCAACCCCCGGTAGTCGAACCCCCGGGCAAGGCGCAGTGGTTCAAGGCCATCCGCAAGCGGGATGGCAAGGTTATCTGGGTCACGCGCGAGCGGTTCAAGGCGCACCCCGAGCGCTACGAGCTACGCAAGCAGCCTGAGCCGGAAGAGCGGAAGCCGCGCGAGAAGAAGCCGCCCGAGGAGCAGAAGAAGCCGCTGACGCAGGAGTTCCTGCAACAGCAGGCGCGCACGTTACACCGAGCGCTCAACGTATACCCTACGACCACGCGCAACAAGTGGACCGGCAAGGTAGAACAGCATCTGCCTACCGCGGTGCAAGCAGAGGTTCGTGGTAGCGTCGCCAGCATTCTGGAACGGGTAGGACTGTACAACCACGTGGGCCACGGCACGGGGTACCAGCCTACCGGCTCCAAGCAGTACGTCATCAAGGATGACTTGGGGCACGCCGAGGCGACGCACGGTTGGGATGGGCGAGTGGCGGTGCTGACCCGTGTGCACCAGCAGGCGCAGCGCTTCTTCGCCAATCCCGCTACGGCGTCCCGGGAAGACGTCAACGGGGGCCGCGTGCTGCTCCACGAAGAGATCCATGGCCACTGCCCCATGCATCGCGGCGCCTATGAGGGGGCGGGTGCGTTCATCGAGGAGACCACCACCGAGATTCTGGCGCAGCACATCATGGTGGAGCACTTCAAGCGCGAACCCCCGTTCCGCGCCTACAATCGGGAGTGCGAGCAGCTAGAGGACTACATCCTTGGTGCCCATCCGCGAGGGGCGCGGGGGCTAGGCAGCGCCCTCACGGGCAAAGCCGCTAGCGGATCGGGGTACTACTGGGATCCTGATGCCCGGAAAGCGCTGCGGCAGTGGATCGCCCAGGCGGCAATTCACATGCGCACCAAGCAGGCGTTCCCCGCACATTCACCGGCCTACCACGTCAACAGCTTCGCGTGGGCGCTGCTGCACACCATGCCGGCCGCGGTGAAGGCGACGCTGTCTGACGAGGAGCAATCCCACTTCCGCAACGAAGTGGAGGACCGACTCAATAAGGCCAAGTGGAGGCGGTGATGGGTATCCCCAAGCTGCTACGGGTGTATGGTGCGGTCTATGTGCGGGCCTCGACGGCGTACCAGCAGGCCCGCCAGGAACTGGGGAAACTAGCTGACGTGGCGCTGCACGACATCCGCGAGCACACGGGAGGCAGTGCCCGCGCCGATTGGGCGGCACGCCTGCGAACCAAGCTGGACGAACTACAACACCAGCACGGCCCAGCTATAAGTGACCGCGAGATCGACTCGCTGGCGGCGTATGTGCTGGAGCGCATCCATGCCCTGCCGCTGCTAGCAGATGATCCGGCCCGCGCCGGCATCGGTCATCGTGATGCGCGGCCCGAACCCGTCACTCGGCGCGAACCGCTGCCCAAGTTTCCCCCAGTACGCGTACGCATCAACACCGGCGTAGGCACAGTGTAAAGACGGGGTATGCTAAAGCAGCCGCCAGTCCTACCGCAGCTTCGTCGTCGTACACTCCGTCGCGCAATACGTCATATCGAGTGGTTGGGCTTCACCTACCACGGGCGCCGTCACTTCTGGGCCAAGCAAGCTCCACTACTACGCCTCTACCTGGAAGACCAGGAACTGTCGGCCAAGGCCCTGCGTAGCATCCAGCGTTTCCTACGCGCTACGAATATCGTTACGGCCGCCGATCCACCCCTTGGGCGGTGCCAGTGTCGCGTACTGGGCGTGCAGCTACTGGCGCCGTGCCGCTACCAGCAGTGCTCGTACTGGGGCAACTACCCGTCGCTCTTCAACTGCATTCAAGCCTACCTCAGTCATCGCGAGGCGCACAACTTGTCCATCGCCGAGATGGCCATCTTCTCGGGCTTCTCGCGGGTGATGGTGCACAACGTGTTCACCAAGGCCATGGCCAAGCTGCGCACCGCCGCGCAGGGTGATGTACGCGACGAGTCGTTCGACCCGCAAGCGCAGCTAGTGCGTATCGACGGCGTGTGTATCGTCTGCGGTACCCAGACCCCCACGCCACCGGGCGCTGTTGGTAGCAGCCTGCACCCCTATACCTACTGCTCCTTCTCCTGCTGGGCTACCAAGCGGCCCACGGTGTTGGCGCTGGAAGAGCGCTTCGGAGTAGCGGCGCCTGAGGTGATCACTTCACTGACCACGCGGTTTGCGACGCTGGCGGAAGCGGCCACCTGCATGGCCTTACCTAGCGAGGCCATCGAGCAGCTGCTGCGCGCCGAGGCCCCTACCCATCCGTTCCTCGCCCAGGCTAACGTGACGCTGCGCCCGCGGCTGCGCGGCCATCGCAGCTGGCAACGCCACGCCGTAGAGCTTACCAAGCTGCTCGCCCAGCTACCGGTGGCGGCCACGCCCGCTACTACCGCAGCTATCCCGTCTGCAGTGTCGTCGTAGCTGCTTAGTCTACTGCCTATCTTTATGGTGCACTGAGGAGTGCACCATGAAACCCCCGTTTGCCATCATCCTGGATGGCGTCATCTACCGGCTGCAGTCGGGGCCGGTATCGCGTCGCGCTCGCACCATCCAGCGCGGTCCCCATCGCTACGCGTTTGAGGTCTCGCCGCAAGCCGAGAACACGGCAGCGGCGAAGTTGCTGCGTGAGATCCTCGACGCGGCCGGCATCGAGTACTCGCAGCCGCAACTCTACCTCACTCCATCCGAAGCCAAGTGGGAAGGCCAAGCGCGCTTTGGCTTGGAGGTCAAGGTCGACCTCGCCGATGGCAAGGAGTACTACATCGTCCGCGCCCCGCACCGCGGTCCCTACTACGGCGGCTTCCCGGTGAAGGACAAGGCCGAGGCCATCAAGCTGATGCGGGATCTGAAGAAGGATGTCTAGCGTGCTGCCGCGTACCCTCCTCGCCTACGGCCAGCGCTACGTGCGCGCGATCAAGCCGTGCTGCGACTGTCTGGAGGGTGGCGACGGTGAGTACCTCACGCCCGCCGACGTAGATCCGCACGAGCTGGAGCTGGGGATTCACGAGGAGCTAGAGCACACCACGGACTTGGGTACGGCGCAGCAGCTAGCACTGGATCACCTAGCCAACGATCCGCACTACTACAGCCGGCGCCGTACGCCGCTCGCGCAGAGGGACTGATGGCAACGCGCAATGCCTCGGTCAAGTACTACGACGGCTTCACCAAGCAGTGGGTGCTGGTCCCGGCAGATGAGCTAGCGTCGCTGAAGCAGATCTCCGCTACCGGCCAGACCGCGATTCAGACATGGTGTCTGACCGCCATGCCCGACATCATCAGCACGCGGGCACTGCTGGCACTGGAAGCATCCACCAAGGTCAGCGCCAACGCCACGACCTACAAGCTACTGCTGGATGCCCGCCTGGCCCTATACGATGCCTTTCGGGCCTCGTTGATCGGCGCCCCCAGCACGCAAGTGATGGCGGCGTTCCTCCAGGTGGCCGATGCCGGCATTCAAGCGTTCGTCAACGAGCGCGACCGCCTCAAGTACTCCATCAACGTAGCCAAGCAGCTGCAGCAGAAGCAGGCCTTGGCGTACATCGGGGCCGACGATGCAATAACTTCACTGCGGTCCTTTGCGGCAGTGTTTGCCACTACCGCCGTGTGACTTAGCGTTTACGGCCACTAGCCGCCAAGGTATCTTTGTAGAGCGTAAGTTGTAACCGGCAGATTGCGACACCCTAACGGAGGACGTCGATGTCACGGGAACAAGAAGCCGCGCGGGCAGCGCAGCGCTATCGTGAGCGGATCGGAGCAGCGCACATCGGTCGGCAGGATCTGGTCATGTGCGACAAGGTCGCTCTGGGTGAGGGCCAGCAGGCTCGCATCCTCGTGGCCTACAACGCGCTGAACGGCGAGCCTACTGCGGAGCAGATCAAGAGCTTCGTGTGGGCTTCCTTCGGTGGCAAGGTCGCGCCCCTGATCGACACCGCGCGACTGCACAAGCACGACCAGTGCGTCGATATGCTGGTCGAGCTACTGCGGCCCACCGCAGCGTTGGACGAGAGCAAGAAGATGACCCAGGTCATCAAGGATGCCTCGTTCGTCGACCCCGAGGGCAAGATCTGGGACGTGCGCACCGCGGACGACGGTACCAAGTACCTCGCACGGCGGAGCGACGACGACCTGGATGCCATCCTCGCGGAGCGGATGAAGTTCCTCAACCGCACTGCGACCCTGCCCAAGCTACACACGCTCAAGGAAGCCGGCTATGCCACCGCCAGCCCAGGTGACACGGTGGAGTTCTACCGCGGCACGGCGCTGGCGCGGGGCAAGATCACGGCGATGGGTAACGACAACACCGTCACCGTCGACGTCGGCGGCACGGTGGTCAAGATCCCGCGCGAGTCCATCCACCGGGTGGTGCAGCACTCGGAGGTGTTCGAGCGTGAGAAGCGGCAGAGCCTGCAGAGCTACTTCTCCAAGTACCTGGGCGACGAGCTGGCCAGCAAGCTGGTCAACCTGCCCGAGGCGCCCAAGTAAGGGCGGTAGCTGCGAACTGCCCGTGCGCATGGGGCTGCGGCCTCGGGGCCAGTAGTGCAGCCCCGAGATCGTGGTGACCCATGTCCAAGCGCAAGCTACATCGCCTCCGCTCCTTCATCGAAGACAACAAGCAAGACCCCACCGTCTCGCTAACCTCAGAGTTCAAGCGGCGCTTGAAACGCAAGCACCGTGATCCCGAAGCTGCATCCGCAGCGGCGGGCGAGACGCCACACGCGCACTCCAAGCACAAGCACAAGCACAAAAAGCACCACAAGCACCAGCACGAAGCGGCCCACGTGCGCCTGTCGGCGTCGGGTAAGCCCCTCAAGGTGGTGCCTACTCAGACCCAAGTCGGCCAGCACACAGTGAAGGTCGAGCGCGTCAGTGCTATGCCCGTCAGTGGGGACGAGTTCGAACCGCGGGCCGCGGTGCTAGCTGAGGTGCGTGATCTCATCGAGCTGGTCGACACCGCCAAAGACAACTACCGCCAGCTACCCGATGGTGAGAACGCCATGGCGCTGACCGCGCTGCTGCGAGAACTGCGTGGGCTCACGTCCGACTTCGTATCGCTGGGCGAAGATAGTCAGGGCGAGCTGCTGACCCGCCTGCACCAGACGGTGTTGCAACCGATGTTTCGTCGTATCATTGCTGAGGTGGTGCACGAGCACCGCAGTTTGCGCCGGCAGTTGACGCTATCGCTAGGTGAGCAGCACCTCCCCGCCATCAACCGGGAGATCAAGCAGTCCATCCGTAACTACGCACCACGCATGCAATCCGAGTATGAGCTGGTCGTGCGGCAGGCTGCCGAACAGCTAGGGGTTACCGACGAAGTTCAGCCACTGCTGGATCGCATCGACGATGCGTTGCAGCACAGCAAGAAGGCATAAGGGTGGGTGAGTCATGCCGACGCACGTACTAGTACATCCGATCGGCACCGCACTACCGTTGGTGCTGCATTACCGAGCGCACACTGTGCCCGCCAGCTTCGTCGACGACTCTGACGGCTACGGTCTGTTTCACGGCAACGTGAAACTCAGCACGGGCGATCAGGGCACGCCGCATCTGCTGGCGGCGGTGGAGAGCGATCCTAGCTACGGCATCTACGAGTTCCGCTTCGAACCGGCGTTTCTCGACACCCTGCTGGCGGGCGACTCGTACTTCTTCCGCGTAGCGGAGGTGGGACACGACGAGGAGATCTGGACCCTGCGCCCTTTTCTCCCAACGCCACCACCATCCCCGCCCTTTATTAGCGGCGGCCTAGGTGGTGGCGGTGGCGGCGGTGCCACTACCACCATCGGGGTGCCGACCGACGGTGACTACGACGACGGCATGGTACAGGGCATGACGCCTGCCACTACCATTGCCGATGCCGTCGACTGGATCAATGAGATGATCCTGCAGCTGCACCCGCTGCCACCCAAGCTGGGGCAGGTCAACGTGGTGGGCGACGGCAACATCTTCTCCACCAACTATGCGGGCGGAGCCGAGAGCAACTTCAAGAACGGCAGCATGGCCGACCCCTTGGGGTTCTACGCCATCAGCCCGTTCAACCCCGGTGACCTGCAGTTGATGGTCGGCTGCGCCACCCTGATCGAACCGCCCCCTGCGGCTATCGCCTTCCGCACCTTCAACATCATCAGTGGGCTGAAGGCCGGTACGATCCTGCGCGCCTACTACACTACCGACGGCGTGGTGTGGACGCCCCTGGGTGATAACCTCACCATCGTTGGTACTGGCCCGCAGACGTCACCGCTCAATACCTGGGCGGTGTATGGTCCAGGTGGGCCGCTGGACAACCTGCAACTACAACCCAACGGGGACTACGCGGGCTACGTGGAGTTCCGCTACGCCTTCGGTAACACCGCGACCGCGCATTACCTGGACCTGCACCTGCAGCAAGTGATCGGTGCCGCCACCTACGACGACTACATGGATCACTACCAACCGGTAGGAGGCGTGAGTGGCGGCGTGCTGGTAGATCCGGTGACCCCGCAGCCCACCGGCACTACGCAGATCCAGCAGCCGGTACCTACACCGCCCGAACCCGATCCGACCCTGCGGCGGCTGTCGGGGGTACTCTACGCCACCTCCGGCTTCCCCCTGAATCTACAGCTCACCGCCAGCGATCTGTATCGCAGCGGCTACGGCCCCGCGGCTGGTGGCGGTAGCAGCGTCATGCTGCTAAACGAAGCTGCGCTGGGCCGCCCCAACGAGACGCTGGTGCCCAACGATCTGGGGTCGGGCGTGATTCCGGGCTACAACGCCGCCGTGGTCACGGGGCTGGCGCGCATCGTTGGCGGCAATCCGGTGGGCGTCAGTGCGGCGGCGCTACCGGCCACGCTGTACCATCCCTTCGGCGACGTGGGTATCGGTAACAATCCCGCGGCGGAGTTCTGCCGGGTGTTGACGTGGCCGCTAGCCAACGACACCGATCTGCAGTTGGTCTTCAAGGACGAGACGCGGCGGTGTGTCCAGAACGTCGGCGCCCCACCGCCGCCGCTGGCCTTCGACACCTACGACTTCAGTGTCGCGCCACCCGCCTTCGTACCCGGCGTCCTGCCGGTGATCTGGGACTCGACCCAGCACGTCGACTACGACTCGATAGGACCGCTGGATCTAGGGCTGCAACTGCAGCCGACCACCCTGCCCCCATTGCTGCCGATGGTGGACGGGGTGCTGGTGTATCCGCAGCACGACTACGCGCCACCCAACGGCATCCCGCTTGATCTGCTAGCAGTACCGCCGCGCAACTACGTGTTTGGCGCCATCGCGCCGGGGCCGCGGCTGTATCGCAGCTACTTGCGGACGCCGATTCCGACCCCCGCCGGCCGCTTGATCTTCCAGGGGCTGACGGCCGCCGACATTCTGGAGACCGGCGGCATCTTCCCGCAGCGCGTGCGCATCGAGCTGCGCATCCCGGAGAACGCTGCCGCGCAGTGGGGCAACCTCGGCGTGCCCGTGGGGGTGCCGCCGTTCACCGGGCTGATGATTGGCGCCCCCGGCCCCAACTACGTGGACCTGGCGTTCACGCCCGGGATTCACTCGACCAACGGCTCGACCGGCGACACGGCGGGGTACTTACAAGTACGCATCACGTATTTTGATCAAGGGCCGGGAAACAACCTCATGACACTGGACTCCTTGACCTTCGTGATGCCGTGAGTGGGGGTGGCCGATGATTCCGCAAAGCCCTACTCAGATCAACCGCGCGTTCAAAGCTACCGTCGGTGCGGCCCACACCGAGGATCAGCGTCTGTTCTTTCAGGAGCTGTTTCCTAACCTCCTGGACATCATTGGCGTTGACGTCAAGACCGATCTGATCCCGGCGCCGCCCCCACCCGCTTTGATCAACGATGGCGACACCACTGGCATCGTCACGCTTGACGCGCGCAAGATGACCGAGGTGCCGACCACCAACACCAAGGTGTGGTGTGTCAACAACGTGGCCGGCGTGTGGAATCCGCTGACGCGGCGCACGCGCTACATTCACCCGCGCTACGACACCCCGTTCAACGGCGGCAGCAACAACCTCGTCACCTCCGGCTACGTCATCCAGCTGTTCCAAGACGACGGCACGGGATTGGCGCCGGGCACGCAGATTCCGCCGACGGCGACCCCGGACGGTTCGCCGGCGACCGGTGGCTGGGAGTTCGAGTACGAGTCCGGGGTGCTGTACTGGACGGCGCCGCCGACCGCGTGGCTGCAACCCCTGTGGATTCGAGCGTATCGCTACGTCGGCACGCTAGGCAACTTCGGCAGCGCGGGCGTGGTGCAGAAGCTGTTTTCCACGCCGTACAACTACACGGCGCCACTGGCTGTAGGTGATGCCGTGTACGTCGATCCGGCGCTCACGGATTCGGTGCTGCGCGCGGACAGCGGGGTGCTGGCGACCGCCGATGCAATTGGCGTGGTCACCCAGCTCAACTTCCCCGTGCTGGGGCAGTGCATCGTGCAGGTCGCGGGTGAAGTGACCGTGCCGGCGTTCGTCGGCGCGGCGCCGTTCTGGGGCAAGCGCATCTACCTCGGGCCGCTGGGTACGCTGCAGGACACGGCCCCGCTGGTGGGCGTGGTCAAATCGTTGGGGATCGCCCGGAGCAACAACCTCCTGGCATTGGATTACAATCCACTAACCGTTCTGTGAAAGGAGATCCTGATGGCACGTTTCAAGTATCTGGGTGAACCCGCCCGGCCGGGGTTCGTCGTGACCTACGGCCCCTGTGAGCGAATCATCACGCCGCGGAAGACCGGGGGGCCGCAGACGCTTACCCCGATCCCGCCCGCGACGGAGTTCGTGAAGGGTGCGGACATCGGCTACGACATCACCGATCAGGTGTCGCTGATCGCGTTCCGCGCCGAT
>Ga0102851_10000404_pt1 | contig 21500 bp, 15 predicted proteins | sample Mud3Dept3metaG_FD_79558 | JGI IMG/M metagenome (GOLD analysis project Ga0102851, IMG submission 79558) | Freshwater wetland microbial communities from Ohio, USA, analyzing the effect of biotic and abiotic controls - Mud 3 Core 4 Depth 3... | ecosystem: Environmental > Aquatic > Freshwater >... | reverse complement strand
CGAATTGATGGCGATCATGTTGTCGTTCCGGGCGACGTTGAAGGGGTGGTTGACGTAGTCGGTGGGATGGGCCTCGATGACCGGGTTGTTATCGATGAAATCATAGAGCCGCTGGCTGCCCAGGGCGAAGGTGATCACGACTTTGTAGGGATGGAAGGTTTTTTTGGAGCCGGTAACGATTCCGCTGTCGATCGCTTCCATGACGCCGTCGGACAGCATCTCGGTATGGATGCCCAGGTCCCGCCGCCCCGCGAGCGCGGCCAAAACGGCGTCCGGGATACCCCCGATGCCCAGCTGCAGCGTCGATCCGTCCTCGATCAAGTCGGCGATGTATTTTCCGATCAGCCGCTCGACATCGCTGAAGGGGCTTTTTTCAAGCTGCGGAAGGGGCTCGGATATCTCAACGAGCTTGTGAAAACGGGAGACGTGGATGAAGGAATCACCCAGGACGCGCGGCATGCGGTCGTTGACCTGGGCGATTACAATCTTGGCCGTCTCGGCCGCCGCCTTGGAGGCCAGGACCTCGACGCCGAGGCTCACGAACCCGTGCTCGTCGGGAGGCGACACATGGAGAAGCGCCACGTCCAGGGGCATCTGGCCGGAATAAAACAGCAGGGGGATCTGGTGGAGAAAGATCGGCACATAATCGGCTCGCCCTTCGTTGATCGCCTTGCGGTCGGCCGGACCGACAAACAGGGAATTGTGGCGGAAGTGTCCCTCCATGTCCGGCTGAGACAAGGGATCATCGCCCAGGAGCAGGACATGGACGAGCTCCACGTCCTTGAGGACGTCCTTTTGAGCCGCCAGCGCCTTCATCAGCACGTAGGGAGTGGCCGCGTTTCCACTGATATAAACACGGTCGCCGATCTTGACCTCGGAGACGGCATCTTCCGCGCTCACCAGTTTTTTCTTGTAATCATCTACCCAACTCATCTCAATCCTCCGTTCTATTCACAGCCGGAAAAATTATCCCCGGCCGTTTTTCAAGTATTTATCCATCTCCGCGGCGGCCAGTCGGCCGTCTCCCATAGCCAGGATGACCGTGGCTCCTCCGCGGACGATATCCCCGCCGGCAAAGACACCGGAGAGGCTCGTTCCCATCGTCTTCCAGTCCACTTCCAAATTTCCCCATTTCCCCACCCGAAGCTCCGGCGTCGTCTGGGCCATCAAGGGGTTGGGACTCTGGCCGATGGCCACGACGACGAGGTCCACTTCGGTCGTAAACTCGGAGCCCGGCTTCGGGACCGGCTTCCGCCGCCCCGAGGCATCCGGCTCCCCGAGCTCCATTCTCAGGCATTCCATCGCTTTGACCCGTCCGTGCTCGTCGCCGATGTAGCGGATAGGAGTGGTCAGGAAGTGGAACTCGATCCCCTCCTCTTCGGCGTGCTTCACTTCTTCTATCCGGGCGGGCATCTCCTGGCGGGAGCGCCGGTAGATGATCGCCGCCAGCTCGGCCCCCAATCTCTTGGCCGTCCGGACCGAGTCCATGGCCACGTTGCCGCCGCCGACGACCGCCGCTCGCTTCCCCCGGATGACGGGGGTGTCAAAGGCGGGAAATTCATAGGCCCGCATCAGGTTCACCCGGGTCAGGTATTCATTGGCCGAATAGACCCCGACCAGGTTCTCGCCCGGGATGCGCATGAAATTTGGCAGGCCGGCGCCGGTGCCGATAAAGAAGGCGTCAAAGCCGTCTTTCTTCAGGTCGGCGATCGTCGCCGTCTTCCCCACGACAAAGCTCATCCTCAGCTCGACGCCGAGCTTCTGAAGATAGGCGACCTCCGCCTTGAGGATCGCCTTGGGAAGCCGGAACTCCGGGATGCCGTAGACGAGGACACCGCCGGCGATATGGAGCGCTTCGAAGATCGTGACCCGGTGGCCCTTTTTGGCCAGTTCGCCGGCAACCGTCAGCCCGGCCGGCCCGCCTCCGATGACCGCGACTTTCCGGCCCGTCGAAGCGGGCATATCGGGAAGGAACACCTTCCCCTCGCGGCGTTCGAAATCGGAGATGAACCGCTCCAGGTTACCGATGGCCACCGGGACCCCGGTTGCCTTCCTCAAGTTGCAGACGATCTCGCACTGCGTCTCTTGAGGGCAAACCCGGCCGCAGATGGCCGGCAGGCTGTTGGTTTCCTTGATCTTCCGGATGCTCGCCACGAGGTCCCGCTTTTCGATGAGCTTGATGAAGCTCGGGATATCGATGGACACCGGGCAACCGGAGACGCAGCCGGGGTTGGCGCAGTCCCAGCACCGGCTGGCCTCGAGAAAGGCGGCCTCCTCTTCCAGGCCCCGGTTGACTTCTCCGAAGTCGCGGTTCCTCACCTCGGGCTCCCGCTCGGGCATCTTCTGGCGGGGGACCTTCATCCTCTCTTTGATCGGGATGGACTTCCGCAGCTCTTTCCGCCAGTCCTTTTCGTACTCGGCCTTGAGCCTTTCCTTAAGCTCGGCTGAAATTTCCTGCTTTTCCGTCATTTCCGGCTCTCGTCGCGCCCCGGTCCGGTCACGAGAATCGCTCCTTCTCGAAGGCGCACAGCGATTTCACTTCCTCGTCGAAATACGACTTACGGCGGGAAAAGAGCTCCGGCCAATCGATGGAATGGCCGTCGAAATCCGGTCCGTCGACACAGGCGAATTTCGTCTTCCCTTCCGCGGTCACCCGGCACGCGCCGCACATGCCCGTCCCGTCGACCATGATCGGGTTGAGGCTGACCATGGTTTTGACGCCGGCGGGCCGCGTGGCTTCGGCGCAGCGGTACATCAGGTACGTGCAGCCGATGGCTACGACCCGGTCGATCTTCTTCTCTTCTTTGATGATCCGGTCGAGTTTATAGGGAATGTATTCCTTGGAATCGCAGCGGCTGTCGCGGGCCGAGACAAAGAGCCGGTCGCTGACCTTTTTCATTTTGTCTTCCCAGTAGAAAAGGTAATTGGCCTTGACGTCAATAAGCGTCAGGACGCGGTTTCCGGCTTCCTTGAGAGCGCGGGCGATGGGATAGATGGCCGCGATGCCGAAGCAGCCGCCGGCGCAGACCACGGTCCCAAAATTCTGGATGTCCGAGGGCCGGCCGAGGGGCCCAACATAGACCGGCAACTCGTCGCCGGGTTTAAGAAGGGAGAGCTTCTCTGTGCTCGTTCCCACAAGCATGAAGACCGAAGTCACCGCGCCCCGCTCAACGTCCCAATCGGCGATGGTCAGGGGGATCCTCTCGCCCCGCTCATCGGACATGATGATGACAAACTGGCCGGGGCGGCACTTCCGGGCCACCTCGGGGGCATGGACTTCGAGCAGGTGGATGTTGGGCACCAGCCGCTCACGCCGCAGGACCTTGGCCATGGTGATCCTCTATCTATCCTTCCTCTTTTCGGTCGCCGGGCCGGGATTTTTCCCTCAGCCGCCTCAGCCCCCTGACCTCTTCGCAGAGATCCAGGCCGCGGTAATAATCGGCGGCGTCCGGGCGCCCGCCGGCCCCCGGGATGGGCCGGGCCCTCTCCGGCGCCTCCGGCGAGATAAACCGGGCCGGGGCAATTTTTTCTTCCCGAATATAGCAGGATTTGCCTTTCCGGGGGTGGTGAGAAGAGGCCTCGTGAAGGGCGGGCAACTCCTTGCTCATCTCCTCGGCGATTTCCGCCGCGTTCCGGAAGCCAAATCCCTGCCTTCCCAGCTTTTCGGCAAGCCGGCAGAAGATCCACCAGTCCGGCCGGGATTCGCCGGGAAGGTCGACAAGCGGCTTGAACTTTTGGATCCGCCCTTCGATATTGACAAAGGTCCCGTCTGTCTCCGCCCAGGCCGCGGCGGGCAGGACGACATCGGCCGACCGGCCGGCGGGACCCCGATAGCACTCCTGGACGATCAGAAAATCCGGGCGGTCTTCGCCCGGCTGCGGAAATGCTCCCGCCACGTAAAGGGAATTGACGCGCCCCTTTTCGGCCCCCTGTAAAATCCGGCCGAAGGAGGGATCGTTCGCCCCGGCCTCCGGCCAGAGCTCGGCCACCCCCCTCTCGTTATTCTCGACGGCCAGGGGGATAAGGCGGGCATCGACGAATTGGGCGATGTTCCAGAGCATCGGGATGACCTGATTTTCATCGTGATCATCGAGGAAGCCGGAGCCGCAGAGGAAGTATCCCGCCCGGCTTTCCTGGAGGAGACGCCCGGCCGCCTGGAGCTCTTCGGCCGTGAGTCCGGAGGAGGAGAGAAGACCGTCCTGACTCATCTTCTCCAGCGCGGACCTCAGGCCTTCATACCCCGGGAAGGAAGCCCAGCGGTCCTTTGAACTGCGGTCAAACAGCCACCGGCTGAAGCACCCCAATACGGCCGGACCGGTCCCCGGCTTGATCCTCAAGGACAGCGTCGCCCAGCGGTCCAGGACCGATTCCCGCGAATTCAGGACGAGGAGCTTGGCCCCTTTCCGGACCGCATTGAGGACGTTGACCCAGAGCACGGGCTGGGAGAGGGCCGGATCGGCTCCCGCGGCCAGGATGAATCCGGCATTGGAGAGCGAACCCAGCTCAAAATTGAGCGGGGCGTATACCCCGTTTTCCCTGAGAACGCTCCGGCAGGCCAGGAGCGGCAGGCGGCCCGCCGAATCGAGCAGCGGCTCGGCGCCGAAAACCTCTCGGCTGAATTTCAGGGCGATGTATTGGTCTTCCAGCGAGAGCTGGGAAGAGACCACAAGCCCGGAGCCTGGCAAATGATCGCCGGTCAATCTCCGGGCGACCTCATCCAACGCCTCATCCCAGGTCACGGCCTCCAGTTCTCCGTGACGCCGCAGCATCGGCCGGAGCGACCGCTTGGGAGAATGGACAACATCCCGGACGATAAACCGGCCCTTGACGCAAGCCTGGCCATCGTTCACCGGCTGGCCTTCAATGGGATAGGAGGTGATGATCTGCCCATCCCGCAGGCCGGCTTCGATGGTGCATCCGACGCTGCACAGAGGACAGATAGTGCTCCGGGTCTCGGCCGGAAGGCCCGCGCCTTTGAGAGCGCGCTCGGTCAGAGCGCCGGTCGGGCAGACGTCGACACAGGCGCCGCACATCTGGCAGCCGGAGTCGAGAAGCGGACGGTCCATGGCCGTGCCGATGACGGCCTGGGGGCCGCGGAAAACGACGGATATCGCAGACGCTCCGCGCACCTCGGCGCAGGCCCGGACGCAGCGGGCGCAGAGAATACATAGGTTGTAGTTCCTGTCGAAAAAGGGGTCCTCCCTGAGGACCTCGAGGTTGCGGTACGAGGCCGGGAACCTGACCTTCTCTATTTTGAGCTCTTCCACAAGCTCCTGGAGCCGGCATTGGCCGTTTTCCGGACAGAGGACACAGCCCGTGACTTCGCCCACTTTTCGGATGGTGGACTTGTATTCCTCGCAATTTTTCTTTTCGGTACAGATGAGGCAGGCATGGGGATGTTCCGAGAGGATGAGCTCGAGCGTCAGGCGCCGCAGGTCCCGGAGCTGCGGGGTTTCGGTCGTCACCTCGAGGTTTTCCTCGACGGGAGTGCAGCAGGCGGGGACATATCCCCTCCGGCCTTTGATTTCGACGAGGCAGAGCCGGCATCCGCCGTAGGAGCTCAGGCCCTTGGCCGCGCACAAATTGGGGATCTTGATGCCGTGCGCCTGGGCGGCCTCGAGGACGGTCAGGCCGGGTTCGGCGGCGATCTCCCGGCCGTTGATCTTCAGCTTAATCATGGGCGTGTCTTCTTGACCTTCCGGACAGCCGGCGCGGCTTCCCGTCCGGGCCTGGAGACAAGCGCCGGGCAGACCCCGGCGGGGCATTTCTTGTGCCGGATATGCTCGATGTACTCATCCCGGAAATGACGGAGCGTCGAGAGGACCGGGTTGGGCGCCGTCTGTCCCAGCCCGCAGAGCGAGGCGACCATGATGGAATCGCTGAGCTCTTTCAACCGCGCCAGGTCCTCCTCTTCTCCCTCTCCCCGGGTGATCCGCACCAGGATGTCGTGCATCTGCCGCGTTCCGACCCGGCAGGGAACGCATTTTCCGCAGGATTCTTCCTGGGTGAAGTGCATGTAATGCCGGGCCAGATCGACCATGCAGGTCGTCTCGTCCAGGACGATCATTCCGCCCGAGCCCATCGTCGATCCGGCCTGGACAAGGTTGTCATAGTCGATGGCCAGGTCCAGGAATTCGGCGGGCAGAAATCCTCCAGCCGGGCCCCCCGTTTGAACGGCTTTGAACTTCTTGCCGTCCTTGATGCCGCCGCCGATATCATAAATAACCTCGCGGAGCTTGATGCCCATGGGAACCTCGACCTGGCCGCCGTTGCGGACCTTGCCGACGAGGGAGAAGATCTTGGTTCCCTTGCTCTTGGGCGTTCCAATCTGACTGTACCATTCGGCGCCCCGACTGATGATGAGGGGAACGTTGGCCCAGGTCTCGACGTTGTTGATATTGGTCGGATAGCCCCACAGCCCGGACTGGGCGGGAAACGGGGGCCGCTGCCGGGAAACCGCCCTCCGGCCTTCTATCGAGGACATCAGCGAGGTCTCCTCGCCGCAGACAAAGGCCCCGGCGCCCTCGACGATGTGGATGTCGAAGTGGAACTCCGAACCCAGGATCGATTTCCCGAGCAGGCCGTGCTTCCGGGCCTGATCCCGGGCGATCGTCACCTGACGGACAGCCTGGGGAGCTTCCATCCGGACATAGATGTAGCCTTCGGCCGCTCCCATGGCGTAAGCGCCGATGATCATCCCCTCGATGACGCTGTGAGGGTTGGCTGCCAGAATGCTGCGGTCCATATAGGTGCCCGGATTCCCCTCATCGGCGTTGCAAATGATATACCGCCGCTCAGCGCTCTCGTTGCGGCAGAACTGCCATTTCTTCCCGGTCGGGAAGCCCGCTCCTCCCCTCCCCCTCAACCCGGCCGAGTCGACTTCGCGGATCACCTCCTCGGCCGTCATGTCGAACAGAGCCTTGGCCAGAGCCTGATACCCGTCGGCCAGGATGTAATCCTCGATCCGGTCCGGGTCGATCCGCAGGTTGTCCTGGGTCAGATGCCTCATCTGCTTCCGGTAAAAGGGGATCTCCTTGAGCTGGGAATACCGGCGATGGGATTTGGGGTCTTCGTAGACAAACGATGGGATCATCTTGTCCTTGAGGAGGGTCTTGTCGATGACGGCAGGGATATCCTCCGGCTTCAGCCGGCCGTAGTAGATCTCTCCGGGATAGATGACCAGGTTGGGTTCCAGCTCGCAGAACCCGTGGCAGCCCGTCACCTCCAGCTTGATCGTCTCCCCCAGGCCCCGGCCGTCGAGTTCCCGCTTGAGGGCCTCGATGATCCGGGACGAGCCTCTCGCCCGGCCGCAGGTCCCGTTGGAGACGACCACCGTCTTTTGGAAAACCGGACGTTCCTCGAGGATCTGCGCTTTCCAGGCCGCGAGCTGAGTCGGGTGGGTGAGCATTTTCACGGGCGGCTATTTCCTTTTCCTGTATTCCGCTATGATGGAGCGCACGCCGTCTTCCGAGACCTGGGAATAATAGGCGCCGTTGACGACTACGGTCGGACCGATGGCGCAGCAGCCGAGGCAGTTGACCGTGTCGAGAGAGAACAGCCGGTCCGGGGTTGTCTCTCCCGGCTCGACTCCCAGCTCTTTTTTCATCTCCTCGAAAACCCGGGCGCCGCCGCGGACATGACAGGATGTCCCCTGACATACGGTCACCAGATATTTCCCCCCGGGCTGGAGTCGAAAGGCCTTATAAAACGTCAGCACTCCGTAGATTTCGCTTGCGGTTGTGTTCAGGTGCCGGGCGATTTGCTGGACGGCCTGGGCGGGGATGTAGCCGTATTCGGCCTGGACCTTGTGCAGGATCCGAGTCAGGTCCTTCTGTTCGCGGCCGAACCCCCGGAGCAGGGCGTCCATCTCAACACCGGTCATGGGTCGCTCTCTCCACTCAGAGATCCCCGCATTCGAGGCCGAAACGTTCGGCGATATTTCTCTTGATCAGACCGCCGCGGGCCATGTAGACACCCCGTCCAAGGGCCGTATTCTCTCGCATGGCCTTTTCGATGCCGAGCGTTCCGATGGCGTGCAGGTAATGGACGATCAGGTTGGACAGCACCTTGGTCGAGGTCCGGCTGACCGCCGAAGTGATGTTGGGGACGCAGTAGTGGATGACCCCTTCCTCGATGTAGGTCGGATGCTCGAGGGTGGTCGGCCGGCTGGCCTCGACGCAGCCGCCGTGGTCGATGGCCAGATCGATGATGACCGACCCATTTTTCATGGTCTTGACCATCTCGCGGGTGATCATCACGGGAGCCCTCTCTCCCGGCCTGAGGACGGCCCCGATGAGGACGTCGGCCACCTTGGCCATCCGGTCCAGGTTGAATTTGCTCCCCATCAAGGTGATGACCCGTCCCCCCGTCATCTCCTCGATCCTTCTCAATCGTTCCATGTTGTGGCCGACAACGATGGTATGGGCGCCGGCGCCGAGCATCGCCCGGCAGGCGCTTCTGGCCAGGACGCCGCTCCCGATGATGACGACCGTGGCGGGAGCCACGCTGACGACGCCGCCCAGGATGGCCCCGCGGCCGCCCTGGTTCGTCTGCAGATAGTGGCCGGCGATGGCCAGGCACATCTGCCCGGCGACTTCGCTCAGGCTCTCATAGAACGGCAGGGCATCGTGGTCGTCCTGGATGATCTCGTAGCCGATCATGGTCACGTTTTTCTGGAGCAGTCCTTCGACGATCGCCTTCTTGGCGATAGCCAGATGGTGAAACCCGAGGAGGATCTGGCTCGCCTTGACGAGGCGGCATTCCTCCTGGTTGAGCGGGGAAATATTCAGGACGATATCGGAGCGGCCGAAGACCTCCTCCTTGGTGAAGACGATGTGGGCTCCCTGCGAGGTGAACTCCTCGTTGGAATACCCGGCCTTCAGGCCGGCTCCGGCCTGGACGTAGACCTTATGCCCTTTCTCGGTCAGGAAGGAAACGCCGCTCGGGTTGAGGCCGACCCGGTTCTCTATTTTTGCGCTCTCGTTGATCACTCCAATTTCCATCGGTACCTCCTTAAAAAAGACTCATATCTTACCAGAATAAAAAATAATCGACAACCGCTTTTCGCTCGATCAGCCTCAGCGACAGAACCTTCGAGGCCGCTTTTCCATTCCCAAGTTGTTCATGACTTAAAGCACTTCTCCCCATCTCAATCCGGGAAGACGGTGCGGCCGGCGACGATCGTGGTTTTGACTCGGACGTCCGATATGTTTTCGGCAGGGATTTCGAAAAGGTTGCGGTCGAGAATAACCAGGTCCGCCAGGAAACCGGCTTTTATCGCGCCCTTTGATCCCTCCGCGAATTCGGCGTAGGCGCCGTCCGTCGTATACGCCCGCAGTGCCTCTTCAAGCGAGATCTTCTGCTCCGGATACCAGCCGTCCGGATTTTTCCCGTCGGTTGTCCGCCGGGTCACGGCGGCATAAATTCCCGCCAGGGGATCGAGCGGCGCCACCGTCCAATCGGACCCGGCGGCGATCCTGACGCCTTTGTCCAGGAGCGAGCGGAAAGCATAGGTCGTGCGGCAGCGCTCCGGTCCGATCTTTCGCTCGGCCCAGCGGCCGTCGTCGATGGCGTGATATGGCTGGACGGCGGCGAGGATGCCCAGCCGCGCCATCCTCTCCATGTCGGCCGGCCGGAGGTGCTGGGCATGCTCGATCCGCCAGCGCCGGTCCCGCGGCCCGTTTTGAGCGATCACCTTTTCAAAGATATCGAGGAGGACCGCGTTAGCCTTGTCCCCGATGGCATGGACGGCCACCTGCAGGCCGGCGGTATCGGCGGCCCTGATCCGCTGTTCCATGATTCCTTCGGGAAACATATCGGCAGCGAATATTCCCGACACCCGGGGGTCGTCGGTATAGGGCTCGAAGAACAGGGCCGTCGAGGAGCCCAGGGAGCCGTCGACAAAGGCTTTGAGGCCGCCGATCTTCAGAAGGTCGTTCCCGAATGGGGTCTTGAGCGAGAGGCGGGAGAAGCAGTCAACCTCGGCAATAGGGACATACAAAAAAATCCGGCAGGTCAATTTTCCCGAATCCAGGAGCTCCCGGTAGACGCCGAGGTTTCCGGTGCTATAGGCCATGTCATGAGTTGAAGTGACGCCGTTTTGGGCCGCCTGGCGAAGGGCCGCCTCGGCCGCTTTTATCTTGGATTCCAGATTTGGGGCCGGGATGTGCCGGGTGACGAGCTCCATGGCGGCGTCCTTCAGGATCCCGGTGGGCTCTCCGGTCTCGGGATCCTTGAGAATCTCCCCGCCCGGGGGGACAGGCGTCTTGGCCGTGATTCCGGCCATCGCCAGGGCCAGGGAATTCGCCAGGACCATGTGGCCGTCGTGGCGGTTGACGCAGACGGGGTGATCGGGAGTGACCGCGTCGATCCATTCCCGCCGGGGAAGCTCCGGAGGGTCGAACTGCTGCTGGTCCCAATCGCCGTTGAGGATCCATTCACCCTTGGTCATCCCGGCGGCCTTGTCGCGTATCCTGGCTATAAAATCGTCCCGGCTTTTGGCCTCCCGGAGGCGGATGCTGAGGAGCGCAAAACCGCCGTCGAGGAAATGGGTGTGGCTGTCGACAAAGCCCGGGACAACGAGGCCCTCTCCGGGGTCAATCACCCGGGTCTCCCGGCCGGACAGCCGCCGGACCTCAGCCGCCGTGCCGACCGCGATGATCTTATCTCCCCGGACAGCCACGGCTTCCGCCCAGGGACGGCCGGCGTCGCCGGTCCAGACCTTCCCTCCTAAAAGAACCAGGTCAGCCACGGCTTGCTCCTTCCGGCAGGCCGGAATCAAGGCCAACCAGGCAAGCAAAACCCCAAAAAACCAGCCGCTTTTTTTCATCTCTTTTTTCCGCCTTATTTTGAAAGTTCACCCGATAGCCTATTGTCATGCCCTTAAAGAAACCCGCTGGAAATCCCGCGGCACGATCAGCCGGCCTTTAAAAGACCTCCGGATCTCGGTCCGGATCTCGGCGGGGGACGACCAGACGTCGGCCAGAAAATGACAGGGAATCAGGCATTTGACTCCGGCATCCCGGCTCCAGCTCCCGAGGTCGAACGCCGAGGTGTGAATTCCGTAGAGCTTCGGAAATTTCTCGAAATAGCGCGCCGGAGCGCTGGCCTCATGGACAAGATAATCGATCGCCCGGGCTTTCCGGAAAAGAGGCCCGTGGACCGGTGTGTCGCCCGAAAAAAGGATCTCTTTCCTCCCCTCTTCTAAAAACAAATGGTAGGCCAAGGACGAGGAGTGGTGGGGGACTCGAAAGGCCCGGAGATACCCGGCCCGGCCGAGCCGCTGGGCCTTCCCCGGCCGGACGACCTGAAACCGGACCCGCGTTCCGACGCCTTTTTTCCGCAGACCGAAAAGATCGAGCAGGCGGCGGGCGAAGGCAACGGTTTCCTCCGAACCGAGGAGCCTGATCTCGCCCCGTTCGAGGATCAGGCTGTGGACGAGAGACGGGAGCCCGTAGATATGGTCCGGATGGACATGGGTGATCAGGAGGGTCGAGACCCGGCGGGCATCGAAGTTCAGCTTCCGCAGCTTGGCTGTAACGCTCCCCGGGCAGTCGACGAGGATGAGCTCTCCCCCGGCCCGGAGAAGGACCGACGTATTGTCCCGCTGAGGCGTCGCCACCCAGCCGCCGGTGCCCAGGAAAATGATCTCGGCCATGTCCTTCCGCAAAGATCCTTATTTAATCCCAACCGATTTCCAAAATCAAATTCGATGCGATCCAATCAGGGGCCTAAAAAATGATGGCGTCACGGAAAACGCCTCCCTCCGAAACGCCTTCAAGGACTTTGTTTCTAAGGACCATTAACCCCCCCTTATCCCCCCTGACCAATCAGGAGGGACCCAAAACAGGTTGGCGTCTCGGAATAAGGCCGGCGAGGGGCTGTTGGCGACAAACCCGTATGAGGAGCGAGCGGGCAGGGTTTCTCGCCCGGAGGGCGAGAAGAGCGAGCGACGAATCGAGCCCGTTTTCCTCGCCGGGGAAAACGGGTGTGGTTTGGAGCCAATTGCCCCGAGCCTTGTTGACAGACGAACGCGGTTCCGCTAAAAGAAGGAAGGCCCATCGATGGCCCAAGCCCCAGGAGGACGCATGATCAACGCAACGCAGATTCGCAGAGGGATGTTGATCATCCTGGAAGGGCAGCTGTACCGCGTTCTCGAGGCCATCCATGTCACCCCGGGACGGTGGAAGGCGATGATGCAGACGAAGCTCCGCAACATCAAGGACGGGAGCCTGCAGAATCACCGGTTCCGTTCCGAGGACCGAGTGGAGCAGGCGTTCCTTGAAGAAGTGGAGATGCAATTCCTCTACATGGCCGGCGAAGACGCCGTCTTCATGAACCTCGAAAACTACGAGCAGATCCGCCTCTCTCCCGAGATCATCGGGGACGCCGTCAATTACCTCGTCTCCAACATCGTCTTCACGATCGAGCTCTACGAAGGCCGGCCCGTGGCCGTCCGTCCTCCCCTGGTCGTGGAGCTGAAAGTGGTCAAGACCGAGCCCTTCATGAAGGGGGCCACCCAGTCGGCCAGCAGCAAGCCGGCCACGTTGGAGACGGGGCTTCTCGTCACCGTTCCGCAGTTCATCAATGAGGGGGACGCCGTCCGCATAGACACCCGGGACGACAAGTACGTCGAGCGGGCCAAATCCTGAGGATAATTAGAACGTCTGGCGGTAAACGCCGACGTTGCCGTGCCTGTCGGTCACCCGAACGGTGACCAGGTTCTCCGAGCCGGCCGGGATCGGCACCCGGAACTTGAAGCTCTCCCCCCGGGAATCACAGATGCCGTCTGTTGGAAAGACCACCCGCCACTCCTCCGGCCGGATGAGGTACTCGACTTCCCGGATGGAAGAAAAGGTATCCTCCGCCTGAAAGGAAAGGTCCAGCGAGTTTCCGCTCCGGACCGCGGTGAACGCCTTGATGACCGGCAGGGAATTATCGATCACCAGAGGGGAGCTCGTCTTCTCGGACCGGAGCTCCGACCCCAGGGGGTTCGAATTCAGGTCGCTCGCGCCGAGCTTGATGAAGTAGACTCCGTCCGGATAGGAGAGAGTGGGGATGACGAACAGGAAATCCCTCCAGCCGTCTTTGATCACGCGCCAATTCTCCTCTCCCTCCCGCCTGATCGAAATGGTATAGAGGAGCCGGTCGTCGTTCTCATCGGCAGCCTCCCAGGTGATGGTTTGATAGCCCTGGCGTTCCACCTTCTTGGCCATGTAGAGGGAGCGGTCTTCCTTCCGGCCTTGCCCTCCGCCGGCAGGTGATTCCTCGGCGCCCCATATGACCTCCTCCTGGTCGGGCGGCTTGAGATAAACCTCGTTGGGCTGGAGAAGTTCCAGCTTTTGAATGAGGGGAGCGATGTTGGCCTGAAGAAAGAAAAGCGTCACCCGCTGGAGCCAGGGGGAGATGTTTCCGGACTGGGTTTTGAACAGGACTTTGAACTGGAGATAACGGGCCTTTGGACTCAGGATCTGTTCTTCCCTTTTCTGGATGGGAGGGGACCAGTCGCTCCACATGCTGTTCGGCTCGAAGGAATTCCCGCTTCTCGTCAGGAGCTGGATGGTCGTCCCCGCGGGCGCCTGGCCGTCGAACTCCATCTGCCCCCAGGAGGATACCGTCCGGGTGTCCAGGACGTCGCTGACATATTCACCCGCGGCTCTCCGCTCGGGGGAAAGAACTGTCAGCCGCGATGGATTGTCGGCCAGAGAGTAGATCTTCGTCTCGGCGGGAACAAGGCTATAGACCTGCTCCGACGGACCCTGGGTGAGCAGTGAGACCTTCTCATCGCTGTCAATGGCATAGATGCGGCCCTTGTTTCCCGTTCCGAAAAGAACCTGCTTCTCCTTTTCTCTCCACAGCAGGGAGTAGATAAGCTCGTCCTCGGATTCCCACAACCTCTTGGCGATCCCGTCCGGCCGGACGCGGAATAACGCGCTCGGCTCTTTGCCGGAAGAGATGATGGCCACCGGCGCCGCCGCCCCGGAAGGAGCCTGTGCACCGGCAGTGACGGTGACGTCGGCGGCGAGCCGAACCGGAGGTTCGGCCGCCTCCTCCTTCCTCGCCCGAGACGGGATCCCGCCGCAGGCCGCATAAATGTTGCCGTCCGTATCCAGGGCCAGGCTCCTGATCTCCTCGAAGGAGGATTCGAAAAGGACTGTTGTCCGGCCGTCGGCCCCGAGCCGGTAGATAACTCCGACTCCCCCGCTGCCCGCCAGGAAATCCCCGCTCCGGGATTTTTCGAGGCACAGGACGTGGTTTTCCTCGGCCTTGAGCACCCGCTGGCCTTCGCCCTGTCCGTTGATCTTGTAGACGCCGCCGGCCTCTCCGACCGCTGCCATCAGGAAACCGTCGTCCGAAAAGGCCAGGTCCCAGACGTATTTCTCTTCCGGGTTGAAAAAGGCTGTTCCCTGGTCTTTGGCGGTGATCTTATAAATCTTCCCGTTGGGGGAAGTCCCGGCGTAGAGCGCGCCCTTCTCGTCCAGGGCCAGGCAGATGACGTCCATCTCCTGCGCCTGGAAATAGAGCTCGGCCTTGCCGTCCTTGCCGATCCGGAAGATCTTCCCTCCGTGTCCCGTTCCCAGATATCCGACCCCGTCCTGTCCGAGAATGAAAGAGAGATAGAAATCCTCGGCGGGCCCTTCGAGTTTCTCCTCCTTCGGTCCCAGGGAGAGGACTCCCTCGAAGGAAACGGAGATGCCGTCGAGCTTGCCCTTCAGGAAATCGTCCTTGGTCCGGAGCTCCGATTTGCGCGGAGCCACGGCCTCGAGCGAAGAGACGATCCCGAATATTCCGATAATAATAATAGCCTTGAGCCCTTGAGTCATTCTCATCCCGAGTCTCCTATTTCTTGATCTTGACGGGAATCGACGCCAGCCCCCGGAAAACATAGGGGATCGGAAGCTGGAACTCCCCGAGGGTCGACCGGGTCAGCTCGGTGGGCCCCGAGGCCGCGGCCCGCGGCGAGGCGAACAGGGATTTCATGGACGGCGGCAGGTTCGGCATCTCTTCGCCCTTGACGAAGAGTCCCGGCTTGGAAGCAATCATCTTGAAATAGATGCGGTTATTCTTGCGCAGGTTGTTGAGGATGCGGATCAACTGCCCCAGGCTGCGGGGCACGAAATCCTGAGTCCGGTATTGGAGGGCCTCGACCTGGTGGACGGAGGCGGCGTCGGCGATGATCAGGCTGAATTCGGAGCCGGCCGGGAGCGGAGGCGCTTCGATGGAAACCTCCTCCTCGAAGTTCTGGCCCCCGAAGGCGCGGCAGTAGATCTTCACCTGGATCCGTTCGCCCGCCGAAACCTCGTACTTGTCCAGCCAGACTCTCTCCAGGGAGGCGAACCTCGCTTCCTCCATGGCCCGGATGCCCAGCTTTATCCGGTGGATGCCGACGGGCTGGAACTCATTGTTGCTCAGGAAATAGACCACCGCGGTCAGCAGACCGCCGAGGTTGGAGGCGGCCGCGTCCAGGTTGCCGGTGAAGAGGTCTTCAAGGTGGACGCCCGATCCATTGTCCAGGTAGACGTCACCGTCCAGGCCGAAGGAGAGATCGCCGACGGAGCGCTCTTCGCTCGAAAGGAGGGAGGCGATCGTCATGTTCAAGAGAAGCGGGGTCAGGATCTTATCGTTGCTCAGTTCGACCCTGAATTCCTTGATTTCTCCCGTCGCCCGGCTGAGGCGGACTTCCAGGGGCACGGGCTGCGGCATCCGGCCCAGCTCGCCTGACATGCCGGCCGTTCGGTCCTGGGAGAAACGTCCCACGCGCTCTCCCGCAGCGGCCAGCTTGAACGAAGTCTCGACGCTCGGGACGACGGTTATGACGCTGGCCCGGGCCATTGAATAATCCACCTTCCCCAGGTTATAGAGCGGATGGCCGAAGGCCAACACCCTCTCCCCGTCGACGTAGGTCACGGTGCCCACCGCGGCCGAACTCAGGTCACCGCCGACAAGTTCCACGGCCACGGGGTCTCCCTCCCGGAGGGGCGCCGCGGTCGCCGGAGCGTCTGCCCGCGATTGTCCCGCCAGGCCTGTTTCCATGGGGACAAGCCCCCACCGGTTGAACAAAGGCCGGGCTTCCTCGACGACGGCCGGAGAGAAACCTCCAAAGACAAGAGGGACCCCGATCGGCGAGAGTGCCCTTCCCTGGGAGAAAATGGCCGGCTGCGTGCCCGCCGCTTCCTTGATCACGGCGATGAGGTCGGACAGGGAAAGGCTGGCCCGGAGCGGAAATGATGCGACGCCGGAAGGCTTGGCCGGCACGGCCTGTTCGGCCACGGCCATCATCTCTCCGATCGGGGTAATCCCGGCGATCGGGTCCTTGGAGAAGGCAAAAGAATAGGCGATGGCACCGACAAGCTTTCCGTCCAGATATACGGGGCTTCCGCTCATGCCTTGGATAATGCCGGTTTGCTCGAGGCCCCGGCCGGAGAGCCTGGCCAGGATGATATTCCTTTTGGGCTGGTTATTGGCGATGATCCCCAGGATCTCGACGTCGAACTCCTCGATCTCGCCGGCCAGGAAGACGGTCTTGCCCTTCCCCTTCATGCCCGGCTTCACCTGCTCCAGGGGCATGGTGGGGGTTGAGGCCTGGACCAACCCGAGACATAAACCCCATATGACGGCCAGCGCCGTTAAGTGCTTAATCGTCTTTCTCCCGAGGAATGTCCATACTGCGCTTCTCCTTGACCGGACCCGCCGTCGTTGACCCGGAAGGGCAACTTCCATACAATGGGGCCGTGAAGGCCTTCCTCACCGGCGGAACCGGGTTCATTGGAACTCATTTGACCGATCTCCTGCTGGCCAAGGGCTGGGAGGTTTGCGTCCTGGCCCGGAATCCGGATAAAGAATCCGCGCTCCGGGATAAGGAAGTCCGCCTGCTGAGGGGAGATCTTTTCTCTATCCCCGCGCTTCCGGCCGGCCTCGACATCGTGTTCCACCTAGCCGGCAAAAATCGATCTCTGAATTCGGCGGATTATTATACTGTAAACCAGGAAGGGACGGCAAGCCTTTTCCGCTTCCTGGGCCGTCTTGAAGACCGTCCCAAAGTCATCCTGCTCAGCAGTCAGGCCGCGGCCGGCCCTTCTCTGGATGGACGGCCGGTCAAGGAAAGCGACCCGCCGCACCCCGTTACCTCCTACGGATGGAGCAAGCTCCGCTCCGAGCAGGAGGCGCTCCGCTTCAAGGACGAATTCCCGATTACCATCGTCAGGGCTTGCTCGGTTTATGGACCCCGGGACCGGGATTTCCTGACCTATTTCAAACTGGTGGCCCGAGGCATCGTCCTCAGCCTGAATGAGGAGAGGGCGGCCAGTCTCGTCTATGTCAAGGACCTGGCCGAGGCGCTCTTCCTCTGCGCCGGCGCCCGGCTCCCCAGCGGGGAGATCATCAACATCGCCGATTCCCTGCCCTACAAATGGGATGAACTCGGGACGGCGGCGGCCGCCGCCATGGGAAAGAGCTGCCGGAAAGTGAAGCTCCCGAAGAGCGTTTTTTATCTTCTTTCGCTTCTCTATGAGGCCGGCTATCGTCTGACCCGCAACCCGGGCGCCTTCAACCGCGACAAGTACCGGGATCTCGTTCAGCCCGGCTGGCTGCTGGACGTCGGAAAGGCCGCGGAACTGCTGTCTTTCCGCTCCCGCTTCAGTCTGGAGAAGGGCATGAGGGAGACAATTTCCTGGTATGTCGCCGAGCGGTGGTTATGAACCCCTCAGGGCTTCTTCCGAACGGAGACGGCCCGGGTGGAGAAGGGGACGAAGAACTTGGCCGTATTCTTGACGCACCAACCCTCGTCGCGTGACCGGACGAAATACTTGACCCTGCCTTCCAAGATATAGCTTCCTTTCCTCGCCGCCGGGCTGACGGTGAAAGGGATGCGGATGGCCTTGGTGAGGTCGAGCGCCTCCTCTTCTTCCCCCCGAATCAAAGTCTCGATCTCGAGGTCGGTGGCGTTATAGAAATTTTTGGGAAAGACGATCTCGGCGCAGGGCTTGAACTCGATGATGAAATCCGGCTGCGGGCTGACCGAGAGCCCTTCGCGGAGGCTGAGCTTCAAGAAGACGGCCCCCTCCTCCCCCCGCGAGAGCTTGCGGGGAGCGATGGAGGCCTCGATCTTGAGGAAGTCCTCTTGAGAGAAAATCAAGCCGACAAGGACACAACCCACGGCGCACGCAAGGAGCAGGCTTAATCTCGTCCTCATGGCACAGATTCCGTTTTGTCCCGAGCCCATGGTACTCCGGGGAACGGAGCGCGTCAACTCGAGGAAAAGTTTCTTTCGCCTTTATTTTTAAAAAACCATCCATTATAATGAGGGCCATTGCCATGAGCAGACGAACAATCATTGCCGGGCTCGGCCGCTACGTCCCCCCCCGAGTGGTCACCAACTTCGACCTCGAGAAGCTGATGAACACCTCCGATGAATGGATCCGCCAGAGGTCCGGAATCGTCGAGAGGCATCACGTCGACCCGGGGGTCGGGACCTCGGAGCTGGCCTTCGAGGCCGCGTTGCGGGCGATCGCCGGTGCCGGCATCGACAAGTCGGAGATCGACCTCATCATCGCCGCGACACTCTCTCCCGACCACTATTTCCCCGGCATCGGCGTCATGGTCCAGGCCAAGCTTGGCCTGGCCCCGATCGGCGCCATCGACATCCGGAACCAGTGTTCGGGCTTTATCTACGCCCTCTCGGTGGCCGACCAGTACATCCAGACAGGCGTCTATAAGAAAATCCTGCTGGTGGCCGCCGAAGTCCAATCGACCAACCTGGATTACTCCGACAGCGGCCGGGACATGGCCGTCCTTTTCGGGGACGGCGCGGCGGCGCTCATCCTTCAAGCCAATGACCAGGACAACGGGAGGGGCGTGCTGTCCACCCATCTCTTCGCCGACGGCCGGCATGTCTCCGACCTCTGGCTGGAAAAGCCGAGTTGCCTGGATAAGCCCTGCGTCACCGAAGACCTGCTCCGGGCGAGAAAGTTCTTCCCTTACATGGACGGCAAGAACGTCTTCAAGAACGCGTCTGAAAAGATGCCGGCCGCGGTCCGGGTCGCCCTCGAGCACAACGGCCTCAAGGTGGATGACGTGTCCCTTCTCATCCCCCACCAGGCCAATGACCGGATCAGCCAGATGGTCGCCCACAGCCTCAAGATTCCCCTGGAGAAGGTCGTCCGCAACATCCACAAGTACGGCAATACGACGGCGGCGTCCATCCCCATCGCCCTGGCCGAAGCCGTGGAGGAGGGCCGGGTCAAGCCGGGAGACATCATCGTGCTGACGGCCTTCGGCTCCGGCTATACCTGGGCGTCCGCTGTCCTGAGATGGTGAGCCAAAAAGTCTCTTGGATTCACGTTCCTTTTTATGTTAGTATGCCCCGTTAGGAATTTTTAGGGAAATGGATTGTAGAGATAGATAAGGAGGTTTCCATGCGAAAAACCACCGTTCCCGTCATCCTGTTTGGCCTCGTTTTCCTGTTTCTGGGCCTGGGTTTTCTGCTCTCCCAGCAGAACGGCGAAGAGGCCAAGTTCCAGAAAGTGATGGACGCCTATCTGGACGCATATTGGAAATTCTACCCGACCGCGGCCACCCTGGCCGGGGTCCATAAATACAACGACAAGCTCGAAGACCTGAGCGAGAAGAACATCGACAAGCACCACGAGGAACTGGACGTCTTCAGCCAGGACATGGTCACCAAGGCGGATAAGACCAAGCTCGGCGCCGATTCCCAGATCGACTATGACATCATGAGGAACGCCCTCGACCTGGAACTCATGCGCCACGAGAACCTTCTCCCCTGGCAGTATAACCCGATCTTCTACAACCAGCTCTTTTTGAACAGCCTGCAGAGCCTCCTGACCAAGGAGTTCGCTCCCCTCGACGCCCGGCTGAAAGCGGCCACCGAGAGGGCCAAGGCGCTGCCCGACCTGGTCAAGCAGGCCAAGGCCAACCTCCAGACGCCGCCCCAAATCTACACCGAGACGGCCATCAGGCAATTTCCGGGGATCCTGGATTTCTACAAGGTTGAAATCCCCAAGCTCATTGAGCCCGGCCCGGCCGAGATGAAATCCCGGTTCCAGGCCGAATGGACCAAGGCGGTGGCCGCCCTGGAAGATTACCGGTCGTTCCTCCAGGCTCAGCTCCTGCCCAAGTCCACGGGCAATTTCCGGCTCGGCGAGCAGGCCCATTCTCGGCTGCTGACATTGACCAGCGAATTCAGCATTCCCGCGCAGGAGCTCGTCGCCCGGGCCGGCGCCGACTTTAAGAACCTCCGCCGCGAGATGTTCCTCGTCTGCATCCCGTTCTACCGGGTCATGTACCCCAACATCAACCTCGAGCAGCTGACCACCCAGCGCGGCGAAGAGGAAGTCCGCGACATCGTCATCCAGGGAGTGTTCGATAAAATCAAGGTCGAGCATCCGACGCGCGAAAACTTCATGGAGCATAATAAGGCGACCGTCGAAACCCTCAAGAATTTCTTCGAGCAGACGAAGCTCATCGACCTCCCCGATACGGCGCTGAACATCGAGGCAATGCCCCTGGCCAGCCAAGGCATCGGCCTGACCCGGCTTCTGACACCCGGGGCCTATGAGACCGGAGGCGCCTATACTGTCGACATCAGCCCTCTTCCCGCCGAGCTGACCGATAGCCAGGTCAAGGATTTCCTGGAGGAAAACAACGATTTCTACGCCCCCTTCTGGACGGTCCGGCACATTTATCCGGGTTCGTTCGTGCCGGCCTTCTTCACGAACAAGTCGGGCACTTTAATGCGGAAGCTGTATCCCAGCATGCCGTTGTACAGGGGCTGGCCCGTGTATGTGGAGGAGATGTTGGTTTACGGAGGCTTCGGAAACTACGACCTTCGCCAGCGGCTCAACCAGATCAAGAGCCAGCTCAAGATCGTCATGGACTTCCAGCTCGAGCTCAACGTCCACCAGGCGGGGATGACCAAGGAACAGGCCATGTCGTATATGACCAAGCGGGGCTTCCAGACGCCGACCGAGGCCGAGCTCAAGTGGAACCGCATCCTGCTCGCGCCCTGCGAAGCGGCCTATGCCTATGTCGGCATCCAAGAGATCTGGGATATGGAGAAGGATTACAAAAAGCTGAAGGGCGAAGCTTTCAGCCAGAAGGAGTTCCTCCAGAGGCTGCTGAGCTATGGCGCGCTCCCGATCCGCCACCTGAAAGCCCGGCTCGCCCAGTAAACGGCTGCTTCTCTCGGGGTGGAGGCTGACCGCGCCTCCGGAAATGCAGTTGGTTTCTTCATGGAAATCGCCGATTCCCATGCCCACTTGGACATGGCCGAGTTCGACCCGGACCGCCGGGAGGTCGTGCAGCGGGCTTGGGAGGGCGGACTTAAGGGCCTTCTCTGCCCTATTGACCTGACGACCCCGGAGAGCTTCGCCCGGGTCTCTGCGCTCCGGCAGGAGTTCCCCTGGGTCTCGGCCGCCGCAGGCGTCCATCCCCATCAGGCCAAGGACCTCACCCCCGGGCATCTCGAAACGCTCCGCCGGCTG
>Ga0102851_10000403_pt1 | contig 21510 bp, 20 predicted proteins | sample Mud3Dept3metaG_FD_79558 | JGI IMG/M metagenome (GOLD analysis project Ga0102851, IMG submission 79558) | Freshwater wetland microbial communities from Ohio, USA, analyzing the effect of biotic and abiotic controls - Mud 3 Core 4 Depth 3... | ecosystem: Environmental > Aquatic > Freshwater >... | reverse complement strand
AGAAATACTCAACAAACATGTTTCGCGCGAATTCATATTTCTGATAATCCGCTTGTAATTTATCTAACTCTGAAATTACAGTTCCGTATTTTTCTTTCCACTCAGTTCGTTCGGCTGCTTTGGCGCGGTATTCTTCTTCGAAACTTAATTTTTTTCCAACTGCATCAAGTTCTCTTAAACCTTTTAACTGACCGATCCATTTTTTCCAGGCATTAGCAATACTGGCCTGTTTAGCCGAATACTGGATACGAATCTGATCGCTGCCGTTCATTGCGGGTGACATCAAATCAATTGTATGTTGACGCATGTTTATTCGAGCCGGTGCTTCTGTTTCGATGTAAAATTTTAATTTGCTCGCTGTATAATGCTGATCCGTGTATCCGGGAAATCCATATACCATTGTGAAATCACCTTCGTGTTTTGGTTTCAAACTTATCGGTAATGAATGAGCCGGTTTGTAAGGAACATTCTCTGAACTGAATTTCGCCGGTTTATTTTCTTTGTTAGCATAAATTCTGAACACAGAAAAATCTCCTGTATGTCTTGGCCAAACCCAGTTATCGGTATCACCACCAAACTTTCCGATTGCTGATGGCGGCGCACCTACAAGACGGATGTCATCATAATTTTCTGTGATTAACATAAAGTATTCATTGCCCTGGCTGAACGGTTTAATTTTTGTATTGAATCCGCTTTTTTCTTTTTCAGCTTTTTCAAGCGCAGCAATATTTTTTGCAATTTTTGCTTGTATTTCATCCGCAGATTTTGTGCGATCAACATCTTTAAAAACGGCTTCTGTTACATCCCTGATCTCACGAACAAAAGTGACATTCAACCACGGGCATGATAATTCTTCGCTGTGATTTTTTGACCAGAATCCGTTTTTCAGGTAGTCGTTTTCAAGTGTAGTATGTTTTTGAATGGCATCAAATCCGCAATGATGGTTTGTAAAAATAAGACCCTGATCAGAAACAATTTCTGCCGTACATCCGCCGTTAAATTGAATAACAGCATCCTTTAAACTTGAAGAGTTTGTAGAATAAACCTGCTCCTTAGTAAGTTTCAAACCATACGTTTGCATGTCAGAATAAAACATGTCAATCAGCGACGGAATCCACATTCCTTCAACTGCTCTTACAGGAAGACTAACTAAATAAAAGAGGCAAAAAATGAGAATCAGCTTTTTCATATTTTCATGCAGGTTTATACGAATTGCAAAGATAATATAGATTTATCAATACTACGTTTGAAGATGTCATCCCGAACGCAGTGAGGGATCTGCCCCAATTTCACGTAGAAGCCTCTGCCATGAAGTGAGGCTTCGTGCATTATGTTCTTCGTGTCAAACCCAACATTGAATTTTTTTGAAGTGTGGTTTTTTGTATTTTGCACTTAAATTTATGAACTGAAATGTCGAAATTTGATTTTTCAGTAGCTTACAGAAACATAAAAATTCAAGTAAAAATATTCCTATGGATTTAGAAAAGTACATTAATTCTGCAAAGGCTTCCAGATTTGGAATGTTTAAATTGAATTTAGGTTTGTTTTATGTTATTCCTTTTAATAAGCCGCACCGTATTAAGATTATTGAGATTCAGGATGATTTTGTAAAGACAAGAATTCCGTATAGCCGCAAAAATTTTAATCACATTAAAGGAATTCATGCGTGTGGAATGGCAACATCCGCAGAGTTTGCTTCAGGTTTTTTTCTCTTATCAAAATTGGGAAGTAAAAAATACCGCCTCATCATGGAATCGCTTGAAATGAAATATCATTACCAGGCTAAGACAGATATTGTAGCAACGTTCTCAGCAACTGAACAATGGTTGAACGAAATGATTTTTGAACCGTTAAAAAATTCAGATTCCGTTCTTGTCCGTTGCGAAATTAATTTACACGACAATCAAAATAATCATGTCGCTACAGGATATACGAATTGGCAGATTAAAGAATGGTCAAAAGTGAAAACCAAATTATAATTTTTTTCCGTCACCCTCACTTTGCGCCTTCGCGTCTTCGCGTGACTATTTTTTTTTTCACGCAAAAGCGCCAAGACGCTATGTAAAAAATGAAAACTAAAATAAGTTGACTCCATAAACGTCTCCATATTTGAAGTCTGAACGAAAGAACATGTTCTTTTGTCAGATATTTTAGATTTGTACATTTATTGCTATAACGAATTCATGGAAATATTAAAATTCATTTTTGTTCTTGGAATTAACTTCTCAATTTTCGGATTTATCTGGGGATTGATGATGCTTGTTGTGCGTATGTTTCAAACTCCGGGCCGGCCAAGAAATCAATCGTTAGATTATGTTTTGCGAATTGTAAAGTATTTTTTACTCGTTTCCGTTACCGCCAATTTTATTGCTCATGTTCAGGAAACGGATGTTGCAGCGAATTTGGGAATGACAAATTTTATCGTCGGTACAATTGTATTAGCACTTTACTTATTAGGAAAATTACAGAACAGGGCAGTGATGCAGGCACTCGGCAATCATCCGATGTTTGCGAGATTTGCAAATTCAATTGATCCTAAAGTCGAGATTTATTTGCTAATCGGTTCAGTTGGCTATTTCGTGGCATGTTTGATGTATCCGCAAATGGTAGATAATAATTTGGTGAATTGGTTTACTGATTCAATTATCACAATTTACGACACGCCGGTTATTGGCTGGATATTTAAGATCATTGCATTTTTCTTCCTGATTAATATTATCATGCGCGCTGCAAATGTAATCGGGCGCTTGATGAATGGTCAGTCACTTACAACTCCGGTTGGGCAAACGGGATTCAAAACAAGGCAAGATCCATTTTCTCAAAATCGGGATCAATCTGATAATAATAGTGATGATGGGTTTGCAGATTATGAAGATGTTACAGAAGAGGATGAGGAGAAGAAATAACCTGAGAGTTATTTGTCTTTAAGAAATAACAAATTGAAGACGCACTAAACAATCTCCCCATTCAAATCATAATGATCTGCAGAAATTATTTTGACTGTTTTAAATTGGCCGATTAGTTTTTTATCCGCTCCTTTTACAACAACTTCGTTATCAACTTCAGGAGAATCAAATTCAGTTCTGCCAATTGAATAATCAGATTCTGTGCGATCAAAAAGTACCTTGAATTCTTTTCCTACTTTTTCCTGGTTCAGTTCGTGAGAAATTCCTGATTGCAGATCCATGATTGTGTCAGCACGTTCTTGTTTAATTTCTGCAGGAACATCGTCGTCTAATTTATAAGCCGTTGTACTTTCTTCGTGCGAATAAGTAAAAATTCCAAGCCGGTCAAATTTTGAGCGTTCAACCCAATCATACATTTCCTGAAAATCAGCTTCAGTCTCTCCTGGAAAACCTGAAATTAGAGTTGTTCTCAAAGCAATTCCGGGAACTTTTTCGCGAATGGTGTTTACTAATTCTTCTGTTTTTTCTCTTGTAATTCCGCGTTTCATAGCTTTCAACATTTTAGTTGAACCATGTTGAAGCGGCATGTCAAGATAGTTGCAAATATTTTTTCGATCACGCATTACATCTAAAACATCCATCGGAAAACCTGAAGGAAATGCATAATGCAAACGAATCCATTCAATTCCATTTACGTCAGATAATTTATCAAGTAATTCAGCAAGATTTCTTTTTTTGTAAATGTCTAAACCGTAATAAGTCAAATCCTGCGCAATTAACATTAATTCTTTTACACCTTGATTTGCGAGCGATTCGGCATTTTTTAAAAGTTGATCCATTGGTGTTGAAATGTGTTTTCCACGCATCAATGGAATTGCGCAGAAAGAGCAAGGTCTGTCACATCCTTCCGCAATTTTAAAATAAGCATAATGTGATGGAGTGGTAAGCAAACGTTCGCCGACTAATTCTTTTTTATAATCTGCTTTTAATGTTTTTAGAAGTCTCGGCAGTTCTCTTGTACCGAAGTATGCATCAACTTCAGGAATCTCTTTTTCCAGTTCATCTCTATAGCGTTCGCTCAAACACCCGGTAACATACACTTTGCTGACAAGACCTTTCTTTTTTGCTTCCGCATAACGGATTATTGTGTCAATAGATTCTTGTTTCGCATTTTCAATAAAACCGCAAGTATTGATAATGACAATTTCCGAATCGTCTTGTTTTGCCTCATGCTCAACCGAGAACTTATTAGCTTTCAATTGCGCCATCATTACCTCTGAGTCGAAAATGTTTTTTGAACATCCGAGAGTAACGACGTTGACTTTATTTTTTTTTAGCGTTTTTGTTTTCACGATACCTATTTCAAAGAGTAAACTGTAAGAATGAGTTTCTTTTGTCCCGGAGTCCAGCATTTTATTACATAGTAATCGACTCCGGTTTCAATAATTTTTACAATCACGTCCCCCCGGGAATCCTGTAAAATATATTTGCATGGAGACAACCACGCCAACTCGTGTTTTTGGTTGTAATCTTCGCCCAATCGTTCAGTTTGAGCAGTTGCTGTTCGTTTGATGTAAAGTGTATCGTTCGTGTTTCCGTCAGGGCCGAACATATAAAAGTTTCCTGTTAAATACTTTGTACACTCGCATTCCTTTTTCTGACCGTAAACCGGCCAACTGAATAAAAGAATAAAAATCAACAACAGTCGCATTTCGGATTAATTAAAAAGTGAATTAACAAATTCTGTTTTATTAAAAACCTGTAAGTCTTCTATGCCTTCACCAACGCCAATATATTTAACCGGAATTTTCATTTGATCTGATATACCGATGACGACACCACCTTTCGCTGTCCCGTCTAATTTAGTAATTGCCAGAGCGTTTATTTCTGTTGCAAGTGAAAATTGTTTAGCTTGTTCGTAAGCATTTTGACCTGTTGAACCGTCAAGTACCAATAGAATTTCATGTGGCGCTCCCGGAATTACTTTCGACATTACCTTTTTGATTTTCGTCAATTCATTCATTAGATTGATTTTGTTGTGCAATCTACCGGCAGTATCTATAATTACAACATCTGCTTTTTGAGATTTAGCAGATTGAATAGTATCAAAAGCAACCGAGGCGGGATCAGCGCCCATTCCCTGGTGAACAATAGGAACACCAACCCGCTCAGACCAAATTATTAACTGGTCTACCGCAGCGGCCCTAAATGTATCAGCTGCTCCAAGAACAACTTTCTTTCCTGATTTTTTGAATTGATTTGCAAGTTTACCTATAGTAGTTGTTTTTCCTACGCCGTTTACGCCTACCACCATTATCACATAAGGCGATTCGTTAACTTCCGGAATAACAAATTCTGTAAGGTCAGATGTATTATTCTCAGCTAATAGATTTACTATTTCGTCTTTGAGAATGGAATTTAGTTCGGTTGTTGAAATATACTTTTCTCGTGCAACACGATCCTGGATTCGTTTAATAATTTTTAATGTTGTTTCAACTCCAACATCCGATGTTATTAAAACTTCTTCCAGTTCGTCTAAAACATCATCGTTGATTGTAGATTTTCCTACAACGGTCCGGGTAAGTTTAGACAAAAAAGTTTCTTTGGTTTTTTCTAAACCTTTATCAAGACTTTGTTTTTTATCCTTAGAAAAGAAATTAAAAATACCCATGAATTAAACACAATTGTTCATTAAATCATAATCGTTGTGCACCGCAGAGCGATTGTTCACTATTTTTTCACCTGAAAAATCTGAAATCAAATCCCGACACTTCGGGACGTTAATCGAAATTCGGAAATCAATTTTAAGTATCACTTTTAGGCAAACGCCCAACATTAAAAAAGCTTCCCCCAATTCTGGAAGAAGCTAGTCTTTTATCAAAATAGAAAATTAGTTTTTAGCAGCAAACCAGGCCTGAACCTTGTCGTTGTGAACAATTTCAGATGTGAAATTGTATGATCCTGATTTTCCGTTTCTGACCATTTTAATACATTTTGTGTGTTCTTTACCACCTCCGGTTTGTAACGACGCAACTACTTTCTTAGCCATCTTCTAATTATTTAATTTCTTTATGAATTGTATATTTTTTCATGACAGCATTGAATTTTTTCAATTCCATTCTGTCAGGAGTGTTTTTTCTGTTTTTGGTCGTTACATAACGAGACGTTCCAGCTAAACCACTTGCTTTGTGCTCTGTGCACTCAAGAATTACTTGTATTCTATTTCCTTTTGACTTTGCCATTTTTCAATGAATTACTTTGATTGAAGATATCCTTTTTCTTTCGCTTCTTTCATACAAGCGGAAATACCTTTTTTGTTAATTGTTCTCAAAGCTGATGTACTCACTTTAAGTGTTACGAAAGTGTTCGTTTCAGGAACAAAAAATCGTTTTGTGATAAGATTCGGGTAAAATTTTCTTTTTGTTTTGCGCATTGAGTGAGACACATTGTTCCCGCTCATTACCTTTTTACCTGTTATTTGACAAACTTTTGACATGATATCTTAGTATTAAATCTTCCCGACTTTAGAGATCGCATTGATTGCGACCACAAAATTCGGAGTGCAAAGTAACTAACAATTTTGCGGTTTTACAAATAAATTATGAAAAAATCGGTTCTTTTTGTTTTGATGCCTGTTAATTCATTGATTTAATACCAATTATAATTTATGAATAGACCTTTTTGAATTCGTGTAATTTTACATTGGTAAATGCCGGTGGACAATATATTTGGCCCTTTTTTGGGGCTACTAAATGCGAATAGATATTAATTGAGTTTTAAGATAAATCTCCTCAGAAAATTTAAAGCATAAACTACGGTAGATTCAATATTACGCTCCCGGTTATGGTTGAAAATGAATTTTTTACTTTGAATTTCATCAGCAGATGCAATAGCGATCCAGGTTGTACCAAGAGGTTTTTCCGCAGTGCCACCATCAGGGCCGGCTATCCCGGAGGTCGCAATGCAATAATCAACGCCTAATTTCAGACGTCCATTTTTTGCCATTGATTCGACAGTTTCCTGGCTTACCGCACCAAATTGGTCAATAGTTTCTGCGTTAACACCAACAATTCCGGTCTTAATTTTATTGTGGTAGGATACAATTGATCCGATAAAATAAGAGGAAGCACCGTCGATAGAAACGATTCGTCCGGCTAATGCGCCGCCGGTGCAACTTTCTATCGTTCCAAGTGTTTTTTTATTTTTTTTAAGTAGTTTTCCAATAACCTCCTCGAGTGTTTCACTCTCAGTTCCATATACAAGTTGCGGATATTTTTCGCGAATGTCATTTAAGGTCGATAGGATAAAATCAGATTGCGCAACAGAACCTGTAAGTCGCACTTTTACAAGTCCGGTTGCCGGTAAATAAGCAACCTCGATGTTTTTTGATTTACACGTATTCTCTGCGTCTTTAATATTCCCGGCAAGTTGAGATTCACCAATGCCCTGGAAAAGAATTGTGCGATGAAAGAAATCGGCCAATTGGAACTTTTCTTTCAGTTGCGGAATTATTTTCGCTATTAATCCCTTCATTTCGTGAGGAACACCCGGAAGTGAAATAATATCTTTGTTATCTTTTTTAAACCACATACCGGTGGCTGTTCCCAAATCATTTGAAATGAGATCAGCTTTTTGAGGAAGCATTGCCTGGAGACGGTTAACTTCGAGCATAGTTCTTTTGACAGAAAGGAAATAGGTTTCGATTTTTGCCAGGACATCATTGTTCAGAATCAATTCATCATCAAAATAAGTTGTCAGAACACTTTTGGTAATATCATCAACGGTTGGGCCTAATCCGCCGGTTAAAATAACGATCTGCGAATATTTTAATTCGCGATTCAAAGCTTCAATGATAGCTTCTTTTTTATCGGAAATACTAATGATTTCTGCAACTGGAATACCAATGAGGTTGAGTTGAGATGCGATCCAAAAGGAATTTGTATCGATCGTCTGGCCAACTAAAATCTCGTCACCGATAGTGATAATTGATGCTTTTATTTTTGTTGTTTTTGAGTTCATCGATAATTTGGTATTGTCTTTGCATGTCATCAAAGAATTTGCTAAGTTTGACAAAATAAAATGTAATAAGAATGAAAAGAGCAGTAATTTTTTCGGTAGTTAGTTTATCACTTGCACTCACAGGTTGTGTGCTCGAAGATATAGCTAATGAAGTAGTATCGACAGGAACAGGCACGGGAACCAATGAGACCGCAGCACCTGCCCTGACAAATGATGAAGTAATCCGTGGTCTTAAAGAGGCTTTAACGATCGGTATAAAAAAGGGAGCTGAAATGGCTTCGGTAACGGATGGTTTTTTTAAAAATGACATTATAAAAATACCTTTCCCGGCAGAAGCTAATGCAATTAAAGAAAAAGCGATAGAGTGGGGCATGCAGGCAAAAGTAGATGAGATAATTCTTACGCTGAACAGAGCAGCTGAATTAGCTTCTCAAAAAGCAACTCCGATTTTTGTTGATGCTATAACAAACATGAGTATTAGTGATGGATTCGAAATCTTAAAAGGATCAGATTCTGCTGCAACAACTTATTTAATTAAAACAACTTCTGCGCCTCTCTATACGGCATTTTTACCCGTTGTTAAAGAGGCAATCGCCACCGTGGAATTAACAAAATACTGGAACCCGGTTGCAGAAAAATATAACAAGGCAGCGAAACTCATGAATAAACCGGAAATCAATCCTGACCTTGATAAATATGTAACTGACAGAGCTATTTCCGGTCTGTTCTATTTAGTGAAACAGGAAGAAAAGAAAATCAGGAAGGATCCTGTTGCTCAGGTGACAGATTTATTAAAGAAAGTTTTTGGAAGCTTGCTTTAATCTGTTTGGATAATTGATCTTTTGTGTTAATCCTTTTCTTAAGATTTTGGCTCTTAAATGTCTGACCATAAGATTCTCGTAAATTGTTTAAATCGCGTCCATAACTGAGCGTTGCGACTAACACGTGAAGTTGTAATTTCATTTTTGTTTCGCGCTGTCAACTTATAGAATTGATAGATAATTATTGCAACCTTTTACCAAAGTTTGGCGTCTAGGATTTAGCAGACTTATTTTAATCTGCTTAATTGCCAGAGCTGGTTATTATGGAAAAAGTTAAGAAGTCAATTTTGTTTTTCTCATTATGGCTAAATCTGGGTGCGGTATATTCGGCCCAAACTCTTAACAATAAATTTTATCAAACTTCAGATCACAACTACATTGTTTTATATGTGGAGACAAATGATTCTGTACTTATAAATGGTTTTATCAGCGAAATGATGGTATTAACAAATAAGGTTATTGATGCCAAATATGATTATTCAACACATGAGTTTACGATTCTATTTACTGATTTATTAAGGAACGACACTATCTATCAAATTCTTCTAAGGTATTTTGATGATTTTGATGAAGTTGATGGTAAATACCCGGTTAATTAAGTTATGACAAGATACTTACTTCTATTTAGTTTGTTTGTTGCTTCTTATTCGTTCGGACAAATTAATCCATCTGATGGATGTCCTACTGCAGCGGTATTGCCTGTTAACGCAAACTGTATTACGAATACGTATTTGGTGAACGGTATTTACGCCAACGGTGCCTTAATTGCCCCCTCATGTGGTGGGGCCAGTGGTGACCGGGACGATGGCTGGTACTCTTTCGTTGCAACATCGACTTCGATCTCAATTCGTGAAGTATCAACTGATCGCCAGCATTTAATTCAAGTATGGACGGCTTGCGGTGGAGGTATTAATCTTGGTTGTTCATTTGCTGATATTAATGCCACAAACGCTCTTGATTTAACAGGATTAACTATTGGCGTAACCTATTATATTCAGTTACAACGTCGGTCCGGAACCAATGGTAATAATATGAACGGAACAATTTGCGTCTACACAACACCAAATCCTGATGTGGCGTGGCCGGGAGCAAGTTTGGGAACCCTCGCTTGCAATAGTATTACTAATGTTTCGGGCAATACAGCAGGGGCAACCATAGACTGCACTATTTCTTCCTCCGGTGATCATATTTATTCTTTTGTAACCACGAGTGCTTGCGATTTAACAATTGATTTTTGTGGTTCAAGCTATGATACTGAGATCCATTTGTTTAATTTAACTAACGGCAACTGTAATGGAGGGGCAATCGGAACAAATGATGATGCTTGCGGGGTTCAGTCCAGTTTAACAATGACCTGTTTAGCGGCCGGTAATTATGTTCTGATTATTGAAGGTTCAGGAGACTTTGTAGGCGCTTACAGTGCGAACATTGTTGTTGACGATTGCGGTTGTACGGCATTGGCGAATGATGATGCGTGTACGGCATCATCACTTACAGTGAATACATCCTGTGTTGCAACAGCAGGTACTAATGTCGGTGCAACAAACAGTATTACAGCAAATCCTGGTTGCGCAAATTATGGAGGAAGTGACGTGTGGTATAAAGTAGTCGTTCCTGCAAGCGGTTGGCTCTATTTTCAAACCACGGCCGGAACAATGACGGATGGTGGTTTAGCAATTTATTCCGGTACTTGTGGGGCCCTGACATTGCTTGCTTGTGATGATAACAGCGGTGCAGGTAATATGTCCTATATCGAAAACTCTACATTAACACCAGGCACCACGATTTACATCAGACAATTTGAAAACGGCGGTAATTTTGAGGGTACATATAATATTTGTGTTTATGAGCCCGATTGCAGCGCAAACATTACGAACGATTTTTGTGAAGATCCGGGTAATTTATTTATCGATGCAGCATCTTCTTTCTCTAGTTCCACAGCATCAATATACACCGCTGACAATCCAAATAATGTAGATGGTGTTTTTTGCGGCACAATTCAAAATAACTCCTGGTATCAGTTTACGGCCATTGCCACATCTCATTCTTTTCCAATTACTGTAGTTGCTGGATGTGTTAATGGTATTCAGGCCGAGGTTTACAGTTATAATAGCGCAACGGCTTGTTGTAAGGGGTTTACTTCTGTCTCCAACTGTTATAATCCAGGCAATACATCGCTCGGAACTGTTAATGCAACAGGACTAACAATTGGTCAGCAATACATCTTGATGATTGATGGATATGCCGGTGCGAATTGTGATTTTACAATGGGCGGCTGGAGTGGTACAAATATTTTGCCGGTAGAGTTAGTAAGTTTTGCAGTAGTAGGTCTTATTGATAATAATCAAATATCCTGGGAAACAAAGTCCGAAATTAATAGTGATTGGTTTGTCATTGAGCGTTCGTATGATGGAATAAATTTTGTTGAAATCGGTAGAAAAAAAGCCGCCGGAAATTCAACCGCTGAAATCAATTATTCGTTCAATGATTTTGATTTTAACCATTCATTGAAATATTATCGACTCAAAGAAATTGATTTTGATGGTACGTATGAATATACCCAAACCATCTCAATTGTCCGGGATATATACGACCTGAATGTTTATCCAAATCCTTCAAATGGTATTGTATACATCATTAAAAAGGATCTTGACAGGTACGATGTAACGATGACAAATTCGCTTGGGCAGCTGATTGAAATTCAGGGTACGTTTGAGAACGGCCAGATGACCTATGATTTGAATCATCTTCCAAACGGGACTTATTTTGTTTTATTATCTAAAAATGGAATGGTAGAAGCTAGACATTTTATCTTAAGCCGTTAATATTTTGAACCGAAATAGTTTTTTGGATTTTCTTTTTGTAATTCCATTTCATAACCGACATTTCGTTAATTTCGAAATGTGAAAATTCTATTTCTGACTGACGGAATTTATCCTTTCGTTATTGGGGGAATGCAAAAGCATTCACTTAACCTGGTGCAAGCATTAGCAGCAAAAGAAATTGAAATAGCTTTGGTTCATTGCGGAGGTAGGGACTATAGCCCTGAAAAATTTCGACAATTATTCGCAGAGGGTGAAAACAAAAGAATTCAGGAAGTGCTGATTGAATTTCCGAAATCCGGAAAATTGCCGGGACATTATTTAAGAGAAAATCGTATTTATTCTAAAAACATTTATCAAAAAATTGAATCTTTTTTGAATCAATTTGATCTGATCTATGCTCAAGGATTTACGGGCTGGTATTTCTTAAAAATGAAAGAAAAGAATAAATTACAAATACCAATTGTAGTTAATTTTCATGGTTATGGAGAATTTCAAAAAGCTCCCGGATTGAAAGTAGCCTTGCAGTACAGAATGCTCAGACCGGCAATTCGCTTTAATACTCTGAAGGCAGACTTTATCTATTCTTTTGGTGGAATTATTGATAGAATAATCGAAGAAATAGGTGTTCCGAAGGATAAAATTCTCCGGCAATCTAACGGAATCGAACTTGAATGGTTAACCGACTCGCCTAAAAAACATCCAATTCGAACTTTCATTTTCATAGGCAGGAATGAACGTCGCAAAGGAGTGATCGAGCTAAATGCCGTGCTTCGCTCACTTAATCTAAGTAGGCGTACCGAATTCGATTTTCACCTTGTAGGTGCATTCAGCGACGAGTCTAAATTGAATGCTGTAAATCTGCATTATCATGGCGAAATATTTGATCAAAATGACTTGAAGAAAATTATTGATCAATGTGATTGCCTCGTTTGTCCAAGTTATGCCGAAGGAATGCCGACCGTCATCCTTGAAGCAATGGCAAGAGGTCTTGTAATTATTGGTACTGATGTTGGAGCCGTCAGTGAACAAATTGATGGTAATGGAATTTTACTCGAAAGGCCTGAAATAAATAGTCTGGAAAAAGCAATCCGGGACATTTGTGATTTACCGGAAGATGTTCTTCTTAAAATGAAATTAAGATCAATTGAACTTGTTAAGGAAAGATTTTTATGGTCGAAAATAGTCGAAAATAAAATCAAGGATTTTAATCGAATAACAGGAAGGAGTTAACGTAGCTCAGCTCCCAAATTCTCTTCAAGACTAGTTTTAATAGACTGCATTATAGTGTCAATCTGTGCATCCTGCAGCGTCTTTTCATCATCCTGAAAAAGAAAAGAAACCGCATATGATTTTTTTCCTTCCGCAAGATTTTTGCCTTCGTAAACGTCAAACAAGCCAACATTTTTGAGAAGTTTTTTCTCAGATTGCTGGGCCAGATTTTTTATCTGCTCAAACTTAATATTTTCATTCAATAGCAATGAATAATCGCGCCGAACAAATTGGGTTTTAGGAATTGCTTTGAATCTTAAACCTGATTTTGAAGCAAGTTTTAATAAAACATCCCAATCCAATTCGGCATAAAAGACGCGGTTTTTAATTCCCATTTCTTTCTGCACTGATTGGGTGATCCATCCAAGATCTGCAATTTTATTTTTTGCTACGTTTATAGAATAGCCATCTTCAATTAAATCATTTGCCAATGTCTCAATAATATGGTTTTCATTTAATCCAAGCCTGGTCAGAATCTTTTCAACTATACCCTTAAGACTGTAGAAGCTTGATTTTTCAACTTTATTTGTCCAGTTTTCAGCGTCGCGATCACCGGTAATAAAAATTGCGAGTTTGCGGGATTCATTATAACCAGCGGTTGATTTTGAATAAACTTTTCCGAATTCAAAAAGTTTTAAATTAGGTCGTTGCCTGTTTTGATTAAATTCTATTGCGTTAAGACCACCAAAAATTAATGATTGGCGCATTATATCCAGTTCATTGCTGAGCGGATTTAATATTGAAATGTTATTCAGAGAATCGATCGTTTTTGATTTGAATTTTTCTGAAATTCCTGTCGACATCAAAGAATTATTCATGATTTCAAAGTATCCGCTATCAGTCAACAAATCGGCTACAAGATTATAAATTTTTTCACTATTAGGCTTTTGGCGATGTGTAATTGAAGTATTTAGTTTATCAGGAATTGGTACAGCATTAAAACCATATATCCTTAGAACTTCTTCAAAAACATCAGCTTCCCGTTTAACGTCGACCCGGTAGGTGGGCACAAGGAGCGAAACGCTTTCATTATTTTGTCCACTGATTTCAATATCCAATTCTTTTAAAATGAATAAAATTTCGGCGTTAGAAATTGGCGCGCCGCAAAGTTTCCTGCAACGGTCAAAACTGAATTCAATCCTGGCTCTTTCAATTCGTTTTGGATATTCATCAATTGTTTGTACTAATTCCCCGCCGGCAATTTCCAGTATTAATGCAATCGCTCTTTCCGACGCAAATTCAATATTATCAGGATCCACACCGCGCTCAAAGCGAAACGACGAATCAGTATTTAATCCAAGAGATTTTGCTGTACGCCTTATCGTTGTTGGATTAAAATATGCTGCTTCAAGAAAAATATTTTTTGTTGACTCCTTTATCCCGGATTCTGCACCACCGAAAATACCTGCAATACACAGCGGCTGCGATATATTACATATAACCAGATCTTCGTCCGAAAGTTGTCGCTCGGTGCCATCTAATGTTAAGATTTTTTCTCCGGATTTTGCCTTTCTGACAACAACCTCTTTTCCTGTTTTTTCTAAATCAAAGGCATGAAGAGGATTGCCCGTTTCGAACATCACGTAATTTGTAATATCTACAATATTATTTATTGGTTTTAGCCCGATAATCCGTAGTCTGTTTTGTAACCAGGTCGGAGATTCATGCACCTGAACATTTTTTATCACAGCACCACGGTAACGCGGGCATGCTGCGTTATCAAGTATTGAGACTTTGATTTCGTTAGTGGTATTTTTGATTGTGTTTTTGATTACCGGCAGACGTAAAGAACTATTTTTCTTGTGATGAAAATTCAAATACGCTTTCAGATCTCTTGCAACGCCGATATGGCCCATAGCATCGGCCCTATTCGGAGTTAATCCGATTTCAAATAAATAGTCCTCTTCAACTTTGTAGAGTTCTTTCGCTAAAGTTCCAACTTCTGAATTTTGTGGCAAAACCAGGATGCCTTCATGCGAATTACCAAGACCAAGTTCATCTTCGGCGCAAATCATTCCTTCTGATTCTACACCGCGAATTTTTGATTTTTTGATTTTAAGAGGCTCTTCCGGTTTTGGATAAATGATTGATCCAACCGTTGCAACAAGGACTTTTTGTCCAACGGCAACATTTGCTGCTCCGCAAACTATCTGAAGGTTAGTTCCGCTGCCAACATTAACAGTTGTTATATTCAATCGATCAGCATCAGAATGTTTTTCTTTCGTTAATACTTCACCGACCAGAACGCCGGTTAATCCGCCTTTTATCGTTTCATGTTTTTCAATGCTTTCAACTTCCAAACCTGTTGAAGTAAGAATTGCTCCAACTTCTTCAGGGTTAAGATCTGTTTCAATGTAATTTTTAAGCCAGTTGAATGAAATTTTCATTGTTGCATTTATTTTAAATTCAAATGTAGCTATTCCGCATTATTTATATCGGATTAAAAATTGTGCTAAAAATCCGGACAAAAAAAAAGGGCCTCACCGAGACCCTTTTAATGATGTCAAAATTTTATTAATGTTTGATAAACTTAGTTGTCTCAACCATTGTTCCGGCCGTAAGGCGAAGAATGTAAGTACCTCTAGGTAATTCTGAAGTTTCGAAAGAGATTGTATTACTTCCTTTTACCATATTAGCTTCAGATATTTCTTTTACTATTTGTCCGTTAAGATTAAATACCTGGATATATACATCTGAGTTTTCAGCCAGATCGAATTGAAGATTTCCCTGTTCATTTAACGGGTTAGGATAAACGTTAATATTTGGAATAAATTTACTTGGTGTAAGGTTATCCTGATCGCCCGGTAATGCCAGATAAGCATCAGAACTCCAGATTCCGCGTCCATGTGTTCCTATATAAATCTGACCTGGTTTAATACAACCTTCATTGTAAGTTCTCCAGTTTTGACCCATATCGAAAACAGGTACATTTCCAAAAGCGCCGGAACAATCTGCCCATGATGAACCACCATTTTCAGTAAAATATGTTCCAAACTCTCCGCCAACAATAATTGTATTCGGTAATTCACGGTCAATCACAACACTATAAATTGGCATAAGTGGAAGATCAGATCCAATGTTTGTCCAGGTTGGTAATGCACCACTTGCGTTATTTGTCTCCTGAACTTTATTAGCAACGCTTCCGAAATATCCGAGCGTTACAACTACGTGATCCACGTCACCTTCAACACCAATTCCTGTTACCGGCCCGCTAAAAGAACCTATCTGAACAAGTGTTGTTGCATCATGACCTGCTTCCCAGTCTATTTTAGTATCGGCTAAGAATCCGTTGCCATCAACTTTTTTAGGAGAATAAACCTGGCCAAATCCGGTTAATCGGTAAAGCTGGCCGGACCAAGTTCCAATGTAAAGATTATTACCATCTCTTGAAAATTCCATTGTTGAAACCTGCGACGCAATAGCTTCATCACAAACTTTAAACCATTCGTCACCGTCGGCTGAAAGTCTTAGTGCATTCCTTGTCATCCAAACACCATTTGGATTTGCCATGTCCGGAACAGCACCTCCGCCTCCAAGACCAATTGCAAACCAAGACTGATAATGATCCTGAACTTTAATGGTGTCCCATGCAATGTTGTAAGATTCAACATCATTCTCCATGTCATATATTTTACCCGGACGAAGTGGATTTGTACCAAAATAGTGGTTAAGTGTAGTATAACCAGCTACTTTAACAGTTGTGTCAGTAGCCACTAAATAAATTGAATCACCTATAGAAATTGGAGCAGCACCGTAAACAAGATAATGTTCTATAATTTCAAGGTTATATTCTGTAGAGGGCGCTGTTGTTGTTATAATCGTATCCAAAATTGTTAGAGCAGGATTAAAATGAAGTGTATCATCAAATACAATATCATTCACGGCAGTATGTGAAATAAATTTTGAGGAAGTCTGAGACGGAACAAGTACAATGTCTCCGGCATCATATGAATCCTGAGGTATATAATTAATAGAATCGGTTGAATTTAAATCATAAGGATTTTCCCATAATTTAAAATTTGTATAAAATTGACCACATCCACCTTCAGAATTTCCAGCATCGCATGTCCATTCAGAAGGATAAAATCCATTACTGTTTACACCACGATCCGATGAGCGGTAAACTCCGCCATTATAAACAGATGAGAACAACAGATTTCTGTTAATAAATGAAATAGCGGATGAAAAACCATCACCACCACCAACTTCATCATGCGAACGATAAGTTGCATTATCATGATAGTTTGCATGCGTTCCATTATCTTGTGCTCCACCAATTACATCGCCATGGGCTGAATAACCGACTGAATAAAATTGTGTTACGTTATAACCCCTGTTCGCTTGAATAAATGTCTGTCCACCATCATCAGAGAAAGAAATTCCACCATCGTTACCGACGTATAAACGACCTTCCTTATCCCAAACCATTTCGTGATTATCAGCATGAACATACTGTGGACTTGTAGGTTCATAGAACCATTGTGATACCTGCGTCCAGTTGCAAGTTGTACACCAGCTATAGCAATCAATTCCACCCAGGAACATTTTCTCAGGATTTCCCCGTTGAACAGAAATCACCATATCGTACCAAGCCTGGCCGGAAGTAGTACTATGTGAAAATGGTGAAAAAGAGCCCGGAGATCCATTTCCAGCCGGCGCTATTTCTGTCCAGTTCACACCATTATCAACAGATCGCCAAACACCCAGTAAGTGCATAGAACTACCACAAACTGCATAAATATAGTAACTGCCTCCCACTTTTTCATGTGAAATCGCATATTCGACACGAGTTGCGCCCGGATCAATTTTATTTAGTGTATTAGCGCTTGATGAATAGTCTAAAAAATTTGCACCATAATCGTATGAAACATTTGTTTTTCCACCTGCCATTCCGGCAACAATAACCATTCCGTCAGGGGAAATAGCAAGTGAGTTGCAAGCTCCTGAAGTAAGCCCTGTAACGGCGGTAATATTACCTGAAACCGGGTCATATTTTTTTAATCCGTTGTTAGAAGCAATCCAGACAATATTATTGAGCGTGTCGCAAACAATTTCATTAAAATTAGTGTAAGGTGAAGCGCCGGTACCTGGTAATTGCTCAAAAGTACCATCAGTTTTTTGTTTAAATACGCCATCGCCATTATATCCGCTCGTCTGAGAACCGCCACTTGATTCGACAGAATGTCCTGTTGCCACATAAATTGTTCCATCAGCAGTTTGACACATTGACGAAACACCTAAGTTTGTTTGAAATTCATCAACCCGTTGCCATTCTTCAGCACGACTAAAAGACTCAAATAGTCCACCGGAAACAGAACCGGCATAAATGTGATTGATATCATCCTTGTCAACAAGAATGGCGCGCGTTCTGCCTCCAACATTATCCGGACCCTGATCGAGCCAGTCAAAAGTTGTTCGGTCCTGGTTCATTTGCTCTGATTCCAATTTTGCACGCAACCAGTCTTCTTTTGTAAAATCACCTCTTAATTGATGATAGATTTCTAATGCCCCCTCAATTGTATTGGCGTCTTTAGAAATATTCTCACGAATCGTATATAGACCAACAGGAGCAGATAAATCGGCTACAACTATAGCTGAAATTGCAGCAATAGATAGCGAACCGAGTAGGATTAATTTTTTATTCATAATTATTTTTTTCTTTAATCGAATTTTCAAGGTACTAAGATACGTATAAAGTTCCGAAATATATTGAGGTCAAAAGAAATTTTAACAGACAAGATTTAAGAAAATTATACACGTCAAACTAAAAAACATGTTTTTCTGCATGGTAAGAAGATCGGACAAGTGGTCCGCTTTCAACAAACCGGAAACCTTTTTTCAAAGCATATTCTCTGTATTCTTCAAATTTTTGCGGGTGAATAAAAGCCTGGACTTGTAAATGTTTTGGAGTTGGCTGTAAATATTGTCCGAGCGTCAATATGTCAACATGAATACTGCTAAGATCGTCGATTGTTTCTAATATTTCTTCTTCCGTTTCTCCTAACCCGAGCATTACACCCGATTTGGTTTTCATACCTCCTTTTTTAAGACGCATGAGTACCTCAAGTGAACGATCGTATTTTGCCTGGATGCGAACTTTTTTGGTAAGCCTTCTAACTGTTTCAAGGTTATGTGAAACCACTTCGGGTGCAACGTCAATAATTTTCTGTAGATTTTCCCAGTTTCCGGCAAAATCAGGAATCAGTGTTTCCATTGTTGTTCCCAGACTTTTTCGCCTGATTGATTTAATTGTAGCGACCCAAATATCTGAACCGCCGTCGGCCAGATCATCTCTGTCAACAGAAGTAATGACTGCATGTTTAATGTTCATTAATTTGACAGACTGAGCAACTTTGGCCGGTTCAAATGCATCAACATCCAAAGGTTTTCCGGTTGCAACAGAACAGAATCCGCATGAGCGTGTACAAACATTCCCCAATATCATAAAGGTTGCAGTTCCTTCACCCCAACATTCGCCCATATTTGGACAATTTCCACTTTGACAGATTGTATGAAGTTTGTGCTCATCAACTAATGCACGAACTTTTTTATAGTTCTCACCGGTTGGTAATTTTACACGCAACCATTTGGGTTTTTGAATCGAAATTTTTTCTTTATCTATCAATTCCATTTGTAATTAGTAAAGTTTTTGTCCAAGGTTAAATTGCAGATAAAGGCAGGCATAATAATTCGGGTTATCATTGTTATAAAGAAGGTCGACATCCGGATAAAAGAAATAATCAAACATACATCCAAATTCACCGCCGCTAATCGTGGTTCGTACATGAGAAAAATCAAAATCAAAACCCACTTTGGCAAAAATGCCGGGAACAAATTTGGCATCGGATAATCCCTTTACCCATGACGATCTTGAAGCTATGTTGCCGGGATTATGAACAGCCGGATCATATCGTTCATCAACAGGCGTTGAATTGACTTTATCAATTCTCAGGTAAACAGGTTTTAACATGCCGATTGAAGGCCCTAAATGCCATTTTGCAGAAATTTCAATGCCGCCTTCGCGTCTTGTCTTGAATAGAACAAGTTTACCACCAAAAGTTGGTCTGAAACTTACCAGCGAATTTAACTTGCCTAAATAATAACCTTTTGAATTACTCAGGTCACCATAAATTTTGTATTCTTTTTCGTGCCGGATATTTGTAAAAGTAAAACCAATTGTGTTTTTGTATTTGTAGTTTTTTTGAAATCCATAGGAGCATGCTAAACCCCAGCCATGTGTATTGAAGTTGATACCTCCGATGATATCCCGACGCATTAAAGTAGTTGTTTCGTCTGTGGCATGTTCTTGCGCAACTGCTGAAAAGGACAGTAGGAATATCAAAATATAGAGCGCACTTTTGTACATTGCGACAAATTTAGGAAAAACTGAGGTGATTTCCTTCAAAAAAAGACGCTAAAATGGAAGATTTTAATTATATCGTAAATTACGAAGGAGAATTAATAACAAAGGCTGTTCACGTGTTTTCAGGAACAACAATTTATACGGACGCTCCCCTTGATAATTATGGTAAGGCATCCTCTTTTTCACCAACCGACCTTGTATCTGCCGCGCTGGTATCCTGCATGCTTTCTATAATTGCAATTCATTATAATAAAAGTGATGTGAAAGTAAAGCCGATTCAATCAAAAGTTAAAAAAGTGATGGCTTCAAATCCAAGAAGAATTGCAGAAATTCAAATTGAATTCGATTTTGGAGACAACAATTTTTCAGCAAAAGAATTGGAACAAATAGAGCGCCTGGCTCATGCCTGCCCGGTTGCAAATAGTCTAAGCAAAGAAATTATTATTAAAACAAATTTTACAAAAACTAATTAATCGCTTTTACAAACAGATCACTGTATTTCAGTGCAGGAATCGCTGTAAGAGAAACTTTTTTTACCGGATGATAGAGCAAAGATTTTTCTTTTAAATCATCAGGAATAAATTCTCCTTTTTCATCATAAGATTCTAATATTACCAGAGCGGCGCTTGTAAAAAAGAGCATTTTTATCATTCCGAAAAAAAGCCCCAGCATTTTATTTACAGGCGACAAAGCAACAACGCTTACGGCTCTTTCTAACATTTTACCGGCAAAATAAACAGCAGCTCCAACACCTAAAAAAGTAATTGTGAAGGCAATGACCGGAACATATTGCGAAGTCATTCCAAGGTTATTTTTCAGTACTCCGGAAACAAAATCTGAAAAATGAATTCCGGCATAGATTCCGACCAGTAAAGCAAGTAATGTAAAAAACTCGATAATTAAACCTTTTTTGAAGCCGCGCCATGCGCCAATAATGAGCGGAATGACTAATAAAATATCGAGATAATTCATAAGTTGACAAAAATAATGCGGAACTTTACCGTTATCAGTTGTTGGCGATATTTGTTTCAACAAAAAACTGTTTATCAATGGATCATAAAACAGAATTACAATTTCAACATTTAACGCTCAAATTAGGAGAAACATTCGGCGAAGGACTGGATTTAAATTCTATACTTGTATTAATTGGCGTTCAGGAACTCGGCAAAGGATATCAGAAGTTTTCAAAAGATGAAAAAATGAACCTGATTCACGTTGCAATTTGCACCATTCTTGAACCTTATGGAATTTATAAGTTTATTGAGACCGATGCTGACGGATGGCCACATTTTGAAAAGGTTCATGGT